>Ga0078972_1001828_pt1 | contig 75981 bp, 62 predicted proteins | sample YelNatPaOPGAMG01_FD_67568 | JGI IMG/M metagenome (GOLD analysis project Ga0078972, IMG submission 67568) | Hot spring thermophilic microbial communities from Obsidian Pool, Yellowstone National Park, USA - OP-RAMG-01 (SPADES assembly) (version 2) | ecosystem: Environmental > Aquatic > Thermal... | reverse complement strand
GCCACGATGGATGACGGCCCTCCAGTGGCGCGGATCAACCGGTTCTGGGCGTCGTAGGTATAGCTCCAGTCACCCAACACGCCGGCCACGGTCTTGCTGAGGTTGCCGTTGGCGTCGTAGCGGAGCAAGCTGCCGTCAACGACAGTGTATTGGTTCAGATGGTTTGCCGTGTAACCGGTGATCTGCCCGTTGTCGGTGACTTGTTGCCGGTTGCCGACGGCGGAATGAAAATACCTTCGTTTCACGCTCCATCATCCCTCGCTTTGTTTCTTTCCGTAAAATGTAAAGAGTGACCCTTCCTCCCTTCCTACCCTACTGGTCTTTTGACTCTCGCATTTGCGGTATGACGTTGATCAGTCCGCGCACATCACTGCACTTGCTTCTAGCTAAATGGCATGCACCAAGACAGAATTCTAAAATTTTGTCCGTTGGGGTTTCAATGATCTGCATATGGTACTTACCATTCTTAACTGCCTCAATGAACCAGAAGCCACCATGGAAGTATTGCGGTCGGCACATTGGGAACCAGCGCTCTTGCCAAAACTTGCTCACTTCAAGTTTACTTGCCAGAGTTTCAATATCTCCCACTTTCAATTCAGCCGTTGCCGATTTTCGGGGAAACCCATACGCCCCATGGTGTACTGGCCATCCATCACACTGAATTCGCACGGTATGATTACTTCTTAGGATATGAATGCAAACGGCACAGTTCGAATAGTCACAATAGACAACGCGATAGTGCTCTTCTTGCGTTGTGTTCAAAGTATAAAGTGGTTTATCATTCACCAGTCTCAAGATGTCGCTTATTATGCAAAGGGAGTAGCTCGGCATGGGAGCATCCCATTGTTTTGGATTATCTTCCAATTTCGGGAAAAAGTCTTCATAACGCTTTAATGACTTCATCCCCGGGGTCGAACAAGCAACCAAGAGGAGGATAATGAACGCTTTCACGAAAAACCCTAGCGTCAACTTTACTTTTGCCATTGAGGATCTTTCCTTTCATGGAGCAAGGCGAGCAGGCGTGTAATTGTGGTCATAAAGGTTGACTGCACGTTCTCCCCGACTTGGTGTGAGTTCTGTGGTTCTCCCACCCACTTCAGTCATGTATGATACGCCCCAATACTGGGCCGCTTGCATATCCTCCGTAGTGGCCGTACGCCGTAAAACCTGATAGGAAGATCTTTGTGGATGCGTGTGCCACACACCAACTTCTCTGTCTCCATTCTTGCATTTCGAAAGTCCGATAGGGCAATGATGCGGATTGCTTGGTGCCGCACGCTGGACAGAACCGAGATACTTTTCACCATTGGAACTGTTACAGCATATTACAGCACAGCATTCCAAGCCGGATTCAGCTGTTTCTGGCAAATATAACCTTACTGCTTGTCTCACAACTTGGAGCACAGGATCCAACAATCCGAACGGGTCTCTCGTACCTATCACAGCGTTACCAACATACCGGTATAGATTCACATCCTCGGCGTCGAAGCGGAGGGGGTCGGTTTGGAGGAAGCGGCCCAACGACGGCGAGTAGAAGCGGTGGCGGTAGTCGTAGAGGGCGAGGTCAGCGAGGTATTCGCGGCCGGTGAAGAGGAAACGGTTGCTTTGCAAGGATGAAGGCTGAAGGCTAAAGGTTGAATCCCAAAACATCGATTGCCCGTACACGTCGTAGGTGTAGCTCTCGACCACGTTGCCGGTGGAGTCGGTCAACGCCACCGTGCTGCCGAGACCGTCGTGGTGGTAGTAAACGGTGTTGGTCTCGGTCACGCGACAGAGGAGTTCGTCTATCACAGGGCCGTGATAGTAGCGCGCGAGCACAGTGTTGTCGGAGGCATAATGTGAACCGATATTGTGGTCATTCATTTTGCTTTGTGCGTGGGAATCTTTCAGAACCTTTTATGCCCCCCCTCTCCATCACAAAGCATAAAGCATAATATTGGCAGCAAATGACATAGAACAGTGCTTTGGTTCACCAAGGGGATGGCCCCCTCCCCTCCCATGCCAGGAGCACCTAACCGGCTCCACCCAAATACTGCGATCAAGGAATAAACTATCGCCCACGACAATAACACGCTATCGTGAATCTCCAACTTCCCCCTAAGGTACACAAGCACCGATAGAAACAAAGGGCATCCATACGTTATGCCGTAAATGCTCATTGCCAAATATAAGTCTTCCATTGCACTCATTGCCTCTGTTGGAATTAATCCAAATCCCAGCGCCAACTGTAACGCGGCAACATCAATGACAACTAATATCCACATTCCTCCAACCGCTAAAAGGTTAACCAAAAACCGACTCCATAAGCGAGCACCTCGAACGGAGCAAATCCAAGTGATACAAGGAAGAAGCAATGTGCATCCCTTGATCATCCATTGTACCACTCCTTCTTCCGCATAAGTGGTATAGCCCCGTTGAAGCCACGATACGAACGCAGAAACAGTTAAGCACACTATTGGGAACCATAAGAAACGAAACCATTTTCCAACCGACGCACTCAAGATTATAAGCCCTCCAACAACGAACATTGTTGATGGTAGAAAATAGCTCTCGAAACTTCGAATAAACAACAATTGCAAACCAATATGCACGTCACACATATTGTTCTAAGTCCTATTTGTAGGCTTTTTCATCGCAGTCATATGGATCTTGCAGGTCTTTTCAAGAAAATCGCTTCGTTTCCCCTGTTGCAGGATCATATTTTTTGATCTCGGTTTTCCCAATCGCATAAATAGGTTTTCCCCCTGACCGAGCAAATGCATGGTCAGGACTCCAATTACCAAGCGATTGACTCGGATTCCCCAATCATGAGCATGAAATATATGCTAAAAACTTATCCTGGCGATACGCGCGTTCAACACGCTCTATCTCCTTAAACGGAATACCTCCTGGTTCACCCTCCATAATAACAGTGGTCGATATCCCAAATCCTTGTTTTCGACGTACTATCCCAAAACCATGTTCCTTCTGTTCTCTTTCCGTCCAATACCACGCTCTATCAATCATCTGTCGCACACGTGAATTGTCAAGAAATGGATCACCCCCTGAATCATTAGCGAGTTGCCTCAAATCAAATGACACCGAAGTGGTGGGGGGAGGGGCCAAAACAAGGTCGTTGCCTCATAAAGAAATGACACCCATAACGGAGACATGAAAATGATCCCACTCAGCCGTGAAGAACAACTGTGCCGCTGGCGCTCCCGCTACGCGCACCGCAACAAGCAAGGCAAAGCCTGACTGCTCGACGAGTTGTGCGAGCAGTACGGCTACAGCCGCAAGCACGCCATCAAACTGCTCGCTGACTCCTTGCCCAAACCCACCGGTCAACTCCCCAGCGGCTCACCCCCGCGCTACGCCCCCATCACAGAAGTCGTCACCCACATCTGGCGCGCCGCCGAACAACTCTGCGGCAAACGGCTGGTCGCCGCCCTGCCGCTGTGGTTGCCACACTACGCCAAACACTTCAATCCCTTGCTGCCTTGTCAACGCAAGCTACTGAACGAAGTCAGCGCCGCCACCCTCGACCGCCTGCTGCGCCCGCAGCATGCCCGAGTCCGCCACGGCCTGTGTGCCACCAAGCCCGGCAGCCTGTTGCGCACCCACGTGCCGCTGCAAGGGGAAGTCTGGGACGAGCGGCGCATTGGCTTCTTGGAAGCCGACAGTGTCGCCCACTGCGGCGAGAGTCTGGCCGGCAACTTCGCCTGGAGTCTGATCTACACCGACCTGGCCAGCACCTGGACCGCCGGCCGCGCTGTCTGGAACAAAGGCGCGAGCGGCGTGCTCGCACAGACGCGCGACGTGGAAGAGCGGCTGCCATTTGCGTTGCGTGGGTTCGACTGCGACAATGGCAGCGAATGGCTCAACTGGCACTTGATCCGCCACCTGCAACAGCGCCGTCAGCCGGTGGCGCTCAGCCGCTCGCGTCCCTACCACAAGAACGACAACGCCCATGTGGAACAAAAGAACTGGATGTGGCCGCGCCAACTGTTCGGCTACGGGCGACTGGGGCAGGAGTGCGTGGTGGCGCCGATGAACACCCTGTACATCGAAGTCTGGGAGCCGCTGCAAAACTTCTTTTTGCCTTCGATGAAGCTACAGCAGAAGTGGCGTGCTGGGAGTCGGTGGGTGCGGCGTCATGATGCGCCGCAGACGGCCTATCAACGCCTGCTGTCCAGTGGCCAACTGTCGGGGCGGCAACAGCACGAATTGCGGGAGCGGTATGCGGGGCTGGATCCGTTTGCGTTGGCGCAGCGTTTGGAGCGGGACTTGCGTCCCATCTTGAAACTGGCGACCTGACCGACCGCGCCGCCCGCCCGCCACCCTCTCCCCCCTAGGGCAGCAGGGAGGCACTTCGTGGGAGAGGGACCGGAGAGTAGCTTGTAACTGTCTCATGCGCTGAGTACTGATAACCTTCAACTTCACCCCCAGGGGGGCACAATCTCCCCACCGATTCCCAAGCTAGTGTTAGAAGGTTGTCAGATGGAGAAGAAAGGGTGAACAGAAAGGTTCAACCCTAATCGATCAAGAAAGGAGTTGAGCCGTTAAGTCAAAGACCATCACCGTCTCCGTGTTCTGTGTGCTGCGCGTAGAGGGCCACTTCACGGATGTCAGGTAACTGGAACAAGCTGTCGTCGCCGAAACCTTCCGCGACAGTCAGCAACTCTACCGGCAGGCGGCTGCCGCCTACCAGGACGGTTGGCTGGCAGCGCACGCGGAGCGCTACGTGGCCATCCGCTGGCGGGAGCGCGCCCTGGTCACGCCGCTGGGCGAGTTGTGCCTGCCGGGGCGCGTGGTGCGAGAACGGGGACGGACGACGGGCGGGTATCACAGCTTGGCCAAGCGTCTGTGGTGCGGCAAGGCCACGCGGTTGCTCAGTCCTGCTGTCGAACAGCAGGCGTTGGAAGCGGCCACCGGGCAGAACGACCGGCCGGCAGCAGCAGGAGTCGGTCAGTGGTGCCGGGCGCGGATCAGTCATTGGGCGGTGTGGGCGTGTGTGCCGTATTACGGGGCTAAGTTGCAGGAACAACTGGCGCGGGACTGGTGGCCGGAGAAACTGCACGGGTGGGGTGCCGAGGTGGTGGTAACGGCAATGGATGCGACCTGGTTGAAGCGCCAACGGCATGGCACGCAGAAGACGGCAGCGGCGTATTTTCTGATGCAGTTGGGGCTGCATGATACGGGCCGAGATGCGCGGTACGGGGACAGCCCCGACTTCGAGTCGGGGGTGGTGCTGGCGCAGAAGAGTTGGTTGGCCAGTGCCGAGAGCGTGGGGCTGTTTGGGGTACGACTGCGACGGCAGCGCGACCCTCACTATGGGGCGAATCCGGCGTTGAGCGTGGTGCTCAGCGGTGGAGAGGAGGGCTTGGAACGGATGCGGGAGGCGGAGTTTGGGGAGGCGATGTATGCCCGCGACAGTGAAGCGGTGCTGGAAGCGTTACGGGCCCAGAGGCCGCCGGCGGGCAGCATGGCGGAGCGGCGGTGGCGTGAACTGTTTGGGTACGTGCTGGGTAATCGGGAGGGGATTGATGCCTACGGGCAGATTGTCGCGCACTGGCGACGGCATAATGGGAGAGAAGGGCCAGTGGTGCGAGCAGGCAGCGGAGCGGTGGAGAAGGCCGTAGAGGTGCAGATCAATCGTCGCTTCAAAGGGCAGGGGCGGAGTTGGAATCCGGTGCGGGCGGATCGGTTGATGCCGTTGCGGTGGTTACGGAGCGATCGGCGCAACTGGGAGCACTGGTGAGACCGAACCTGCCTGAGCACAACGAAAGTAAACCCGGGTTGGGCCGCAACTGACAATTGACAAACACTACCCGGTTCCCATAGACCTGACAAATCGTATTGACAAAGGGTAAGGACGCGAGTAACTAACAACAGGCTTTTGTGGCGTTCCTCCCCAAGATGGGTGTTATGGTGTAGTTTAACGGTGGTTAGGCGCAGGGAAAAAAACAATAGGAGCAATAAATGGCTCAATCTTACAAGTATTTGCCGGGGAGTATATTGGCTTTATTCTTGCTCTTTTATGTCTCAAGGTGTGTGGCTGATGAAGTTTCCCCCAAGGATCGGTTGCATATCGGGCCGGTAGATTTGCATCCGCATTTGGAAGTTTTGACCGCTTACGATGATAATGTGATGGTGACACGTGATGCTCAAGGGGATTTCTCTTTTGTGGTGACTCCCGGTTTACAACTTGTTTATGGGCAAGCTTCACAAAACTTTATCTCTTTGGATTACACGGCAGCGTTTGAACGGTTTGTTCGCTTGACCAGTCAGGATGCCGATAATCAGTTTGTAAAGTTTGACACTCATTTTGAGACCGGACACTTGATGTTGGGGATTTCTCATTTGTTTCAGGACGTCAAGGGGCCAAATACGCAGATTGGTGCACGGATTCGGTCGCGGGATAATATTACTCATTTGAATGCGGAGTACGAACTTAGCTCGAAAACTTCCATCGGTATTGGGTACGACCAATACCTACATGATTACGACATGGGGGGATTATATGACAGCCAGGAGTATTCGCCTCATGTGAGTCTGTTTTATCATCTGACGCCGAAAACCGATTTGTTCTGTCGGTTTGCTTATGGTTGGGTACGGGCTGACGAACATGCCAGTGCGACCTATCAACAGGTGGAAATTGGTCTTCGCGGGAAAATCACGTCCAAAGTCACTGGAACCGCGCGACTCGGCTACCAGCACCGTTCTTTTACGAGCGATCTGGGTGATATCAATACCGTTGTAGGCTCCTTGGATTTAGAAGCGCGGTTGACCCAGCGGACCGTATTGAATTTGATTGTATCGCGGGGTGTTTATCCTTCTCCGAGCATTGTGAAGGATTACTACGAATCAACCCGTTTGGAGTGCAAGTTGACCCATAAATTACCGGGCAAAAAAATCGGGCTTTGGATAGGCGGCTCGTACGAGTGGGATGATTATGAACATGCTCCGGCCGGTGTGGATCGCCAGGACAACTTTGTCGAGGCCAGTGTGGGAATAACGTACGACGTAAAAAAATGGCTGGAATTGGGGGCGGAATATCTTTTCTGGAACAACAGTTCTTCGCTGGACGAACTTCAGTTTACGCGTAATCTTATAAGCGTTCATGCGCGAATACATTTCTAAACCGGTATTCCAATGGGGACGAACGCTTCTGCTGTTCGCGATATTCGGTTTACCCGTTGCGCTGGCTGCGAATGAACGCCATGCCGTGACCCCCACGAATGCACCACCGATCGAATATCGTATTCAACCGCTGGACATGTTGGACATCAATGTATATCGCGAAACCGATCTCTCCCTCAAAGTGCGCGTCAGCCAGACGGGCAACATCAATTACCCATTGCTCGGGACAATCCCCGTGGCAGGATTGACGGTACCGGAGGTTCAGGAGAAACTGACCAAGCTGCTTGCCAAAGACTACCTCGTGGACCCCCGCGTAACAGTGTCTGTCGAGTCCTCCAGCACCCAAAAAGTGGTCATTATTGGACAAGTCAAAAACCCTGGTACCTACGAAATCCCCATTACGGAAACACTTACCGTGTTGCAACTGATTGCCCGCGCCGGCGGTTTCACCGACGTTGCGGCCACCGACAGGGTGACGGTGATTCGCGGCGAAGGCGCCAAACAAAAGAAGTTCACCGTCAATGTTGCTGCCATAATCAAAGGCGGCGACAAAAACAAGGACGTTACTTTGGAACCTGGTGACATCGTGTCCGTGCCAGAGACCCTTTTCTGAAAACCATGTCCACTACGGCCACTGCCATTCGTCATCTCCCTTCTGCCGCTGGCGCCGGTTGGCGCACCGGTTTGCAGATGATTTGGGAACGAAAATGGGTGCTGTTGACCGCGGTGGTTGTTGGCATGACGGGCACATGGCTTTGGCTCTCCAAACAAACCCCCGTCTATCGGGCCAGCGCACGGATTCTGATCGAACCGGACACGGTAAAGATTCTCAACATCCAGGAATTCGTCAATTCCGATATTCGAGACTGGGATATTGTGGGCACCATCAACACGCAGGTGCGAATCCTTCAAAGCCGTCCGTTGGCCGAACAAGTCGTCAAAGCTCTTCAACTTGATAAAAACCCCGAATTCCTCCCCGGCGCGGGTACCAATGCCGATTTTGCCAGTGTCGTACAGGCAGGGGTGACGGCACACCCACAGCGCGATGCGCCGCGGATTGTGGATGTCAGCTTTGAACACGTCAATCCGCGCGTGGCCGCCTTGGTGGCCAACGGCGTGGTACAAGAGTTCATTCGCCAGAATGTGGCGCAAAAGATGTCTGCCTCCACCGAGGCATTGAACTGGTTGCGGGAACAACTTGATGAGATTAAACCCCGGTTGGAGAAATCGGAAGCAGCCCTCCAGGATTACCGGGAGAAACTTCAGGCAATCTCGTTGGAGGAAAATCAGAACATTGTCACCGAAAAGCTCAAAGCCCTGAGCAGCGCACTGACCAAGGCGCAAACGGATCGGTTGGCCGCCGAGATCGAGTGGAACCAGATCGAAGCCCAACTGAAGGACGGACAGGACCCCGCCACCATTCCTGCGATTGCTGCCGACAAAACCGTGGAGGTTTTTCGCCAGCAACTGGCGGAAAAACAACTGGCGCTGGTTGTCCTGCGCCAGCGGTACAAGGAAAAATGGCCCGCTGTCATTACCGCAAAAGCCGAACTGGAAGAAGTGCAGGAGAAACTGAAAAAAGCCTGCGACGACGCCATTCAAGCCGTAAAAGGGCGGTATCTCACCGCCAAAGCCAAGGAAGAAAGCCTCCAACAAGCGTTGCGCGAACAGGAACAAACCGCCATCGCGTTGGACCGGAAATTGACCGAATACAATTTGCTGAAACGGAATGCCGAAATTGACCGCCAACTTTACAACACCATCCTTACCCGCATGAAAGAAGCCAGCGTTGCCGGTAAGATGGAAAAAAACAATATCCGCCTCGTGGAACCGGCGACCCCGCCCGCTGCCCCGTACAAACCCGATCGTCGAAGAATCCTGGGGATGGGCGCCCTGTTCAGTCTCGGTATCGGCATCGGGTTGTGTCTGCTCGTACACACCTACGATGACCGGGTCAAAACGCACGAAGATATTGAGATGTACGGTGTTCCCCTGTTGTCCAACGTGCCCAGAATTACCCCCAAACCACAGGCCGAGGACATGAAGATTCTTCAAACCCATCCGCACTCGATGGGGGCGGAAGCCTTTCGCAATCTGCGGGCCAGCCTCTGCCTCAGCCCCAGCGCCAAGGACGCAAAAGTGATTCTCATCACCAGCGCGGCACCGGCAGAAGGAAAATCCTTTGTGGCGCTGAACCTGGCGCTTGTGTTTGCCGCCAATAATGAGCGTACCCTTCTGATCGACGCCGATCTTCGTCATCCCAGCCAGCACCGCGCGTTTAAGGAGCCGCCCAACAAGGGATTGTCAGTTTTCCTTTCCGACTCCGCTTCTCTGGAGGAAGTGACCTATCATACCGACATGCCGAATCTGGACGTTGTCTTTGCCGGGCGCATTCCCCCGAATCCGCCGGAACTGCTCGGCACCGATCGGTTGCGACAGTTGCTGGAAACAGCCAGGGGACGCTATCAACGTATCATTCTCGACACCGCGCCTGTGACTGTGGTCAGCGATCCGTTGATCCTGTTGCCACATGCCGACGGCATCGTCTTTGTGGTGCAGTTTTCACGACTTCGACGAGGGGTGGTGGGACGGGCATTGCAGAAGTTGCGTGAAGCAAATGTCCCGCTCCTGGGTGTTGTGATGAACAACATAGACCTCCAGAAACGCGGTTATTACTACTACCCGTACTCGTCCAGCCATTATAATCGGTACTACAAACAGCCTGGCCCCACCGCAAAACCGACAGCCTGAACCCTGATGCGGGCGTCAGGACAACCAACAGGACACACGAACAACGGTGCATCCCCCTGCCATTCACACATGCACCGCAAGGGCGGCAGCTTGTTTCAACGGCTCACCCAACTGCTCGTCAGCCTTATCCTGTTGTTGGCGCCGTGGCTGTTCGGGTCGGTCGAAGAATGGTCCTGGCGTCTCCTCCAGGGGTTGACACTGCTGGCGGTGCTGTTTGCGCTGTGCTCTCCGCACCGGACGTGGAACTGGTGGTGGGGCGGCCCCATGTTGGCGGTGACAGTATACCTAGCAGTACAGACCGCCAACCCGGCATATCGGTTTGAACCGGCCAGCGCCTCGCTGCTTCCCCTGGCGCATGTGACATGGCTTCCGCACGCCGCCGACGCCGGGACGGCAGGGCAGACGCTGCTGAAGTTTTTGACCTATGCCGGATTTTTTTGGGCTACCCGCGTGGGATTTGTTCACCGCCATCATGTCTGGACGCTGTTGACGCTGCTTGTGGTGAGCGGTTTCATCATGGCCGTCGTGGGGTTGAGCCAAAAATTGTCGGGCACGGACTTGATGTTGGGCTTGCGAAAGGGAGGCTGGTTTTTCTTCGGGCCGTTTGTGAACCGCAACAACTACGCCGCGTATATGAACTTGTTGATACCGGTGACACTGGCAGTGTCGCACCACCAGCTGCATTTGGCCATGGCCAATGGCAACAAAAGTCACGCCGGTTGGTTGTTTGTGTTCATGGCGATGGTGATGGCGCTTTCCGTTGTGATGACCACCTCGCGGGCCGGCACGGCGGTGTGCGGCGCCATGTTGCTGGTGTGGGGAACGGTGGAGGTGATGCATGCGCTCCGTGGCAGTGGGCAGCCCCGACGCGCCCTGTGGATGGTTGCGCTCGCAGCGACGGCATTGTTGGCGGGGGTGTTGTACCTCGGTGCTCAACCGCTCGAACAGCGGCTCGGCGAACTGCGCGATGTTCCCGTCGAACTGTCCGGTTCCGGCGGACGCGGCGCGGTATACAAGGCGACCTGGACGATGTTTCGCGAGCATTGGCTTTATGGAACCGGCGGTGGGAGTTTTTCAATGACTTATCCGTACTACAGTGTCGAACGGATGGACTGGTTCCGCCGATACGCGCATAGCGACTGGCTTCAATACCTCGCCGAACTCGGCGCGCTGGGAATGGGACTGCTGGGGTTGTTGATGGTTGGTTTGTTGCGCGAATGGGTCAAACACGGTACAAGGTTTCATCACGAAGGAAGGCTGGACTGGATGACGGTCGCGCTTAGCCTTGCGCTGGCGGGGGTCGTGGCGCATGCCGTGGTGGATTTTCCGTTGCACATCCCCGCGGTGGCGATGTTGGCGGTGGCATGGGGAGCCATCCTGACGCGACCGGAACAGCGACGAGTACATGGAATCGAGCGGACAGTTTGATCTTCTGATCGCGCCGGGTCGCACTGAACGCAATTACTGGCGCGACCTGTGGCGGTATCGCGAATTGTTTTATTTTCTCGTCTGGCGCGACCTGCTGGTACGTTACAAGCAGACCGTCATTGGCGTCGCATGGGCGCTGATTCGGCCGTTGGTGACGATGGTGGTGTTCACGGTGGTGTTTGGCAAGCTCGCCAAACTGCCGTCCGACGGTGTGCCGTACCCGGTGCTGGTGTTTGCGGGATTGCTGCCGTGGCAATTTGTGTCGTCGGCGCTTTCCGAATCGGCCAACAGCCTGATCGGCAACGCCAACCTGATCTCCAAAATCTACTTCCCGCGCCTCATCGTGCCGGCGGGAAGTGTGATCATTAGCTTTGTGGATTTTGCCGTCTCGGCGGTTTTTCTTGCCGGACTGATGGCTTGGTACGGTTGCTGGCCGGATGGGCGGGTGCTTGCGCTGCCGCTGTTTAGCGTGCTGGCATTTGCTGCCGCACTGGGTCCAGGGTTGTGGTTGTGCGCGCTGAATGTGAAATACCGGGATTTCCGCTATGTGGTGCCGTTTCTGGTGCAGTTTGGCCTGTACATTTCGCCGGTAGGATTTTCCAGCACCATCGTGCCGGAACAATGGCGGTGGTTGTATTCGGTCAACCCAATGGTGGGAGTGATTGACGGGTTTCGCTGGTGTCTGTTACGCGGCAGTGTCGAAGTGTACTGGCCGGGATTGGTTTTGTCGCTGGCATTGACGGCGTTGCTGTTGTGGAGCGGCCTGCGGTATTTCCGGCAAACCGAAAAGACCTTTGCGGATATAATCTGATGTCGAACATTTCTATCCACGCCGAGCGTCTCGGCAAGAAATACCGGTTGCGGCATCAGCAGCCCCAGCGCTATCTCACGTTGCGCGACACCGTGAGCGAGAAAGCCCGCCAGCTTTTTCGCGGGGCGGCGCTTCCGCGAGTCGGCGGTTCGGAGGATTTTTGGGCGTTGCGCGACGTGTCCTTCGAGGTGAAACAGGGTGAAGTGATTGGCATCATCGGTCGCAACGGTGCCGGCAAAAGCACCCTCCTAAAAATCCTCAGCCGCATCACGGAGCCGACCGAAGGTTGGGTGGGGATCAACGGACGGGTTGGCAGTCTGTTGGAAGTCGGCACCGGGTTCCATCCCGAATTGACCGGACGCGAAAACATCTATCTCAATGGCGCTGTTCTCGGTATGAGACGCGCCGAGATTCAGCGCAAGTTCGACGAAATAGTCGCCTTCGCGGAGATCGAAAAATTCCTCGACACCCCTGTCAAACGATACTCGACAGGCATGTATGTTCGGTTGGCCTTTGCCGTGGCCGCGCACCTGGAGCCGGAGTTGTTGGTCGTGGACGAGGTGCTCGCCGTGGGCGACGCCGAGTTTCAGAAAAAATGTCTCGGAAAAATGGAGGATGTGTCTCACAAGGAAGGACGCACCGTGTTGTTTGTCAGCCACAACATGGGCGTCATTCAAAGTCTTTGTCCGCACTCACTTCTACTCGATGCGGGGCGTGTGCGGTTCTTTGGGCCGACCGCCGAGGCTGTTCCGTTGTATCTTTCGGCGGTTGCCGCCACCCTGTCGTTTGAGCGTCCGGCACAGCCGTCGGGTGCCCCGACCATTACGCGGGGTGCTCTGGTCGTCGAGGAGGAACGACTGATTTTCGATCTGGAAATTACCTCGGCGCAGTCGCCGAATTGCACGTTGGGGATCAAACTGCATGACAATCTGGGAGGGGCGATTGGCTGTGCCGCGGCCGAGTTGTCATCGGCTAACAAAGAACTTCAATTGAAGAGCGGGGTCAATCGTCTGCGCTGCGCTCTTCGGGTGCCGCGGCTGGCGGTGGGACGTTATTTTGTGAGCATGCAACTCAATATCCCGTGGGTACAGGTGCTCGATGATACCCATCCCATCCTGCAATTCGATGTGGAACGAGGAGGGTTACGCCAGGAATGGAACAGCGGTAGCATTGAAATTCCCATGACGGTGACCGCCCTTCAGGAAACGGAACTTTTCGATGACCGGCCCGGAAGCTGACAATGGTTGTTCCTCCGGCAAACGAGCCATGAAATGCAAAATATGCGGCGGCGATAGCCGTGAGCAGTTTTCGGCTCTCGTATTGAAACGGTATCCTGTACGGTATTTTTTTTGCGACCGATGCGGCTTTCTTCAGACCGAAGAGCCGCATTGGTTAAAGGAAGCGTATCAGGATTCGATCAATGCGTCTGACACGGGCATGGTCGTCCGCAGCATTTACTACTCGAAACTGGTTACCGCGCTGATTTGTCTGGAATTCGACCGTAACGGCGCATTTTTGGATTATGGCGGCGGATACGGGTTGTTTACGCGGTTGATGCGGGATGTCGGGTTTGATTACTACTGGACGGATCCGTTCACCCCCAATTTGTTTGCGAGGGGGTTTGAGCGGGAAAACAATCACCGCGCCGTGGAACTGATTACCGCTTTTGAGGTGTTTGAGCATCTGGTTCATCCAATGGAGGAGATGCGAAAAATGCTCGAATACGCATCGAGCATTTTCTTCTCCACGGAGTTGTTACCGGTGCCGACGCCGCTGCCGGGGCAATGGCATTATTACGCGCCGGAGCATGGCCAGCACATCGCATTTTACTCGGCGCAGACCTTTCAGCACATTGCCCGCCAGTTCCAGTTGAACTGGCTCACGGACGGGAGTGGTTTGCATTTGCTGACGAGAAAGTCCATTTCGCCCGTTCGGTTCCGGTTTGTCGTGCGCTGGGGCAAGTATCTGTATCTGTATTTCAAACGGCAAATGCGAAGTCGAACCGTGGACGATAGTGTGCAGGCGAGCCTTCGTTGATGGGGCCAACCACAGCGTTCTTGGAGAAGTTCAAGCGATCAGTATGTCGGCGGTGATCTGCAAGGCGTGTGCGTCGGAGAATCGGCTGCGCCTTTTTCGGGCGCGGGAGATGATGTTGGGACGGCAGGAGGTGTTTGACTACGGCGAATGTTTGGAGTGCGGCAGCCTTCAGATCCTGCGGATACCGGAGGATCTTTCCGCTTATTATCCTTCCGATTATTTCGCCTACCAGGAGTTGCCGGCCTCGAAACGATCGTGGCGGAAATGGCTGATGGCCAAACGGGAGCGACACGTCAAAGGGGCGAAGAATCTGATCGGTTGGGTTATGACAATGGTGTTTGGCCCACCGTTGTGCGTGGATGCGGGATGGATCGAGTTGCTGGGAATACGAGCGGACCAGCGCGTGCTGGATGTCGGTTGTGGACGGGGTGCCTTGTTGGCCGAATTGCGGGCGCGCGGGTTCAAACATCTGACGGGAGCAGATCCTTTTGTTCCATCGGAGATTCATGCGGACGGTTTTTGTGTTCTCAAACGGGACATGAGCCAACTCAACGGCTTATTTGATATCATCATGTTGCATCATTCGCTTGAGCATATGCCCTCGCCTCTGGAGGCATTGAACCAGCTTCGCCGCCTGCTCAGTCCCGATGGCATGGCGCTTGTCCGTGTGCCGGTGGCGGGATGTTATGCGTGGCGCACTTATGGGGCGGATTGGTTTCAACTGGATGCGCCACGTCACCTGTTTATTCCGTCTCAAAAAGGTTTTTTACGACTGGCGGAACGGACCGGATTGACCGTGGCAAAAACGGTTTATGATTCCACCTATCTGCAGTTTGTTGTCAGCGAACAGTACCGTCGAGGAGTGCCGCTGAACCAGACAGACAGCCATCGCTACACCAGGCTCGAACTGCTCGCCTATGCCGAAAAGACCCGTCAGTTGAACGAAGCCATGGATGGCGATCAGGCCGGTTTCATCCTCCGACACGCAACCTCGGCGTGAACAACGATCTTTTGCGATTCTATCGGCAAACGCGGCACGGTACACGCGTTTGGTGGAGCTTTCATCATAACGCCCGACGCCTTCGGAAAGCGCGACATCCGTTGGTAGGCATCATGTTGCTGGAGGCGATGGGCGACATCGTGGCCTGCGAACCGGTGGCGAGATACCTGCGACGGGAGATGCCCGACGCCTGTATTGTCTGGGGCGTCAAAGCTGCCTATCGAGAGTTGATTGATACCAATCCCCACGTGGACATGACGTTGATCGTTCACTGTCTTTCCGAACGGCTGCTTCTGGAGCGCGACGGACTTTTTGACCGGTTTGTGGATTTACACGTGCCGGGGCGGTATTGTGCGCTGTGCCAAAGACCACTGATGCGAAGCGCCGAATCGGCGGTGCGGCTCGACAACTATTTTGAGCACGGCACGCTCCTGGCGGCGTTTGCCCGGTCTGCCGGGTTGCCGCCACTGGATGAGGCGCCGCGCGTGTACATCCCCACCGCGGCGGTGGCGCGGGTTGACGCGCTGCATCTACCGTCGCGGTTCGTGGCCGTGAACTGCGCCTCGAGCAGCGCCGAGAAAAACTGGCTCGTGGAAAAATGGCAGGCGTTGTCGAAAGCCATGCCGGAAGTGCCTTTTGTCGAGGTTGGGTTGCGTCCACAATTGCCGGACGTCTTGAATCTTTGTGGTCGGCTTTCGATTTTGGAAACGGCCGAAGTAATTCGTCGCGCGGCGCTTTTCATCGGCGTGGACAGCGGACCAGCGCACCTTGCCAATGCCGTCGGCGTTCCCGGCGTCGTTCTGATCGGGCGCCATCTCGGTTTTGAGCGTTACCAGCCGTTCAGCGGCGCGTACGGGAATGGGGAACGGGCTGAATTGATTTACAGCGATGGCACGGCGGCGGCGATCCCCGTCGAGACGGTACTCCAGGCCGCGCACCGTCTGTTATCATGATTAGTTTCTACGTCATTGCTTGCAACCAGGAACGGTTTATTGCCGAGGCCGTGGCGGGCGCACTGGCGCAGACGTGGACGCCACTGGAAGTGGTTTTGTCGGACGACTGTTCCGATGATCGCACCTTTGAGATCATGCAGGAAATGGCGCGCGCCTATCGCGGGCCGCACAAGATCGTGCTGAACCGAAATGAGCGACGGCTCGGGGTCGGTTCCCATATCAATCGTATCCTGGAACTTTGCACCGGCGACTGGATTGTTACGTCTGCCGGGGACGATGTGTCGGCGCCACATCGCACGGCCACGTTGCGCGCGCTGTGGGAGGCGGATGGAAGGCGTGCGGGGTTGGTCTATTCCAATCTTGTCGAGATAAACGAGGACGGCACCGAGATGTTCGTGACGGACTTTGGGAAAGGTGTGTTGCGCTGGGATTATCGGGAGCGGTTGGAGGGGCGACAGCCACCGTTGCACGGAGCCGCGCTTGCGTATCCGAGAAGATTGTTTGATGATTTTGGTCCTTTGTGGGAGGGAATCGTGTTTGAGGACAACGTGCTGAATTGGCGGGCAGAACTTTCCGGTGGCGTGTTGTTATGCCCCGAACCACTGGTTCGTCACCGTAATCACACGGGACAAATCACGAATGTGTACTCAAAACAAGCCTTGGAGGATGCTGACAACCGTCGTCGGCTCCTGCGTTGGAGCAATGTCGTGACCGGTCGCCAGAATCTGGCTGACGCACGGACGGCCATGGTGCGCGGATGGATCAATCGGGAAACCTATGACCGCGCCATTCGAATCTTGAAGGAACGCCTGCAAGAGGACGAAATGGATTACGAGTTTTTCTGGGGAAGTTTTGTCCGTCGGTGGAGATTGTTATTAAGTGGCAAGGCTCTTCGCGGAAAAACATTTTTTCAACTTCTTTTTGCCGCCTTGCCACGATGTCTCTACTTGGCGGGATTACGGATTCTAACACGACTAAAGTTTTGATTATAGCCGACCCATGGAGCGGTCGCAGTTGACAACGTGCTCCCAATGCGGAATCGTCCGCAACACTGCGGTGTGCCATTGCCGATTCGCTGTCACAATGACGCGCAGACGGGGCTTTTGGAGAAGTGAACCTCTGCCGCGCGCCATGCGCGGGGTGAATGCAACGCCACCTGTGGCAATGATGATTATCACTGGTCGTGGTTTCTTCCCGAGCGCATGAAGATTATCCATCAACATCCCGGTGGTGACAGGTGCGGTTGTGTGCGGCGATGCGAAGGGAAGTGGATTGGGTCGCAGTTGTGCCTTTGCCGTCATACAAGGGGCGACTATGAGATGGCTCTCAATGGGGTCATGATGGGCTTTGCGAGTGACGGGTTCAGCGCTACCACCTGTGTCGCCGTCACACGGTGGGGAGAAGGCCTTTTCCCGCAGGCGCGCCCATTGATTGATCCCGGAATTGTTATCTAGCAACAACGCCGAATGCCTGCTTCGGACGGTACAACGATGGGATATAATATTGATTCATCAACGGGGACAGGAAAGCATTACCAGCACTTTATCTGGAATGGTATTGTTTTCCGACGGTTTTTGAGAACAACTCCGTGACACAGGAGAGCGACCAGTTGATTGCCCCGCGAGTCTGTTTGCTGCAAATGATCGGATGGGCGACGAGAAGCTTTCCCCGCTGTCGCGGTCGCTGGCGGCTGATTCGATGGTTGGATCGTCACGATGCCTGGTTTGACAGTCTGGGATGGCAGGAAATCACCGTGCCGAATATCGGAAAGATTAAGGTTTTTCCCGGAGAGTTTATCGGGCGATGTCTGTTTCTTTATGGAACGTATGAGGACGAGTTGGCGGACATATTCCGGCGGATAATTCGGCCCGGCGACAACGTGGTGGATATCGGTGCCAACATCGGTTTTTTTACCTTGTTGGCCAGCCGTCTTTGCGGAGCGCAGGGCCGTGTGGTTTCCATTGAAGCCTCACCAGAGATATTTGAAGTGTTGAAACATAATGTGCAGATCAACGAATGCGCGAATGTCTCTCTCCACTCCTGCGCTGTGGGGGCTGAAAACGGCGCAATCCAATTTTATTTGGCCCCAAAAGAAAATCTGGGGATGGGGTCGCTTCGCCCGATGCATGAAGACGGCGTGCGAAAAATGGTGGTCCCACTTCGGCGCCTGGATGACCTGGAGATGCTCCCGCAGCCGATTAAACTGATCAAGATAGATGTCGAAGGAGCCGAACCGCTGGTGTTGAAGGGAGCTTGCCAATTGCTTGAACGTGACAGACCTTTCATTGCGTTGGAACTGACGGACGAATTTTCGCGGCAATTGGGAACTTCCGCCCAGGAGGCCGTTGAACTTCTCAAGCGTTACGGCTACTCGCTTTATCAAACGGACAACGGATTTAAAGAAATCCAGAACGTTTGCGGCACACAAATCAACCTGTTTTGCGTTCCCGGCAGCCATCCGAATATTCGGACCATTCTGGAACATTGAACCGTGTCTGACTCTCGATTCATTCTTATTGTCGTCAGCACTCCACTCCAACACCAATACGGCGGTGGACAGGTTTATGTGCGCAATCTTGTCGAGGCGCTCTTCGCCACCGGCCGCGACGTGAAAGTGACAACCAATGCGGGAGAGATCGAACGAGAAAAACCCGATATCGTCCATGCTCATGACGATAATCCTGTCACAGCGCATGCGGCAAGGCGGGCCGGCGTGCCATGCGTGGTCACGATCCATCACGGTGGCCTGGTTTGCCCACAAGGGGCTTTACTGGATTGGGAAAGCCGAATTTGCCGGCAGCCGGTCGAGCAACGCTTGTGCACCCATTGCTGTTTGCGCGGACACTGGTGGGGAAACGTCCCAGTGGGGGTGGGGAAAATTCTCCGGCGGTTGCCCAACATCCCGTTCGTGACGCCCGCGATGACAACTCCGCTGGCCGTGGCCGAGAAACGCGCAGAAATTGCAGCGTTAACCCGCGATGTTACCATGTTCGTGGCGCCGTCGGTCGCCGCCCAACAGGCACTGTTACGCAACGGCATTCCGCCGGAGCGAACCGTCGTTGTGCCACACGGCATCAAACCGCTTCCATCATTCCCGATGCCCGACGCGCCGCCGATGCGATTCGCTTACGTCGGACGAATCAACCGCGTAAAAGGTTTTCACGTGCTGGTGGAATCCTTCCGTCAGCTTCGGGGTGACGCGGAACTTCACGTGCTCGGCGCAGCGCACAACAAATGGGAACAACGGTATCTGCGTCGAATCCGGTTGCCGCCGCGGGTCACGCTTCACGGGCATCTGACCGGGAAAGCGTTGGTGTCGGTCTGGGCACAGTGTCACGTAACCGTGTTGCCGAGCATTTGCCACGAAGTGTTCGGCCTAACCGTTGCCGAATCGTTCTCGCTCGGTCGCCCCGTGATTGTGACCGATTGCGGCGGCCCCGCCGAGCAGGTGCGCGACGGCGTGGACGGGTTCGTGGTGCCCCCCAACGACACGGCGGCGCTGGCGTCGGCGATGCAGCGGTTTGGGGACAATCCGTCACTTGCTGCGGAGATGGCTTCTCGACTGCCCAATCCCCGAACAATGGCGGAGCACGTTACCGACCTGGAGCGCGTGTATTCTCTATGCCTCGGCGCGTTGTCATGACACATTGCGCATCCACCTCATCTTGGTGCGCTTCTCAACGGCAAACGCAAACATGACTTTACTCACTGCTTTTTCCCGACTTTTCAAACTGGCGGTTCGACACACTCCTCTTCGAGTGAAGGGCGTGTTGCGAAGTTTCGTGACTCCCCGGTTGGAGCATCTTCCCGATTCACCCGAATTGTTTCGATGGTATCACGTCTTGGCAAAGAGTCCGGAGGTGAAGCGACAACCGGGAGGGTGGGTGTACAAGGGGAAATTCTATCCCGATTACCTGATGATGGGAGGAGCGGGTCATGCGATCTTCCCGTTGGCCCTTCGTTTTTGCAGAGGGTCGGGGGTGGACATCGGTGCGGGTTTCTGGCCGCTGCCGGGCGCTGTGGCCGTGGACACCCAGCGTGGCCCCGGAAAAGGAAAAACCATCGCCGATTTTGAGGATCAATCGTTGGATTACATTTTCAGCTCGCATTGTCTGGAGCACATCGAACAGTGGAAGACCGCCCTGGGCGAATGGATTCAGAAGCTGAAGCCAGGCGGCATCATCTTCCTTTATTTGCCTCATCCTGACTGCGAGATTTGGCATCCCGGATCTCCTTTTGTCGGCGATGGACACAAATGGATTCCAACTCCTGACATTCTAAAGCAGACCCTTCAAAAGTTGGGTTGTGTCATAGAAGCGTTTGATGACGGACCGGATGCCATGCAGAGCTTCCATGTTTGTGGCCGTAAAAAAACGTAAACCGGCCGACGACAAACCTGTGGTGTTGGTCCTGCAAAAACTGACCGACGCCAAACGCGCTCTCCGGTCCGTCAGATACCCGGTTGGGTGGGTGACTGCCGGATCGTTGTGGCGCTGGATGGTCAATGCCGGGCTGCAACTATTGCAGGCACTGTTGTTTGCACGCCATGGTTACCGACGAAGAGATTTTCGGCGGATTGTGGTGTACACCGTCGGTATTCTTGGCGACAACACCGTGATGTTGCCATCGCTGGCCGCCCTTCGGCGTGCGTACCCGAACGCTGACATCACGTTGCTGGTCAACACGCAAACATGGGATGCGGTCGGCGCAAGGGAATTGCTGGACGGGTTGCCGTTTTTCAACCGTTGGCAACAGGTCAACGACAACCTGCTGCGGCGCCGTGGCGTTCATTTCGTCTTGGACCGCCAACAGGTTGGCGATTTGCGTGCCGAGCTGTTCATCAATTTTTCCCCCTTCGGCAATCGCGGCTGGCTTGGCGCTGTTTTACGCGAGCTGGCGCTGGCAAAAAAACTCGGTGCCACACATGCGGTCGGGTTTCGCGTGAGCGGGCCACGTTTCGCGTTGCCGTGGCTGATCCGCAACGAACCTCGACGGGGTGCGGAAATTCTGGCAGCACTGGGATTGACTCCGGAACAGGAGTGCCTGCCGATCAATCAACCTGCCCGCGATTCGATTCGCGCAAAATGCGCCTACTCCGAGAAACTTGCCGTCATTCATCCCGGCGCAAAGTTCAAAATCCAGGAATGGCCGGCGGAGCGTTTTGGCAAAGTAGCGTCGGCGTTGGCCGTTCGCGGGTTTCGCCCCGTCGTCACCGGCACCGCTGGCGAATGGGCCACCGCGGAGGCCGTTTGCCGCGCATCTGACGGCGTCGCGTTGAACCTGGCGGGACAGACCAGTGTGGCCGAGCTGGTGGAACTGTTGCGAATGTCCGCGCTATGTGTGACGAACGATACCGGCACAATGCACCTGGCGGCCCTGCTCAATGTGCCCACCGTGGCGTTGTTCACGATGCGGAACAGTCCGTGTCACTGGTTTCCGAACGCGCTGCGCGTTCAGGTGTTGTGTTCTCCGGTGTCTTGTGGGTTGTGTTTTCTTGATGGCGATGACTGTCCGCAACACAAACGCTGTCTGACCAACATCAGCGTGACGGATGTCATACAGGCTGCGGAAAAGGTATGGCACAACGCTTAAAAAAGGACACCCTCATGAGTCTATCGTCCCAGAACTATCCCGATTCAAGATTGGAAATGCTGAAGTACATACCTGCGCCGGCCCGCCGGATATTGGAAGTGGGCTGTGGCACAGGGGCTTTTGCCATGCAACTGCTCTCGGAAAAACGCGAAGTTTGGGGCGTTGAGCCGGATACAGAAGGGGCGCGGATTGCTGCATCTAGAAATCTTTTCAAGGTCTTCAATCAGAAAATCGAAGACGTTATCCCGTCTCTACCCAATGATTATTTTGACACGATCATTTTTAACGATGTCTTAGAACATCTGTATGATCCCTGGGGTGTTTTGAGACTGATTAGTTCTAAACTATCAGACGAAGGGAAGATCATCGCCTGTGTGCCAAATTTCCGCTATGTAACCAGTCTCTATGAAATTGTTGTGAAAAAAGACTGGCAGTATCGAAATGAAGGCGGGGTTTTAGTTTTTCCTCATATCCGGTTCTTCACGCGCAAAAGCATCGAATCCATGTTTGCGACCTGCGGTTATCGCATTCTCAGGCTGGATGGGATCACTAGAACAAAGTCAATGAAAGGATTCACGCTGGCATTGCTCATCAATTTGTTGTCCTTGGGTTACCATCGGGACATATTTTTTAAGCAGTTTGCCATCGTCGCGGAAAAGTCGGGTACATGATCATCACGATGCTTCAAGGGGGTATGGGCAACCAGATGTTTCAATATGCCGCCGGGTTGGCTCTGGCGAATCGCCACCGCACGGCACTGAAGTTGGACATCCATTACCTGCTGGATACCAGCCGACGATATTTCCGATACACGCACCGTCCATATGCGCTGGACGTGTTCAACATTACAGCAACTATTGCATCGCCGTCGGAAATCTCGATGTTCACCGTCCCGCGCGTCGGCAATAAGTATCTCTACCACCTTCGCAAACGCTTCGTAAAAAACCGGAATGTTTTTCGGGAATCAGAGTTGCCAACAGAGGATGATTTCTTTCGCATCCCAAGCGATGCCTACCTTGAAGGCTACTGGCAAAGGCCAACCTATTTCCATCACATCCGGGAACTTTTGCGGCGGGAATTTTCATTTCGAGAACCTCTCCCGGAGTTTTGCCTGCCGATGTGGGAGACAATAAAAAACTCAAATGCCGTGTGCGTTGTTTTTCGGCGGGGCGATTACGTTGGTCACCCGCAATTGGATATCCTGAACCTGGATTACTACCATGCAGCCATCAACTGGTATCGGGCAAAAAACGAAACCATGACCTATTTTGTGTTTTCGGATGATATTCCGTGGTGTCAGGCCAATTTCAGGCCAACAGGAATCTCCATCCAGTTCGTTGATCAACGATACACCGGTCCCAAAGCGGAGTATTACTTGCAACTAATGATGGCCTGCAAACATTACATCATTCCCAACAGCACATACCCCTGGTGGGCGGCCTGGCTGAATGACCACCCGGAAAAAACCGTGGTCGCACCGCGCAAATGGTTCAAAAACCAAACAACCGAGCGAAATCCCATCGTCCCTGATACTTGGATCACCTTATAAGGCCCCATCGTGATTTCTGTTCCGTCAGATACAAAAAAAGGAAATGTGCTCATTGCCATCCCCTGCCTTTCACGCGGCGGGACGGAAATGCAGACGTTGCTCTTATCGCGAGTTCTTGCCGAGGCGGGATATGCCGTGACTGTTTGTTGTTACTTCGAATATGACAAACAGGTGGTGGGCGAGTTTGAGGCGGCAGGCCTTACAGTGACTCGTTTGGGTTGGGCGCGCTCCACAGGCTCTGCCCGATTTGTTCGTTGCCTGAGAGCGGAATTTCAAAAAAAAACGCCCGCTGTCATACATATCCAGTACATGACGCCCGGATTCCTTCCGGTAGTGGCGGCGAGACTGGCGGGTACCCGTCGCGTTTTCGCCACGGTACATCAGCCAGCCACGCCATATGGCTGGAAAGCCCGCCTGTTGTTGCGACTGGCAGCGCGAATGTGCGACCGATTCATTTGTGTGTCCGAAGCGGCTGCGCGCTCGTGGTTTGGCGACGCTGCGTGTCCCGTGGTGATTCACAATGCAGTGGACATCGCGCGGATTGATGCGATTCCTGCCGTCCGAATAGGCGAGACGTCGGTTCCGGTGATCGGCGCAGTTTCACGGATTCGGCGCGAGAAAGGGATAGACGTGTTGCTGGATGCGTTTTCGAGGATTACCTCGGCCGGTGCGCGGCTGCGGATTGTGGGGGACGGGCCGGACCGAACGGCGTTGGAAAAACGGGGTGTACTCAATGTGGAGTGGGCCGGTCAGCAGCCGTGGGAACAAGCCGTTGCGCTGATGAAAGGCATGGACATCGTGGTGGTGCCATCCCGGTTTGAGGGATTTGGCCTGACGGCAGCAGAAGCGATGGCAACAGGCAAACCAGTGATAGCGTCCGATGTGGACGGTTTGCGCGAGGTGGTTGGTGATGCGGGGGTGCTGGTGCCCGCAGGAGATGCGGCGGCGTTGGCGGCGGCGCTTGGCCGGCTGTTGGCAAACGCGCAGGAGCGAGCGTTGTTGGGGCGGAAGGCGCGAGAACGAGCCGAGCGGATGTTTTCGCTGGATCTGTTCCGTCAGCGGATTTTGGATTGCTACCGATGATCAGTGTCGTCATTCCGCTCTACAACAAGGAGAAAACTATCGAGCGAGCGTTGCGCTCGGTGTTGGCGCAAACATTTCAAGATTTCGAGATCATCGTGGTGGACGATGGCTCCACCGACAACGGATCGCAGGTGGTGGCTTTCGTCGCCGACCCGCGCATCCGTCTGGTGCGCCAGCCCAACGCGGGTGTCTCCGCAGCGCGGAATCGGGGTGTGACGGAGGCGCGAGGTGAGGTGGTGGCGTTTCTGGATGCCGATGATGAATGGTTGCCGGGATTTTTGGAGGCGATCCATGAGTTGGTGAAGACAAATCCTTCTGCCTCGGTTTTTGCGACCGGTTATTTCAAGGTGATGGCCGACGGACGACACTGCCCGGCGGCGGTTGGCGCCAATCATTTGCAGAACTATTTTCAGGTTGCTGCCGACTCGGATCCTCCCATCCATGCCTCCGCGATGGCGGTACGAAAAAGCGCGCTGGAGGAGATAGGCGGATTTCCGGTTGGCACCAAATCCGGTGAGGATTTGCTGACGTGGGCGCGGCTGGCGGTGCGGTTTGCCATTGCGTATGATCCCCGGTGTTTGGCGCGGTTCTATGAACCGGAATCGTTGGAGGAACGCCCGGAACGATTGAAACTGGAGGATGACAAGGTGTTGGCGGGACTTCTGGCATTGCGTCAGTCCGTGCGACGGGAGCAACAGGACGCCTTTTGCCGGTATATCGGCCAGTGGCTGACGATGCGCGCTTCAGTGATGCTTCAGGCCGGGCAAGGAGGAAACGCCTGTCTGACAGCACTTCGGGCCATGCGATGGCGCGGCCTAGAAATAAAACTGGTCGGATTTGTTTTTCTGGGAATGTTACCCGTGCCGTTGCGTAAGAAATTCTACAGGTTCCTTCGGGCAAGGCGAAGCGGTCGCAACCACTCATGAACATTCAGCGCAAAACGGTCTCCCGTTCGGCTCGTATCGTGGTGACGGAAAAGTTGATCTGTTCCGCGCGGCCCACGGCGGTGCTGGAATTGGGCGCCGGCGATTTCAGCTTCGAGTCCGTACGCTGTCAGCTTTCCGGGACACGCTGGACGAAAGCAGACTTCAGCCCACCCGGCGATGTGCTGTGCGACTTCAATCGGCCTGACATTCATTTACCTTTTGCCGATGCCTCCTTTGACATGGTGATCGTGACCGAATTGCTCGAACATCTCCTCTGGCCGCATTTGTTGTTGAGAGAATGCCATCGAATTCTGCGCGGGAGAGGATGCCTGATTGTCAGTGTACCGAATTGTGTGAGCCTGAGTTATCGCCTGGCCTGGGTGTTTGGACGGGTGCCTTCCTGCGCTGCTGCCGGTAATTTACCGGCCCCGTTGGGAATGACTTCGTACCGATCGGCGGATGGCGGGACGGTGGCGGGACATGTTATTGATTTCAATCTGGCGCGTTTGAAAGCCTTGCTGGTTCAGGAGAAGTTCACGCCGATGTGTGTCCGAGGGAACGGGCTGTACTGGCATCGGCAGTGGTTGCCCGCTTGGGCCTTGCCGGCCCGGTTGGCTTCCAATTTGATTGTGAAAGCCGTTCGCGTAGGGGGCGACGTGTGAAAATTGTTTTTGCCCACACTGATTTTCGAGTGTACTGGCCGGTGCGCCTGCGACGGTTGCGGGAATATCTGCAGGGGCGCAGCGTGCAGTTGCAGGTGGTGGAAATTGCGGGAAAAGGATCGCCCTATGCTTTTGCAGGTAACAGCGACAGCCGTGAGGGTTGGCGGTGCCTATTTCCCGAAGCGACGATGGAGGAGATCAAACCCTCGCGGGCATGCGCAGCCTTGTCCGGGGCGTTGGATGAACTCAACCCCGATGTAGTATTTGCCGGTGCGTTGGCTTTTCCGTCCGGCGCGACCGCCCTGCGCTGGGCTAAACAGCATGGTCGGAAAGTTGTAATCTTTGACGACGCGCTGGCACCGGAAACACCCCGCGCCGCGGTGATCAACGCCGTGAAACGCCGCTTGTTTGCTCATGTAGATGCTTGGCTGATGTCAGCGCCCTCTCGAGTGGCGGATTGCACGGATTGGGGGGTGCCCATGGAAAAGATTTTTTTTAGTGTCACGTGCGTGGACAACGCATTTTTTGCCCGACACAGTGATGCGACCCGGTCCGAGGCGATGCAACGGCGTCGGCAATTGAACCTGCCAGAGCGTTTTCTGTTGGGAGTGGGACGCCAGGTGCCGAAGAAAAACTGGGCGCGGTTGTTGGAAGCTTGGCGGGCGGCGTCTCTACAGGGATGGAGTTTGGTACTGGTTGGCAACGGCCCGGAGCGGCCCCGCTTGGAGGCCGCGGCACCGGGCAATGTCGTGTTTCGGGATTTTGTGTCGCAGGAAGTCCTCGCGGCCTACTACGGATTGGCGTCGGCATTGGTATTGCCGAGTTTGCGCGGGGAGAGTTGGGGACTGGTGGTCAACGAAGCGATGGCCAGCGGCTTGCCGGTGTTGGTGAGTCGTCAATGCGGTTGCGCCGCCTCGCTGGTAGAAGAGGGCAACAACGGTTGGTTGTTCGACGGAGAAAAAACGGAGGAAATCACGGCAACCCTTCGCGAATGCGCTACGTCTTCGCAATTGCTCCAGATGGGCGCGCAGTCGCGCAAAATCATCGCGCACTGGGGGCTGGAACGGTTCTGCGAAGGCGTATGGGAAGCGTTGCGCTACGCGCTTCAGCACCCAACGCCTCCGTTGCGCTTTACTGACCGTCTGCTCATCGAACATTGGAAAGGCCGATACCGTCCGACATGAAGACCGAGCGCGACGACAATCCTTTGACGCTTCCCGAACCGTCCTTGCACACAACACCTCGGTCCCTGGTGGAGCCGTCTTTTTCGGGGCGAACTTTTGTATTTGTCATTTTCGGCCTGTTTCTCATCGCGGTTGTTTTCAAAATACAGGTTTTTGGTTTTTCTGTAACCGGTTGGGTGTGGTTGGGAGGGCTGGCGGCGGCTGTTGCGACGCTGGTGAACGCGTCGGATGCGGTGCTGCTGCCGTTCCAATACTGGATACCGTGGGCGGCACTGGTCTTGATTTACACTGCTTACGGCTTCGACTATGCGGTCCAATCGGCGGCACAAATCCTTTGTCCTTTACTGGTGGGAATGGCGGCTTCCACCTTGCGACCATCCGAAGATCAGATCGAAACGCTGATGAAGTGGTTCCGTAAGGGTGTCCTGATCTTTCTGGCAGTTGTCGTGTTCCTGTATTTACCCATGTTGTTACTGGGACGATTACCGGGCGCAACGGGACTGGCTCCGGAGGCAATGAGCGCAATGCTTTTCCAGAGTGTGTTCTTATGTTCGTATCTGTTTCGATCCAACAAAGCCGACCTGCTGCTGTATCTGGCCTGTGCCGCGCTGACGGTGGTTTCGCTTGCGCGCGGCACCATGTTGGGCAGCCTCGCCCTGGCGGTGTTTACCCTTGCGCCCTTGGGGCTGACTCGTCGTGTCTTTCTGATCACGGCGGCAGCGGTGGCGGGGCTGGTGATTTTCAACATGCCGCGAGTACAGCAGAAAACGTTTTGGTCGGGACAGGGAAGCATTACGGATGTCAAATGGGAAAGCCGTGACTTCAAAAAACACGGGCGCGACCTGATGTGGGAACGTCTTTGGAGCGGCGTCAAAGAACAACCATGGCTCGGTCACGGCGGGAACGCCAGCGGTGACGACCTGCTGGCGGCTGGATTCCCCACGCGCTTGCCACACAATGATTGGCTGCGCATCCTCTTCGATTACGGCATCGTGGGTTGTGCGCTCTACATCGGCGCGATCATCCTGCAAATCGTTCACGGCTGGCGTTGGGCCGCGCACGCCTCGCCTTCCACGCGGGTTCTGCTCTACGCGGCCATCTCGGCATTTGTTCCCTACATGGTGGTGATGTTTACGGACAACATCCTTATTTACGTTCAATTTTACGGCAACCTCCATTTCCTTCTGCTCGGCCTCGCCTACGGCGGTCTTGCCGCGGAAACACAAAAGACACCGATTCCAGAAACCTGATGCGCATCGCCATTGTCCACAATGCCTATGGACGGCCCAGCGGCGAGGAAACCGTCGTCGAGACCCAGACGGCGCTCTTGCAGGCGCGCGGGCACAAAATCGTTCGTTTCCAACGCAGCAGCGCCGAGATCGAAACCATGCCGCTCGGTAAGGCTCGCGCGTTTTTCACCGGTATCCACAACCCCGCTGCCCGCCGAGCCTTTGCCCGGTTTCTCGACCGCGAACAACCGGATGTGATCCACATCCACAACCTTTTTCCGCTAATCTCGCCTTCAATCCTGACGGAGTGTCGGAGCGTGCCGACCGTGATGACGCTGCACAATTTTCGCCTGCTGTGCCCGAATGCTCTCCTCTTGCGCGATCACAGCATTTGCCGCGATTGTCTCGGTGGACGCGAATACTGGTGCGTCTTGCACAACTGCGAGCACAACCTCCCCAAAAGTCTCGGGTACGCCCTGCGAACCGCGGTGACCCGTCGCCGCGGCCTGCTTGACAACGTCCGACGCTTCATCTGCCTCACGCGGTTCCAGCGTGACATCTTCGTCGGCGAAGGCTTTCCGTCGGAAAAAATGGCGGTCATTCCCAACGCGATTCCTCCCGTGTGGCTTGACACGCCGCCGCATCAGGGCGGCGAATTTGTCGGCTACGTCGGGCGCATCAGCCCGGAAAAAGATCTGCCGACACTGCTGCAAGCGGCGAAGCGCTTGCCCGATCTGCCGTTCCGAATCGCCGGGGCACGCGAACGAATGCCCGAACTGACCCGATCGGCGCCGCCGAATGTCGAGTTTGTGGGACATCTGGAAACCGAAGCGTTACGGCGGTTTTATGAGCGGATGCGGTTGTTGGTGTTTGCGACGCGCTGTTACGAGAACTTTCCGATGACGCTGTTGGAGGCAATGGCACAGGGGATTCCGATTGTCTGCGCGAAAATCGGCGGCCTGCCGGAAATTGTCGAGGGCGCGTTTTACGAGCCGGGCAACCCGGAAGAGCTGGCTGCCCGTATCCGGGCGTGTTGGAATGGTGGCGTGTCAGGACGAGAAAAGGCGCGGCGGGAGTATCATCCCGACGTGGTCTGCGCAAAATGGATGGAGCTGTATGAACATTGCTGACCTCGGAGTCGTGCGCGTGGTGGAAGCCACCCGCCAGGAGGCACTGGCATTGGTGGAAAAAGCGGTGCGCGACGGTGGGCGACATTACTTCTGTTTTTGCGAGGCGAGCCTGTTGTCGAATGCGTTGCGATGCCCCGAAGTGTCGGAGGCGATTCACAAAGCGACCGCGACGTTTCCCGACGGGGTTGCGCTAATGATGCTGGCGCGATTGCGGGGGTATCGGTTGCCGGAACGGTTGCCGGGGCCGAGTTTTATGTTGTGGGCATGCGAGTATGGCCTGGCTCGTGGGTGGCGGCATTTCTTTTACGGCGGTGCCCCCGGCGTGGCCGACCGGTTGGCGGCGACATTGTCACGGCGTTATCCCGGTTTGCAGGTGGTCGGAACGTTTTGTCCGCCATTTCGGGAATTGACGGCGGCGGAGGAAGACGATGTGGCGCGTCGGGTGCGTGGTGCGGATTTGATGTGGATTGCGTTGGGCAGTCCACGCCAGGAACTGTGGGCAGCGCGGCATTGTGGACGATTCGATGTACCGGTGCTGTTGCCGGTCGGCGCCGCGTTTGATTTTCATTCGGGGGCGCGCCCGTGGGCGCCGCGATGGGTACGACAGATGGGGGCGGAGTGGGCGTGGCGTACCTTCACCGGTGGCGGACGCACCTTTCGCCGCAACCTGAAGTGTGTTAGTATTGTAGGCGTGCATTTGTTGAAAGAAGTCCTGAGACCGCGACGTGATTAATTACCTGTTGTTGTTCCTGTTCGGATTTTTCCTCGCGCTGGCATTGACGCCGGTGGCGCGGTGGCTTGCGCTTCGGCTGAAGGCGTTGGACATGCCCGACGAGCGCAAAGTTCATGCATCACCCGTGCCGCGTCTGGGCGGGCTGGCGATTGTTTTTGCGTTTCAAGCGGGCTTGTGGCTGGCGTTCGGGCCATTGCCGGAGGTGAGATATTATCTTGGCGACTTCGCGACCAATTGGCTGGCGCGCCTGTTGCCGGCGGTGCTGGTAATTGTGTTGGCCGGCATACTCGACGATATTCGTCCATTGCCACCGGTGACGAAATTGCTGGCGCAGATTCTGGCGGCGATTTTGGCGACGCAGGGAGGGGCGGTGATTCGGATGTTTGAGTCTCCGTGGGGCACACCGGTTCAGCTTGGTATCTGGGCCGTTCCAGTCAGTGTTCTTTGGATTGTGGCGTTGACGAACGCCTTCAATCTCATTGACGGTTTGGACGGATTGTCCTGCGGTGTCGGGGCCATTTCGACGCTGACGCTGGGGGCGGTGGCGTTGTTGCGGGGGGACAGCGGGCTGGTGCTCGTCTGCGCGTTGCTGGCCGGGTGTCTGATTGGTTTTCTGTGGCACAATTTTCATCCGGCACGGATTTTCATGGGGGACACGGGAAGTCAATTTATCGGGTTTACATTGTCGGTGTTGAGCATCACGGAGTTGCACAAGTCCACGGCTTCGTTGTCGGTGCTGGTGCCGTTGCTGGCATTTGGGTTGCCGTTGATGGATGCGTTTCTGACAATGGTGCGGCGGTTGGTGCGCGGGGTCCGTGTGTTTGAGGCGGACCGGGATCATATTCATCACCGGTTGTTGAAACAGGGATGGAGTCAACGACGGGCGGTGCTGGTGTTGTACGGGGTAAGTTTGTTGGCAATGGCAGTGGCGTTGTTTGTGGTGGCGCGACGCGATTTGCCGCTGGGGCTTGTGTTTGTCGGGGTGGGTGTGGCGACGGTGTACGCGGTGCGATGGCTGCGGTATCGGGAACTGGAGATATTGCGTAGCGGCACATTGCTGGCATTGACCCGTAACCCGTTGCTCGGCTACGAGTTTTTCCAGATGCCAATTGATCTTGTGCTGTTGGCAGGAGCGTCGTACCTGGCGTGGGGGACGGTCCATGGTTTGCCCTTGCCGATGCCGATGAAGGAGTCGCTGCGAGGAGTCTTGCCGTTGGTGGTGTTGATCAAGCTGCTGGTGTTGCGGTTGTGTGGATTATATCAAGTCCGCTGGCAGTATGCCGGCATGGCCGATTTGTTGCGCGGGGTGCGGGCGGTGGCGTTGGGCTGTGCCGCGAGCGCGATAGTGGTGCTGGCGTTGAAGGTCCCGGGCGCTTCGTTGGCGGTGTTGTTGTTGGGGTTCTTTTTGACGGTGACGCTGTTGTTGGGGGTACGGATGTCGTTGCGTTTGTTGGAGTATTATGCACAGACCGACGTGACGAACAGGGAGCGGGTATTGATTTACGGTACGGGACCGATGGCTGACATGTTGGTGCGCCATCTTCTCGGCGAGGGCAGGATGACTCCGGTCGGGTTTATTCACGGCGGCGGAGAACAGCACGGAAAGACCATTCACGGCATCCCCATCCTCGGCTCGCTCTCCGTGTTGTCATCCGCGGCGCGCGACCACAAGACCGCCAAACTCATCATTGCCGAGCCGAATCTGACAATCGAACAACTGGACACCCTCCGCTCCCGGTGCGCGGAAAGCGGGATCGAACCGGTTCAATTCTGTGTTGAGTTGAAGACATTATGCCCTCGCATGTAATACGGCAGGAATGGCCACGAACGTTGCGCGTGCCGGTGCGGTGCAGCCTGGACCTGACATACCGATGCAACAACGTCTGCAATCATTGCTGGCTCTGGCTGCCAGCCAACGCCCCGGAACAACGGCAAGAATTGACCGTTGCCGAAATTTGCCGTATCGCCGACGAAGCGCGCTCTCTTGGCGTCAGCGACTGGGACATCTCCGGCGGCGAACCGATGCTGCGCCCTGATTTCCCGGAAATTTTCGACTACTTGACCCGTAAAGCGCGTACCTACACGATTCGCACCAACGGCACATTGATTACTCCCGAAATCGTTCGTCTGCTGAAGCGGCCCGGCACGAAATGGATTTCCGTCTATGGCGCCACGGCGGAGGTGTACGACCACATCACTCACAACCCCGGCGGCTTTGAACAACTCATGCGCGCTTTCGCTCTCTTGAAAGAAGCCGGCGTCTCGTTCACCGTGCAGCTTTTCCCAATGCGCGACAACTGGCATCAATGGCCCCAGATGATCGAACTGGCCCGCTCACTCAGCCCGTCCTGGCGCGTCGGCGCAAGCTGGCTACACCTGTCCGCCTGCGCCAGCCCCTGTCGCAACGAGCAGATCAAACGCCAGCGGCTCGATCCCGCCGACGTGATCGCGCTGGATCCGCCCCCCATGGACGACGCCGCCGAGGAACTGGTGCGGCAAGAGTCCGGTTGCCATCTCAATGATGACCGCCTGTTTGCGGCGTGCATCCAGACACGCAACGAATTCCACATTGACCCGTATGGCGGAATGTCTTTTTGCCATCTCATCAAGGAGCCTTCGCTGCGTTACAACCTGCGGCACGGCACGGTCCGGGAAGCGTGGGAAAAGTTCATTCCCTCTCTGGCCGACAAGGTGCGTGCCACCGCGCGCTATCGCGAGGCATGTGGCGCTTGCGAGATGCGCGCCGACTGCCGCTGGTGCGGAACCTATGCCTGGCTGGAACACGGCGATCCCTGCGCCCGGGTGGAATACCTCTGCGAACTGGCGCGGGAAACCCGTCGCTACAAACAAAATTGGCTGACCCACCATCGCCGGTTTTACCGGATGGGCGGCATCACCTTCCAACTGGATTCCGACCTGCCGATTACCGACACCACATTCACACCCGCCGTCCAACGGTTTGCAGTGGACGGCCCCGGCAAGGACACGGTGAAATTGCGACATCGTTTCACCTTGGAAGGCGTTCGACAGGACGACTGGGGAACGGAGTTGTACCAGAGCGCCCCGTGGACCATTTCGCGCAAGGGCAACTCTTGGATTTACCGATGCGCCCTCAACGGTGCTCCCTACCTGGTCGCCGTATTCAATGCCACGCACACCCGCGGATGGATTTACCGCCACGACGAAGAACCGTGGGCAAACGGCGGCCTGAACGTCATCACGCTCATGGGCAGCGACCAGATTTTGCTCACCCGCCTGCTGGCCGACCGTCGTGGTTTGCTGATCCACTCCGCCGCCGCCATCCTGGGAGGGAAAGGCCTGCTTTTTGTCGGCCACTCCGGCGCCGGCAAAACCACCACCACCCGCCTGATCCAGGAACGCGCCGAGATTTTGTGTGACGACCGCAACATTGTTCGTCGCATGGACGACGGGTTTCGCGTGTTTGGTACCTGGAGTCATGGCGAATCGCCGCGGGTCAGCGCCGCCGACGCGCCGCTGACCGCCGTTCTTTTCCTTCGTCAGTCGAAGGAAAACCGTCTGACCCGGTTGACGGATGGCCGGCAGATCCTTCAACGATTGTTGCCGTGCGTGGTGCGCGGTTTTGCGGACGGCGATTGGTGGGCAAAGACGCTTGATGTGGCGGCGCGGCTGGCCCGCGAAGTGCCATGCTACGAGATGGAATTTGACAAAAGCGGCGGAATCGTGCCGTTGCTGGAAACATTGTGAGCCGCAGTTCCCATGTTGTCACGACCACCCGCTGGCGCGGCCCGCGTCCGCGGTTGCCGGCGCTGGACATGGAATTGACCGAGCGCTGCCAGAACAATTGTCTTCATTGCAGCATCAATCTGCCAGCAGATGACCCTGTCGCTTGTCGGGAGCTTTCCACTGCGGAACTGCAACGCATCCTGCAGGAAGCCGCCGATCTCGGCTGTCTCCAGGTCCGATTCACCGGCGGCGAACCGTTGTTGCGCGATGATTTTGCGACACTTTATCTTCATGCGCGGCGGCTGGGCATGCGGGTTCTGCTGTTTACCAATGCGCGCCGCATCACGCCGTCGTTGGCCGACCTGTTTGCCCGTGTCCGACCGTTGGAACGGATTGAAGTCAGCGTGTACGGCATGACAGCGGCCACCTATGATGCCGTCGCGCGGTCGCCGGGGGCGTATGCCGAATTTCGTCGTGGGGTGGATTTGCTGCTGGCGCGGCGAATCCCGTTTGTCGTGAAATGGGCGGTATTGCCGCCCAACCGGGATGAACTCGACGCGTTTTTGTCCTGGGCGGCCACGTTGCCGTGGGCCGACCGCGCACCGGGCATCAGCGCGTTTTTTCAATTGCGCGACCGGCGGGATGACCCGGCCAAAAACCGTCTGATTGCCCGTTTGCGCTGGTCTCCCGAGGAAACCGTGGCGTTCCAGCGGATGGACCGCGAACAGGCATTGCGATTCTGCCGACGATTTCTCGGCCCGCCCGGCGACAGGCTGTTCCCGTGCGGGATTTGTGAGAAACCGTGTGTAGATGCCTACGGGCGACTCCAACCGTGCCTCGGCTTGCGCGCGCCCGAATGGAGTTATGACCTGCGCGAGGGCAGTCTTCGTGAGGCCGTCGAAAGGGTCTTTCCTCCCTTGCGACAGCGGCGGGCCACTCATCCCGAATACCTTCGCCGTTGTGCCCGATGTTTCCTGCGGGGACTTTGCGAACAATGTCCGGCCAAGTCGTGGGCGGAACATGGCACATTGGATACGCCCGTGGAATACTTGTGCGCCATTACTCATGAACAGGCGCGTCTCCTGGGACTGTTGCGGGAACGCGAACACGCCTGGGAAATTGCCAACTGGCGGGAACGGATTGCCATTTGACACACGGGTGGATGAATGTTAGATAACAACCAACCGAGAGAGCGGGGAGCGCTATGAACAAAAAAGCATGGAAAACGCCCGAACTGATCATCCTGGCACGCAACCGCCCCGAAGAAGCCGTCTTGGCTATCTGCAAGGATGTGGGCGTGACAGCCAGCATCCCCACGAACAACTCGCAAGGATGCGGGGACTACACTCCGGGTAACTGCGGAACCTGCCAGAATCGTTCCGGACACGGCTCGTAACACAACGTCATGTCGAGCGAAATTGGCCCTGAACAGGTGTATGCGCCTTCGGAGGATGTGGTTTCCCGCGAGATCGAAGGCGAGTTGATTCTGGTCCCCATCGCCGCCGGTGTGGGCGACATGGAAGACTCCATCTTCACCCTCAACGAAACTGGCCGCGCCATTTGGCAGCGACTCGATGGTCAACACACTCTCGGTCAAATCACGGCGGAACTGTCGGCGGAATACGATGCGCCGCCGGCCCGGATTGAATCGGATGTAATGGGATTGGTCGCCGAATTGTTGAAACGGCGAATGATCGTTTCAAAATAATGCGTTCGTCGTATTCTCTTTCCAGCCCCAAACTTCTCGGGCTGGCGCGCGCCGTGTTGGGCTGCGGGGTATCGTTTCGTTTCCGAGCCACGGGGCAAAGCATGTCGCCATTCATTCGCAGCGGTGATGTGTTGACCATTGCCCCACTGTCGGGCCGCCCGCCGCGAATCGGCGAGGTGGTCGCCTTCGTTCATCCCGTCACGGGCAAACTGGCCGTGCATCGGGTGGTGCGCGCGCGCGATGCCGCGCGCCTGTTGCGGGGCGATGCGACCCTGGAGGCCGATGGCTGGGTGCGGCCCGAAGATATTTTGGGGCGCGTGACGGCGATTGAGCGCAACGGGCGACATGTGCGTTTCGGTCTGGGCATGGAACGGGTGGGAATCGCGTGGTTGCGCCGTCACGATGCGTTGTGGGAATTGGCGCGCGCGGCCAAACGCGCGGTGAGCGGAAGAAAATGGGCCGACTGAGGATTTCGCTGGCGCATCGAATGATTCGCGCAGGCAAAGCGATTGAATCACTCGCCCTGATGGTGATGCGTCCCGACGACCTGGCCGCGTTCAGTCGCTCTGCCTACGAAGGAGAAAGAAACCTCAAAACCTGGAGCACGGCGGGTGTGCTTGCTGAGGGACTGGATCGTGAGGAGGAAGAATTGTTGGAAGCCTGCCCGGTGCGCCGCGGACGACTATTGCTGCTGGGTCTGGGCGGCGGACGCGAAGCGATTCCGTTGGCTCAACGCGGCTATGAGGTCACCGGAGTGGATTTCGTCGCCGAGATGGTGGAACAGGCAAAAACAAATGCCGCCCGTTATGGGGTGAAATTGGAAGGACTCGTACAGGAGCTTTCCCTCCTCGATGTGCCGCCGGGCAGTTTCGATGTCGTGTGGTTTTCCGCCCGGATGTACTCGTGTGTTCCGGGACGGCCACGCCGCGTTGCCATGCTGCAACGGATTGCTCGCGCGCTTCGTCCCGGCGGCGTGTGTGTTTGCCAGTTCCACTGGGATCGTCGTCCCCGAATGTCGGTTCGCATGGAACGATGGCATCGCGCACTGGCGTACCTGACGCTGGGTTACTGGCGTTTCGAGCGGGGCGACATGCTGTGGGCGAACCGGGAATTCCTTCATGCGTTTGACGACGAGGCGGCGTTGCGCGCCGAGTTTGACGACGGCGGCTTCGAGGTGTTGCATTGGAAAACCTCCGATGAAATGTTGCGCGGCGCCGCCGTGCTCCGACGAAAATGACCTCCACGATGGCCATACAAGACTTCGGTCTTTGGAAACGGTTTGCCCAGCAACGGAAACCAGTCGGGTTTGACATCGAGTTGACGGCCCGGTGCAATTTCGACTGTCGCCATTGCTACATCAACCGTCCATCCGATGACGCCGTCGCCCGCGCGACGGAACTGACCCGCGAAGAGATTCTTGACATTGCTCGTCAAGCCGCGGCACTCGGCGCGGTCTGGTGTACCCTGACCGGCGGCGAGCCGTTGTTGCGACCCGATTTCGCGGAGATTTATCTCGGCCTGAAACGGCTGGGACTGTTGGTGTCGGTCCTCACCAACGCCGCGTTGGTGGGAACCGCGCACGTGACGCTGTTCCAGAAATATCCGCCCCGCGACATCGAGGTCACCATGTACGGCGCCAGCGCCGAAACGTATGAGCGGGTCACCCGACGCCTTGGTTCCTTCGTGGCCTTCAACGCCGGGTTGGAGCGATTGCTCTCCGCCAACATCAAGGTGCGGCTCAAAGCCATGGCGTTGCGCTCGAATCGGCACGAACTGAAGGCGATCGCCCGGTTTTGCCGGGCTCGCACGAAGGATTATTACCGGTTCGACCCGGTGCTTCACCTGCGAATGGATCGAAACCCGCTGCGCAACGCCGAGATCCTTGCCGAACGACTCTCGCCCGCCGAAGTGGTCGCGCTGGAAAGCGCCGATCCCGAACGCGTTGGCGCGCTTCGGAAGCACTGCGATCATTTTATCCAGCCCGTACGCGAGACGCTCTCCTATGACCGATGTCGGACGTGCGAGGAGCGGGAAGGCTGCGAGCGATACGCGCAATTCAGCCGATTACTGTCTTGCGGCGCGGGAACCACCGGCTTCAGTGTGTCGTGGGATGGCCAGCTCCGCCTGTGCCAGTCGCTAAACGCACCGGGCACAACCTATGACCTGCGACGCGGCAGCCTGCGAGAGGCGTGGGAGGAGTTCATCCCGCAGGTCCGCGCGTTGCGGACGCAGGCCGAACCGTTGCTGCGAGCGTGCAAATCCTGCCCGATTGTGAACCTCTGCCTGAACTGTCCCGCCCACGCCTGGCTGGAATTGGGCGACCGCGAAGGCATCGTCCCCTACTTCTGCCAGGTGGCGCGCGCGCGGAAAGAATCTCTTCTGTCGTGCCCGACAACCTGAAAGAACTGGCCCGCAAATGCCGGGTGACATTGGCCCAGGCGCATCACTGGCCGTCGGCGGTACGGTTGGTTTGGGAGGCCACCGGTTGGTGGACATGGGCATGGGGCGCGTTGGTGGTGGCGCAGGGATTGTTGCCGGCGGCAACGGCGCAGTTGACCCGTCGCGTTGTCAACGAACTGGTGCGTGCCGTGAGCGCACGCGGCGGGGAGGGAACGCTTTCGTCGCTGTGGCTGGCCGCGGCATCGCTGGGCGCGGTGCTGTTGTTGTCGGAACTGTTACACGGCGCAGCGGCGTGGGTGCGCACGCTGCAAAGCGAGTTGTTTTGGGATCACATCCAGAATCGAATCCACGAGAAATCTGCGTCGCTGGACCTGGCGTTTTACGACTCGCCGGAGTTTCACGACCGGTTGCACCGGGTGACCGAGGACGCGGGAACACGGCCATTGGCACTGCTGGAAAATCTCGGCGGCGTGCTGCAAAGCGCGCTTTCACTCGCCGCGATGGGGATGTTGCTGGCGCAATACGGCATTGGCCTGCCGGCGTTACTGCTGGCCAGTGCGCTGCCGGCGTTGACAGCGGTATTGTATTACAGCCACCGCCAGTACGAGTGGCGGCGACGGGTGACGCCCGAAGAACGGCGGATGTGGTACTTCAACCAGTTGTTGACAAGCCGGGAGCCAGCGGCGGAGCTGCGATTGTTCGGACTGGGTGAACGGTTTCGCCGATTGTACGCGCAGTCGCGTCGCCGGGTGCGCGAAGAGAGCCTCCGGTTGCACGGGCGGGAACGGCTGGCGGAACTTGGCGCGGGTGCTGTGGCGTTGTTGGCGGCCGGCGGCGCGTTTGCGGTAATGACGTGGCGAACGGTGCGTGGCGCGGTTACGCCGGGCGATCTGGCGTTGTTTGCGCAGGCGTTTGTGCAGGGACAACAGTTTGTGCGGACCCTGCTCGGCAACGCCGGGCAGATTTACCGCAATACGCTGTTTCTGGGCGATATGTTTGAGTTTCTGGCGCTGGAACCCGCGATTGTCGCTCCGGCAAAATCGAGGGAAGGCCCGTCAGGGCTGCGTGAACAGATTCGGTTTGATCATGTCACGTTCCGTTATCCCGGCGGCAACAGGGATGTGTTACGGGATTTCAACCTGGTGTTGCCGTCGGGCAAGATCGTGGCGATTGTCGGACGCAATGGATCGGGCAAAAGTACCCTGGTGCGACTTCTGTGCCGGTTGTACGATCCCGTTGAGGGGCGAATCGAGTGGGACGGCGTGGATATGCGCGAGTTTTCCCCGACGGAATTGCGGCGACAGATTACGGCATTGTTTCAGGAACCGGTTCGCTACAGCGCGACGGTTGCCGAAAACATTGCTTGGGACGCGCCCGACAATGTGCGCATCGAGGCCGCCGTCGCGGCCGGTGCCGACGAATTGGCGCGGCGTCTCGGCTATGAACGGTTGCTTGGCAGAAACTTTGAGGGGGGCACCGATCTCAGCGCGGGCGAATGGCAGCGGCTGGCGCTGGCGCGGGCGTTTGCGCGCAACGCGTCGCTGGTGTTGCTGGACGAGGCGACCAGCGCGATGGATTCCTGGGCGGAAGCGGAATGGTTGCGCCGTTTGCGCTCAGTGGCCGCGGGAAAAACCGTCGTCATGATCACGCACCGATTCACAACCGCAAAACAGGCAGATGTGATTTATGTGATGGATGACGGACGGATCGTCGAATCGGGTGCTCACGAAGAACTGCTGCGGCACGGCGGGCTATATGCCCAATCGTGGAGGACGCAGGCGGAGGAAAACGCGCATGACTGACTTGTCGCGCGAGCAACAGGTGGTCCTGGCCTGTGCCCGTTATCCGATGGATATCGCCAGCGTGACGTTGGATGGCGTGGATTGGGAACGGATTTTCGAGACAGCGCGCGCGTTGGGTGTTCTGACGCTGGTGGGTTGGAATCTCAACGCGCATTTCCGGGAGAAAGTGCCGGTGCCGGTAAGGGAGACTTTGCAACGATTGCATCATACAGCGATGACTATGTCGGCCCGGATGGCGGCACGGACGGCGGAAGTCATGAGATGGTTTGAAGCAGAGGGGATCGAAGTGTTGTTGTTGAAGGGGGTGGCGCTCAGTTCGTTGCTGTACGAGTCGCCTCTGTTGCGTCTTTCGTCGGATATTGATGTGATGGTACATCCGCGTGACGTGCCGCATGCATGGCAAATGTTGAAAAGGCGCGGTGTTCGTCCCTCGTATGACTTTGACGAACAACAACTGGATGCCCTGATTCGTTGTGGACATGCCCATGATTTCTGCGCTTTCGAACGGGAACTGATGATTGATTTACACTGGGGGTTTTTGCGGTGGCTGTGTCCGTTGGATGTGGAGCGAGTGTGGAGACATGCGATCAAAGTATGCGTGGATCAACGTGTGTATCGAACACTTTCGCGGGAAGATCATTTGCTGCTTCTTTGCGCTCATCCAGTGAAACACCGATATGCGGACATGCGCGGCATTTGCGACATTGCCGGGATATTACGGGTGGGAAGTGATCTGGATTGGGATTACATTCGCAACCAGGCTCGGGCACATGGACAGGAGCAGATACTGTGGACGGGGATCAGACTCGCGGAAGAGTTGCTGGGGGCGCCAGTGTCGAAAGCCATTCAGCAAGAGATGGACACCATGGCATCCGTAATGAAGCGAGTGCGAGAGATCAAGAAACGCTTGTTGAAGAAAAAAAACAATTGGCTGACAGACAGCGCAACGGTCTGGGGATGGCGAATGCAGGATGGTTGGTGGCGAAAGACAAGTTATTTATTCTCAAAAATGTTTGTCCCGAATGAGGAAGACTTTGTCTGGGTATCATTACCCCATCCGTTTTTTTTTGCATACTACGGTATCCGTTTCATCCGATTGCCGTGGAGGTACTTGGGAATAATTCAGCGGTTGCACTTTCAAAGAACGGGATTGCGTATCCATGAAAGCGGGGGTAGTATCTCCCCGCAACGATCAGCAAACAACTCACATCAAAAGAGGCACTTATGATGACGCCAAATTGGAAGCGAATGATGATCGTTTTTCTATGTGGGGTGTTTCTGGCCGATCCTCTCACAGAAGCAGCGCCGCGTTTGGGACGAGCCATTGCGGTCAAGATAACCGGTGACTCAGAATATTACACACAAACCCACCCGGAGTGGAGACGTTTGCGAATGGGACTGGCGTTGACGGAAGGAGCGTCGAGCCGGACAGGGACCAATTCCGTGAGTGATTTCTGGCTGACGACAGAGGCATTTGTGCGGCTAACTCCCTTGACGATTGTGCGTTTTGATCAACTGCGCGAAGATATCAAGGGACTTCCGCAACCCGGCAAAAAGCCCGCCGCCAGCAGCAGTATCGAACTGGAACGCGGTAAAATCCTTGTTCGGGCCGATGCTCCTACTACAAACTCGTCTTTTTCCGTGACGACACGAGCTTGCTTGAGTGAAGTACAAGGGTTTGGCGCCTACAGTGTGTGGCTGGTGAACAACCGCGCCTGCGTTCGTGTCAGAACCGACACGGTAACAGTACTCGTTCGCGGGCGGGCTGAGCCGGTTGTGGTGCAAGCCGGGCAACAATTGTGCGTGGACTGTGACCCAAGAACCAATGAGGCAGTGGATATTCGTGTTCAACCGACACCCGTAGCCGAGCCGGACCCGGATTGGCCGCCGAACTGGCCGCCGCCGCCCCCACCGGGTGGACCGACAACCGTTGTTGATCCGCCGCCCGTGTACGAAATCAGTCCGACGGTACCCTAGGTAACCAAAAAGAAATTAAAACGAATTGTCCGCCCTGGTAAACGGGGCGGACAATTTTTTTGTTTGGCCAATACGATTATCCCTTTGTTTGACTTTCCAATCTGGCAATGGCTGTGGTCTGGCGGCTGAGCGATTGGTAAAACTCGACGACGAGATCGCGTTTCTTACGGATGAGAGGGTATTTTTCGCAGAGTTGATTGAGGCGTGCTTGTTTGGTGAAGAGCCAGTCCACCATCATGTTGAAGTCGTTTTCCAAAGAACTTTGGGCGTACTTGACGATGAACCCGTTTGACAACAAGTTGTCACTTTGGCCGTACAGGTTTCGTTGATCCAACATTGCCACTCCACTGCCAATGTAACGGAAATTAGGAGGATTCACTTGTTCCCATTTTTCTTTTGGGAAGGAATGTTTTCGCAACAGGATACTGGAGAACTCCGAGTGCAGTCGCGCCAGCAAAAACTCGTCCGGAATCTCCTCTCGAACATTGATGTAGATGGATGAAAGAAAAGAAGTTCCGCCGAAATTTTTACCGTAGAAACTAAGATTGGCAACAAGGTAGATGTCTGTAAGATCAGCGCGAATCAACTCTCCCGAATAGGAGGAAAGGAAACGACGGATTAACGGAAGCGTTCTCTTGACTTCCTCCAATGAAACTTGTTGGCCACGAGGTAAAAGTTCGTCGTCCTGCCAGTCCGCCGGGAAAAACGTTGCCGCATCGTACAAATAATGGACCTCGACGCCGGTACTGGCTCTGATGGCCTGCACTTCCTCTTCGATATCATTTTGATTCGCCGCGCGGACCGGCAGGCACAACAGAGGAAGACTCAGCGTCGTCAGAACGATTGGGACAACGTGCTTCATGCACTGTCCCCTCACAGCACATCTCACGCAATATTCCCCCACCGTGGATGTCGGCAAGTGGCTGATTCTCTTGTCGGAATCTTCCTACAGCGTTGTGATTGTTTTCTCTCACCAAACCATTACACTTCCATTTGTCATGAAAGAACTCACCTCCGCCGAACGCGTTCGCCGCGTTCTTCAACGACAGGAACCCGACCGTCTTCCGCATTTCGAGTGGATCATTGACCGCAAAGTCCGTCACGCCATTCTGCCGGGCAGTTCGATGGAGGAGTTCACCGTTCGCATGGGACTCGACGCCATCCTTGTCGGTCCCGACTACAAGAAGGAACAAATTGCGCCGAACCGCGTCCGCAACGAATGGGGCACCATCCTTGAATACGGCGAGGAAGAATACGGTATGCCCATCGGCGGTCCCATCCAGAGCCTCGACGATCTCAACGGCTATCGTCCGCCCGACCCGTTTGCGCCGGGCCGATTCGCCAGCCTCGAACGCGTCGTCAAGACCTACAAAGGCAAACTCGCCATCGGCATCCACCTCAACGACGTTCTCTCCATTCCACGCAACCTGATGGGTTTCGAGAATCTTCTCGAAGCGTTCGCCGCCGAACCGGAACTGGTCCGCGCACTCGTCGAAATCTCCGTCGAAACCAACATCAAACTCGCGCAGGAAGCCGCCCGACGCGGCGCCGAGTTTGTCGTAACCGGCGACGACTATGCCGCCACCGACTCGCCGTTCATGTCACCCACAATGTTCCGTGAACTACTCTGGCCCGGTCTGAAGCGTGTCGTGGCCGGTTTTCATGATGCCGGGCTGTTGCACATCAAGCACAGCGACGGCAACATCCGTCCGTTGCTCGACATGATTCTCGATGCCGGCATTGATTGTCTCGACCCGATTGATCCGCTGGCCGGGCTGGACATTGGCGAGATGAAACAGAAATACGGCCACCGCATCGCGCTGAAAGGCAACGTGGATTGTGCTCATTTGTTGACCAATGGCACCGAGCGGCAGGTTGTGGACGCGACCCGTGACGTTATCCGCAAAGCCGCCGACGGTGGCGGTCTCATCGTCTCGTCGAGCAACAGCATTCACTCCGGCGTCAAGCCGGGCAATTATCTGGCGATGTGGAATGCCATCCGCGCCTACGGTCGGTACCCGATCCAACTCGACGGTTGGCAGGGCACCGGCGCCCATGTGTCGTTCTGATGTATGTGGTATTGACACATCGTCAATTTGGTAATACCATGTTGCCATGGTGACGGTTACGGTCAAATTGCCAGAGGAGTTGGGCTTGAAATTGGAGGCGGTCGCCCGACGCCGTCGCACCAGCAAATCGGAAGTTATTCGTGCTCTTTTGGAACAGGGTTTGAGCGCCGAAGGCACAAAAGGAGCGTCCTGCTACGAACTGGCCAAAGACCTGTGCGGCTCCATCCAGGGCGCGGCGCGCGACCTCTCCACAAATAAACGCCACCTTGAGGGATTTGGAAGGTGAAAGGAACGGTTCTGTTGGACACCGGGCCGCTTGTTGCCTTTCTGTCGGCGGCGGATGCGCATCACGACTGGGCGCAACAACACTGGCAGAACATCCAACCCCCGATGCTAAGCTGCGAGGCGGTGATTGCGGAAGCGGTCTTTTTGTTGCAACACGAACACAAACCTTCCCAGCCGGTGCTCGATTTGATTGAGCGCGGTGTCATTCGCGTGGAATTTTCGTTGGCCGAAGAACTGCGAGCCGTCACCGCATTGATCGAGCGTTACAGTGATGTGCCGATGTCGCTGGCCGATGCAAGCCTTGTGCGCATGAGCGAGCTCTGGGCGGATAGTCGCGTGTTTACGTTGGATGACGACTTTCGTCTCTACCGCCGGCATGGCCGGCAAAGCATTCCGTTGATTATCCCACAATGAGTTACCTCGTCGGCATTGATCTCGGTTCGACCAGCTTGAAAGTGGTTGTCTTTGATCCTGACGGGCGCGTCGTGTCCGCCGCGAATCGTCCGACGGAACTGTTTCATCCGTATCCCGACCATCCGCAGTGGGCGACCTGGGACCCGCAACAGATTTGGGGCGGTGTGGCCGATGCTTGTTGCGAAGCCATCGCGCACTTGGATGACGCGAAAAACATTCGCGCTGTGGCCGTGAGCGGCATGGGGATGGACGGCGTGCCGGTGGACAAGGATGGTCGTTGGCTGTATCCGTTCATCAGTTGGCATTGTCCGCGCACGGTGCCGCAGCAACAATGGTGGCTCGAACACATCGGGGCCGAGAAACAGTTTTCCATTACCGGCAACCCGGTTTGGCCCATCAACACGGCATTGCGTATCCTCTGGATGCGGGAGAACGAACCCGCCATCCTTGAGAAGACCGACAAATGGTTGCTCATCGAGGATTTTCTCAACTTCCAGCTCTGCGGCGAACGCGCCACGGATTACTCGATGGCGTCCAACACGCTGCTCTTCGACCAGCGGACCCGGACCTATTCCGAAGAACTGCTGAAGTTGTCCGGTATTGATCGGCGTTTGCTTTGCGAGCCGCGACCAAGCGGCACGTTGCTCGGCAAAGTTCATCAAGCGGCCGCCGATGTCACGGGGCTGCCGGTCGGCACGCCCGTGGTGCTGGGCGGCCACGATTTCCTTTGCGGTTGCCTGCCCGTCGGCGCATTTCAACCGGGCGTCGTGCTCGACGTGACCGGTACGTGGGAAATTATTGTCACCTCGTCGAAGACGCCGCCGTTGACCGAAACAGCCCGGCAGATGGGATGGTGGATTGACTCGCATGTGGCGCGTGACATGTATGCGCCCATGGGATCGGCGGTGGCCGGTGACATGTTGGAGTGGTTCCGTCGGGTGTTCGGTTTCGAGGAGGCCCAGCGGGCCGTGCGCGAAGGCGGCACGGACTGGGATTACCTCATGACGGCCGCCGCTGCCGCGCCACCGGGCGCGGGCGGAGTGATGTTTTTGCCGCACATGTCCGGCTGCACGATTCCGGTGATTGATCCGCAATCGCGCGGCGCGTTTATCGGCCTGCGTAACACGGCGACCAAAGGCCATCTGCTCCGTGCTGTTGTCGAAGGACTCAATTATCAGTTCCTCCAAATCCTTGCGGGGCTCGACAAGGGACTTGGTTTGCCTTGTGACAAACTCGTGGTGGTCGGAGGCGGCACGCGCAACGAGTTTTGGATGCAAAACCGGGCTGACATGCTCGGCCAGCCGTTTGAGGTGCCGGCGGTGGAGGAGGCAACGCCGCTGGGCGCGGCGATTTTGGCGGGAATCGGTGTGGGGATTTACCGTGACGAACAGGACGCTTTTGAGCGCGTGTATCGTCCGGGGCGCATCTATGAGCCGAATCGCGCCTTGACGGCGGAGTATGCGGAGCGGTTCAAACTGTTTGAGCAGCTTTACCCGTCGTTGCGTTCGCTGCACGCGGCGCTTTTCCGTAACAGCCGGGACGCCAAGCATGAATAGGATCAATTCTACTGTTTCAGCTTTTCTTGGAGTTGCATTGTCGCTCGTAGTGGTCGGCGACGGCGCATTGTCTGCGAGTGAGGACTGCGTTCAGTACGTGAGGCCGCTGGCGGGGATTGGTTATTCCGGGTGTTATCCCGGCGCGCAAGCGCCGTTTGGCATGGTGGCGTGGAGTCCCGACACAGTGACAGAGAAGGGGGCGACCCATTGGCCCGGCGGCTATAGCTGGGATGATCCGTACATCAATCAGTTCAGCCTGACACACATCAGTGGCGCGGGACTACCGGCTGCCATGGCGTTGCCGTTGATGCCGGCGGTGGGCACTTTGGACGACTCTCCCGTGCGTAATCCGGTTGCTTATAAGGCAGCGTTTAGTCACACCGACGAAGAAGCGGAGGCCGGATACTATCGCGTGGGGTTGACCGACAAGAAAATCGAAGTGGAACTTGCCGCGACGAAGCGGGCGGGCATCGGGCGGTTCACTTACCCGGCATCAACGAACGCGGCGATGATTTTTAATCCTATCGGTTCGGCTGATTATCCGGTGAAGGCCGGGATTCGGATTGATCCCGTGAACCGCAAGCTGACGGGTTGGACGTATGGGGGAGCGTTTGGCGGCGTGCCTTGTCGTTATCACATCTACTTCTGCGCGGTCTTCGACCAAGACTTCACCGACTATGGTACGTGGCGCAGTGAAACAAAGAAAGAACGGAATACGACCGAGGACACCGGCTGGGGCGAGGTGGCTGCCTACGTGAAGTTTGACACCCGGACAAAACGAACCGTCACGATGAAGGTGGGCATTTCCTACGTGAGCGTACAGAACGCTGAGAGCAACCTTCTCGCCGAGATTCCCGGCTGGGATTTGACAACGGTCCGACGCGAAACCCGAAACGCTTGGAACATGCTTTTGAACCGGATCACAGTGGAGGGCGGCACGCCGGAACAGAAACAACTTTTCTATACCGCCTTCTATCGTCTTTGCCTTCAGCCGAGTGTCTTTGAGGATGTCAACGGCGAGTACGTCGGGTTTGACAATGCCGTCCATAAGGTCGCTCCTGGCCGGCACTACTACGCCATTTTCTCCCTATGGGACACTTACCGGACCAACGCACAACTCCTGTCGCTGCTCGTCCCCGATATCAGTTCCGACATGGTGCGGTCGCTGTTGCTCGCCGCGCAACACGCCACCGGCGGTGGCCTGCCGATCTGGTCGTACTACACGAGCGACTCCGGCATTATGCTCGGTTATCCGTCGCTGCCATACATTGCATCTGCGTATGCGTTTGGCGCCCGCGATTTCGACGCGTCTGCCGCGCTGGACAAGATGATAGATACGGCCACGCGACCGCGTTACTGCAACAACCCCGCCGCGACGTGGAAATATCAGCGTGAGTACATTGAGAAGGGCTATGTGCCGAAGGAGGTGGACGCGTCCAAGGAGTCGGTTTCGCGCACGATTGAGTATGCGATCGCGGATTTTGCGGTTTCCCGTTTCGCAAAAGCGTTGGGACGCGACGAGATAGCTACCCGGTTCGCAAAACGTGCGCAGCAGGTCTTCAACCTTTGGAACCCGACGGTCGGCTACCTCACACAACGTAATGGCGATGGCACTTGGCCGGCATTCAATCCGTCGTCTGGAGAGGGATATACGGAAGGCGATGCCCTCTGTTACACGTTCAACGTCCCGCACAACATCGCTGGGTTGGTCCGACGAATGTCCATGGAGAAGGCACAAAAGAAACTTGATTCAATCGGTCCCACTGTCGGCAACGAGCCGTACTTCGGTCTGTCGTATATCAATAACTGGGTCAAGCAGCCGTGGAAGACACAGGAGAAAATTCGCGCGATGCTGGCCGGCTGGCACTTGGGGCGCAACGGCACGCCGGGCAATGACGATACCGGCGCGTTATCGGCCTACTACATGTGGGGCGCGATGGGACTGTATCCCGCCATACCGGGTGTCGGTGGCGTCACGGTCACTTCGCCGATTTTCAAAAAGACACGCATTCAGCTTTCGAAAGGCCGCGTTCTCACGATCAACGCCCCCGACGCATCCGCAGAAAACAAATACATTCAGCGCCTAAGCGTAAACGGTAAGCCTCAAACCTCCACATGGATTGACTATGCAACACTTACGGAAAATCGAGGCGCCACGATTGATTTCACACTCGGTTCCGTCCCCAACACAAACTGGGGCGTCGGCGATCACGACGCTCCGCCTTCGTATGACGAGGAATAACCGTAGCTGGTTTGTAGCCGCCGTCGAAACCAGAATAGAATCAGAACGGGACATCAATCAAGTGTGGCCCTTGTCCTGGTAGAGGCTTTGTCTCAAGTTTCAGGTCTTCTACTCAGTGCCGCGGAATATCAACCGCGCGCTTTGGCTTTCCTTTCGCGGCCGAGGGCGTCGGCAGCGTAGAGAGCGTCCACGAGGCTGTCGCTGGTAACGGGGAAGGGGTGGTTCTCGCAGAGCGAGCCTTTGGCGGCACAGATGTCACCAATTTTCTGGAGACGGTCACGAGGGACGCCGGCGAGGCCGAGTTCGGCAAAGGTGACCGGCAGACCGATGGCGATCTCGAAATCCACCACGCGATACAACTCGGCGATGTCGGTGTCTTCATCCAAACAAAGCTGGGCAAGCAGGCCAAAACCGACTTCCTCGCCGTGCATGAGACCGTGGCATTCGGGAAACGACGGAAAACAGTTGGCGATCATGTGGGCGCTGGCGCAGCCGCAACTCTCGAAGCCGAGACCGGAGAGCAGGACGTTGGCTTCGACGATTTTCTCAACAGCGGGTGTGACGAGGTGTTGTTCGACGGCACGTTTGGCTTCGATGCCGTGTTGCATCAGTGTGTCGTAGCAGAGCCGGGCAATGGCGAGCGAGGCCATCGTGGCGGTGCCGCCGCTGCCGGCGAGGTTGAGGGCGCGTGTTTTGCGGCAGGCGTCGGCCTCAAACCAGGTGGCGAGGGCGTCGCCCATGCCGGCGACGAGGGTGCGGACGGGGGCGTTGGCGATGATTTGGGTGTCCACAAGGACGAGGTCAGGGTTGACGCCCCAGGACTCGAAGCCAAGGCAGTTGCCGGCGTTGTCGTACCAGACGGTGTAGGAACTGGTCGGCGAGTCGTTGGAGGCGATGGTGGGGACGGTGACGGATTTGGCGCCGGAAAAGGCGGCGGCAGCTTTGCCGGTGTCGAGTGTTTTGCCGCCGCCAAAGGCGACGATGATGTCGGCTCCGTTTTGTTTGGCAAGGGCGGCGACACGCTCGGCTTCCGCTCTGGTGCATTGTCCGCGAAATTCGACATCGAGGAATGTTTCGCCTTGCACGAGGGGGGCGATGATGGATTTGACGCGGGAATCCCAGAGGAAGAGTGGTTTTTGGCCGAGGGGCCGGAGCAGGGAGCCGATTTCGGCGAGGATGCCGCGGCCCTGGATGTAACGGCGAGGGGCGATGAAGACGTGTTTCATGGGAAGAGGGTTCCCGGTTGGTTGCTGCTGCGCATGAGGTGCATGACGCGGGTCCATTCGCTGGGGCCGCCTTTTTGGGCGCCGGTGCGGGGGGCGCCGTTGACTTGTGGCGGGAGTGCGCGTGTGATTTCCATGGATTGACGGTCGCGGTCCCAGTGGAGGATGCGTCCGACAATGGCCGCCAGTTCGGTGAGGGTTTCGAGGTTGGCATTACCGAGCAGGCCGATGGTGCTGCGGCGATAGACGAGGTCGGAGAGGTGGACGACGATGTCGTGGGTGGCGATCCATTCGATTTCGCCGATGCTGTAGTTGGGTAGTGAAGCGAGAGGAGTGGGGTCGGTGGCGGCGATGGCCTCGGCGGCGGTGCCGTAGCGGGCGAGAAGGGTGGCGATGTCTTTTTCGGGGCGATGGGTGTTTTGGGCGACGCGGCTGATCCACTGGGCGCGCGCGTCGTCGGTGATGGGGAAGTTTTTCCCGCCGCCGATGGGGAGGTCGGCGGTGGAAACGCGGCGGGTGAGGCCGAGGCGTGGAAGGATTTTGTCGGCGGCTTGTTCGGCGAGGGCACGGAAGGTGGTCCATTTGCCGCCGATGAGGCAGAGGATGGGGAAGGGGTGTTGGGTGTCCGGTTCGAGGAAGTGGATGGTGTGGCCGCGCGGGATGTTGGCGGTGATTTTGTTTTTGGTGGAAGGGAGAGGGCGGACGCCGCAGAAGGCGAAGACGATGTGTTCGCGGCTGACCTTGATGTTGGGGAAGACGTGGCGGAGGGAGGCGAGGATGTATTCGACTTCGCGGTCGTCGCAAGTGGCTTTGTCGGGGTCATCCACCGGGATGTCGGTGGACCCCATGATGACCTTGTCGAGGAAACGGAAGACGATACAGACGCGGCCGTCGGAGTGTTGGTAATAGATCATTTGGTCGCCGAGAGCCTGATAGAGTTCAGGGCAATCGAGGACCAGATGCGAGCCTTTGGTGCCGCCGATGAAATGGGTGGGGGTGCCGAGGATGGCGTTGGTGTGGTCCACCCAGGCGCCGGTGGCGTTGACGATGATCTGGGGTTCGACGAGGAAAATGTCGCCGGTGACGAGGTCTTTGAGGGGGAGTCGGTTGTCTTCAGGGGGGAGAGGCGCAACGTAATTGAGGGCGGCGCAGTTGTTGTTGGCCTCATGGGCGTCGTGAATGAGTTCGATGCAAAGGCGTTCCGCTTCGGTGATCATGGCGTCCCAGTAGGTGGCGGTGGCCACGATTTGTGGGTTTAGTCCGGGCAGGGCGCGCAATGAGTCTTCGCGGTTTGTGAGGTAGTGTGTTGGGGTGCGGCGGTCGTTGCGGGTGACGAGGTCGTAGTAGGTCAGGCCGAGGTGGGTGATGAAGGTGCCGCGGCTGACAGGACGGACGGAGAAACCGCAGAAGATGAGGCTGGAGTGGAGAAAACCACCGAAGCGGGAGAACAACGGGATGGTGGTTTTCAACGGGAAGACGTAGTGGGGCGCGTGTGTGAGGAGGCGGTTGCGTTCGTGCAGTGATTCGCGGACGAGTTTGAATTCCCGGTGTTCGAGGTAGCGGAGGCCGCCGTGGATCATGCGGGAGGATTTCGAGGTTGCGCCGGCCGTGAAGTCGGCCTTGTCCACAAGCAGGCAGCGGACGCCCTGTAGAGCGAGTTCGCGGAACAGTCCGATGCCGTTACATCCGCCGCCGAGGATGAGAACAGGAAGTTTTGGGTTGGCGCGCAGCAACTGGATGGTTTGCTGGCGTGTGTTCATGGTTCGGGAAGAAGTTCGGCGCCGGTGATTTTGAAGGTGAAGGCGTGTTGGCAGGGGAGTTGGTCGGGTGTGAGGCAGGGGACTTCGATTTCCAGCGTTGTGCCCGCGACCCGGTATGCGAGTTTGGCCTCATGGCCGAGCAGGGTGATTTCGGCCGTGGCAGGGACTTTGATATCGCGCAGCAGCAGTTTCGGGCCGGGCCAGCCGGGGGTGATGGCGTAGAGGGCGTTGGGTTTCTTTGTGAAGAAGGCTTGTTTGACGGCCATGTCGCCTTTGGGTTTCTGGCCGATTTGTTCCATGAGATCGTATTTGACCATGTATTCGCCGAATTTCTGGCCGGGCCGTTTACCTTCGCTCCACTGGCAACTGCGTCCGGCGTAGCGGGTGCCGTAGATGGCTTCGCCGTTGACTTTCAACCAGTCGCCGATTTCGATGAGGCGTTGTTGCATGATGACGGGAATCCGTCCGTCTGCTGTCGGGCCGATGTCGAGGAGGAAATTGCCGCCGCGGCTGACAAGGTCGCAGAGTACCATGATGAACTCGCGTCCGGTTTTGTAGTCGTCGAGGTTTTCGGCGCGGTTGTAGCCGTAGGAGTAGGCCATGCCGCGGCTTTCCTCCCACGGATGCGAGGCGTCTTTCATGCCGGCGGCGTACTCGGTGGTGTAATAGCCGCCGTGTTTGTGGCGGCAATCCTTGCCCCAGCGGTCGTTGATGACGACATAGTCTTTGCAAGGTGATTCGTTGAAGAGCCAGGCGAGGAGTTCTTCGCTTCGCCAGTCTTTGGAGGGCATGTCCCATTCGCCGTCGGCAAAGATGAGGTAGGGGCTGTAGCGGGTGACGACGTCTTTGAACTGCGGAAACATATGGTCGTTGACGTACTGGGCGCGGGTGGCTTTGTTGGTCCAGAGCGGGTTGAACCATTCGTAAAGCGAATAGTAGAGACCAAATTTGATACCGCGTTTTTCGACGGCGGCCTTCATCTCGGCCATCAAATCCCGTTTTGGGCCGATTTCGACAGCATTCCACGGGCGACCCCAGGTCCGGCTCGCTTCGGCGCTGGGCCAGAGGCAGAATCCTTCGTGGTGTTTGGAGGTGGGCACGATGTATTTGGCGCCGGAGCGGGCGAAGATGTCGGCCCACTGATCGGCATTGAACAGCTCACAGGTGAAGCGGGGCGCGAAATCCATGTAATCAAAGTTTTCGCCGAAATTCTTTTTGTGGAACTGCCACCAGACGTTGTCGGGTTTCTTGTTGGACATTCGTTGCCAGTACCATTCCGCGTACTGTTTTGGCGCGCCCCAGGCAGGCACTGAATAGACGCCCCAGTGGATGAAGATGCCAAATTTCGCGTCGAGGAACCACTCCGGCGTCGGGCGTTGATCGAGTGACTCCCATTTTGCCTCATACTTCGTCTGAGCGGCACAAGTGAGTGTGGTGAGCACAACAATACCGGCGAAGCGCAGAAGCGTTTTCATGTTTATAGGTGATAACGGACAGGGCTGGCAGCGTCAAGCCTATCGCAGTTCGCATTGTTCCGTGACGATGGAGTTGGGGGCGACACGGTTGTTGCGGATGACCAGGCCGTCGGTGGAGGTGACGCGGATGTTCGGCGATGGGCTGTCGGTAATGACGTTGTCGGTGATGGCGATGTTGTGATGAGCGCCGCAGGGCAACGGTTTGCCATCGCCGCCGGGGGCGACGACTTCGATGGCGGTTTTGTGGCAGCCGCGGATGGTGTTGGCGCGGATGACGAGGTCGCTGGATGTGCCGGATTCGTTCCACCAATACTCCGGCGAGACGAGGATGCCGGCCATCCAGCCGTGGGTGATGTTGTTGCCGAGGATTTTGCCATGACCGGCCTTGATGAGGATGCCGCGGGAACGGTTGTAGCCGAAATCGCACCCTTCCACGAGGAAGCCGTTTCCAATCCGGTTGGCGGCGCTAATCTGAGAGCCGAGCGGCAGCGACACTGCGCGGTCAAGCGTGACAGTGTAGAAGTTCACCTTGCCGGTGAGCAACAATTCCTTGACGTGCGGGTTGAGGTTGACCTTTCGAAAGAACGCAAGTTCCGCCTCGGTCATCGGTGTGTCGTCGCGCTCGATTTTCAGCACGACGGCATCAGGCGGACGCGGGCCGGTGAACGGCAAAAACTCGACCGGGTCGCCCGTTTCGATCGTCATCCGGTGCTGGACGACAAGGCGCAGACGATTCGAGTTGCAGGCGGTGACGAAATGGTAGGTGCCGTGGATGTTGACGCAGTCGTCGCCCTGAAACTTTGCCGTGCATCGGATGAGGGAGGGGCCTTTCGTCGCGCCAGTGCTGTGGAAGGCGTCGGCGTTGAGCGAGCGCATTCGCGGGAAAACGCGTTTTACCAAGTCGTCTGCTGGCGGTCGGCGGTCAACCTTGCAACGAAGGTATGTGGTGCCGTGGCACTGGTGTTCGAGGAATCCGAAACAGGGTGAGGCGTACAACGTGATGTCCACGAGCCGGAGGTTTGTGCAGCGCTCGGAGGTGATGGCGTGACCACCGGCATTGTTCGGATAGGAGTGGTTGGTGACCAGGATGTCACCGACTTGTTCGAGGTCGTGGTCGGCGCGAAACCGATATCCGGGATGCTTGGCGATGCGATAACGGCGGTTGCCGAGCGGCTCAAACTTGTCAACCCAGCCTGCGTCAGGCCGCCGAAGCTCGCCGGTGGCAGGATTGTAAATTTCGACGCGCTCGACGAGTTGGTGTTCGGGATAACCGTCGAGAATCTCAAACTCGACCCAGCGTTTGTCGGGTGCGAGCGCGGTGATGCGCGCCTCTGTGAAAGGGAGCGGGTCGTAGTCAATCGTCAGGCCACGCAGCGTGACGTTGCGGCAATGGTCGAAGGCAACGGCTCGTCGCGTCTCGGTGCAGATCATTTCAACGTTGTCGGCGATGACGGTGATATTGGTGAGGTTCCGAAAAGTCAGATGCGTTCCGTGGTGCGGCACAACGCAGTATCGGCCCGGTGGGACGATGATGGTGGTTTTTCCGTTCTGGAGGGCGGTGTCAAGGAAGGCTTGCAGGTCGAAGACGGACGCGACGAACGCAAGAGCGAGCAGGATCGAATTCATGGCGCGGAGACTTCTAGCGTGCCGGTATGAGGTTGGCGAGTTTTTGTTGCCAGGCACAAACACCCGATGCACCGTAATCGCGGATGCGTCTTCGCGCTTGCTTGTCGGCGAGGGGCGCGGTACCAAGTGTTCCCATGAGAACCGCAAAACGCTTCTGGTGTGCGGCGTGCCTTTGCGCCGCGGTAAACTGGGTTCTGGCCGGTGAACGGGTGTCGTTGTTTGACGGCAAGACGCTGAATGGCTGGAAGGTGTTGAAGTGCGAGGCCGTCGTGGACAACGGCGAGATTCTTCTCAAAAACGGCAACGGCCTCGTCCAGACCGAACGAAAATATGGCGATTTCATTCTCGAACTCGAATTCAAGGCGCTGAAGTCCGAGAAGTTCGACAGCGGGATTTATTTCCGGTACGACACGGTTCCACCCAATCGCCCCTGGCCGGTGCGTTACCAGGTGAACTTGAAACAGGGCGACATGTGCAACGTGGGCGACTTGAAGGGAGCCAAGGGACAGGACCTGACCCGGCCGGGCGAATGGAACCATCTCAAATTGACTGTGCGCGGTACCCAGGCCGAACTCGAAGTCAACGGCAAACTCGCGTGGAAAACCGACGGCCTTGAAGGTCCGAAAGAGGGCTTCATTGGCCTCCAAGCCGAAGTCCCTGCCGGCGGCCCGTACCGGTTCCGCAACATCTACATCACGGAGCTGAAGTAACTCATGCGCCTGGTTGCTTTTATCTTGTTGGTGACGCTCGCCGCAGCGAGCGCGGAACAACTGGATCGCGGCCTCGTTGCCGTGCCCACCGCGCCGGGCAAAGTCCATGTCAGTTGGCGACTGCTACAATCCGATGTTCCGGATATGGCCTTCGATGTCTATCGCCGCGTTGGCAATAGTGAACCGATCAAACTGAACAAACAACCCGTCACGCGGACCACCGACTTTGTGGACGAATCGGCTCCGGAAGGGGCGGAATATGCCGTCAGCGCCGGTGCCACTCAAAACCACGTGTTTGTACCGGTATCGCCTTTTGTCAAAATCCCGTTCCGTGGCAAGTATACGGCGCAGAGTGTTGCCATCGCCGATCTCGACGGCGATGGACGACTCGATTACGTCATCAAACAACCAAACCACAACATTGATCCCTGGGAAAAGTACTGGCACAAAAGTCCTGGCACGTTTCATCTTGAAGCCTACCGCCATGACGGCACGCCGCTGTGGCAGTACGATCTCGGCCCGTCCATTGAAATGGGCATCTGGTATTCGCCGTTCATCGTGTGCGACCTCGACGGCGACGGCAAAGCCGAGGTGGTGACCAAAACCGGCGAAGGCGACCCGCGCGATCACGATGGCCGTGTCCAGACCGGCCCGGAATATCTGACCGTGATCAACGGCGTAACCGGCAGGGAAATCAGCCGCGCCGATTGGCCCTCGCGTGAACTGTTCAAGGAGGAAGGCTACAACCGAGCCAGCCGCAACCAACTCTGCGTGGCCTGGCTTGACGGCCAGACCCCCAGCATCATCATTGATCGCGGCACCTACAAACGAATTGTCATCGAAGCATGGCAATACCGCGACAAACAACTCCACCGCCAGTGGCGATGGGACAACAAAGACCTGCCCCGCAATTATCAGGGCCAAGGTTCGCACATGTTGCAGGCTGCCGACCTCAACGGCGACGGCCACGACGAAATCATTGTCGGCTCCTGCGTGCTCGACCACACCGGCAAGCCGCTCTGGACAACCGGCCTCGGCCATCCCGACAGCGTCTATATCGGCAAACTCGACCCGTCGCGAGACGGATTGCAAATTTACTACAACATCGAGACCGCGCAAAAAAGCAACGGAATGTGCATGGTCGAAGCCGCCACCGGGAAAATCCTCTGGGGCTACAACAAACCAACCAAACACGTCCACAGCCACGGCCTGTGCAGCGACATTGATCCCACTCACCCTGGCTGGGAATGTTATGGTGCCGATTCCGCCGACCACAAATTTGTCTGTTCCTGGCTCTGGGACTGCAAGGGCAACCTTTTGTCCGACTCGCTCCAATGGGGATTCGGTCCGTTCACCGTTTATTGGGATGCCGATCCCCAGCGCGAACTGATTCAAGGCAATCGCATCATCAAATACAACGGCCCACAAGTGGGTCGCTTTGAAGGACGCTTGATCGCCGTAGCCGACGTGCTCGGCGACTGGCGCGAAGAGGTTATCACCAGCATGGAAGGCGAACTTCGCGTTTATTCCACTCCCATTCCTGCCACGGATCGGCGTCGCTGTCTGTTGCAAGACCCAATCTATCGTCGTTGCGTCATTCGCCAAACCTCCGGCTACTACCAATGCCCGACGCTCAGTTATGGATGTGATCCGAAGTGATGGCCCAGGTAGGGTAAGTTTCCTGTCTTGTCCATGACCTGATGGACAGGGTTGTCCCGCTGTGGGGGCTGTAAGGCGCGTATCGGGAGTCTCCCCACAGCGAAATCAGGTATTCCCCGATTTACAGGCGGAAAACGGGTTTGCTATGGGTGCCGTCGCCATGACACCAGAGAGCCAGCCGAAATGTCATTCGCCGTTCGAGAGGCAGCCTCCGTTGGAGACGCCAGTGTTGCGCGGCCTCCAACAAGGGGTCGGTGAGAAAACCGCAGAGGTTCGTTCCGAGACCGCGCGGGCGCGGTTGGGCGTATTCCTGTTGATTCTGTGAGCGGGGGCGAGAACGCGCGCGATGAGAAACTGGGTGAAGGGGATATTGGGGGCGTGGCTGTTGGCGGTGAATTCTTCGCAGGCTGCCGCATTTTCTGAAGCGGATGTTTTTACCGAGGTGGAGCAGTTGGCGGAGGTGTTTGGCGAGGTGGAGATTCATGTCAATGGGTCGCCCTCTGTGTACGGAGTGTTGGCAGACCTGACGATGAAGTTTGGCGAGGTGCAATGGTTGTATTGGCCGGTGACGCCGTGGTGTTGGGAACTGCACCAAACCATTTCCGAGCCGTGTTGGGTGGATTTTTCTCGGATGCCGTCGCTGCTGGCCGAGAGATGGGCGGCGTCGTCACGCGAATGTTATGGAGTCAAAGTTGTTTCGGTGATACTGATTCGGGACGTGGAGACGCACCGCGTGAGTGTTCTTGTGGAGGGGTTGGATTGGCCGCTGGCCACGATCGAGGCGATGGGGTTACCGCGGTTGCGGTTGCAGATGGACTCGGATGCGGCGGTGCTGGCCTTTTGGCGGCAATGGATCAAGGGACAGGACAAAGCCGTGTTGGAGGAGCTTTACGGTGAGCAGCGTCCGCCGAGGTTGGCGTTGCATTTGTATCTGGGCGATTACCGTCAACGGGAGGAGTACGAGCGCAATCGGGCGAAGGCGGAGGCGGAAGTTCGCCGCGCGCAAGAGGCGTTGGCGGCGATGCGGGCGAAGAGCGGCACGCGGACGATGGCGTTGATGGGAGGGAGCGGCTATGCGATAACCAACGAGCTGCAGCCGTTTGCGATTTACTCGATTCAAAGCGACAGCGATGGTGGAGTGACCATTCAATGGGAGAGCGCGAGTGATCACCTGTATGAGGTGCAGGCGGCGTCGGAGATGACATGGAATACGGCGTGGGAGACGCTTGGCATCATGGTAGGCGGGGAGGGGAGCAGTTCGTGGAGGGACAGCGACGCGTTTTCATTCAACCATCGGTTTTACCGTGTGCGGCGGCTGACATTTGAGGGCGACGAGGATGGCGACGGATTATCGAACCTGGAGGAATTCAATCTCGGCACCGACCTGCGCCAGACCGACACCGACGGTGACGGCATCCCCGATGGCCAAGACCCCGCCCCACTCGATCCCAACATAGGCCCACCCACGGGCGCGGCGGTTCACCTCGATAACGCCTATGGCATTTACACCAATGGAATGACGAGCATTTATCTGCAAGCGGACGCTCGCTCGACGAACACAGCAGTGACGATTGTAGCGGCGGAATACTTCCACCGCACGGTTAGCAGTTATGGCAACGGAGTGGCGATGAGCGCACTGGACGGGATGTTGGATTCGACTGCTGAGGTGGTCACGGCGACATTGACTCCGTCCTTCCCGCCCAACGAGAGGCATGTCCTGTGGCTCCACGCTCAGGGCAGCGACGGTCAGTGGAGCGATTTCGTCAAAGTTATCATCAACCCCAATATCAACGACATTCTCGACAAAATTCAGGCGAATTATGAGACGTTTCAGGATTTGCAATACGACATCACCATCCAAGAGATGGACAATGGGGTCGTGTTGTCAACGAATACGGCAGTGGAATATGTCAAAGGGCCGTACAAGATTCGAACGGAATATTCCGACGGCCATGTGACCGTGCAAAACGAAGAGCGATCTTGGTGGCACAACGCCGAACTGACGACCGGCGGAGACTTCAGCTGTTCCGTGGAGGGTAGCTACGTCATCCAGGGAGGTCGTCTTGCTGATTTCTTCTGGAACATCCCCCTGGCCAAAATGCGTAGCAACGGCAGTATCCAGCAAAGCCAGAATGGCGTCATCTATGCCTGCGCCCTGTATCCTAAGACCGGTGTGGATTGGGTAACGGAATCCTTTCAGGTGGATATTCGAAACGGTTTTGTGACGCGATTGAATCTTGGCGAGTCCGGCAGCGATGTTGTTACCGAGTACTTAAATCCGGTTGAGGTTTTGCCCGGACGATGGTTGTTCACACTTCATCGGACGACCATCAACTTCCCGAACGGCGAACAACTTCAGGTGGAATCGGCCATTTCAAACATTCGGGTGAATCAGGGGTTGGATGAGAGGTTATTTGAGGTTTTGGAGGAGCCATGATGATGGGAAGGTGTTTTGTTCGATTTGGTGTTGCGCGAGTGATGATTGGATGGATTGGCATTCTGGTGGCGAGTGGAGAATTATCCGCTGTTGTTGCCAGAGAAGAGGTGATGGTGGAATACCTGGCGTGCGACTGGGGGCCGGCCATGGCGCTGCCGGTCAGGAAGGGGGAAGCCCCGCGATTCAATGACACCGAGGAGGAGGTTTATTTTCTGAAACAGGTGCATGAGGTGAGGCGTGCGTTGGTTGGCGGCGATGGCAAGCGGGTGAGTTCGATTTACCTGTGCAAGATGAAGGCCGACGGCAGCGACAAGACCGAGATTCGGGAATTGTGGCATGAGGTGAGATACCCGATTGACACCCAGGGCCAGACATCCTGGCTGGACGTGAACGAGGAGACGAAGCGGATTGCGGTGGCGATTGGGTTTGCTGGGACTGATTTGATTGGGTTGTGGGTGATGAACATGGACGGGACGGGATTGAGGCGGGTGGTGTCCGAGCGGACGGAGGAGGGGCGTTTACGGGCGATCAACGTGTGCAGTTGGACGCCCGATGGTCAGTGGATTGTGTTCGAGGAAGAACTGCGCGGGACAAGGCCGCGCAACATTCGGCGGATTGCCAAGTGTAGTGTTGACGGTCAGACGATCATTTGCCTTACAAACGGACCATGGCAAGGTCAACCGGCGGTTTCCCCTGACGGCACAAAGATTGTTTATGGCCAAGTCAGTGATGCGAAGACTGGTGGGTTGTATCTGATGGACATAGACGGAGCGAATCCCCGGATGTTGCCCAATCCCGATGACAAGCGTAACCACAAACACTCTGGCCAATACCCCGCGTGGAGTCCGGAGGGGAAGAGGATACTGGCGTTGGGGATTTCCAGTTTCGTGATTGACGTTTTGACGGGGAAACAACTCATTGTGCGCTCACCCCAACTCAACGGGAAACGGGGAGTTTGTGGTTGGCCACAATGGGGAAGGCCTGGAATCATTGGTTTCAGTGTTGGTGGTATTTTGTTTACGGATTCCGAATTGAACGAATCAAAGTGGCTGGGTAGTTCGGGGATAACCGATTCTAATGGTCATCATGTAGGGAAGGGCAGGTGGTGAGCGGAGCGAGACATGTTTTTTTTCTTTTCTAGTTTGTCCCGACGGTTCTTACCGTTGCGCAGAATACGAAGCTTCTGCCATGGTAACCGGTGGAACCAACAAAGCGGCTGAAGGTTTACCATCCCGAGCCGATATTGTTTGCGGGGGGAACATTCGGGTGAATCAGGGGTTGGATGAGAGGTTATTTGAGGTTTTGGAGGAGCCATGATGATGGGAAGGTGTTTTGTTCGATTTGGTGTTGCGCGAGTGATGATTGGATGGATTGGCGTTCTGGTGGCGAGTGGAGAGTTATCCGCTGTTGTTGCCAGAGAAGAGGTGATGGTGGAATACCTGGCGTGCGACTGGGGGCCGGCCATGGCGCTGCCGGTCAGGAAGGGGGAAGCCCCGCGATTCAATGACACCGAGGAGGAGGTTTATTTTCTGAAACAGGTGCATGAGGTGAGGCGTGCGTTGGTTGGCGGCGATGGCAAGCGGGTGAGTTCGATTTACCTGTGCAAGATGAAGGCCGACGGCAGCGACAAGACCGAGATTCGGGAATTGTGGCATGAGGTGAGATACCCGATTGACACCCAGGGCCAGACATCCTGGCTGGACGTGAACGAGGAGACGAAGCGGATTGCGGTGGCGATTGGGTTTGCTGGGACTGATTTGATTGGGTTGTGGGTGATGAACATGGACGGGACGGGATTGAGGCGGGTGGTGTCCGAGCGGACGGAGGAGGGGCGTTTACGGGCGATCAACGTGTGCAGTTGGACGCCCGATGGTCAGTGGATTGTGTTCGAGGAAGAACTGCGCGGGACAAGGCCGCGCAACATTCGGCGGATTGCCAAGTGTAGTGTTGACGGTCAGACGATCATTTGCCTTACAAACGGACCATGGCAAGGTCAACCGGCGGTTTCCCCTGACGGCACAAAGATTGTTTATGGCCAAGTCAGTGATGCGAAGACTGGTGGGTTGTATCTGATGGACATAGACGGAGCGAATCCCCGGATGTTGCCCAATCCCGATGACAAGCGTAACCACAAACACTCTGGCCAATACCCTGCGTGGAGTCCGGAGGGGAAGAGGATACTTTACACGGGTAGCGGTCGGACGATTGTCGAAGTCGAAACGGGACGAGTGATTCGCCATGTGTCCCTCAGGGGCGAGAAGACCTGGGGATGGCCGCATTGGGGGCGAGAGGGGGTTATCGGTTTTGCGTTGCGCGGGATTCTGTTTACGGATGCGAAGTTCAGTGAAGCCAAATTGATTGGGGTGCAAATGGGCAAAGGGCGGTGGTGAGGGTATGAAATTGTTCGTATGTTTGTTTTTTGTTTTCGGCGTGGGCGTGGCTGCTTTTGGACAACAAACTCGCGTTTACAATTGGATTCCAAGTGAAGAAGACGTTGAGGCACGGAATCGCGTTTACCATCCCGAGCCGATATTGTTTGTCCACGGCATTAACGACGATGATCGGGGTTGGGGTGAATTGGTGATTCCGAGTCTTCGGAGTGAATTTGCGGCGTATGACTTGCCTGATGAAGCGCGACGCAATTTCATTGGCAATCGGCTTGGTTTTCATGCTCGACAGGAAGCGTATCTTCACACGTTCAACTACGGCGACTACGTGAATCGTGGGCCGCACCATGCGCAATCGTTTGAACACATCGAATGGAATGTGCTGGAGGAGGACAAGAACAACCTCATATTCCCGATATCTTGGGGCAATATACTGACCAACGCGCCGGGAGCCAGTGACCAAAGAATGACGTTGGATCGTCGCATTGAGCAAATTCGTTCGGCTTATGCACAAGATTCCAGCGATCCCAACACATGGCCGAACCTTGTCCTGGTTGCCCACTCGATGGGCGGGGTGCTGGCGCACTACTACCTGATCCGTCGTCCGACCGATCACGGTGTACGACGACTGGTCACACTGGCCACGCCGCACCTCGGCAGTAACTACGCTAACTGGCTGTTGTCTTACAAAAACACTGGTGGCTCGCGCATGGACACGATTCGTTTGTTCCTAATGAAACAAACCTTTCAGGAAGGATTTGTTCCTGTGCGACTGGGAGGTCAGTTTTTACCTCAAACAAAAGGTTTCTTTCAGTACACCCGCCACGGGGCTGTGGAAGATATCAGCGCCATTCGGACCGAAGGCCCGGCCTGGCTGCGACATGTCAATGACCTGCTTCAGACCTTCTGGAATACGCCTGCGCCGAAAATCGAATATGTTTTCAACGTGTTTAGAAAAATATCTGTGGACAAGTATATTGTCGCCCGCATTGCCGCAGCGGAACGCGAGTTGTCGGGGGTGTTGATTTATGGCGACGGAGTGGTGTCGCAGGCCAGTGCCGCGGGGAAAATGGACAAGGACAGCCCCTCTATTTGGAATGGGGATCAGAATGAAAACGGGTCTCACGACATTGACCCGGTAATCTTTGGCACCTGGTACTCCCGCAACCATTCTGATGCCGCCCAAGACACCAATGCCGTGATCCAATCTCTCTGCGGGGTGGCGTACCGTTGGATTCCGGCTGCCATGGACGAGCCGTTACGTCCGCCGCTCTATTTTGGTTCCATTCCAGCATACGCCCGCACGTACAATGAGAACCAATCTTTCAGCAAATATCTTCCCTTGATGGACAACGACATCTGCTACACCGACGAACCCGGTGTCGCCGACCTGAAATTGCTCTATGTGCGTGAGAGTGGGAATCCTCTTTTGATTCCCACACGTGATACCTGGGGCGTGGCCAACGAGGTGCCAGCAAAAATTCATACCAACCGCGCCGACCTCGGCGGGTGCCAAATCATCCGGGGTTCACAGGCCAACCCGGTCGCCGTCGTGGCGACGTACGGCGCCAAGAATCGCAGCGAAACCCCCATCGCTTTCGTGAACGGCAGCCATTATCGAGTCGGCGACGGCAATGAATATCTGCCGGCCAGTTTGCGCGCCAAAATTGAAACCGATTCCCGTCCCATTCGCGACAGCGGTAACGGGGACTTCAGCTACAACACCGGGCAGGGATGCCTCACGCAACTGGATGCGGACGGGAATCCTCGATATCAGTATGCCCTTTGCTGGCCATGGAGCACGTTTTCCGTTGTCGCATCACAGAACTTTGTGGCGGTACAGGCGCGAAACGCGGCGGGACTGGTCACCCCACAAGCCGAACGCGCTTTTGACGTAGTAACGGATTCCAGTACGGTTGTAACCATCTTGCGGGAAATCAACCGGCTGCAAGAATTGTTGTGCCGGACAAACCATTGTTCCGGTGTTCCCTCTGTTTCCCCAAGCCATTGGACGACCAGGGTCACGGAAGTCGTGAGCCTGCAGGGCAACACGGTGACGCAGAACTTTCATTCTGCCACTTCAGGAAGCGACACGGTTGTCCGCGATTTTTTCAACCCCCATTGGGTTGTGGAATCCGAGCAATACGCCTATCAAGAGGAAGATTGCTCTCTTCAATTCACCGACACCGATCACCTTCCAACACACATGACCGTGACCTATACCGCCCTGGTGGGCGATCGCAGCGCGTTTCAGATCGGTGGCGGAGATACGAATTCACCAGTGACAGTTTCGCCCCTGGAAACCGAAGGCCTGGCCGGAGTTCCCATGACGCCGGAACTACTGGGTCAGATGCGCGCGGCGGTGGAAGAGTTGATTCCGCACTTTCTCAACACACGGACAAACGCCAGCTGTGTGTTCTGGACGAAACCCGATATCCTGAGGGCTGCTGGTTTTCCGGGCACGGACTGGACGCCACTGGCCGAAGGCGGACGGGTCGAGGCGGCGCACGTGGAGCAGGTACAGGATGTTGTGGGACTGCTTCTGTCAACACCCGCCACGAATCAGTTCAGCGTCAAACTTTTCAATGCCGTTCCCATTACCATTTCGCCGGGAAACTCCAACAACATTATCGCTACCGCGTTGGCCAACGTCCCACAAGGGTGTGGGGCGCGCTATTTTCTGGCAGGCGACCCGAACGGCACCCTGGGTATTTGTGCCGACAACGGCATCGAAGTTAACGGAACGCTGCTGGAGGTGTCGGGCGGTTATCCATACGAACTCGGCAAGCCCATCGAAGAGTGCGCGCCTCGTTCGGGACCGATCGAAGTGACCGGGCTGATTCGTGAGGGTGAGGAGAATCAATTCCGCGCCGTGGACTGGGGCGTGGTGCTCGGCTTGACGGACATCTACCTGGTCCGGTGTCCCCGGTAGTTGAGAACCGCCTTCGCAGCAGTCGGATGTTGACAAGCAGTTGGATGTTGACAGTTTGGCGTCTCCCGTCGAAAATCACAAACCGAAGGAGGCCAACCATGAAGAGATTGATCGCAGCAACCCTGACACTGGCGGCACTTGCTTTGGCTGCCGAAACCGCCAACCTGCTGAAACCCACCAACAAAACCGAAAGCTGGCGTCTCGAACAACATGACGAGGCCAAAGCCGCCATGTCCGTGGACGGCGAGGCGTTGGTCGTTGACGTGACCAACGTGACCAGCGAATCGTGGCACGTGCAGCTTTTCCAGACCGGGCTGGCGCTGAAAAACGGGGTTGAGTATGTCTTCACCTTCAAAGCCAAGGCGTCCGAGAGTCGTTCCATCCAGGCGGTGGCCGGTATTGATCAGGAAGACTGGCACATGATTGGGTTGGATGAGTCCGTTGAGCTTGGAAAGGAGTGGAAAGACTACAAGTTCACCTTTACGGCCAGTGAGACGGTGGAGAAAAACAATCGGATCGGTTTCCAACTCGGCCAGGCCAAGGGCAAGGTTTGGCTCAAGGATGTGACGCTTCAGCCCGCCAAGAAGTGAAATGTGGCCTTGTCATCTGCGTTGTTGCCGGCGTTCTTGCCGCCTTGGTTCGGGGGGCGAACGATGAGCTGAAGTCGTTGCTGGAGCGGTGTTCAGTCACGGTTTCGGAGCCACGGGCTGCCGTCGGTGGGTACGCGACCATGGATCATTCGCCCGTGCAAGGGAACGGGTGTTTGATGGTCACCATTGGGAGCGCCTCGGATTCACTCACGCTTTATCTTGGCAAGACCGATTTCTGGATGGACAAGCTCGGCCAGACCGAGTGGCAAAGCGCCAATGTCCTCGTCGGCACATTGACTCTCCGGTTGTCGTCGCTCAAGGGCGCTGCGTTCAGGCAGACGCAAGACATGTACCTGGCGGAGACGCGCACCAGTTTTGGCGCCGTCGAGGTCCGCACCGTTACGCCGCACGAAGCCGATAACTTCGTGGTCAACGACATCGTCAACAAAGGGTCGGTTCCCGTGTCGGTTGAGTTGGAGACGGCCACTCGACCGCATCCGAGGCCGGAGGTGGTGTTCGAGTTGGGGGCGGGGCGTGATGGTGACATCGTGTGGGTGACACGCAAGACGCACAAGCCGGAACCGCACGATGATTTTGGCAGCCGCGAGTTTCGGATGTGGGCGGCCATGGCCACCCGTGTGATCGGTCCGACGGTGGCTGGTGAGAACACGAGGCAGACGTTTACGCTGGCACCGGGACAAACGGCGCGCGTCATCACCAAGGTTCACAGCAGCGGGTTGCCATTGACGATGGAACCGCCGGATCCGTTGCCGGAGGCGTTGAAAGCGGTTCGAGCGGTGGACGCGGACAAAATCATTGCCGAGCACCGGGCGTGGTGGGATGGCTACTGGCGCAAGTCGTGGGTGCGTCTGGACAATGAGCCGTTGGTCGAGCGCGTCTATTTTGGCGCGTTGTACGTGTTTGGGTGCGCCACAAAAGTCGGACAATATCCTGCGGGTTGCAACGGCTGGCCGGTGGATGATCGGGTACCGTGGGGCGGCGATTATCACTGGAACTACAACCATCAGGCGACCTTCTACAGCGTTTTCTCGGCGAACCGGGTTGAACTGAGCGAACCGTATGATCGCACAGTGACGGAAGCCAACGAGTTCGGGAAACGGCAGGCCGCCGCCCGCAAGGCGCCGGGCACGCTTTTTTTTATCGCAACTGCGCCGGGGCATCTGAACGAGGCGCTCACCATGGATCAGAAAACACATGCCCTCGAAGCGGCGCTGGTGCAGATCAATCACTGGTATTACACCTACGACCTGGATTGGATGAAGCGTCATTTTGCGTTCCTCAAGGATGTGGCCGCCTACTGGGACTGGGACCTGTTGCGGCACAAACAACCGTTGCGGGGTGACTCGTACCGGTATGTTGTCGCCGATAGCGCGCCGATGGAACAGGCGGATCGCGACCGTTTCAACGGCATTACCGGACTGGCCTTCCTGCGGCGGTTCTATCGGGGTATGATGGACATCACGCTCGATCTTCACGCGGCCGGTGTGGACACCGGCTGTGGCGCTGCCGATCTGGCACGCTGGCAGGATTTCCTTGAAAAACTCAGCGATTATCCGATGAGTTTTGCGTATGGGCGGAAGGTTTTCGCCTGGAGCGAACAATCGCTCAACCCGCTGTTGACCGAACAGGATTGGGTTCTGTACCCGGTCTTTCCCGCCGAACAGGTCACGCTCAGTTCCGATCCCGAATTGCTCCGCGTCGCCCGCAACACACTCCTCATCAAACCGCAGTACTACGTCGAATGGCTGAACAACCCACCCCAGATTTTTTCCATCGCCGCCCGCCTCGCGCATCATCCCCCTGAAGTGTTGGAACGATTCAAGTACTATTTCCGCGACCTCGGCATCAACAACTTCAAGAGCGGCGGCGGCAACACCGAAGGTTGCGCTCTGGCCGAGTCCGTCAACAGTATGCTTCTTCAAAGCCACGAGGGGTTCCTGCGCCTGTTCCCGTGTTGGGATCGTCCCGACGCCAAATTCGTCAACATCCGCGCCGTCGGCGCCTTCCTTGTCTCTGCTGAAAAGAAAAACGGCGTCTGCCAGCCGTTTACCGTCTTCAGCGAAAAAGGTCGTCCCTGCCACATCCTCAACCCGTGGCCGAAGAAGACGCTCACTGTCAACGGTACCGACATCGTGCCGGAAGACGGCGAGACCCTCTGCTCCTTCCCGACCCAGCCGGGCAAAACCTACACCATCGCTCCACGAGAACCGCTGCCCGAATCGCAACCGCACTGGAATGCTGCCCTCTACAAGACCGTCACCGCCTCCAGCAATTATCGTCCACCGGGTGAAAAGGAGAACTGGGACGCCTCCAAACTCACCGATGGCACCCGCATCAACACACAGAAAGGCCATCGTGGCTGGTCGAGCGCGCTTCATGACCAACCCGTCGCCACCGAGTGGGTACAGATTGACCTTGGCGAACCTGCGCCACTAAAAGCCGTCCAGCTCTGGCCGCTCGACCACGGCGACGCCTGGCAACACACCCATTGCAGCGAACCGTTTGTACGTTCCAGCGAGATCGATCAATCCTACGACGGATTCCCCGTGGATTTCCGCATCCTGGTCTCTCCGGACGGTCAACAATGGGACGAAGTCGCCCGTCGCCAGAACTTCCGCAAACCCGCCGTCGGTCCCGAAACCTCCGATCTCAAACCCGCCGACGTGACCGGCCCCGAATCGTTCCCGTTCGGCACCCGCCCCGTCCGCTACATCAAGATCGAGACCACCAAACTCCGCAAAACCCGCACCTTCGGCAAATACGCCGTCTGCCTCGCCGAGATCGAAGCCATTCGTGCCGACACAACTGCGCCGTGACTTTTGTCATCACGTATCGTAACCTCTCGCCCATGAAATTCAACGCCGCCCTCTTGTTGGCGTTGCTCGGCGCCGGTTGCGCGCCGTTGGCCGGCCGACCGACCGAACTGTTGCTGGCCGACCACGGCACGGCTGCCCTGCCGATTGTCATCGCGGCGGATGCCTCCGACGCCACAAAAGCCGTTGCAGCGGAACTGGCCGGCTATCTGGAGCAAATCAGCGGCGCGAAGTTCGACATCCAAATCGGCGACGGCGCGCGGGGAATCGTGCTTCGCGTGGAAAAATTGCCCGCGCGGGAAGCGTTTGTCATTCGCAGCGAGCCGCACCGATTGTTGCTGGCCGGCGGCAGCGACCTTGGTGTCTCGCACGCGGCGTTTCGTCTCCTGGAGCTTCTCGGATGTCGTTGGTTTTTTCCCTCAAAAGCCTGGGAAATCATCCCGTCACAGCGACGGCTCGCGGTTGCCGTGGGTGAGGCCGACCAACCGCGCATCCTCGCCCGTCGGATCTGGTACGGGTACGGCTTTTTCGACGCCACCGCCCGCAAAGACTACGAAACGTGGGCGCGCCACAATCGGATGGCCAGCTCGTTTCGGGTTTCGGCCGGGCACGCCTGGCAGTCCATCATTGCGGACAACTCGAAAGTGTTCGCCGAACATCCCGAATATCGGGCGCTGGTCAAAGGCAAACGCCAGGGCGAACAATTGTGCGTGAGCAACCCCGATGTTCAACATCTGGCGGTCGAATGGGCATTGAAGTTTTTCCAGAAGAACCCTGACCGCGAAATGGTCTCGATGGAATGCTCTGATGGCGACGGCCAATGCGAATGCGACGCCTGCGCGAAACTCGGCAGCATCTCCGACCGTGTTTTCCTGCTGGCCAACATCGTTGCGCGTGCCGTTGCGGAAAAATATCCCGACAAACAGGTCGGTTGCCTCGCCTACAACCAACACAGCGAACCGCCGTCGTTCCCGCTGGAGCCAAACGTTTATGTCCAACTCACCGCCGGCTTCATCCGCGGCCGCTACCGGCATGAGGAACTGATTGACCTCTGGGCGCGAAAGACACGGAACCTCGGTTTCTACGAGTATTTCTCGGTCTGGCTTTGGGATTTCGACAAACTGCCCGGCGGCAACGGCGCCAACCTTGCCCGCACCCAACAGATGATTCGCCGCTACCTTGCCGCCGGCGCGACCAGCTTCGACGCCGAGAGTGGCAACAACTGGGGTGTCCACGGACGCGGCTATTACATCGCCAACCGCCTGCTCTGGAATCCCGACGCTGACGTTCCCTCTTTACTTACCGACTTCTACGAAAAAGCCTTCGGCCCCGGCGCGGCAGCGATGCGGCGCTACTACGAACGGCTTGCGCCGGAGAACGAGCCGTTGCTGAGCCGCAGCCTCGTCGGCGAGGCATTCCGGGACGTGGCTGAGGCCGTCCGACTTGCCCGATCGCGGCCCGATGTGCAGGCCCGACTTGACCAACTCAAACATTACCTCCGCTACGTCCATCTCCGCTGGATGCTCGACAACGAGACCGACAAGGCGCGACGCAAGGAACTCACCCTCGCCGCGCTGACTTTGGTGTATCGTACCCGCTACGAATACATGAACCACTGGGCCGCCATGCGCAGCGAGTGGGTCAATCAGGCAGCAAAAGAATTCAACGAACCGACCTGGACCGCGCACGATCGCTCGATCAAACCGTGGATGATCGAGACCCCGGTCACTGCCGCCGAAACCGAGCAATGGTTTCAGGAAGGACTGGCGTATTTCCAACCGCAACCCGTCACCGAAGTGAAGTTCTCCGCCGACCTCGCGCCCGCGGGCTTTACCAACGGTCCGCCCGCCGAGGCGCAACAACATTACCAGCGCAGCGCCCGCTACGCCCTGCACAGCCCCGACGGCAATCCACTCGAACTGGAGGTCACTCCCGGCACGATCGCTTGGTATCGCGACCGTCCCGATGCCCGCTACACGCTCACCGACATCGCCGACGCCACCAACACCACCGGTCGTCTCCCGCTCGACGGCGCTCCCCACAAGCTGACCTTCAAGGTTCCTCGCCCCGGCACCTATTTCTTCGAGTGCGACGATTCTGCCGCCGGCTGGCGAATCCGCAGCGCGGCAACGTTGGTGTTGCAACGCGGTCGCGGGTACCTGCACCTCGGCCAGATGCCGCCGATGTTCTTCTATGTGCCGAAGGGCACACGCGCGATTCAGTATTTCTGGAAGGGACCGCCCCACAAGGTGTTGGATCCCGACGGCAAACTCGTCCACCATCAGAAACAAACCGGTGAGATTGTCACCATCCCCGTGCCCGCCGGTATGGACGGACGGTGTTGGAGTTTCCGCGAACTCGTGCCCGGTCACCTCTGGTTCTTCAACGTCCCAAACTACCTTGCCGCCTCGCCGCGCGCCCTGCTGTTGCCACGGGAGCTTCTTCACTGAGAATATGAACGCACTCCCACTTCTGACAGCCATGCTTCTGTTGGGCAGCAGTCTGCTCGCCCAGGAACGACGCCTGCCGTTGAATCCCGCGATGATCCGCAGCAGCGCCGAATGGGCGGACTTCTCCGGGTTGGCCGACGAACAGGAACTCATCGGCGACCCGCCCAACGGCGAGCCAAAACACGGCTGGCGCATCCCGTCGCAACACTGGAAGCAATTCCCCGTCACCGCCACCATTGACCTCGGCGCGCCGCGCCATCTCTCCGCGCTCTGGATTTACGACACCAACGGCACTGGCGACCTCGTCATCTCCGCCGACGGCAAGGTCGTGACCACCTATGATTGCAAGAGCTACAAACGTTGGGTCCGTATTCCCCTCGACATCGAGGCGCGCCAGCTTCAGCTCGAACTGAAATCCGCCGGCGCGAACTTCACCGAGATCGCGCTCTACGAGTACACGCCCGAAGAACTCCGCGCCCGCGCGGAACGCGCCACCGCCCTGCAACGCGCCCGCGCGGAACAAGCGCGTCGTCCTGTCTGCGAACTGCCGCCCTTCGGCAAAGTCATCCTCGTGGACGAGGTGGATTGCGCTGCCGAGCCGCCCGGCCATCAGTTCCGCGAAAGCCCGGCGGGGGCGAGCCGCGTCGAGCCGATTCTCGGCAAACCCTGTCGCGTCCTTCGCCCGGCGGAGAACGAAGCCTCGTACATGGCGTTTCGCATCGGCCGGTGGAAACTGCTCAAACCCGGCGCGGCCTATGTGCTGGCCGTCGAGTATCCCGAAGACGCCCCGCGCAGCGTCATCGTGATGAACGGCGGCAACGAGACCAGTCGCGGTTTCCACACCGGTTCGACTGTGGGCGACGCGCTTCAGGCCAAATACGTCAACAGCAACCCGGAATCGCTGCGCGTCCCGTTGTCAGGCCGTTACGAGACTTGGATGCTCGCCTTCAATCTCCACGACCGCTTCCCCGACCTCAGTTTCCTTCGCGGTGCGAAGGAACGCAAACTCACTCCCGAAGACGGCTTCGATGTTGTCATCGCCCAGTTCTCGAAGCCGAATGACCCGACCTCGCACGGCGCGGCCGTCTCGCGAATCCGGCTGTACGAAATCGCGGACGCCGACGCGCTGACGCAGCGGTTGGAATTGCCGCCCGCGCCGTTGCCGCGGCGGCGGATTTTCTGGCGCGAGGAAATGGCTGACGGCGTTATCGAGGGCAAAAACGAGACCGAGCGCGGCGTGAAAAACCGTCTCGACTGGTATCGGTACAAGGCCAAACAGATGCGCTGGCTCGGCATCAACACCTACACAAAAGACCTGCTCGAATTTGGTGCCTGTCAACATTGGGATTCCACGCCCGGTGGCGGCAACGACTGGGTCCATTTCAATTATGCCACCCGCGATCTTTGGGCGCAGATTGTTGCGCTCATGGGAGAACAGGGATTTGAGGTGTTACCCTACTACGAATACGCCGGCAGCAAGGGATACAAGGGACTCGGCTACCAACGACGTTGCAAACCGCTTACCCGCGACGACGCCTACACCCACATCAAATGGGTCGAATCCGCCAATGCCGATATCACCGATCCCGACACCTACGCCGACTTCAAGAAAATGCTCGACCTCACCGTCCTTTGCCTCAAGGACAAAGCCCGTTTTGCCGGTATCTGGATTCGCCCGCGCTGGCAGTTGCCGATGAGTTTTGCCGACAAAACTCTCGCCCGCTTCGACCCCTCCGTTACACGCGCCAAACTCCTCGCCGACCCCGACCTGTTGAAACGCTACGAAACATGGTGGTTCGAGAAACGACGGGAATTCCTCGTCGCCATGCGCGACCATCTTCGTTCGGGCGGCATTGAGGACGCGCTCGTTCTCTACACCGCCGTTGGCGGCGAACCAGGGCCGTCGTTCCCGACATGGGAAAAACGCATTGTCACCGATGACCCTGCCGCCTGGCCGCCACCGCTGGTTCCCGTTAGCATCGAGCGCGTCGTCAACGAGAACCTCTACCTCGATGCGTTGTTGTCGCCGCAACTGAATTGGGGAAAATGGGAGTGGCACCACGCCAACCCGCCCGCCGACCCCGACCGTTACCGTAACACGCCCGGCGTGTTGCTGACACACGCCTTCAACCGTCTCTACACCGTCGCCTCGCCGAAAACCTTCGACGCCTTCCGCGGTCCGTCAGGACTGGCGATAGTGCGCCATTATGCGCTCAACGAAAACATGATGTTCGACGCGGCGGACAAGGACAAGCTCGGTTATTTCATTGCCGATATCGAGCGAGCCGGGCCATATTGCATGTTGGCCGAGGCACACGCGATGGCCAACGGCGACCCAACGATGATCGGCTATCTTGTCGGCAGCAATTTTGGCCGCGGTTTTCCGCAGTATGTCCGCGAGTTCAACGCCAATTTCCTCGCATTGCCCGCGCTGCCAAGTGAACGGCTTGCCAACGCCAGTGATGACCCCGAAGTCGTGGTTCGCATCATCCGCACGCCGTCGCACGGTTCCTGGCTGGCCGTCATCAACACCGGCCTCACCGCCAAACCCTGCGTCCGCATTCAAACCCCGACCGGACCGATGGAATTATCGTTGCACCCCTGCGAACTGCGGTCTCTTCATTTCCCATGACCTTTCTTCGTGGCCATCAAAAAAGCATCTGTGCTATCATGTTCCCATGAGATGGATCGTCCCAATTATGTTCCCCCTGCTGGCGACGGCGCAAACGACGATCAATATCTCCAACGCCGGCTTTGAGCATGAACTGGTTGCGTGGATCAATACCGCCGACAACGGAATGAGCAAGCCCGACCCCGAAGCGGCTCATTCGGGCCGACTCGGCCTGCGCGTCACCGACAAGGACGGCGCGAAAAGCTCCGGTCTGGCTTCCGCGCGTTTTGACGCCGTGGGTGGACGGGACTACCAACTCAAATGCTGGGCGCGCAATCTCTCCGGTGCCGGCATGATGGTTTGCCTGCGGTTCTACGATGCCAACGGCACCTTGCTCACCACCCGCGAAAAAGGCAACGAAATCGTCGCCCGACTGTTTCCCGTCAACACCGACTGGACAGAACTCTCCTGCGCAGGGCGCGCCCCGCCCGATTCCGTCAAAGGCGAAATCTGGCTCCAATCGTCAGTGGCAGGACTGGTGGTGGCCGATTTTGATGACTTTTCCCTCACCATGACGGAAGCAAAAGCCGCCGAACCATCAACGGTTTCTCCGCCCGCGCCAGCGGCAAAAGAAACGGTTCCGCCCTCACAAACCGCACCCCCGTCTGCGGCTGCCGTCGCCGCGCCCGACGCGAAGGCGGAAATCCCGCCCGCGCCACCAACGTCCGGAGGAGGTTTGCTTGCCAACGGCGGGTTTGAGAACGATAAGAACGGTTGGGAGTTGCTGGTCTCGTCGCAACAGGAGGGAAAAGGCTGCCGCTTTGAGATTGTCAAGGAAGACGCTCGCACCGGCAAAAATTGCGCCGTCATTGAGTCAACAACCCACGCCGACAACGCCATCGTAAACTGGCAAACCGTCAACCCCGGACAGCGATATCGCCTCATCGCGTGGGTACGAGGAGATGCCCGGACACAGGTGCGTCCCGGCACACCAGGCGCCATGGTGCGAATCATCTTTTGGGATGAAAAACGGTTTCAATTGCCGAATCCGGTGCTCGTGAAACCCAGCACCGGTCCATTGTCGTCGCAATGGACAAAGCTGGAAACCGTTTTTGAGGCGCCAACCGGCGCTTGCTTCGCAAGCATCGCCCTGTTTGCGCACACGGTTTCCGGCAGGCTCTACTGGGACGATGTGCAACTGGAATCGCTGCACCCGCCCGGCGCCGTGGCTACAACAGAAACCGAAGCCATCCAGCCCGCCGCATCTGACAGACCGATTCCTCGATCCACCCTCGCCAATGGTGGATTTGAGAACGGTCTGGATGACTGGGTGACCACCGCCGACAACGAAATGAGCAAACCGTCCCCCGAAGCCGCTCATTCGGGGAAACTCGGCCTTCGCGTCGCCGACAAGGACGAGACGAAAAGCTCCGGACTCGCCTCGGCCCGTTTCCAGGCAATGGGTGGCCAGCGTTACACGCTTTGTTGCTGGGCGCGCAATCTCTCCGGCGCCGGCATGATGGTTTATCTGCGATTCTACGATGCCAACGGCACCTTGCTCACCACACGGAGCCGGGGAAACGAAATTTTTACCCGCCTGTTCCCCGTTAACACCGAATGGACAGAACTCTCCTGCTCCGGCACCGCTCCGCCAGGCGCCACCCAGGGCGAAATCTGGCTGGAATCATCCGTCCACGGAACCGTAACGGCCGACTTCGACGACTTCACCCTCACGGTCGCCTCCGGCGCGACAACCGCAGCACCCCCGACCGACACCGCGGTCAGAACCGCATCCGCATCGCGCCTGAACAACGGCGGATTCGAGAACGGAAAAACAGACTGGTATTTTTGGATCCCACCCGAACACCGAAACAAAAAATGCCGGTTCGATATTGTCAACCAAGGCGCGCGCAGCGGACAGAACTGCGCCATTGTCCAATCCGAAGCAATGGCCAATTGCGCCCTCTCCTACCGGGTAACCGCCAATCCGGGCGAACGATACCGCGCCAGCGCATGGGTTCACGCCGACGAAACCACGCAACTTCAGGCCGGTACACCGGGTGCCATGCTGCGAATCACCTCATGGAAAGATTCAAAGAACCAGTTACCGGGAAACTTCCAGGTCAGTTTCAGTGGCAAGATCGCCGACGCCAAACACATCAGCCTGATCGCCAACCAATCCCTCCCCACCGAATGGACCAAAATCGAGGCCGTTTTCGAAGTCCCGCCCGGAACAACCAGCATCACCGTCAGCCTCTTCAACTACTTCATCTCCGGTAAACTCTACTGGGACGACGCCGAACTGGTACCGGTCGGCCCGGAAGTGCCACTCACTCCAAGCGTCACCCCCTGACCCGCCAACAGGAAAACTTGTGACAGCACACCGGTTACTGTAAAAGCCCATTGCCATGAATCAAAAACTTCTCCGCATCGGCTTGGCCCTGCTGATCACAGTGGCTATCGGTTGCAACTCATCCAGCAACACCACGCCCGCTGCCTCTCCCACCGATGCTGCGACATTCAAACCGCTCCTCGGACACTGGATTCGACCCGATGGCGGATACATGCTGATGATCCACAAAATCGAACCCGACGGCAAAGCCACAGTCAGCTACTACAATCCAAATCCCATTCGCGTTTCCGAAGCGCAGGCAACGCAGCAGGAGGGGATGCTCAAACTGTTCGTCGAACTGCGCGACGCCGGCTACCCCGGCTGCACCTACCGGCTAACCTACAACAAAACCAAAGACCAACTCGTCGGCGTCTATTTCCAAGCCGCCCAACAACAGAGCTACGACATCTACTTCGAACGCGGCCGGTAAAAAGCCGGAAGTGAAGGATTTTGTTGCAAGGGGAAGGGAGGTTCTGATAGAGACACGCGCCCGTAAAGGGAGTCGGGTTTTGCAGAAGGTGATTCCAGTGGCTGGGGCGTGGGTCGC
>Ga0078972_1001827_pt1 | contig 76008 bp, 64 predicted proteins | sample YelNatPaOPGAMG01_FD_67568 | JGI IMG/M metagenome (GOLD analysis project Ga0078972, IMG submission 67568) | Hot spring thermophilic microbial communities from Obsidian Pool, Yellowstone National Park, USA - OP-RAMG-01 (SPADES assembly) (version 2) | ecosystem: Environmental > Aquatic > Thermal... | reverse complement strand
TCCAGAGAAAGGTAGCTGAACATCTCGGATTGCTGCTGATCGTCGCCGCGCATAGAACAATTTTCTCAGGATTTGTTCCGGCAGCCAAGCACTCACTTCGGGTTTTTCAACAAGTTCCTAGATCAATTTCGCCCATGTTGCTCAGCAATGAGTAGAATAGTCGAGCCGTTATCCGCTTCATAAGTGACGCCGAGTTTTTATCCTCGACGCGCTGGCATTGTACGATGTCATAGCCAAGGCTCTGAAGCTTGATCATTTCGGGAATCAATTCCGGTGGATGTTGCCCATCTCCGTCAAGCATTACAATTACGTTTCCATCTGCGCTTGCCAGGCCGGCTGAAAGCGCTGCTTGATGGCCGAAATTTCTACTAAGTTCCAGAACCAGAACGCGCTGATCCTTTGACGCAATATCGTCTAGCACATGTTGCGTGTTATCAGTCGAGCCGTCGTTTACATAGATCAGCTCCGCTCTCATTCCCAGTTGGTCAACTACTCGGCCAAGCCTGGCGTGAAAGCTTTTCAGGCAGCAGGCTTCATTAAAAACCGGGATGATCACGCTCAGGTCTGTCATTTCCTCAGATCTCCGCGTTTATGTCTTTTTGCGGCGGATAGTGGCCGTCGCGGTCTGCCAATGATAACATCTCCGAGAAGCGGTGTCATCGGATACCGTGCATCAGGAGCGCTCAAAAGCAGCAATATAGGAATCAACCATTTTTCGCAAACTGTATTTCTCAGTCGCGAATGCCCGAGCCCGAGTCCCCATCGAGCGACGCAGATCGGCATTCTCGTGGAGTTGCTCGATCCGCGAGAGGAAGCCATTCACATCATCGGGCAGGCATAAAAAGCCAATAGAGCCGTCAACTATCATCTCGGGGATCCCCCCCACAGCGGACCCGACCACGGGCTTCCCGGACAACTGGGCCTCCACCACGATCTGCGGCATGCCGTCGAGCTTCGACGGCACGACGACCACATCGGAGGCCGCCAGCAACGGCCGCACGTCGCGCACCAGGCCGGGAACGAAGAAGCGGTCCTCAAGGCCATACCGCGAAATCAGCTTGAGCGCCTCTGGCCGCTCGGGCCCGTCCCCCGCCATGCAAAAATCGATGTCCGCGTGCGAAGCCAGCCGCCGCGCGATCTCGATGAATGTCAACGGCGATTTCTCTTCCGAGAAGCGGCCAAAGAAGGAGACGATGAACTTGCCCGCGCTGCCGGCAGGGAGCCCGGATGCCGCGAAAGCCTCGGCGCGATCCTTATACGAAGGCACGGCAAAATCCGTTCCGTTCGGAATCACACACACTTTGGCGGGCTTCTCGCCGAACTTCTGGATCAGAGTATTCGCGAGCGCCTTGGATGGCACGATGTTGACGTCGATCATGGCCGCATACCGGCGGTTGTTTTTGATGTGGCCGGTATCGTTGAACAACTGATCGAGAATGCGGACATCGGGGAATTCCGCCGTGATCTCAGGAAGCATGTGATAGAGGAACTCACAGCCGGCAACAACGATCGTGCGAAGGTTATAGCGGCGGAGAAGATAACGGATGAATCCGGGCCACACGCGGTCGTCCGGGAATAACTCGGGCAGGTGGTAAACGGACGGGGTCAAGGGATCGAACAACTCATTGTTTTTCGGCACGGAGTCCGGCAGCACCTCTGTAGTAATGACGGTGATGCGATAACCGCGCTCGACCAGCCCCTTCACCAGCATGAAAAAGTGCTTTTCCGCGCCGCCGAAGGTGATGAAAGGAAGCGCCAGGAGCAGGCTTCCCCCGCCGCCGGGCGGCAGTGGCCCCAGATTGACCCACGGGCGAACTACCTCGACTTCCCGCGGCGGTTTTGGAGCCTTTTCGAGCAGATCGCGATTCGCTTGCGCAATCGCCCGCCTTTGATCTTCGTTGCTGGTTCTACAGCCCGAAGTCAGTCCGTTTTCATGCACGCGGTACGACATGAGCCGCTCGGGAATCGCCTTCGCTCGGAAACCCTGGCCGACGAGGCGCAGCCAGAAGTCCCAATCCTCGTAAACGTACTCCTGCCCTGTCCCCCAGTCCCGAAAGCCGCCCACCGCCTCCCATGCCGCCTTTCGAAACACGGCGACGGTGGACACCTGGTTCCCGGCTGCGATCTCCGGGAAAGAGGCATCCGCTACAATCCAGGCCTCCTCGGAGTTCCCGAAAGCCTGCACCGAGGGATACACGAGGTCATATCCGTGGGCCTCGGCGAGGAAGACGGCGACTTCGAGATAGGTCGGGCGGAGCAGATCGTCGGCGTCGAGACAGCAGATGTAACGCCCGCGCGCCAGCCGGATCCCATAGTTGCGGTTATCGCCGGCCAAGTGGCGGCCCGTCCGGAACTCGAACCGGACGTCGGGATACTTCCGCTGCAGTTCCCTCAGGCGCTCCGGGGTCACGCCGTCAGTCGAACCGCCTTCAATCACGATGATCTCGTAATTTGAAAACGTCTGGTTCAATACCGAGCGAATGGCCTCCTCGACATACTGGCCGTAATTGAAACACGGGATGATGACGCTGACAAGCGGGAGACCGGCGGGCCAGCGGTTATCGAGAGTGACGCGTTCCGGCGGAACTGATGAGAGGCGCTTGTGCGGGGACCCGCGGAGCGATGGCCGCGCGCCGGCGGAACGGCCCTCCCACGCCCCGAAAAGCACATAATGGAGCAGCGGGTGTATGCCCGCCTCGGAGACATCCGGGTAACGGCGCAGGTAATAGTTAAGATCGAACTTCTCCGAGGGATTTCTTCCTTCGAGATATCCAGCGCAAAAGTAATGGATAAAGCCGGGAACGCCCGATGCGGCGACGTCCGGGTGCGTGGTCAGGTAATAGTTATCGTCGTAAAGTTGCCTCAACAGTCGCCGGCTCTCCGAGCCCGCATATGCCTTGACCAGGAAGAGCAGATTGCGAAGGCGCGCGCCGAGCCCTGCGGGCGAAAGGAGCATCGCCGCGGCAACAGCAGTTCCACGCACGCGGCGCATCCAACGAACCGGCTCGGGCGCACCGGCCGTGCGACTCGCGGCCCGCAGGCGTTCCACCTCGGCTTCCAGTTCGGCCGCGCGGCTCTCGGCGGCGACAATCTTTTGCTCGGCTTGCTCCTTCTCCTCCGTTGTAAGCTTCAGTTGCCCCACAAACCACTGCTTGGCTTCCTCAAGGTCCTGAATCCACTTACTGCGCTCAGCAGAGACACGGTGCTCCCGCGCGAGTTCGCGGCGCAGCCGGGCGATCGTCCGATCGCGGTCTGCAAGCCGCCTGCGATGAAAATTGACTAAGTCCTGGAACTGGCGGGCGTGCGCCGGGGCCGTGTCGCCGAAGAACTGTTGGTAAGCCGCGGGATGACGGCTCACGATGATCCTGACCAGGCGCTCATAGTTCTCCGGGCGGCTGCTTACCGAATACATCGACCGCGGCCGGACACGGTAGTCGAACAGGATCTCGGGAATGACCGTTCCATGGTAGCCGGCCTCGAGGATGCCGATCCAGAAGTCCCAGTCGTGCATGCCGCTGAGGGCTTCGTTGTAACCGCCAACCTTCCGCCAGGCGTCCTTGCGGAAAACGGCCACGCCTGCAACTTCATTGCGGACCAACATCTCCGGAAAGCGGGGCTTGTCGTAGCGATAGGCGCCCTGGTCGCAGTCGAAGAGCCGGTAGTGGCAACTGACGAAGCCGGCTCCGGAATCATCTTCGAGTATGGCGACCGCTTTGGCGAGATACTCCGGAAGCAGGCGGTCGTCGCCGTCGAGACAACAGATGTAAGGCGTCGAGGCGAGCTCGATGCCGGCGTTTCTTGCCGCGGCCACGCCCCGGTTTCCCTGCCTGACTAACTGGACGCCCTCCCACGGCATGAGATCGAGCAGAAAGTTGGTGAAAGGGTCGGTCGAGCCGTCATCCACCAGGATGACGCGCACAGGTTGAAGCGTCTGCTCAAAGACGCTTGAGATAGCTTCGTGAAGATACTCGCCGAGGTTATAGCAGGTAATTACGACGGTAACCAGCGCGACCAGCGCGGGGCGCCCCGTATCGTGCGGCAGCGCGGCGCGCCGGATCCAGAGGGGCAGGGCTGTAGATTCGGACTTAGAAAGATGCGGGCCGTAATAGTGATATCCCAGCGCCGGCCACCTGCGGAAACTCCACTTGCACGCCGGCAGGTCCTGCGGGAGCTGAGCGGAAACCGTGGCGAGCAACAAGAGCCGGAACCAGGTGGACCAGACATCGCCGGAGTTCACGCCGGCGGTCAGAGCGGAACATCCGCCAAAGCTGTAGGTCTTGTCCGGATTTGTGGATCGCCCGTAAGGGAAGCTCCCGTCTTCGTTCTGCAGATTCCACACCGCCCAATACGCGCGCACCAGCACCTGTTTTACTTCGTCCTGGCGATGCGAGGTATGTCTGAGCGCGAGGGTGAGCACATCGACCGCGTCCAGGTCCTCACAGGCGCCTCCGGTGAACTCCGCGGAGAACAGGCCGTCATCCTGCTGCAGTGAAAGCGTGCTATCGACGATCTGGTTAATCGCCGTGATCGGACGATGCACGTATTCGTAGAACGGGAGAAAATGATAGGCGCCCGCCACGGCGTTCAGCAGCGGCACGCCTTCGGCGGCGCCCCACAGGCCGGTGTTCGGGTCCTGGCGCCGGTCAAGCCAGTCCAGTATGCGGTGATAAACGGCAGCCTGCTCCACCCGGTTTTCGCGCTCCACTGCGTAAATCAGGGTCGCGAGCAGGGACATGATCCGGTTGCTCTCGCGCCAGGGATTCCGCCAGTCCAGACCATCCAACCACGTCTCGACCGCATTCGGCGCGGCAAACGGATCGATAAACCGGAGCGGAGCGGCCGCCTTTTCGCCCAGTGCATCAAGCGCCTGAATTGCAAGATACGTCGTGTGCCACTCGATGTATGCGGCATCGTGAGATGCGCTTGCATGGATCTCGACTTTGGGGTCGCGAAACAGTCCTGTATCCGGCTCCTGGCACGACCTGATATACCGGATCCACTGGGACCGTTCCGCCGGGGTGGCGTTTTCCAGAGCGCCTGTGCTTTCAAGCAGGAGCACGCCGAGGCACGTCGATACCAACGTGACCGGCTGGCCCGGCGCATAGCAAAAACCGTCTTCAGAGCGAATGCCATCCAGCCAGCGCAGGGCGCGCGCCGCTACTTTTTCCACCTCGACGTCATCTCCCGAGACTTCCTCCAAGGGAACGGTTCGCCGTTTCCCTACGAACCAAATCGCGTCCCCGCCCGGTCCCGCGAATACTTCCCATTCCTCGGCCTCAAAATAACGGTTCAAAACGCGCGAAGCGGATGCTTCGGTATATTCGAACAGGTGATACGGATTACCGGAATGTCTGCCCCCAGTTAACAGCGGGATGGTCGCTATCAAATACCCGCCGCCGGCAAGCAGCCGCCACGCTTCCGCCGTAAATGACAACGCTTCGGAACGGAGGACGTGCTCCAATCCTTCGAGACATAAGATGATATCAAATGCGCTGGCGGCGAAAGGCAACGCGCCCATGCGGCCTATCGCGAATTGAATCGCCGGATATCTGCTCCTGGCGAAAGCGATCGAATCCGCATCAATGTCGAGGCCGGTGATCGACCTAGCGCCCGACAGCATCGAAGCTCCCCACCCCGTTCCGCACGGCACATCCAGAACGCGCCGGTTCCGGATGTAAGGCGAGCAACGGTTGTAGCGAAAACGGAGCTGCTCCTCGTAAATTGTCCCCTGAAAGCCCGGATCCCGCGGATCCGCTCGTTCAGCCATAGATTTTGACCTTAGTATGCGACCGCGCGAGCGAGCATCGCAGGCGAAATCGACGTGTAATTATTGCGCTTCCCGCCTCAAAACGCGATGGCGCGGCGGCGGCCGCAGCAGCCATCAAGGAATCATAGCAGATTAAGAAGAAAGTGTTCGAAGTTCACGCAAGCTTCGCGATATTTTCACTGGCTTGTTAAGACATTCCCTCGAATTAGGCGCACGACCGTCCTCGTCCGGCCGGCGAGCGCGAGGCAGGAAGGCCGGCCGGGAGGCCGGCCTTCGGCCCGGTCTATTCTTGCGCGGGGCGCCGAAGGGAAGCACTCGTACGCGCCGCGTGGCGACTTTTCGCGACGAGTGCGCCGGCGCCACAACTAATCGGTCACTTCGATTTTCGGTCCTTTGAGGCCGCCGACAAGCTGGACTTTCGCGATCGTGTTCCGCGCCAGTTGGTAGAACGCCGCCGCGTGCGGATCGTCCGGCCTGCGGAGCGCGACCGACTTCCCGGAATCGCCGCCCACGCGCACTTCCGGGTCGAGCGGAATCTCGCCGAGGAAGTTCACGCCCATGGCTTCGGCCGTCTGACGGCCGCCACCGTAGCTGAACACGTCAACGCGCTCGTGACAGTGCGGGCACGTCAGGTAGCTCATGTTCTCGACGATGCCGAGGATCTCGACCCGCACCTGCTGGAACATCAGCACGGCTTTGCGCGCGTCTTCGAGCGAAACGTCGGAAGGCGTGGTCACGATGATCGCGCCGGTGATGGGAACGGTCTGGATCAACGTGAGCTGCACGTCGCCGGTGCCGGGCGGCAGGTCCACAATCAGGTAGTCGAGCTCGCCCCAATCCACGCCGCGCAGGAACTGCTGGACAACGCTGTGCAGCATCGGCCCGCGCCAGATCAGCGGGCGATCACCCGGGCTGAGCAGGCCCATCGAGATCATCTTGATGCCGCCGGCTTCGACCGGCTGGATGCGGTCGCCGATCGCGTGCGGCGTTTCATCGGTGCCGAGCATGCGGGGCACGTTGGGGCCGTAGACGTCGGCATCGAGCAGCGCCACGCGATGCCCGAGTTTCGCCAATGCGAGCGCCAGGTTCACCGCAACCGTCGTCTTGCCGACGCCGCCTTTTCCTGACCCGACCGCAATCAAATTCTGAACGCCCGCTATGGGGACCTTGGGCATTTCGCCCGGCTGTGTTGTGCTCATTCCTCTTGTATCTTAGCGAAGGCGGGCGGGCGACCGGTACGGGTTTGCCGGGGCTGGCGGCTTCGCGCGGGCATTCCGGCGTTAGTTTCTCGCAGACGCGAAGAGCGCAAAGACGCAAAAGAAGAATTTCAGGGCCGGGTTCGCTCGGGTGGATTGCGTTTGGTTCGCACAAAGACACAAAGGACACCAAGACACAAAGAAAACAATTCTTTGACTTCATGTTTTCTTTACGGCTTTGCGTCTTGGCGTGAAATCGAACGAAGTCCTCGTGCGCGAGCCTATGCCGCAACCGGAGCAAAATACTTTTCCGGCGTTCTTTGTGTCTTGGTGTCCTTGGTGTCTTTGTGCGTGAATCCAACGAACTCCACGCGCGCAGACGTAAGCCCCGAACCCGCGGCGGCTCGGTCGCTATGCCAGCCGGAGGTTGGCCGTGGCCGCCAGAGAGAGGTCCGCGAATTCCCCGCGCTCGAATTTCGGGAATGCCGCCGCGGCGATCATGGCGGCGTTGTCGGTCGAGAGCGCGGGGTCCGGAAAATGCACGGCATAGGGCAGCGGGGCTTCCTCGGCCGCCTTGCGCAGGCCGGCGTTGCACGAGACCCCGCCGGAGATGATGAGCGCGCGCGCGCCGATCTCGTCTGCCGCGGCTGCGGCATGGCGCAAGAGTTCCTCCACAACCGTGTGCTGGAAGGAGGCCAGCAGATCGAGCGTCGCCTGCGGCGTCACCGCCAGCCACTCTTCCAGAGACGGCCGCGGGTTCGACCGCCGCAGCTCGCGCCGAGCTTCGATCTCGCGCGCCATGTCGCGCTGCTCCACCCAGCGCAGCACCGCGGTTTTCAGCCCGCTGAAGCTGAAGTCGAGCGTGTTGCCCTTCATCTTCGCGAGCGTGAAGCGCACCGCGCGCGGGTTGCCGAGCGGGGCGAGGCGATCGATCATCGGCCCGCCCGGATAGGGGAAGCCGAGCAGCTTGGCGACTTTGTCGTAAGCCTCGCCGGCCGCATCGTCGCGCGTTTTTCCGAGCAGCCTGTACTGAAGCCGCTCGCGCACTTCGAACAGGTGCGTGTGCCCGCCGCTGACGACCAGCGCGAGCGCCGGATACTCCACCGGCCGGCCCGAGCGCGCGGCCTGGGAGATCACCGCGTGGATGTGCCCTTCGATGTGATTCACGGCGACGAGCGGCAGCCCGCGCGCGAAGGCGAGCGCCTTGGCGTACGTGATGCCCACCAGCAGCGCGCCCACGAGCCCCGGGCCCGCCGTGACCGCTACCGCCGCCAGGCCGTCATACTCCGTGCGCGCCTGCTCGAGCGCCGCGCGCACCACCGGGACGATGGCGCGCAGGTGCTCGCGCGAGGCCAGCTCAGGCACGACGCCGCCGTACTTTCCGTGCGTCTCCAACTGCGACGCCACGACCGACGAGAGGATCAGCGTGCCGTTCTCGACCACCGCTGCCGCCGTCTCATCGCACGAACTTTCAATTCCAAGGATGCGCACGTTATCCTCAAAGAGGCCCCTAGCAGATGAACCTCTCCGATTTCGATTATCCCCTGCCCGAAGAGCTGATCGCACAGCACGCGCTCGAGGACCGCGCGGCGTCGCGCATGCTGGTGCTTCATCGCGCCCGGCAGTGCTGGGAAGACCGCACGTTCCGCGACCTGCCCGAGTACCTGCATCCGGGCGACTGCCTGGTGCTGAACGACTCCAAGGTGTTTCCCGCACGGCTTTACGGCCATCGTGCGGGCACGCACGCACTGCCGATCGGCAAAAAAAATCCGGCTCGCAGGGAATATCTCACCGGGCAAGTCGAGGTGTTCCTGTTGAGGCCGGAGGCCGGAGATCCGCGCACCTGGCAGGCGCTGGTGCATCCCGGCCGGAAGATGCGCACGGGCGAGCGGATCCTGTTCGACGGCGGTCTGGAATGCGAGATCACCGGACGCGGCGCCTACGGCGAGCGCACTGTGCGCTTCGATTACGAAGGCGACCTCTACGCGAAGTTCAACGAGATCGGCCACGTGCCGCTGCCGCCCTACATCAGGCGCAGCGACGAACCGGGCGACCGGGCGCGGTACCAGACGGTGTACGCGGCGCATCCGGGCTCGGTCGCGGCGCCCACCGCCGGCCTGCACTTCACGCCCGAGATGCTCGCGGCCTGCCGCCGGGCGGGCGCGGAGATTGCGTACGTGACGCTGCACGTCGGGCTCGGCACCTTCCAGCCCATCCGCGAGCAGAAGGTCGAAGAGCACCGCATGCATGCCGAGCACTTCGAGATCACCGCGGAGAACGCGCGGAAGATGCGCGAGGCGAAGCGGCTGGTGGCGGTCGGCACGACCAGCGTGCGCACGATCGAGAGCGCGGGCGCGCTGGAGGCATCGAGCGGCGACACGGAAATTTTTATCTATCCCGGGTACCGGTTCCGCCATACCGGCGCCATGCTCACCAACTTCCACCTGCCGCGCAGCAGCCTGCTGGTGCTCGTATGCGCGTTCGCCGGCACGGAGTTCATGCTGGCGGCCTATCGCCATGCCGTGGAACAGCGCTATCGCTTCTATTCGTACGGCGATTGCATGCTGATCTTGTGATGCACGAGCCTTCGGCCAGGGAAATTCGCGAAAAGTACGACCGGATCGCGCGCTGGTACGACGCCCTGATTCCGCTCGAGTGGCTGGGGCTGGGAGCGCTTCGGCGCGAGCTGCTCGCCGAAGCGCGCGGCGACGTTCTCGAGATCGCGGCGGGAACCGGACGGAATTTCAAATACTATCGGCCGAATGCCCGCGTGACCGCGATCGATCTGAGCCCGGCCATGCTCGCGATCGCGCGCTGGCGCACCCCACCGAACGTGCGCCTGGCCGTCATGGACGCCGAGGCGCTGGCCTTCCCGGCCGCAACGTTCGACACGGTGGTGTCGACGCTGGGCCTGTGCACATATCCGGACCCCGAGTCCGCGCTGAAGGAAATGGCGCGGGTGTGCCGGCCTGGCGGGCGCATCCTGCTGATCGAGCACGGGCGAAGCGACCGCGCACGCATCGCCCGCTTCCAGGACCGGCACGCCGCATTTCACGTCAGCGCGACCTGCTGCCATTGGAATCGCGAGCCGCTGGAGATAGTGCGCCAGGCGGGGCTGAAGGTGCTCGGGAACCGGCGCGGGCTGTTCGGAATCGTGCACGTGATTGAAGCCGCGCCCGGTTAAACCGGAGGCGGATGGCGAGTGGCAGGCTTGGCGCCGCCGATCTCTGCCGGCCGCCTCCGGGGCGTTCGGAACCCGATCCTCAGCCGGCAGTCGCGCGCTTGCGGGCGCAGGCGGCCGCGGCGGCACCCGTGCCGGTTCCGAACAAGGCTTGGGAAACTGCGGCGTCCCCGCCGCCCCGTTCGAGTGATCTTGGACGGGAGTTTAACACGAAGAGCGCCGGCTGCTGAAGATTTTTTCAGGAACAAGTGCGGGGGGCGAGCCACGGCGCGGCCGTTTTCATATTTCCGCCGGCCTGCCTTATAATGAAGTGACTGCCCCGAAAGCGGTAGTGTGTCGGTTCCCACCGCAACCCAGGAGTATTGGGCTCCGATTATGTTTGAGAACTTATCCGATAAGCTGCAGCGCGTCTTTAAGAACCTTCGCGGCGAAGGCAAGCTCACGGCCGCGAACATGGAAGCCGCTCTGCGCGAAATCCGGGTAGCGCTGCTCGAAGCCGACGTGCACTTCCGCGTCGTGAAGCAGCTCATCGAAAATATCAAGCAGAAGGCGATGGGCGAGGAAGTGCTCACCGCGCTGTCGCCGACGCAGCAGGTGGTGAAGATCGTCCACGAGGAGCTGATCAAGATCCTCGGCAGCCACCAGTCCAAGCTGCGCTTCGCCAACGAGCCGCCGACGGTGATCTTCATCGTGGGCCTGCAGGGCTCGGGCAAGACGACGAGCACCGGCAAGCTGGCGCGCTGGCTTTCGAAGAACGGGCACAATCCCCTGATGGTTTCGGTGGACGTTTACCGCCCGGCGGCGCGGGAGCAGTTGAGCGTGATCGGCCGCGAGATCAGGATGCCAGTCTGGGCGGGCACGCCGGAGGAGAAGACGCCGGCGGATCTGGCCCGCTCGGCGCGGCGCGAGGCGGTAAACACCGGCAAGGACGTGCTGCTGGTGGACACCGCGGGCCGCCTGCACATCGACGAGCAGTTGATGACCGAGCTCGAAGAGCTCAAGTCCCTGCTCTCCCCAACCGAGATCCTGTTCGTCGCCGACGCGATGACGGGCCAGGACGCGGTCAAATCGGCCGACGAGTTCCATAAGCGCCTGGGCATCTCAGGCGTCATCCTCACCAAGATGGATGGCGACGCGCGCGGCGGCGCGGCGCTTTCGATCCGCACCGTGACCGGCCAGCCGCTGAAATTCGTCGGCATCGGAGAGAAGTTCGACGCGCTGGAGCCGTTCCACCCCGACCGGATGGCCTCGCGCATCCTCGGCATGGGCGACGTACTCTCGATCATCGAGAAGGTGGAGGAGCAGATCGACCAGAAGCAGGCCGAGGAGATGCAGCGCAAGCTCATCGACAACGAGTTTACGCTCGAGGATTTCCGCAACCAGATCCGGCAGTTGCGGAAGCTGGGCCCGCTTGAATCGATCCTGTCGATGATGCCGCAGGTGGGCATTCTGAAGGATCTGAAGAACGTCAAGGTCGAGGAAGACGAGATTACGCGGGTGGTGGCGATCATCGACTCGATGACGCCCAAAGAGCGCGCCAACCACATGATTATCAACGGCTCGCGCCGGCGCCGCATCGCCAAAGGCAGCGGGACCACCGTCCAGGAAGTGAACCAGCTTTTGAAGCAGTACGCGCAGATGCGCAAGATGATGAAGAGTTTCTCGGGCGGATTCCTCGGGAAGAAGTTGGGCAAGATGAAGCTGCCCGACATCCTGGGGCAGCGCCAATAAAGAACGCTCGAAGAGAGCGGATTGAGTTATTGTAAAGTTGCAGCCGACGCATCGCGAGGCGATAGCTTCGGACTTGAGGAGCGGAAAAACCTGTTATGTTGATGATTCGACTGGCGCGGTTCGGCGCGAAGAAGAAGCCGTCCTACCGTGTTGTGGTGATTGAGAAGGAGCGCGCGCGGGACAGCCGCGCCTTGGAAGTAGTCGGTTTGTACAACCCGGTGGCCCGCCCGGCGGTCGTCAAGCTGAATCACGACCGCATCGCCTATTGGCGGGGTAAGGGCGCGCAGCTCTCCGACACCGTGGCGCGGCTCGTGGAAAAGAATCCGGCGCCCGCCGCCGAGCCGGCCGCCTGAGAGCCAGCTTCGCAGTTCGCGCTTTCGGCTGTTAAGGATACAACGTTCCTCGTAGCAGGAATGCTATGATCTAGGCAGTGAGGAGGCGCTGGGATGGCAGGGATGAAGGAACTCGTTGAGGATATTGCGAAAGCTCTGGTGGACATCCCCGATCAGGTTGCCGTCCGCGAAGTACAGGGCGAGCAGGTCACAGTTTTAGAGTTGCGGGTAGCGCCCAGTGACCTGGGGAAAGTGATTGGAAAGCAGGGCAGAACCGCCCGCTCGATTCGCACCATCCTGGGAGCCGCTGGTATGAAGCTGAACCGGCGGTTTACACTGGAGATTCTGGAGTAGGATTCTGGAATCGGAAAATCCCGGTGCGAGCCAGGAGTGGGTAACTCTTGCCGTGCTGGCGAAAGCATGGGGCCGGCGCGGGGAGTTGTCCGCGATTTCCCTGAGCGGAGGGCCTGAGCGCTTCGAGTCGGTAAGCGAAGTTTTTCTTTTCGGCGCGGAGGACAAGCCGGAGCGGCGCGAAATTGAGTCGGTGTGGGAGCACCGCGGCCGGCTGATCTTCAAATTCCGCGGAATCGATTCGATTACGGACGCCGAGCGGGTGGAAGGCGCGGAGTTGCGCGTCCCCGGATCGGCGCGAGCGCCGTTGGAGGAAGGCGAGTTTTACGAGTCGGACCTGATCGGCTGCGAGGTCGTCGAACGGCGGACGGGAGAACGGCTCGGGACGGTGCGGTCTTTCGAGGAATACGGCGGTCCGGGCCTGCTCGAAGTGGAAGGGCGGGACGGGCCGATCCTCATTCCCTTCGCGCGTTCGATCTGCGTGGAGATCGATCCGGCGCGGCGGCGGATCGTGGTGGATCTGCCCGAGGGATTGAAGGAGCTAGAGCGGTAGATGAATTTCGAGGTGCTCACGATTTTCCCGGAATTTTTCCGGGGGCCGTTCGAGCACGGCGTGGTAGCGCGGGCGCGGGCCGCGGGCGTGCTGGATATTCGCATCCACGATCTGCGGAACTGGACGCACGACCGGCACCGGACGGTGGACGATAGGCCGTTCGGGGGCGGCGAGGGCATGCTGCTGAAGCCCGGGCCGATCTTCGATGCGGTGGAGTCGATCTGGCCGGAGCGCGGCGAAGGGCAAAAAGTGGTGCTGCTCTCCGCGCAGGGCAAGCTGTTCGACCAGGCGACGGCGCGGCGTTACGCGTCGCTCGATGGCCTGCTCATGATCTGCGGCCGGTACGAGGGCGTGGACGAGCGGGTGGCCGAGCGGCTGGTGGACGAAGAGATTTCGATCGGCGATTACGTGTTGAGCGGCGGCGAGCTGGCCGCGGCGGTGGTTGTCGATGCGGTCGCCAGGTTATTGCCGGGAGTATTGGGCAACGAGGAGTCCGCTATCAACGAGTCGTTCGAGGAGGGCCTGCTCGATTGCCCGCAGTACACGAGGCCGGCGGAATTCCGGGGCTGGAAAGTGCCTGAGGTGCTCTTAAACGGGCATCACGAGGAGATCCGGCGCTGGCGGCGGCAGGCCGCGATTGAAAAGACCTGCCGGCTGCGGCCCGATTTGCTGGACAGGCCGGTGGAAAAGAAATAGAAGAAAGCAGGAAGTATGAACAACCCGATCTTAGACAAGTACGTGAACAGCAAAAAACGCGCGAGCGGCGTCGAGTTTCGCCCCGGGGACACCGTGCGGGTCCATGTGAAAATCAAAGAGGGAGACAAGGAGCGCCTGCAGGCGTTCGAGGGAACGGTGATCGCCAGGCACAACTCGGGCATGGGCGAGACCGTCACGGTGCGCAAGGTCAGCTTCGGCCAGGGAGTGGAGCGCATCTTCCCGATCAACGCCCCCGTGGTGGATCATATCGACGTCGTCCGGACCGGGAAGGTCCGGCGGGCGAAGTTGTACTACCTGCGGGGATTGAAAGGCAAGGCGGCCCGTCTCAAAGAGCGCGAATAGTCTTCGAGCGCGAACGAGCTTGGCGGTTCGGCGGGCGAGAAAATTCCGATGCCAGGGAAAGCTGGAACGCGAGGCGCGCGCCTCCGGCTTCGCCGTAGTGGCGGGAGCCGATGAAGCGGGGCGCGGGTCGTTATTCGGTCCGGTCTTCGCCGCGGCCGTTGTGCTCGATCCCAAGCGGCCCATCTACGGGCTGCGCGACTCCAAGGAGCTTTTCGCCGCGGAACGCGAACGCCTGGCCGGAGAAATACGCGAGCGCGCGATGGCGTGGGCCGTCGCGCCGGTCGATGCGTTCGTCATCGACCGGATCAACATCTACCAGGCTTCCTGCCTCGCCATGACGCGCGCCATAGCACAACTCTCGCCGCCTCCCGACTACCTGCTGCTCGACGCGGTGCGCCTCGATCTCGAGCTGCCGCAGCAGCGCGTGGTGCACGGCGACCAGAAATGCCAGGCGATCGCCGCCGCCTCCATCCTCGCCAAGGTGCACCGCGACGCCGCGATCCGCGAGTGGGACCGGATTTATCCCTGGTACGGCCTCAGCGAGAACAAGGGATACGCGACACGAGATCACCTGGAAGCGCTGGCCGTGCGAGGGCCGAGCCTGCAGCACCGTTTCAGCTACGAGCCCGTGCGCGCCGCCTGCCCGCGATCCTACCGGGCCGTCCTGGCGCTGCGCGAGAGCCTGCACTTCCGTTGGGAACCGCAACTTTGGGAGGGCGCCGGGGCATAATGGCCGCCCAAGACAATCCCCAGCGCGTCGAAGCGGCGGCCCCCGCCGCCGGATCCGGCGAAGTCGGCCGCACGCCGGCATTCCAGAAAATCGCGGCGATCGTTTACATCGTGTTCTGTTTCGAAGTGGGCGCTTTCCTGCTGTTGTTTCCGTGGCATCCCTTGTGGAGCCGGAATTTCTTTTCCGGATTCACGGAAAACTGGTTCGACATTTGGAACAGCCCTTACCTGCGCGGGGCGGTCAGCGGGCTGGGACTGGTGAATATCGGAATCGCGGTGGCGGAGATTTTCCGCCTGCGGCGGAAGTAGCATGGCGCCCGTTCGTGTGGACGCGCGCCATGAAGCCCGCGCGAGCGCGCCCGGCGCGCAGGAGAGCGTGCGCCGCACGCAAGCGCGGTAAAATGAATGTTTCGGGGTAATTGTGGAGCGAGCAAAACCCATTGCGACCGATGACGAGAAAGCGCCGGAGCGCATAGCTTCGAAGCCAGTGCCGCGAAATACGATTGCCGAATGGGCAGTCACCATCATCCTGCTGCTGTTTGGAACGACGACGCTGGTGCAGGCGTTCGTCATCCCGACGGGATCGATGGAAGACACGCTGCTGATCGGCGACCACCTGCTGGTGGACAAGCTGGCCTATGCGCCGGACGGAGGTCCGTTCCAGAAGCTGCTGCCGTACGAGCAGATCCACCGCGGCGACATCATCGTGTTCCGCTACCCGTACGACATTTCGCAAACCTTCGTGAAGCGCGTGATCGGGCTGCCGGGCGATCACATCCGGCTGGTGAACAAGCAGGTCTACCTCAACGGCAGGAAGCTGAACGAGCCGTACGTGTATTACAAGACCGATTACATCGATCCTTATCGCGACAATTTCCCGGATGCGCCGGCGAATTTCCAGGTGCTGCCGCCGGGCATCGCCATGCTGGACCACAACGTGGTGAACGGGGAAGTCGTGGTGCCCCCGAACTGCTACTTCGCGATGGGCGACAACCGCGACGCCTCGCTCGACAGCCGCTACTGGGGCTTCGTGCCGCGCGAGAACATCGTCGGCAAGCCGCTGATTATTTACTGGTCGTATGATGCCAGCACGGAAGCGCTGACCGGCTCTACCTTCAGCGCGGATCACATGTTCGACATCCTGACGCACTTTTTCACCAAGACACGCTGGAACCGGACCTTCCAGTTGATCCACGGCTACCGTTACGGCAGGGGCTGAACGGGAGCGTATGGAAGACGCGCCTCCGACCGCGGCAACGGACGTCGCCGAACCGTCCGGGCCGGCCAAAACCAAGCCACGCCGCAACGCGATCGCCGAGTGGGTGGTGAACATCCTGATCCTGGTGTTCGGGATGACGCTGCTGCTGCAATCGTTCATCATTCCCACCGTGTCGATGGAAGACACGCTGATGCAGGGCGATCACATCATCGCCGATAAGCTCGCCTATTCTCCCAGGGGCCCGATCAGCCGTTACCTGCTGCCGTACACGCCGGTAAAGCGCGGCGACATCATCGTGTTCCGCTGGCCCGTGGATATCAGCCAGACCTACGTGAAGCGCGTGATCGGCGTGCCCGGCGACCATATCAAGATCATCGCCAAGCAGGTTTATCTGAACGGCAAGCCGATCAACGAGCCTTACAAGTTCCACAAGACGCCGTATTTCGATTCCTACCGCGACAATTTCCCGAGCGAGCCCAACGTGAAGCTGGTGGATTCGGGCCTGGCGATGCTCGAGAAGAACGTGGTGAACGGCGAGGTCGTCGTGCCGCCCGACAATTATTTCGCCATGGGCGACAACCGCGACAACTCGCTCGACAGCCGCTACTGGGGGTTCGTGCCGCGCGCCAATATCATTGCGAAGCCGCTGCTGATCTGGTGGTCGTACGATGCTCCCACCGAGCGTCTGGCCGACCGCAACATCGTCAACATTCCGCACCTCCTCGACCTGGCCAGGAACTTCTTCCGCAAGACCCGCTGGAACCGCACCTTCCGCACGATCCACGGCTATCCGATAAACTGAGAAATCCCCACCGCTGCGATGGGCGCCGGTATACTGATCGCGGAAGTGCCCGGGGTCTACCGCTCTTGTCGCGGCGCATCCGCTGCGGCGGTGGTCTTCTGCTCAGTGTACTGGCGAATGAGCGTCCGAATCTGCTCCGGCGCCACGATCTGCATCTTCTGCCCGTTCACGAATGCCGTCGGCGTGGCATTGATGCCGTTCTGCTGTGCGAAGGCGATCGCCGCGTCGATCTGCGGCGCCGTCTTCCGCTCGATCAGGCACGTCGCGAACTTGCTCTCATCGAATCCTGTGAGGGCTTTGGTGAACTCAGCGTCATCATTCGACCAGTACAGTTGGCCGGAGTTGTTGTAGTGAGGATACTGGCATGTAGCGGCCCAGCCAACCTCCTCGGACCAGAGGCTGGGAGAGGTCAACAGCGTGCACTCGACTGGCGGATTTCCAAGAGGCCCACTGCCGGTAACAAATGTGCTTGAGCAGGTGACATCCTGCGATAGCGCTGACAACGCGCCAGGACAACAGCCGACAGTAGGGGAAGGAGAGTTCTCGCGGGTGCCATGCTAATTTCCCCCTTTCAATGTGGAGTGCTCGATTAGCGCCTGGCACTCCGCCTCGAAGTAGCGAAGCAGTTTTTGAACCGCGCTCGGATCCCGCCGCGCTAGGGCGGAGGCTAGGAGCTGTAGGTAAACCAAGCTGCCCGACTTATTCCCGTTCGCCCGAGCTTGGGCCATGTGCGCGCCTAGAGCCCCCTTTGGGTCAGATGAGGCCATGATGGACCGCGCCTCCGCTAAACCCGCCTCTACTCGCGCAAGATCCTGCACACGGCTCGATAGGATGAACTTAATCCGCTTGGGGTCACCCAGCGCCGTGCGATCTGCGAAGACTAGGGCAGCCACCGTAACTTCTAACCCCACCACCGGCGAGCGGTCGGCCGCCGCTGGCAGGGCAGGGAGCCTCAGCGAAACTGTCTGGCCTGGGAGGAGCATCACTCCGTCCGGGACCGCGCCACCTACAGCTCGCCAGTACGCGGCTGAGCTCACAAAGTCCGCACCGCCCGACCTGTTGTAGACAACTCGCTCGCCGCTCGCAAGGGTATAAGTCTGGGAATCCTGAAAGCCGGTAATTTCTTTCTCGCCAAGATTAGTGAACTTCACCTGCGCCGACCCGTCGGGGTTCACGGCGACCACGGTCGGCTGCAGAATACTGTCCAGATTTCGCGGTTGGTTGCTTTGGCCCGCGGCCACGAGCGGTAAAGCCAGCAAAGCCAGCAGCAATCTCCGCATGAATTGATGTTTTCTCGATCCTGTCATTCTGCCTCCTTTCTTGAACTTTCAGATATCATGCTCCGGTATTCGGCCTGAGTTCAAGTACCAAACCGTGCAGTTTCTCCGGTATTTCTATACAATTTCTACGTTTGTGGCTTCCGGGTGCGGCGCGCACCGGTCAGCGGCGGCAGTTCCGGGTAGGGTGGCCGCATGCGCCTTCCGGCGGTACTCCGATGGGGAGGCTCTCATGCAACGGCGAAATGCGCGTGCGAAGCTGCTTGGGTTAGCCATGCCCACCGCCGCGGCAATCTCGCACACTGGCCCGGTGGTCGTTGTCAGCAGCCTCGCGGCCTCTTCCATCCGCATGAGCTCCAGCACGCCCATCGGGGTTTCCTGGATATGATACCGGAACAGCTCGAACAGAATCGACACTGAAACAGCTGCGGATCGCGCAACTTCAGCCGCAGTCAGAGGTTCGCGCAGGTTAGTCCGCATGAACTCGATCGCTCGGGTAAGGCGCTGATCGACCGCAGGAACGCCGAGGCTTGGCTGCGCGCTCATATCAACCTCGCGCCGCTTCCGTCACATCTGAAAGCCGGCAGGCAGAGTTGGCACACACGCAGATGGAGAGAGAGTGCAGCCAGATGGAGCGCGCCGGCGAAATTGCTCACAAAAACCATGCATAGTCGTCCTTATCACGGGACGGACTTAAATTCAATCTATCTTTCTAGTATTTTTAGGATCTCCATGCTGCGGTTCGACTGGAACGGCAAGACGAATTTGGCAGCGGACCTACAAAACATCGGGCACGCTCCTGCTTCCATTGCACCAAATGGTTATCCTGTTTTTCTTCTCACTTTCTTTTTTGTGCACGATCACGGGCTATCCGATAAACTGAGGGATGCCCGGCAGGCGAAAGCGCCTGCCTCACCTCTATGTCCAAGGCCAACTACTACGGGATGATTATGGCCGGCGGACGGGGCACGCGCTTCTGGCCCCGCAGCCGGCGCCGCCATGCGAAGCAGGTGCTCGCGATCGCGGGCGGCCGCACGCTGATACAGGAGACGGTGGACCGCCTGAAGCCGGTCATCCCGCCCGAGCGGCTCTGGGTGATCACGAACGAATTTCTGCGCGCTGAGATCGTGCGGCAGTTGCCGGAGATTCCGAAGCGCCAGATCATCGCCGAACCCGCCCAGCGCAACACGGCGCCGTGCAATGGCCTCGCGGCGCACATCCTGCATTCGATCGACAAGGACGCGGTGATCGGCGTCTTCCCGGCCGATCACGTCATCTCGAAGCCGGCGCCCTATCGCAAGTTGCTCGCGCCTGCGTTCCGCGCGGCCGAGCGCGGCAAGATCGTGGTGCTCGGCATCGAGCCGCGGTGGGCCGAGACGGGGTACGGCTACATCGAGCTCCCGAAAGGCACGCAGCCGGGAGCGGAAGCGGTTCCGGTGGTCAGCTTCCGCGAGAAGCCCGACGCGCAGACCGCGCTCGAGTTTCTCGAGGCCGGCAACTTCTACTGGAACGCTGGCATGTTCTTCTGGCGCGCCGACACGTTTCTCGAAGCGCTGCGGCGGCATCTGCCGAAAGCAGCGGCGCTGCTCGCGGCGCTGCCTGGATTCGGGAGCCGCGCGTTTGCCTCGCGCATGCGGGAGATCTATCCGCGCTGCCAGGACATTTCGGTCGACTACGCGGTGCTCGAAAAAGCCGATAACGTGGCTGGTATCGCGGCGCCGGATATCGGGTGGAACGACGTCGGAAGCTGGCGCGCTGTCTACGAACTGCTGCCGCGCGATGCCGGCGGGAACGCGGCGCGCTCGGAACTGCTGGCCCTGGCGAGCGGCGGCAATTACGTGGATGCGAAGGGCAAGCTGGTGGCGCTGGTGGGCGTGAACGATCTCGTGGTGGTGGATACGCCGGACGCGCTGCTGGTGGCCTCGCGAGAGCAGGCGCATCGCGTAGGCGAGATCGTAAAGCTGCTCGAAAAGCAGAAGCGCGAGGACCTGCTCTAACGTGAAGTGGCGCGCGCTGCTGGTCATCGCTTTCGCGGAACTGCTCGCGATGGGCGTCTGGTTTTCGGCCTCCGCCGTCGTTCCGCTGCTCACGCAGGAGTGGCAGTTGGACGAAGCGGGGCGCGCCTGGCTGACCATCTCGGTGCAGCTCGGCTTCGTCGCCGGCGGGCTCGTCTCGGCGATGCTGAACCTGGCCGACAGGCTGCCGGCGCGCGCGTTCTTCGCGATCTCGGCCCTTCTTGCGGGCGCTTCGACAGCGCTGATTCCGGCGGCCGTTGCGAGTCTCGGCCCCGCGCTTGCTCTTCGGTTCGCGACCGGATTCTTCCTCGCGGGCGTGTATCCGATGGGCATGAAGGTGATGGCGACGTGGACGAAGGAGGACCGCGGGCTGGCGCTCGGGCTGCTGGTCGGCGCGACCACGCTCGGCTCGGCGGCGCCGCATCTGCTGCGCGCGGGCGCGATCGCGGACTGGCGCGCGGTGCTCTACGGCTCGGCGCTGCTGGCGCTCGCGGGCGCGCTGGCCGGCGGGTTTTTCGTGCGCGAGGGACCGTATCGCATGGACGCGCCGCGGTTCGAGTGGCGCTATGCCGCGCGGCTGCGGCGGCAGCCGGCGCTGCTGCTGGCCTTCGGAGGCTACCTTGGCCACATGTGGGAACTGTACGCGATGTGGTCGTGGATGCCGGTATTCGTGGCGGCGAGTTTTGCCGCGGCGGGGGCGGGCCCGCGCAAAGCCGCCGTGGTGGCGTTCCTGGGGATCGCCGCGGGGGCGCCGGGCAGCCTGCTTGCCGGCCGCCTGGCGGATCGCTTCGGCCGCACGCTGGTAACCAGCGGCTCGATGCTCGCCAGCGGCGCCTGCTCGCTCGCCATCGGCCTGCTCTATGGCGCGAGCCCGGTTGCGGTCGCGGCCATGTGCATCTTGTGGGGCTTCACCGTGGTGGCCGATTCCGCGCAGTTCTCCGCCGCCGGCACTGAACTCTGCGAGCGCGAGTATTCCGGCACCGTGCTCACGCTGCAGACGGCGGCCGGCTTCATGCTGACCGCGGCGACCATCCGGCTGATCCCGTTCCTCGAAGCGCGCATCGGCTGGCGCTGGGCCTTCGCGCCGCTGGCTCTCGGCCCGGTGTGCGGCATCGCCGCGATGCTGTGGCTGCGCGGCCGGCCCGAAGCGGTGCGGGTCGCCGGCGGCCGCCGCTGAGCCCCATTTCAGTCCCATTTCGGGGACAGGCTACGAAATCCCCAATTGATCGGCACGGCGCCAACCGAGCGCGAACCAACATGAAATTGGGGATTTCGTAGCCTGTCCCCGAAATGCGCTAGTATCTGCTAACCTAGCAGGTACTAACAATAACGGTCATGATTGTCCGAATGTCCGCAGAAGAACGCCGCGCCGCCATCGTCGAAGCCGCCATCCGGCTCTTCTCCGAACGCGGTTTCCGCGGCACCACCACGCGCGCGCTGGCCGACGCCGTCGGCGTCACCGAGCCCGTGCTCTACGAGCATTTCAAATCCAAACGCGACCTGTATTGCGCCATCATCGACACAAAATCGCGCGAGGGCTTCGCCCGCGCAGCGCAAGAACTGGAGCCGTATGCAGACGCGCGCGACGACCGCGGCCTCTTCACGCGGGTTGGCCAGTTCGTGCTCCGGAGTTTTACGGCGGACCCGGCGTATGCGCGACTGCTCATGTCCGTCGCGCTCGAGGACCCGGAACTCGGCAACCTGTTCTACGAGCGCCAGCGGGACGCGCGACAAGCGCTGGCAGCTTACATCCGGCAGCGCACGCGAGAGGGCGCATTCAAGGACATCGATCCCGCCGTGGCCGCGCGCGCCTTCATCGGCATGTTCGCGTATCACGGCATGCAAGGGTTGCTCTACCGCGACAATTTCGTCAAAGGCTCCGTGGTGGAGGGCATGGTGGATATTTTCCTCAGTGGCATCAGGCAGCACCGATCGAGACAAGGGACCGCATCAAAATGAAACTCACTCGGCACATTCTGAAATTCCGAAGAACGGGCGCGGCCGCCGCGCTGATCGCGACTCTCGCAGTAACCGGGTGCTCGCGCACCGGGCAGGCGCCCGCGCAAGCCGCGGCGCAAACGCGGCTGGATCCGCCGGCCGTTCGCGTCGCCGCCGCCCAATCGCGGCGCATCGAGAAGACGATCTCGGTGACGGGCTCGCTGTCGCCGGACGAATCGGTGCAGGTGAGCGCCGAGGTGGCGGGACGCGTCTCGGCGATCAACTTCGATTTCGGGCAGAGCGTAAAGAAGGGCGAGATCATCGCGGAGCTGGATAAGCGCGAAGCGACTCTGCAGCATGAACGCAGCCTGGCGGCGCTGGCACAGGCGCTGGCGCGCGTGGGGCTCGATCCGAGCCAGGAGGAAGTGTTGCCGGAGAGCACTCCGGCCATCCGTCAGGCAAGCGCCCAGTACGAAGACGCGCGCTTCAAATACGAGAACGCCGCGCGGCTCATCAAGACCGGCGATATCGCGCAGGAGCGCTTCGTCGAGCTGGAGAAAGCGATGCGCGCCCGCGAGGCCGCGCTGCAGGCGGCCAAGGACGAGCTGCGGACGCAGCTTGCGAACATACAGGCGCTGCGCGCCGAAGTGAAGCTCGCCGAGAAGCGCATCAACGACGCCACCGTGCGCGCGCCGTTCGACGGCGCGATCGCGGCGAAGCTGGTCTCGCCGGGCCAGTATCTGAGAGAGAACACGCCGATCGTGACGCTCGTAAAAACCTCCCCGCTCCGGCTGCGCGTGGACATTCCGGAGACCGCGGCCAACCAGGTGCGCATCGGCAGCACGCTCTACTTCACTACCGATGCGGCGCCGGGCGCGCGTTTCGGCGCGGTGATCCGCGAGCTGAACCCGGCGCTCGAATCGCGTTCGCGATCGCTCACCGCGGAGGCGCGGCTCACCTCGGCCGACGCGCGCCTGCGTCCCGGCATGTTCGTGCAGGTCGAGATCGCGCTCGCGCATGATGCCGAGGCGGTGATGGTGCCGCAACAAGCCCTGTATCAGATCGCGGGCCTGACGAAAATCTTCGTGGTGCGCGGCAACCGCGCCGCCGAGGTAAAGATCACGCCGGGCGAGACGCTTGGCGGCTGGGTGGAGGCGCCGGGCGGCGCGGTGCAGGCCGGCGACCGCGTGGCCGTAAGCAACCTTGCCATGCTCACCGACGGCGCCGAGATCCGGCCCGTCGCCGCCGAAGCCGGGAGGTAAGCCATGCAGAAACTCGCGCAAATCTGCATCCGCCGGCCTGTCTTCGCCACCATGCTGATCCTCGCGCTCGTCGTGCTGGGCGCCGACGCATACATCAAGCTGGGAGTCGATCTGTTCCCGAAGATCGATTTCCCCGTAGTGACGGTCACCGTGACGCTGCGCGGTGCCTCGCCCGAGGAGGTCGAGACGCAGGTGACCAAGCGCATCGAGGAGGCCGTGAACACGGTGAGCGGCATCGATGAGCTGCGCTCGCTTTCGGCCGAAGGCGTTTCGCAGACGTTCATCACATTCGTGCTCGAGAAGGACCCGGACGTCGCCGCGCAGGAAGTGCGCGACAAGGTGGCCGCGGTCTTGCGCGACCTGCCCAGAGATGTGGATCCGCCGGTGATCGAGAAGCTGGACGCGGATGCCTCGCCCGTTATCGATATCGCTATTTCTTCGAAACGCGATCTGCGCGAGACCACCAAGCTCGTCGACGATCAGATCAAGAAGAATCTCGAATCGATCGACGGCGTGGGCCAGGTGCGCTTTATCGGCGACCGCACGCGCCAGGTGCAGGTGTGGCTCGACGGCGAGAAGCTGTACGCGTACAACCTGAATATCGACCAGGTGCGCGGCGCGCTGGCGGCGCAGAACGTCGAAGTGCCCGGCGGGCGCGTGGACCAGGGCGTCCGCGAGCTGAGCCTGCGCACGCTCGGACGCGTCGAGCGCCCGGCGGACTTCGCGAACATCATCGTAGCCAACGTGAACGGCGCGCCGGTGCGCATCAGCGACATCGGCCGCGTCGAAGACGGCGTCGAAGAGCCGCGCTCGCTGGCGCGCCTGGACGGGCAGCCGGCCGTGGTGCTCGAAGTGCGCAAGCAGGCCGGCACCAACACGCTCGGCGTGATCAAAGCCGTGAAGGACCGCATCGACGAATTGAAGGCGAGCCTGCCGCCCGATTTCCAGATCACCTATGCGGGCGACCAGTCGAAGTTCATCGAAGACTCGTTCAAGGCGGTTCAGGAGCACCTGGTGCTGGGCGGCCTGTGCGCCGCGTTCGTGGTGCTGCTGTTTATACGAAGCTGGCGCTCCACGCTGATCGCCGCCATCGCCATCCCGACCTCGATCATCTCGACGTACACGCTCATGAACCTCATGGGCTTCACGCTGAACCAGATCACGATGCTTGCGCTTGTGCTTGTGGTGGGCATCGTAATCGACGACGCCATCGTGGTGCTCGAGAACATCTTCCGCATGGCGGAGGAAAAGAAGCTGCCGCCGATGGAAGCGGCCATCGAGGGCACGCGCGAGATCGGCCTGGCCGTGATGGCGACCACCTTCAGCCTGGTGATCATCTTCCTTCCGGTGGCGATGATGACCGGCATCGTGGGCCGCTTCATGTCGAGCTTCGGCTACACGGCGGCGTTCGCCATCCTGGTTTCGCTGCTGGTGAGTTTCACGCTGACGCCGATGCTCAGCTCGCGTTTCTTGAAGATGGGCAACGGTTCGAACGGCGGCTCCACCAAAGACACGGCGCTATTCCGGATGCTGGCCGGGCCATACAAGAAGATGCTGCGCTGGTCGCTCGAGCACCGTTGGGCTGTGGTTGCGGTCGCGGCGCTGGTGATGTTCTCCACCGTGCCGCTGTTCATGATGCTCGGCAAGGACTTCCTGCCGGTGGACGACCAGAGCGAGTTCGAGATCAGCGTCCGCATGCCGGTGGGCTCGTCGCTCGAAGGCAGCTCCGCCATGTTCACGCGGCTCGAAGCGGATTTGCGCACGCTGCCCGGGGTTCGCAACCTGCTCACGAAGATCGGCGCCGACGCGCGGCAGCAGGTGGACCGCGGCTCGATCCTGGTCGAGCTCGTTCCCGCCGACCAGCGCAAGGAGACGCAGGACCAGATCATGCTGATGGCGCGCAACCGGCTGGTGAAATACCGCGACCTCACCATCGGCGTGCAGCCGCCCGCGATGTTTTCAGGCTCCGGGCCGAACATGGACCTGCAGTTCTACGTGCAGGGGCCGGACTTCAACCGGCTCGAAAAGTATGTCGAGGTGATCCGGCAAAAGCTGGCGGCGACGCCGGGCGTGCGCGACCTGCAAAGCTCGTACGAGCCCGGCAAGCCCGAGCTGCGCGTGCGCATCAATCGGGATAAGGCGTCGGACCTGAACGTCAACGTGGCGTCGGTCGCGACGGCGCTGCGCACGCTGGTGGGCGGCGATCCGCAGGCCACCACCTACCGCGAGGGCGAGGACCGCTACGACGTGCAGCTTCGCGTGGAGAAGCAGTTCCGCGACTCCGAACGCGCGCTCGAGCGGTTGTACGTGCCCTCGGCCGCGCTCGGCAACGTGCCGGTGAAGAACGTGGTGACGGTCGAGGAGGGCAGCGGGCCGACGCAGATCGACCGCGTGAACCGCCAGCGCCAGATCACGATCTCGGCCAACCTCGTGGAAGGCCAGTCGCTCAGCAACGCCATCGACATCCTGAACCAAACGGTGGCGAGCCTGAACATGCCGCCCGAGTATCGCTCCGGGCTGGTGGGCAGAAGCAAGGAATTCGGGCGCACGGCCATGGGGTTCGTGGTGGCGTTCCTGCTCTCGATCGTCTTCATGTACATGGTGCTGGCCAGCCAGTTCGAGAGCTTCATCGATCCGGTCACCATCCTGATCAGCCTTCCGCTCTCGGTTCCTTTCGCGCTGATCACGCTCGTGCTCGCGCGCCAGAATTTCCAGATCATCTATAGCTCGCTGGGGATCCTCATGTTGTTCGGAATTGTGAAGAAGAACGCGATTTTGCAGATCGACCACATCAAGGGGCTGCGGTTCAAGCAAGGCGTGCCGCGCCTGGAGGCCATTCTGCGCGGCTGCGAGGACCGGCTGCGGCCCATTCTGATGACGACGGCATCGCTGGTCGCGGGCATGCTGCCGCTCGCGCTCGGTTCGGGGGCCGGAGCGGCATCGCGGCGCGGTGTCGCGATCGTGGTGATCGGCGGGCAAACGCTTTGCCTGCTGCTGACGTTGCTGGTGACGCCGGTGGCCTACTCGCTGTTCGACGACCTGGCGCACGCGGGCGTGTTCGCACGGGCCGGCGCGGCTCTGCGGTTGCTGAATCCGCGGCGCGCCGTCACCGGCCTGGTGCTGCTGTTCGCGATCGCCGCCGTGCCTGCAACTCGCGCGCAGCAGGCCCCAGACCGCGTCGGCGTCGGCATGGTGCAGCTCAAGCTGACGCTCGACGACGCCATCGAACTGGCGCTGCGCAACAATCTCGACATCCAGATCGAGCGGCTGAATCTGGCGTCCTCTTCGGTTGCCGTCAAGGGCGCGCGCGGCTTCCTCGATCCGACCTTCCGCTGGGCGCCGTCGCTCGAATCGCGCAACACGCCCACCGGTTCGGTGCTGCAGGGCGCCGACGGCAAGCTCACCGACAAATTCCTGAACCAGAACTTTTACCTGCGGCAGCGGCTGCCGTGGGCCGGCTCGAGCCTGAGCGTGGATTTCGTGAACAACCGGCAATCGACGACGAATCCGTTCGTGTCGTTGAATCCGTTTATCACCTCGCAACTGACGATCAGCGTCACACAGCCGTTGCTGCGCAATCGCAATATCGACCCTCAGCGCGCGGAGCTGAAGATCCGGCGAAAGCAGCTCGATGTCTCCGGAACCGATTTCGAGTTGCGTAACATCGCGGTCATTACCCAGCTCGAACAGGCGTATTGGGACCTGGTGGCGGCGCGCCAGGCCGTGGACGTGCTTGCGGAGAGCGTCGATCTCGGGCGCGAGCAGCTTGCGCGCACGAAACGGCAGGTGGAGGCCGGCGTCATCGCGCAGGTGGAGGTTTCGGCCGCGGAAGCCGAGCTCGAGCGGCGCCTGGATTCCTACTATTCGGGCTTGGGCGGCGTGACGGAGGCGGAGAACGCGCTGAAGACGATGATCGCGCCGGCCCACGACGATCCGATCTGGAACGAGCAGATCATCCCCACCGACCTGAGCACGCTCGAACCGCCCGAAGGCGATAACGTGCGCGACGCGGTGTCGGCTGCGCTGAAGCGCCGCCCCGAGGTGAGGTCCGTCGCGCTGCGGCAGCAGGCCAACGACATTCAGAAGCAGGTGAACGCGGATCAGACGAAGCCGCAGATCAACTTCGTCGCCGGTTACGGCAACACGGGCCTCGGCGGGACCGTCGCAAGCACGGATAATCCGTTCAGCGAGCTCACGGCGGCCTCCACCGCGCGGCTGAACCAGCTTTCCGCGCTGGCCGGATTGCCCGCCCTGCCCGCTCAGAGCTTCGGCGGGCTGCCGCCGGCGCTGGTGGGCGGCTACGGCACCGCGCTCTCGAACCTGTTCAGCGGCAATTTCCAGTCCGTGCAGGCAGGGCTCTCGCTCGACTTCACCTTCCGCAATCGCGCAGCCGAGGCGAACCTGGAGCAAAGCGCGATTACGGAACGCAGGCTCAAGCTCGAACAGGCGCGGCTGGCGCAGAGCATCGAGGCGCAGGTGCGCAACGCCTTGCAGGCGCTCGCGACCGCGCGCCAGCGCATCGCCGCGGCAGAAGCGAGCACACGCGCCGCCAAGGACAAGCTCGACAGCGAGGTGCGGTTGTTCCAGTCGGGCGAATCTACGAACTTCCTGGTGCTTACGCGCCAGAACGAGTACGCCGATTCGCGCCGCCGCGAGGTGGTCGCGCGGCTGGATGCCAACAAGGCTGTCGCGCGGCTTCGGCAGGCGCTCGGGACGACGCTCGAGGCGCACCACATCACCCTGCAGTAGGCTTGGCAATTCGCGTGCTCATCAACGAGCGGAGGGACTTTATGGCCAGAAGCGTGATCGGTTTGTTCGAAAGCCGGACCGCCGCCGACGAAGCCGTTATCGAGCTGATCGATCGCGGGATTCCGCGCGAAGCCATCCGCGTACTGACGACGCCGCCGGCCTCGAAACCCGTCGAGGGCGATGCCGCGCGGCTGGACCTCGGCGGCGTGCCGGAGGAGGAGGCCGAGGCGTATTGGGAGGCGATGCGGAGGGGACTGGTGGTGGTCGCGGTTCCGTCCGCCGACGACCGCGCGCCCGAGGTGGTGGAGATCATGAACCGCCACGGGGCCGTCGATCTGGACAAGCTCATTTCCGAGTGGATCGCAAGCGGCTGGGCGCGGCCGCTGGCACGCGCCGCGGGCCGCGGCGGCGAAGGAGAGCAGGCGCCGCGGCGCCAGTTTGAGCCCGGCGGCGGGGCGCGCGTTTTCTCCTGGTAAGCCTACTTCCAGGCGCCGAGCAGGCGGCGCAGCAACACCAGTTCCCCGAGGTGGTATGCGTTGTGGTCGGCCACCAGCAGTGCTTCGCGAAGAACCGTCTGCCCTTCCCCGTGCGGAATCCGCGCGAACAAGTCCGTGCCCGGGTCCTCCACCAGCGCCTGCATGGCCTGCTGGTCCGCGCGGAACTGCTTGACGCTGCGGTCCCATGCGGCGTTGTCCGGCGGCGCTTCGGTTTCCGGCCAATAGCCGGACGGCCAGTCCGGCGAGACGTGGTCCGGATTGATGCTGAATTCCAGGATGTCCCACTGCGAGATACGCATGTGCTCGAGCAACTGCCAGGCAGTGTACGGCGCGCCTGCCGGCTTGATTCCCCGCAGCTTTTCCGGTAGACCCTCGACGGCTGTATCGAAATCCGTGTGCGCCCCGCCACCCCGCAGCAAATACAGCAGATGTTCCCGCAGCGCGTGGTCTTTCATTTCCGCCCCCCTGCCTCGATTATGCGGCAAGACCCCTTCATTACGGGAAGCCAAGCGCGCCGGGACACAGCGCGCGCCGGAAGCGCGGAGGCGGCGCGGTCCCGGGGCCGGCTCGCGCACGGCCCGAAAATCGGGAAATGAGTGTACTGTCACCGGTTTTTCTTCTCGTGTAAGCTGGGTTACTGCATGAACGAATTCGTCGATTACTACGAGTTGATGCAGATCAGCCCCAACGCCGAGCCCACGACCATACAGCGGGTCTACCGGATGCTGGCCGCGCGCTATCATCCGGACAATCCCGAGACCGGCGATACGGAGAAATTCGTCGCGCTCGAACGCGCCTACGCTGTGCTCTCCGATCCGGAGAAGCGGGCGGCCTACGACAGCCAGTTCGGGCAGCAGTGTTCGCAGCCGTTGCCGGTTTTCGAGCTGAAGGAGTTCGTCACCGGCATCGACGCGGAGGGGAACCGCCGTCTGGGCGCGCTATGCCTGCTTTACAACCGGCGCCGCAGCGCGCCCGACCATCCGGGTCTGTCGCTGCTCGATCTTGAAGCGCGCATGGCGCTTCCCCGCGAGCACCTGGAATTCACCATCTGGTACCTGCGCGAGAAGGGCCTGGCGCGCCGCGACGACACCTCGAGCGAAATCCTGATCACCTCCGAGGGCGTCGATTTCGTCGAATCGCACCTGCCGTCGAGCAAGATCGTTCACCGCCTGCTCAAAGCCGCGGAAACGGGCCGCAATTGGGACCCCGACGGGAAGGCGAAATAGGCCGCCCCCACCCGGCTCCGGCCAATGTAGAATAGCCTGGATATGCCCAGACTGGTTTGCACCATCCTGCTGCTGTTTATCACTTGGCCGGCTGTCTCGCAAGAGACCTACAAGAAGCCGCCCAAAGAAGTTCTTGACGTAATGAATGCGCCGGTTACGCCGATGGCCACCGTGAATCCCACCCGGGACATGATGGTGCTGGCCGAACCGCTGCGCTATCCCACGATCGCCGATCTGTCGCAGCCCATGCTGCGCCTGGCCGGCATGCGCATCAACCCCGCCACCAACGGCCCGCACCGCTTCACCTACTTCCTCTCGATGACGCTGAAGAAGATTCCAAGCGGTGAAGAGATCAAGATCGCGCTTCCTCCGAACGCCAAGCCCGGCGGTCCGGACTGGAGCGCCGATGGGAAGCATTTCGTCTTCATGAACACGACCGCCACCGGTATCGAGTTATGGACCGGCGATACCACCGGCGCTGTCCGGCGGGTCGGGACGTTTCACGTCAACGCCGTCCTCGGCGGAGGCGGCGGCCCGCGCGGGGGCGGCGGTGGCGGCGCCGTACAGTGGATGCCGGACAACAAGACGCTGCTGGTGTTGACGGTGCCCGCAATGCGCGGCAAACCGCCCGCCGAGTCACGCGTGCCGATCGGGCCGAACGTGCAGGAAAGCACGGGCAAAGCCACCGGCGTCGCCACTTACGAAGACCTGCTGAAGAACGCGCACGACGAGGCGCTGTTTGAATACTACGGCACCTCGCAGCCTGTTCTCGTCAATCTCGCCACCGGCGCGGCCACGCCCATCGGCAAGCCTGCGATGTATGCCACCTTCCGGCCCTCACCCGACGGCAAATACTTCCTCGTTGCCCGGATGCACAAGCCGTTTTCGTACGTTCTGACCTCCGCCTCCTTCCCGCGGGAAATCGAGGTTTGGGACCGGACAGGCAAGGTCGTGCACAAAGTGGCGAGCGTACCGCTGGCCGACTCGGTGCCGATCGAGGGCGTACAGACCGGGCCGCGGAACGTGAACTGGCGTCCCACCCAGCCCTCCACGCTGATCTGGGTGGAAGCGCTCGACGAAGGCAATCCGCGGAACAAGGTCCCGTTCCGGGATAAGGTGCTCGCGCTGAAGGCGCCGTTCACCGGCACGCCGGCGGAGATTTTCAAAACCGAGCAGCGCTTCGGCGGCATCATTTGGGGCGCCAACGGGCTTGCGCTCATCAGCGACAACGAGCGCAGCCGCCGCTGGACGCGCACCTTCATCGTCAACGTCGATAATCCCGCCGAGCAGCCGCGGGAAATCTGGAGCCGCGACACGCGCGACCGTTACAAGGATCCCGGCAGCCCGATGATGCGCGAGACCCCGGATGGCGAGCGCGTGATCCTGCAATCGGGCGACTACATCTTCCTCACCGGGCCCGGCTCGTCCCCGCAAGGCGACCGCCCGTTCCTGGACAAGTTCAACCTGAAGACGCTTCAGACCGAGCGCCTGTTCCGGTGCGATGAGGACGTGTACGAGAGCGTCGTGGCTCCGCTGAACGCGGACGTCACGAAGGTGCTGACGCGGCGCGAATCGCCGACCGATCCGCCGAACTACTTCATCCGCACGCTCGGCTCTGAGAACTCGATGACCGCTTTCACCAAGTTCCCGGATCCGGCGCCGCAGCTTCGCAAGATCCGCAAGGAGCTCGTGAAGTACAAGCGCAACGACGGCGTGGACCTTTCCTTCACGCTCTACCTGCCTCCGGATTACAAGGAAGGCACGCGGCTGCCCACCGTGGTTTGGGCCTATCCGTACGAGTATGAGGATGCAGCCACCGCGGGGCAGGTCTCCGGATCGACGAAGCGGTTCACGATGATCAGCGGCATGTCGCAGCTCTTCTACGTGCTGCACGGCTACGCGGTGCTCGACAACGCCGCGATGCCCGTGGTGGGCTCTGCCGACAAGGTGAACGACACCTACGTGCAGCAGATCACCGCCGATGCGCAGGCGGCCATCGACAAGGCCGTCGAGATGGGCGTGACGGACCGCGACCGCGTGGGCGTGGGCGGCCACAGCTACGGCGCGTTCATGACCGCGAACCTGCTGGCGCACACCCGCCTCTTCCGCGCCGGCGTCGCGCGCAGCGGCGCCTACAACCGCACCCTGACTCCGTTCGGCTTCCAGAGCGAGCGGCGCACGCTGTGGCAGGCGCCCGACACTTACCTCAAGATGTCGCCGTTCATGTACGCCGACAAGATCAAGGACCCGCTCCTGCTGATCCACGGCGAGGCGGACGACAACTCGGGCACCTTCCCGATCCAGTCGGACCGCATGTACCAGGCGATCCGCGGCAACGGCGGCAAAGTGCGGCTGGTCTTCCTGCCGTACGAGGCGCACGGCTACCAGGCGATCGAATCGCTCGAGCACACGTTGTACGAAATGTTCACCTGGTTCGATAAGTACGTGAAGGACGCCCCGCCGCGAAACGCCACGGCTGGCGGCACAGCGAAGTAAGTGTAGTGTGCATTGTGGGGCGGACCCAGGCGGCCCGCCCCACACGATTCATCAGACCCGGCTATTCGGTAAGAGACAACTGAGGTAAGGCCGGAAGATCCACAGGATGTCACGGCGCGTTAGCCGGTCAATCGTTGATTCTGCTTACTCGTCGAGGAACCGGCTGCGGTAGGCGGCCACCAACTCGTCGAGGAACTCGTCCCACCGAAGCCCGGATTGGGCCTTGGGCAGGTCCGGATGCACATCGCCGGTGTCCGGATCGTAAACCACCACCGCGATGGCTTCCAGAAGATGCGGAGCATCCGCTTCGCTCCTGCGGCCACCGGCTCGAATCAATCGTGCTATCGCGCGTTCGATCAGATGAACGGTCGATTTTCTGCCCGAGTGCGTCGTGTCCGCTGCGGGCCCTCCCGTTGTTGCCGCCTGCGCTTCCGCTTCGGAAGTTAAGGATTCCGACCGGGCGAGTTCATCCGTTTCCCCGCTTGCCGCAGCCGTTTCCTCTCGCTCGGCCTGGCGTGCAGCTTTTGTGCCTGTTTCTTCGTAAATAGGAACGACCAAAACTCCGCCCACCACGGCAAACGGAAACTTCAGGTGGATATTCACGGCAAAGGTCCGAATATCCCCGAACCGATTCCAGATCGCACGGCCTACGGCCAAATTGACCGGTTTTAATTCAACGGCAAGCCTCAAACCGTCCAGGTGGTGGCTCTGCGAGACATCGGCTCTCGCCGTTCGCAACGCACCGGCAACATTGCGTTCCTCCGCTGCCAGCCTGTTTCTCAAGCCAGGCATTCGGGTGACAAGTCCATCAACCAGTGCGCGCGCAAGCCCGTTCGAAAGGCGGATTTGCGCAGCCTTCTTCGGGCCCGGGCCGAGCGTCGCGCCATTGCGCACGTATGCACTCACGGCCGCCACGTACGCCTGAATGGAGCAGGGCGAGATAGTCGCGAGCTGGTCGATTTCGGGTATCCCGGTCGGCTCAGGCGCCTTCTTTTTCCCCGAATCCCCAGGCCCCTTCATGCCCGCACCTTCCCTCCGGGCTCCTCACGCGTCGCCTTGCGGTGAATATGTATACGGGCGCCGGCGGCTCGACACAACCGGCTTTCTATGAGGTCGACGTATTTGGATTCGACCTCGACCATAATGCTATTGCGTCCGGTCTCGATGGCCGCAACGGCCGTTGTGCCGGTTCCTGCAAATGGATCCACAACGATGTCCCCCACGAAGCTGAACATTCGGATCAGCCTTCGCGGGATTTCCACCGGGTAGGGCGCCGGATGATCGCGCCGCAACTGCCCCGTGACATCCGTCCAAACCGGGCTGAACCATTTCGCGTAATCGTCGGTCGGGATAAATGAAAGTTGTTCCATCTGTGCCGTCGGCTTCCGATAACCGCCCGGCTTTCGGAAAAACAGAATGTGCTCCAGGTCATTCTTGACCACCCCGTTCGGGAGGTTAGGCTTTCCGAGGAAGCGGGACGACCGGGACGCTTCGAGCTTGATATTCGAGACCTTCTGCCACCGGATCGGCGTCAGATTATCAAAGCCCAGCTTACGTGCGCGTACTTGCAGATCTGCCGAAAGCGGCAGGATGTAGTGGCGTCCGCCGTTTCGCCGAGAGATGCACACGTCTCCTACGACACAGGCGATGCGTCCACCCGGGACCAGGATGCGGAGGCACTCAGCCCAGACGTTTTCCAATTCTTCAAGGAACTTCTCGTACGATGCAATGTTTCCCAACTGACCGGGATTATCCGGATATTCCTTCAATGCAGCGTACGGGGGGCTTGTGCAGACAAAATGCACCGAACCCGATGCGATGAACGAAAGGTTTCGCGCGTCGCCTTGATACACGTGGTGCTCTGTCGAGGGGAGCGGAAACATTTGGACAGTGTCCAAGGGATCGCATCTCCTTTTTAAGATCGAAACATGATCGTAACCGAATGTAAGCTGCTGGTTCAAGGCTTTTCGCTCTCCTACAGACATCGGCAAAGTTGGAGGGACTGATGACAGGCGACGAGTGCTATGGACAAATTTTAAGGAGCAGGAACGAGGGCGTCCTTACGGCCGTATGCTGAACGGGTGCTGCGATTCGTCGGTCTGGTTGCCCACGAGGTCGCGCAGTTTCAGCACGATGATGTAATCGCCGGGGCGGGCGGTCTTCAGGTCCAGGCTCAGCACGCCTTCCATGTACTTCCGGGGATAGAACGACTCCCCTTCCCCCGTCGCGGCTGTCGGCTGCGAATACAGCTCCTTGCCGTCGGCGCCGAGCACGGAGAAGCCGTACTCGACCGCAACGCGGTTCTTGTCGCCGTAACGGAACCCGATCATGTCGAAGCGCGCCCAGAGCATTCCGCCAGGATGGTAAACAGCGGGCGAGACGACCTGATCGCCGTTCTCCGATTGCAGGAAGCGGAAGTTGCGGGCCACCAGTTTATCGCTGGGCTCCACCTCATGGCCGCGCACCCTCAAATCCAGGGCGGTCTTCGCCTCCGTGCCGGCCAGCTCGTCTCTCACCGTCACCAGTATGCGAAACGTCCCGGGCAGCGCGAGCGGCGGGATGAGGAAGCTTTCGCGGACGATCGGAGCCCAGTCCTTGTCCTGAACCGAAAGCGTGGTCTTGATCTCGCGCGTCATCGTCTCGACCAGCTTCACGCCCTGCGGATCCACGGCGTCCACATCGGCGCGCAGCGCGACCTGGGAATCCGGCGATACCTTGTAACCGTCGATGCGGAAGCTCAAAAATACCATCTCGCCGGTGACGAAGCTGAAATTGGCGGCCAGTTGCGGCCCGTCTTCGTATTGGCGGAGCGCCGGATCGACGATGGCGAGCTGTTTTTGCTGCTGCGGCCCAGCGGAGCCGGCGAGCAGAATTGCGGCAAGGAGACAAGAGAGCATCGAGCGGCCTCCCGCTTTATTCTATGACGCCCGGAACAGCCTGAATTGCGGGCGGAAGATCGGGAACGGCGCCGGGCCGGCCGGCGGAGAAAAAGGGGACGGCCGGGGCGGGCAGATCGAGCGGGATCGAGACCAGCGCGGTTTTGACGTCATCCGGGCTGTTGCACTCGCCGACGCGCAGAACGTAATTGCCGAACGGCACGTCGAAGAGCAGGCTGCCGCCGACGGTATCGGCCGGCCCGGCGGTTCTGAGCAGGCCCAGCCAGTCCCGCACTCCGTGGCCGCTCGTCAGTTCGGGGTAGCTTTTATCGCCGTCGAGCAGAACCGCTTCCGGAATGTAGGCGGTATTGATGCCGCTGTTGGTGACCAGGATCCGGACCTCGAGGAACCGGTGTTCCGGGAGGCGGGGGGCGATCTCCGAACCGAGCTGGTCAAGCCACTCCGTCTCCATGACGGTGTAAATGAGCGATCCGGCTTCGACGTGCTCGCCCATCTGGCGAATCGTGGAGGCGACATGGCCGACCGGCGGCGCGCAGCCCGCCGCTGCCAGCGAGAACACCGCCGCCGCGGCGCGGGCGAAGTTCATCCGCATATCCGGAACCGATGCCGGGCGCCGGCGCGCGCCGCAGGGGGCTCGCGCCGGCGGCGGGCGTTTACTCGATGCCCTTCTCCGGTTTCAGATATGTCTGGAGGAAACGGTAGATTTCCTTGCGCGATTCCTTCGCCAGCGTGGTGTCGAGCCGGTTGAACATGTGGCCGCCGGGGGCGTCCTGGTAAATCTTGTAGTCGAACTTCTTGCCCTCGGCCTTGAGCGCGGCGATGAGCCGCTCGACCTCGAGCACGTTCACGTCCTCGTCGTTCGTGTTCGTGTGGATCAGCAGCGGCGTTTGCAACTCCTTCGCATGCGTGACAGGCGAGCGGCGCAGGTACTCCTTGACATCGTCGCGGGCGGGCTTGCCGATGTGGTACGGCGCCGCGAACTCCGATTCATAGCCCGGCCCCTTGTAGCCCATGCGCGCCACCAGGTCGCTCACCGGGACGCCGGCGTAGGCCACCGCGAAATCCGCCGGATGCGCGAAGATGCTCATCAGCGTGATGAAGCCGCCGTGGCTCCAGCCGACGATGCCGACGCGCTTCGGGTCGAGGAAGGGATAGTTCTCGAGCATCCAGGCGCGGCCCGCGATCACGTCGTCGATCTCGCGCCCGCCGTAATCGATCAGCCGGTAGAAGGCGCCGCCATATCCCGTGCTTCCGCGGTAGTCGGTCGCGATGATGCTGTAGCCCTGGTTGATCATCTCCCGAACGATGTGCGCGGAGCCCGAGGAAAAGTTCGAGTGCACGCCGCCGTGCACCAGCACGATGAGCGGCTGCTTTTTCGTGCGGTCCAGGTTCTTCGGGATGAACGTGTAGGCGTGAATGATGACCGGGTTGCCGGCTCCCTGCGCCGTCGGATTCGGTTCCCGGCGCGGCGGGAGGCTGGTGTAGGTCACCTTATCCACCACGGCGACATCGCTGAGCTGAAGCTGCCACTGAAGGTCGTCGATGGCCTTCAGGAGGTCGTCCTGGCGGGAGTCGTAAGAGCGTTCCGGCGAGCGAACCGCCTGGCCGGCGGCAGCGGCAGGAGCGTTTGCCTGCTGCTGCGCGTTCAGAATTGCGAATGGCGCAAGCGCCAGTGAGATTACTGCCAATGTGCGGATCGTCATAAGGGACTCAGGAAGGCAGGAACTTGCGTAACGGCATGAAGAAGGCGCGGACGAACTGCTCGGCCGCGCGCGTCGCCGGCCCGGCGCCGTCCGGGCCCACGGGGACCACGACGCGGACCAGCGACGTGTCGGTGCGGTTGTAACGAATGGCGTCGGCTACCAGATAAAACTTCGCAAGGTACTCGCTCGCGATCACGCGATCGCGCGATTGATACCAGTACAAAACCACGCTCTGGTTCTCGCCCTTCGACACGACGTAGCGGTTCACCTCCAGCGGGGCCGCGCGGCCGGGCACGGCAATCGAAACCGTGCCGGATTCCGAAGGCGCCCAGCCCGAGCCCGGAAGGCAGTTCTTCGGCGAGTGCGGCGCCTGGCCCGCGCGCTGCGACTTGAAGTACGCCACGAAAAGGTTGGCGGCGCGGCCGGTGGCGGGGTCGTAGTAGGTGCGGTTCAAGACATCGTCCGCCTTCAGCACGTCCATCACTTCCTTCTCGACGACGCCCTGTTCCGCCATCCGCCAGTCGCCGAACTGGAGAGGAAATTCCGCCAGCGGCCTGGCCAGCGGCACGTTCTCGCGGCGCGAGATCGCATGAAATCCGGCGGCTTGGGCCGCCAGGACGAAAGTCGCCGCCAGCGCGTACTTGCTTCTGAGGAACCCGAGGCGTCCGCTATTTCCGGCCATGGAGGAGATTGTAGACCCGGTTGAAGAGTACATGCACCAAAACCAGGATGGCGAGCGCCAGCATGAAAATCAGCCAGCCGGAGGCCAGGTGCGCAAGGCCCTCGGCCAGGTTCGGATTCACTTCGCTCAGCAGCCCGGTGATGGTGACGCGGGCGGCATTGGCCGCGATCGCGATCGGCACCGTCGCCGCCAGCAGCAGCGCGCGCATCCAGACCTTCTTGTCGAAGAAGTACGCGTAGACCAACGAGAGGAACGAGAGCGTCAGCAGCGAGCGTATCCCGCTGCAGGCCTCCACCACGTTCAGGCTCTGGTTCGGCAACTCCAGAATGTTGCCCTCCCGCAGCACCGGAATCCCCAGCGCGAGCAATGCCTGCGCGGCCAAGTGGCTCGCGACGAGCTGCAGGGGAAACGTGATCTGGTTATAAACGACGGCCGGAATCGGCACCATGAAGCACAGCAGGAACAAAGGGAAGGCCAGAATGCGAAGCGTTTCCCGGCCGGCCAGAAGCAGCACCACCCCGATCAGCGAAATAATGAACGCGGTGCGCGCCAGAAACAGCTCCGCGCCCAGGGTCGCAACATAAAGCTGCGCCGCGCCCCAGGCCAGGACAACGATGCCCCACCAGTTCGGCGAGCGCCTCACAGCCAGCAGGTCGTCGCGCCGCTGCCAGACGATGTAACCCGCCACCACCGGCACGAAGAAGCCGTGGCCCATGTCCTCGTCGTTGTACCATTGCGACACCAGCCGGGTCAGAACGGGCCAGTAGCAAAGGAGCAGGAATGCGCCGAACCATAGAATCGCGGTCCAAGGCAGCGAACTACGGGCCGAGCCGAACCCGGGCGCAGTCTTGGCGGTGGACATAAGGGCATTCCTAGTTAATCACAACCGGCAAACGTGGCGCAAAAAGGGTCGGGCCATGGCCGGCGCGGCGCGGTTGCTCGCCGAGGCCGCCGATAAACGCCGATCGACGCCGATACGTCCTGTAGCGCCGCGAAGTCCGAACCACAGAGGCGCCGCGCGCATTCAGCTTACAATATGAAAGTGCGCTTCCTGAGTTGTTTGTTCCTGGTGGGAGCCCTGTCCGCCCAGACGCCGTTCTTTCCCCTGAAGGACCTGCGGCCGGGTATGAAGGGCGCCGGCAAAACGGTTTTTTCCGGCGGCAAAATCGAAGACTTCCAAGTGGAAATTCTCGGCGTGCTCAAGAACGCCGGGCCGAAGCAGGACATCGTGCTCGCACGCCTCTCGGGAGGCCCGCTGGCCGACACCGGCGTCATGCAGGGCATGAGCGGCAGCCCGGTTTACATCGATGGGCGGCTGCTCGGCGCGGTCGCGCTCGGATTCCCGTTTTCGAAGGAGCCGATCGCGGGCATCCGGCCCATCGAAGAGATGTTGAGCGTGGCCGAACCGGCGCCTTCGAGAACCGCGCGGCTGCGGCCGATTCCATGGAACGCCGAGGTTTCGCTCGAGCGGAGCCTGCCGCCGCGCGAGGACGTGCTTGCGGGCGGCAGCCGCATGCTCGAGATCGCGACGCCGGTCTCCTTCAGCGGCTTCACGCGCGGCACGATCGAGCACTTCAGCGCGCAACTGGGAGCGCTCGGCCTGGAGCCGCGGCAGGGCATGGCCGGCGGGGGCGCCTCCGAGCAGCAGATGGGCGATCCCTCCCAACTGCGCCCCGGGGCGATGATCAGCGTGCAACTGCTTTCGGGCGACATGACGGTGGGCGCGGACGGCACGGTGACGTACATCGACGGCCGGCGCATCTACGCCTTCGGGCACCGCTTCATGGCGCTGGGCCCCGCCGAGATGCCGTTCGCGCGCTCGGAAGTGCTCGCGCTGCTGCCCAACCTTTCGAGCTCGTTCAAAATTTCGACCGCGCGCGAGCTGCTCGGAACCATCACCGCGGACCGCAGCACGGCCATCGCCGGCGAGCTTGGGCGCCGCGCCGCGATGATCCCCGTCACCGTTTCCATGCGCCGCCGGGACTCGGCCTCCGCGCCCATCGTCTACCGCATGCAGATGGTTCGCGACGGCGTGATCTCGCCGTTTCTGCTGCAGATGGCCGTGTTCTCCGCGATCGACGCGACCGAGCGCACCGTGGGGGCCTCGAGTTTCGCGCTGCGCGGCCAAATCGAGCTCGAACAAGGCGCGGCGCCGGTCAGGCTGGACAACATGTATACGGGCGATATGAACCTGCCCGTTCAGGTGGCGGCGGGCGCGGCCGTGCCGCTCGCCTATCTGATGCAGAGCGGCTTCCAGACGCTGCGGCCGAAGGGCATCACGCTGGACATCGAATCGTTCCCGCACAAGCGGCAGTTGCAGATCGACCAGGTGCTCAGCTCGCGCAGGGAGGTGCGCCCGGGCGAGAGCCTCGAGCTGACCGTCGTTCTGACCGGCGAGAACGGATTCGAAACCACGCGCAAGGTCACGTACCGCGTGCCGGTCGGCGCCCCCGCCGGTCCGCTGCTCTTCACGGCCGCCGACGCCAACACCATCAACATCGCCGAATACCGGCAGATGCTCACCTCATCGCCCGCGAACGCGGCCCAGCTTCTGGAATTCATGAACGGCCTGCGCGTGAATACTAAGGGGTACGTGCGCGTCTGGCGCGCCGACCCCTCCTACGACGTGCAGGGCGAGAACCTGCCCGATCCGCCCGCATCGGTGGCGATGATTCTCTCGAAGCTGCAGCCTTCGCCCGGCCTGACGACGCCGGCGAACTCCAAGGTGGCCGAGTTCGAGTTCAGCGCCGGCGACATGGTCGTCAGCGGTTCGAAAACGATTCAAGTGGAAGTGAAGGAATGAAACGAATTCTCCTGTACGCCGGCGCATTCGCGCTGGCCGCCGCGGCTCACGCCTCGACACCCACCGCCTGGGAGATGAACTCCTATCGCGACTTCATCGCGGGACGCCTCAGCGGGCTCTCGCTCACGCGCGACGGGCGGCTGCAGTTGGGGCCGAAGCTCGACACGTTCTTCGCTTCCGGCCAGCCGATCGTCTGGAGCGTCGTCGAGGCGCCCGACGGCACGGTCTACGCCGCCACGGGGCATCGCGGGCGCGTCTTCCGCATCGACGCCGCGGGCAACTCCTCGCTCTTGTGGACCGCCGGCCAGCCCGAGGTCTTCGCGCTCGCGCTCGATTCCAGGGGCGCGCTTTACGCCGCGACCTCGCCCGACGGCAAGATCTACCGCATCGAGAACGGCAAGGCCGCCGAGTATTTTTCGCCCGGCGCGAAGTACATCTGGTCGCTCGCGTTCGGGCCGGACGGCGCGCTGTATGCCGGCACCGGCAGCGAGGGCAAGATTTACCGGATCGAAGCGGCGGGCAAGGGCGAGGTCTATTACGACAGCGGGCAGTCGCACATCACCTGCCTCGCGTTCGACTCGAAAGGACGGCTGCTCGCAGGCAGCGAGCCGAACGGGATTCTCTACCGCATTTCGGCGCGCGAGAAGGCCTTCGCGCTCTACGATTCGAGCCTGCCGGAGATCCACTCCATCGCGGCGGCGCCGGACGGAACCGTGTACGCGGCCGCGCTCGGCGGATCGCTGAGCCGGCGCGCGCTCGGCGGCGTGATGTCCACTGCCGGGCTGCCGTCGAGCGTTGCCGTGAGCGCCACCGCGACGACGATCACGGTGGAAGCGGACGAGCAGCAGGGGCCAGACATCAAGCCCAAGCCGGAGCAGGCCAAGCCCCCCGTGCAGGCGCCGGTTGTCGCGCCCGCGCCCGCGGCGGTTGAAGTGAGCGGCATCGAAAAGTCCGCCATTTACAGGATCAATCCGGACAACACGGTCGAGACGCTCTGGAGCTCGAAGGACGAGAACGCCTACGACCTGCTGTTGTCCGGCGGCGATGTCGTGTTCTCCACCGATGCGCAGGGCCGCGTGTACCGCCTGAACGGGGCACGGCAGGCGGCGCTCGTGGCGCAGACGAACGAGGGCGAGGCCACCCGGCTGCTCTCCGGCCGCGCCGGGTTGCTCGCGGCCACCGGCGACTCGGGCAAGCTGTACAGGCTCGCCGCCGAAAGCGCTGCGACCGGCGCCTACGAATCGCCCGTATACGATGCCGGAGCGGTCGCGCGTTGGGGACGCCTGAGCTGGCTCGGCGAGCTTCCCGACGGCAGCCGCGTGCTCATTCGCACGCGTTCGGGCAACTCGCTGCGGCCGGACAGCACATGGAGCGACTGGTCCGAGCCGCTCACGGACCCGAGCGGCGCGCGAGTCACGAGCCCGAACGCGCGCTACATCCAGTGGAAGGCCGAGTTGAGCGGCTCGCCGGCGCGCGGGCCCGCCCTCGACAGCGCGACCCTGGCCTACCTGCCGCAGAACACCGCCCCCGTGGTGCGCAGCATCACCGTGCTTTCGCAGCCCGCCACGCCGAAGGCCTCGCAGCAGGCGCAGCCGTCCTCGGGCGCCGCGGCCGCATACACCGTAAACGTCTCCGATTCCGGCGATCCGGCGGCTGCGGCCTCGACCGGAACGCCCACGCAGCAGCTCACCCGGTCGTCGTCCGATCAGATCCAGATCACCTGGCAGGCCGACGACCCCGAAGGGGACCGCCTCGTCTACGCGCTCTATTTCCGCGGCGAAGGCGAGCGCGAGTGGAAGCTGCTCAAGGACAACCTGAGCGACAACTCGTATTCGATCGATGCCGACGCGCTCGCCGACGGCAGGTATTTCTTCCGGGTGGTGGCCTCAGACAGCCCCGCGAACCCTCCCGCCGACGCGCGCCAGGCGCAACTGGTGAGTTCGCCGACGCTGATCGACCACACGCCGCCCGTGGTGACGCTCGGAGCGCCGAAGCGCGCCGGCGCTCATTTCGAGCTCGACTTCGAAGCGGTGGACGCAGCCTCGCCGATTCGCCGCTGCGAGTACGCCATCGATGCCGGACCCTGGACGCCGGTCAATCCGGTGGACGGCATCCTGGACTCGCCGCGCGAGCGGTTCTCGCTGAAGCTGGATGACTTCCCGGCCGGCGAACACCTGTTTGTAGTGCGGGCGGTGGATTCGGCGAACAACGCAGGGCTGGCGAAGCTGCTGGTCAAAAACCAGTGACAGTATACTCATTTCCGCTTTTTTGCCGCGCGCCGAGGAAGCGCCCGTCCGCAGAGGAGCTCGCAGGATCCCGAGCACGCCTGCTCACAAGATAGCCGTGTTAAAGTATGAATCCGGGAGAGCGGTTTTATGATCCAAAGGGTAGGGCAGACAAACGGGTTCGATGAAGCCGCTGTCGTGACCCAGGCCCAGAACGGGAACGTTGACGCGTTCACCGAGCTGGTGAACCGGTATGAAGGCAGTATATTCCGGCTCGCCAGGCATATTACGCAGAATCCTCAGGATGCCGAGGACGTTCTTCAGGAGACCTTCCTGAAGGCGTACGAGCATTTAGAGGATTTTCAGGGTAATTCCAAGTTTTATACGTGGCTGGTCCGAATTGCCGTGAACCAGTCGTTGATGAAACTCAGGAAGCGTAAGAGCGACGCCTCGGTTTCGCTGGACGACCCGTACGACACGGGCGAAGAGAACGTCACGCGGGAGATCGCGGTTTGGGAGCCGAATCCGGAGCAGACGTATTCCCGCGAGGAGATTCGCGACATCCTTACGAAGGCTGTCGAGGGGCTGCCGCCCACGTTCCGCGCCGTGTTCGCGCTGCGCGATATCGAGGAGCTTTCGACCGAGGAGACCGCCGCGATCCTGAACCTGTCGGTCCCCGCCGTAAAGAGCCGGCTGTTGCGGGCGCGCTTGCGCCTGCGGGAAAAATTGACGCGCTATTTCAAGCGGAAGGGGGATGATTTCTTTGGTTACATGTAAGGATTTCCTCGCCGAATTGGGAAATTATCTCGACGAGACCGTTTCGCCCGAAGTCCGCCGGCACCTGGAAGAGCACCTGAACGAGTGCCCGAACTGCTGGGTGGTTTGCGACACGACGAAAAAGACGATCCAGATCTACCGCGGCTACGATCCCTATCCGATTCCGAACGACGTGCACATGCGATTAATGGAAGCGGTGCAGAGGAAAGCAGCCTCGAAGCCGTAGCCCGCTCAGCGGCACATGCCGCCGCAATAATCGCAGCGGCGGCAGTGTTCACCCTCCCGTTTGGGGAAGCATACTTCATCCTGCGCGCGCAGGAACCGCCGCACCGCCTCGCGCGCCCGTTCGAGATCGGCCCCGGCGAGCGGCGCCGGCACCGCGATGTCCGGCCGCAGATAAGCGAGAACCGCGCGGCCGGGAATCCGCCCCGTGAATCTCTCGAGCGCCAGCGCGTACAACTGCAACTGCAGCGCGTACGATCCGGCGCGCTCCGCAGCTTCCGCGGCATCCACGTCGTCGGTCTTGTAATCCACGATCACCAGCTCGCCGCCCTCCTCGAACCACAAGTCGATCCGGCCTTCGATCAGCGCGCCTTCGATCGCGACCAGAAAATCGAACTCGCGCTCGATCCGATCAGCGGCCTCCGCGCGCCGGCCCAGCTCGCTCGCGCGGAACTTCGCGGCAAGCTCGACGGCGAGGTCCGCGGCATTCTCGACGGGAATGTTCGCGAGCAGATCGTGCACCTGCGAGCCGAGTTCGGCCCCCGAGAGGCGCTCGCGACTTCCCCGCCCGGCAGGCATCCGGCGCTCGGCGCGCCAGCCGAGATACCGCCCGAGGTAGTAACGCCGCGGGCAGGATTCGAAGACCGCGATCGAGGTGGGCGATGCCGACGAGTTGTGCTGCCCGCTCACGGCCGGGCGCTCGATGAACTCGTCGAAACCTGGTGGGACAGGCGCGTTCGCCTGCCCGAACGGCAACGTGGAAACAGACGGGCAGGCGAAAGCGCCTTCGCCACCTTCACTGTGGTCTGCACACAGAAAGCGCACTTCAAGCCCGGCGCACTCCAGAACCCGCGGCTCATTTGCGGCGGCCAGCTCCAGCCCGAATCCCGCCACCACGCGCTCGGCCCAGTTCCGCGCGTTCCGCGAATTCTTGGCAAACGAGAGCACCAGGTGCTCTTCCGCCCGCGTCATCGCGACGTAAAGCAGCCGGCTCTCCTCCTCGCCCGCTCTGCGCCGCTCGTTGTCCGAGTAATGCGCATACGCCAGGTCTTTCACGCTCTCGCCGGAAACGGGGTCGAGCCAGCGCGCGACCAGCCCGGCGTCCGTCGAATACGCGAGCGGCGGCGAATCGTTCGCCGTGCCCTTGTGCATCGCGGCCAGGAACACGACCGGGAACTCCAGCCCCTTCGCGCCGTGAACCGTCATCAGGCGCACGGCGTTCGAGGAATCCTCCGGCGGCGCGGTGGGCTCGTCGGGGTCGGAATCGCGCAGGAACTCGAGCTGCTCCACCAGCCGGCTGACCGGCTGGGGCCGCCGCTCGAACTCCGAGCGAAGGCCCGCGAGCAGCTTGCGGACATTCGCGCGCAGCCGCGGCGTAAGCGTGCTTTCGTAATCGGAGGCGTCCATGGCGCGCGCGAGCAGCCGGTCCGGCGAGACATAGTCGGCCTGCGCGCGCAGCTCCGCGAGCAGGTCGCGAAACGCGAGCAGCCGCTTGAATTCCGCGCTGTCGGGACCGGGTTCCAGCCGCGCCAGCGCCGCGCCGAGATTCCCGCGCTGCTTGAGCCGGAACAGCGTCTCCGCGCTGGCTCCGGCGAGCGGCGAGCGCAGCACCGCCGCCATGCTCGCCTCGTCGCGCGGGTTCGCGATGACGCGCAGCAGGTGGACCAGGTCGGTGACTTCCTGCGCCTCGTAAAAATGCTTGCCGCGCGTGATGAGATACGGAATGCGCAGGGCGTCGAGCGCCTGCTCGATCGCCGGCAGCGCGTTCACGTTGCGCACGAGCACGACCATGTCGGCGAGAGCCGCCGGCCTCGGCGCGCGCGTCTTCCTGTCCTCGATTTCGAGCGCGCCTTCGAGCTCGCGGATGCGTCGCGCCACCAGCCGCGCTTCGAGCGCGGCAGCCTCCTCCGTCGTTTCGCCGAGCGCGGCGATCACCTCCACGGAGGGCGCGGTTTTCGCCGCGAACTCCCGCTTCGCCACAAGCTCGTTGGGCTCGATGCCGGGCGCGCCGCCGGTCACCGCATCCGTTGCGCGCAGAATCGCGGCGCGGCTGCGGTAATTGTCCCTGAGCCGGTCCACCGGCTTGCCGCTCGAAGCGATGCCGTCGCGATACGTGCGGAACACCGAGGGATCGGCGTGGCGGAAGCCGTAGATGGACTGGTTGATGTCGCCGACGGCGAAGAAGCGGTCCGGCCGGCGCACCATGTCGATGAGCGCTGCCTGCAGCGGGTTCGTATCCTGCAGCTCGTCCATCAGCACCTCGTCGAAGCTCTCGCGGACGCGCGCGCGCAGCTCGTCGTTGTCGCGCAGCAGGCGCAGGGTATGCTCCTCGAGGTCTGAAAAATCGAGCGCTCTGAGCGCCTGCTTCCGCTCGCCGTAGATGCTGTCGAGGCGGTCGAGCGCCTGCCACAGCAGCGCGCGCTCCGGCGCGTAATAGCGCGCGATCAGCGCCTGCCGCGCCGCAACAAGCCGCTTTTCCTTCACTTCCTTGACCAGCTCAGTAACGGAGTCGCCCCGCTTGAGCGTGCGCAGGTCGCATTTGAATTCCGCCAGCGCGCGGAAGTGATCGAGCGTGACGCGCGCGTTGAGCGAGAGCACGCCGCGCGCCCATCGCTGCACGCTCGCGAGTGCGTCGAGCTGCGCCTGGTTCCAGCCGTGCGGCGCCGCGCCGGCGATTCCGCGGAGCGCCTCGAGCAGCGCGTGCCAGGCGGCATCCGACGCGGGCGCCTGCTCGCCGGGGTCGCGCATGCCGGGCGCCGTCAGCCGCATTGCCTCGTACACCCGGACCAGCCCATCGACGGCATCGGAAACGTCGAGCGCCTCGAAAAGAGCGCGCACGCCGGTGGGATTGCTTTCGAGCAGCTTATCGAGCGCCTCTTCAGCCGCGGCGGACAACTCCGCGCGCGCGTCGGAGGCGTCCAGCACCTCGAACTGTGGGTCGAGGCCGGCTTCGATCGCGTGCCGCCGGAGCAGGTTCGCGCAGAACGCGTCGATGGTGTAGACCGGCGCGCGCTCGATTTGCCCGCGCAGTTCTTCATTCGCGGCGAAGTCACGCGCCAGGCGGTCCTTCAGTTCGTTCGCGGCTTTTTCCGTAAACGTGACCGTGAGCAGGCGCAGCGGCGAGACGCCCTGCTCCACGCGGCGGCGAAAGCGCTCGACCAGGACGCGCGTCTTTCCCGAGCCGGGCCCGGCGACGACGCAGACGTCCTGGCCCAGGCGCGAGACCGCGGCCGACTGCTCTTTGCTGAGGATCACGCGGCGCCTCCCGCCGGCGTGCCGAAATCAAGCCGGTGGGGCAGGAGCTTTCGCCTGCCCGGTTCGCCGGTCGCAGAAGACTTGGGCAGGCGGAAGCGCCTGCCCCACCGCTTCTCATCCCTCGCGGTTTGGCGCATCACGCGGCGCCTCCCGCCGAAGCATCGGCCTGGGATCGCACGCGGCAGGAATCGCCATAGCCGCAGAACTCGCACGCGCTGCTCGTTTCCGAGAACGGCTCGACGCGCCCGCGCCGGATCTCTTCCGCCGCGCCGATCGCGGCCGCCCGCGCCGCGTCCAGTTGCTCGCGAAGCGCCTCCGGCGTGCACGAGGTTCCGATCCGCTCGAAGCCGGGCAGGTTGGTGTGCCAGCCGTCGATCGTCACGTCGCCGCGCAGCCCGCAGTAGAACATGCCCGCGGGCCTGTAGCCGTACTTCTCCGAGAGCCCGAACAGGTAGAGCGCCGCCTGCACCACGGCGCCGTCCTCGCAGCCCCGAATCCGGTCCCGGATGCGCTGCGCCCCGCTGTACTTGAACTCGAACACCACGGCGCGGCCGTCGCCGGCGACCTCGTATTGATCGATGCGGCCGCGGATGCCGAGCCCGTCTTCGATCGCGAACTCGACCGTCTCCTCGACCTCCGCTTTCCAGCCCTCCAGCTTCCGCGCCTGCGCAATGAATTGCCGCAGGTCGCGAATCATGCGAACTCGCGCGAGCTCGGCGCGGGCGCCGCGGGGCACGCGCGCGTTCCGGCACGCGTCGTCGAACACGCGCCCGAACACCTCCTCAATCGACCCCTTGCCGCTCGCGAAATCCGCCAGGGCGCGGTGGACGATCGTGCCCTCGACGATTGCGTTCAGCCGGTCGCCGGGCCGCGGCGGCGGCTCTTCGAGGTCGAGCGTGCGGGAGAGGAAGTACAGGAACGGGCACTGGAGGAAGGTCTCGATATCGGTCGGCCGAAGGACTCTGCTTCGCTCGCGAATCGCTTCCAGAATTGCGGCGTCCTGAATGTACGGCGGGCGCGGCGCTTCGGCGGCGGCGCGCGCGGGCCGGGGCCTCGCCGGGCGCGCTCTCACCGGCTCGATCTCGAACCGGCGCAGAAAGAACGACGGCAGGTTCGGATCGCCCTTCGCATTGAACTCGGGCCAGGTGAGCACCAGTTCGCTGGTCGCGCGCGTGACGGCGATCTCGAATAGGAACTCCTCCTCGCGCTGCCGGTCCGCCGCCGTCTTCACCGGGATGCCGGCGCGTTGCAACTGCGCGCGCGCCGCGTCCGGCAGGATCGGCTCGCCGGCGTGATACAGCGGGAACTGCCGCTCGAGCAGCCCGCAGACGAAGACGACGGGCAGCTCCCATTGCCGCGCTTCGTACGCGTCCATCACGTGCACGACGTTATAGCGCGCGTCGGCGGGCCGCAGCGCCGCGTTGCGAAGCACGGCCAGCGCCGCTTCCCAGAACTCGGAAAACGCGGCCGCCTCCCCGCGCGGCAGGGCGGCGGCGGCCTCCTCCATCGCGCTCTCGAAAGCCTCGAGCGCGGCGGCCTGCGCCCGCCAGAGCGCGGCGGTTTCGTGCGGAACGCCGTCGGCGATCGGCGGCGGCGACGCGAGCGCCGTGAGGCCGCACGCGCGCTTCGCCCATTCCGCCGGAAGCTCGCGCCGCGCGGTCCACTCGTCAAGCTGCGAGAAGCGGTCGAGCAGCGCCTCGAGCTGCGGATCCGCCGCGAGGCTTCGAATGCCGGCGAGCCCGCGGCCCGGAAGCGCGTAGCGCAACGCGAAATCCAGCCGGTCGCAGGCGTCGCGCCCGCCGAATCCGGATGCGCCCATCTTCAGCAGCTCCAGCGTTTCCGCATAATCCCAGCCGCCGCGCATCGCATCCACCACGCCGGCGAGATACTGCACCACCGGGTGCGCGGCAAGCGGCTCGGAAAAATAAAAGCGCGCGGGAATGCCGAAGCGCTCGAACGCGGCGCGCAACGCCGCGACGTACGCGCCCCGGCTGCGCAGCACGACCCCGATCTCGCGGAATGCCCGCCCCGCCGCGGCCTGCGCAACGATGCGGCGCGCCACCTCGTCCACTTCCTGCTCAAGCGTCGGCGCGGTGACGAGCGCGATCTTCGGTTCGCGCCGGCTCGCTTCCGCCAGCGCTTCCTCGCGGAAACCCATGCCGGCGAGCGCGCGGTGAGCGGGCTCCGAACCGTGCCACCGCGGCAGCGCGATCGTGACATCGGCGTACGCGCGCATGGCGTCCACCAGATCCAGCTCCAGCGAGCCGAGCGTGTAGAAGCCGTCGAGGAACACCTGCGAGATCCCGTTCAGGCCGCCCGCCTCGATTTCCCGCGCGGCCGATTTCAGCCGGTGCGAGCGCAGCGCCCAGCCGCAGCGGAACAGCTCCCGCTCGGTTTCCCGGAACACTTCGAGAAAGGCCGGCGCCAGCGGCGCATCGATCGAATGCGCCTCGAGCGCCTTCGCCAGCCGGTTGGAATCGCAGCCCGCCGAGGAGAGCTCGTCCACAAGCGCCGCCAGCGCCGAGCGGAAACCCTCGAACTTCGCCACCCCTGCGAACGGGCCGGGAGCGTGGCGCAGGAGCACGCGCCCGATCGCCAGCTCGAGCCCCGCCGTGGACACTTCCGGAGAGTGGTCCACAAAGCCATCCACGAAATGCGCGAGCGTCGTGATCACGCCGGGCCGCAGCGCGAAACCCTCGCGCGCCAGGCTGTGCCGGAGATGGCCGGCCATCGTGGAAGTCGGCACGATGAGCCGAAAATCGGCCAGCCCGCGGCGGAGCTGGGCGCGAATGCTGTCCAGAATCCGGCGGCTTTTTCCGGAGCCTGGAGGGCCGGTCAGCAGAAGCATGCGAAGCGATTAGTATAACGTGCCCTCAGTGCCCCGCCGCGGCGCCGTGCGCCCGCGTCGCCGATCGGCGCATGATGAACACCATCGGGATCACTAACAGGAACAGGATGCCCATCAGCCGGAACACGTTGAGAAAACTCAGCGCCGCGGCCTGCTTCTGCACCAGCCCGTAAAGCATCGCCATCGCGCGCTGGCCGGCGGTGACCGGATCGGCGCCATGCTGCATGAACATCGTGCGCGCGCGGTCCAGCAGCTCGCGCGTGTAGGGATTGTACGGGTTCACATGCTCGGCGAGCATCGACTGGTGGAACTGCGAGCGCCGCGCCACCCACGTCGTGACGAACGAGACGCCCATGCTCGATCCGATGTTGCGCATCACGCTGTACAGGCTCGTGGCGTAGCCGGTCTCCTGCTTCGGAATCGGATCCATCGTCAGCGTGGTGAGCGGGACGAAAATGAACGACATGCCCACGCCCTGATTGACGAGGTGAAACAGAATGTCCCAGGTGCCGGAGTTCAGGTTCATATGCGAGAACCCGAAGAACGACATCCCGGTCACGGCGAAGCCGAACACCAGCATTTTGCGGCCGTCGAAGCCCTTGCCGAGCAGAAACCCGACCAGCGGCATGCAGAGCGCGGTGCCGATGCCGCGGGGGCTGGTCCAGAAGCCCGCCGTCTGAGCGGTCCAGCCGAGCAGCGTCTGCATGTACAGCGGCAGCAGCACCAGGCTCCCATAGAGCACGAAGCCGAGCACGGTGACGAGCACAATGCCGGAAGCGAAGTTCCGAAACTTGAACAGCCGGAAATGAACGATCGGATCGTCCACCACGAGCTCGCGTATCACGAACGCCGCCAGGAACACGCCCGCGATGATCGCGAGCGTGACGATCAGATCCGAGCCGAACCAGTCCTCTTCCTGGCCCTTGTCGAGCATGATCTGCAATGCGGCCATCCCGACCGCCAGCATTCCGAAGCCCCACAGGTCGACGCGCAGGCCGCCGCGCTTCAGGTACGGGGGATCGAACACGAACAACGAGATCATGACGAGGCTGAAAATGCCGATGGGCAGGTTGATATAGAACACCCAGCGCCACGAGTAGGTATCGGTGAGCCAGCCGCCGAGCGTCGGCCCCAGGATCGGCGCGGCGACGATGCCGAGCCCCCACATGGCCATCGCCTTGCCGCGCTCCTGAGGCGGAAATTCTTCGAGCAGCACGGCCTGCGAGAGCGGCTGAAGACCGCCGCCCGTAAGTCCCTGCATGACGCGGAAGAAGATCAGCGCAGGCAGGTTGGGCGCGACGCCGCACAGCAGGCTCGAAGTGGTGAACCCGGTGACCACCGTCAGCAGCAGCCGCTTGCGCCCGAAGTAGTTAGCGAGCCAGCCGGTGATCGGAAGGATAATCGCGTTCGCCACGAGGTACGAGGTGAGCACCCAGGTGGCCTCGTCTACGGTTGCCGAGAGGCTGCCGGCGATGTGAGGCAGGCTGACGTTGACGACCGAGGTGTCCAGCACCTCCATGACCGCGCTGGACATTACGGCGATCGCGATCAGCCCGCGGTGCGCGCCGGGCCGGACGAGCGCGGCGCGATCCAGGCGCAGCGGGCCGCTAATCGCCAACCCGGTTCTCCCCGAAAACCTGCGCACGGAAAACGTAGAGGCGGCTGGAGGGATCGCGGTACGCGTCGCGGCTCACGCCGGCTTTGCGCGCCAGCGCTTCCAAAAATTGAGGGGCGCTCCACCCGCGCTCGGTCGCAACCTGCGGCAGCAGCAACCCGTGAAAGATGCCGGCTTCGAGCAGCGCGCCGTGAACGCCCGCCTGAACCTGTTCGGGCTCGCGCACGCGCTTGAACGGCGTCAGGACGGAGATCTCGATTTCAAAGCCGGATTCGCCGCGCCCGACGGGCCTGAACCGCGTATCGTCCAGCGCCGCGGCGAGCGTCAGCGCGGGGATGGTTTCGGAAAGCGGCTCGGAAACCGTGTGCCGGCCGACGCAGCCGCGCAGCTCGCCGCGGCAGGTGAGCGTGACGAAGGCGGCGCCGCGGCGCTCGAGCGCGGGCGTGCTGCACGCGGGGAGCTTCCGCAATCGCTGGCCCGTGGCGAGGTAGCAATCGAGCGTCCGCCGCGCCGCATCGAGCAGCAGCGCGCGGTCCTCCGCCGCCAGGTGGAACGCATCGTCCGCAAAAAAGCCCAGCGCGGCGTAGCTCACCGATTGCCGGAAGTCGCCCGTGATCTCGCCCGAGGTCTGGTAGTCCAGCAGCTCCTGAAAGATCTCGCGCCCGCCGCCGGTCCGCCGCAGCGTTTCGAGCAGCAGCCCGATCGGCTCGTAGCCGCACACCGTCGATGATGTCTTGCGCAAGGCGCCGAAGAAGAACTCGGCGTCCAGGCTGCCTGCGGCTTCAATAATGGTCTGGTCCAGCCCGCGCAGGCGCTCTGCCACCAGATCGTCGGGCGGAAACGGCTGGTAGGAAAAGCCGCGGCCGTAGTGCGTGAAATCCGAGCTGGCGAGGAAAATCGTCTGGGGCCCGGCGAGCGCGGCGAGCGCTTCGGCCGCGGCCGCGCGTCGCGCGCCGTCGAGCGCGCTCACGTACACCGGTACGAGCTTCACGGCCGGCGCCGCCGCCTGGAGCAGCGGAAGCTGGATTTCGACCGAGTGATCGCAGAGCGCGGATTCCGGCAGCGCGCCGCACGCTCGCGATTCGAGCAGCTCCGCAACCGCGGCTCGGTCCACTTCGGTCTCCCCGAGCGGCGTGCGAAAAACGTCGATTTCGGGAATCCACACGCCGGGCGGCGCGCCGCGATGCGCGAAGCCGAGCAGGACCACGCGCCGGGGCGCGAGCGCGCGAACGTGGCGGTAAGCCGCCGCAGCCACCGCGCCGGAGTAGATCAGGCCCGCATGGGGAACCACGAACGCCGCGGCCTGGGGGGCCAGGTAGGGTCCCGTACGGCCTTCCGAAGTCTCGAACACCCTCGCCAGAAGCTCCCGAAGCCGCGCCGGCTCGCCCGGGTACCACGATCCCGCAAACGGGGATGTGTGGCAGACCGCGGCAGACATGCTGGTTTCCTCGATTCACCATTTTAATGCGAACTCGCGAGACCTGATCCGTTGTGGCGCACGCACTCGTGCGTGCCGCGTCGCCGCTCCTGGCGACGCACGGCACGTCGAGTACTTGCGGCAGCGCCGGGGAACGCCAAAAATCAAGTGCCGAAATTCCGTGCGCGCGCTTTGGTGGGGCAGGCGTTTCCGCCTGCCCGGCTTCTCGTCTTCGGGAACAGCCTACGCGCTGCGGCGGATCTCTTCGAGCATGCCGCGCGCGGTGAGCGCCGATTCCTCGAAGCCGGCGCGGCGCAGCGCGGCGCGCACCTCCGCCAGGCGTCCGGCCCAGGCCGGAAACTCAACAGCGGCGGCGCGCACGCCGGGGCCGGCGGGAATGTCGTGGCAGATCTGCGGATTGATGGGGAACTCCAGGCGCGCCAACGTCTCGAGCAATCTTTCGAGCAGGTGCGGCGCAACGGTGATTCTGAGGAAAAGCAACTCGCCTTCAACGCCGCGCAGCAGCGGCGCCGGCGCGGACTCGGACCAAACGCTCATGACGACCTCCGGTACAGGCTCCTAAGCGATCGGCCCAAAAACAAAAAACCCTGGGCTAAAGGCCACAGGGTAGGAACTAAACAGCCGACTCGCCTTTAGCACTTTTTAGCGTGGTTGCAATTAGCCGGGCCTCGCGGCCCTAAATCAATCCACGTTCGAATTCAGCATAGCACCGTTTCGGCGCTCAGTGAAGCTGCACCTGGCGGTCTTGCGAATCGGCCAGCATCTTTTCGAACTTGCGTTTCTGATTTTCGTCCAACACGCGCATAATCCGCTGTTTGCCGCTGGCCCGCACGTCGTCCAACTGGGCCTGCAGCGTGTGATAGTACGTGAAGAAATCGTCGAGGATGGTCTCGAGCTGTTGGGTCTGCGCGGGGCTGAGGTCGAGCTCTTTCTTGAAGTGCTCGAGTGAAATCTCCTTGTTGGGTTCCTTCCACAGCGGCTGCTGCGAAGCGCGTGCCACGCGGTGCTGGCCGAGCGCCATTCCCAGCATGCCTGCGCTCGCGCCGCACAGGAAGACGATCAGCAAAGTAAGCACGATCCGCGGATTGCGCCATGCGGCTGTTTGAGAGGTCATCGCGGCTCGTTCTTCCTACTCGTGATAGGTCGCCAGCGTGACCAGGATGGTGTCCCGATCGCGCTGCCGGTCCTGTCCCAGCCCGGGCGGATGATCCTCAACCGCCATGATGGACTCCGCGTTGAGCGGGGCGGGCTCCGCGCTGCGGCTCTCGGTGAACACCAGGTAGCCGCCCAGGAAAACGACCAGCGTGACACAGGTCGCGACAATCCGCCGGCCAAATGCCGGATCCAGAAATACGTTCCACACCGACTGGTTTTGGCGCGCCTCGATGCGATCGAGGACGCGGGCGTAGAAGCCGGGCGCCACGTTCACGTCTCGCGGCGCGGCCAGCGCGCGGAGCAGTTGCGATTGCTCCTGCATCAACCCGAGCTCACCCCGGCATTCATCGCAGGTGCGCAAGTGCTGTTCAAACTCCCACGGCAGTTTTCTTTCGGAACCGCCCCGGAGGTATTCCTCCAGGTGATCCCTGATGAGCCCATGCATAATGTCATTCCCTCAAGAAGCGCCTTCTCTACCGCCCCCGAAAGGGCTGCGGATCTTACGTCCGCTTGAAAAAAACTGCTTCTGCCGGCGCGGCCCTCTCAGGCCGTCACCAGGCCGGGCGTCCGCGTCAACCGCTGAGCGACTTTCAGCAGCTTTTGCCGGGCGCGGAACAGCTTTACTTTTATTGTATTTTCGTTGATCCCGGTCATCTCGGCCAACTCCTCGACCGAATGACCTTCCACTTCCTTCAGCAGGAGCAGCATGCGCTCCTCCTCCGGAAGCCGGGCCAGAAGCTTGAGGGCGAGATCCCGCTGGGCGAGAGTCACGTCAACGGCCGGCTGCTGGTCCCGCGCCGGCTCGGAATTCTCCATGCGCAGGGCGTCTTCTTCGCTGAAGTCGCTCTCGTAGACCAGTTTTCGCACCTTCTTCTTGCGAAGGTAATCGTAGCACTCGTTGACGGTGATTTTGTAGATCCAGGTGAGGAGGGAACTCCGGAAATCGAAACTCCGGATCGAAAAATAAACTTTCGTGAAGACCTGCTGGGCTATGTCCTCTGCATCGTTATGGTTGCGGAGGATCCCGTAGATGATCGAGAACACCTTGGACTGGTAGCGCTCCACAATTTCGCGAAACGCCATTTCGTCCCCCGACTGCGCACGGCGAACTAAAGCCGCTTCTTCGGTGTCCTTGTAGTCCACTCTCCTCCTCACTGCAATCTTCTCACCGGAAATCGGAAGCGGGAGAGCTCCACTCAAGCAGCTCATACACCGATCGGACGTTCTCTGCTTTCCCGTGGTTTCAACCATTTGTCGGGCATGCGCAAACCCCTCCCGACCCGCCCCGGGCCGCCATGTTTACGATAGCAAATATCCCGGCTTCCGGAGCGGCCGCCGGACCGTGCAAAAAACGCTTGCATGCCGGTAAAATTCACATTGACAAGGGGAATCCTGTTAGACTGGAAACGAGCGCTATGATTCAACTGACACCACGGGCGATAGAAAAGGTGAAGGAGATCCTGGATACCCAGGACCCCAAGCCGGCTGGGCTGCGTATTGCGGTGGTCGGGGGCGGATGCTCCGGCTTCAGCTACGCGATGGCTTTCGAAAACACACCGAACATGCTGGACAAAACGTACCAGTTTGACGGGCTTAAGGTTTTTATCGACCAGGCCAGCATGCTGTATCTGGATGGCGCCAGTGTGGACTACGTGGAAACACTGGAGGGCTCCGGGTTCAAGTTCGAAAACCCGAACGTCCGGAACACCTGCGGCTGCGGCAGTTCCTTCAGCGTCTAGCTTCGCCGCCAGCTTACAGACTCCGGCGCGGCCGGCCGCCGCGGGGAATCCGACCGCTACCCGCGTCGAAGGCCGCATGGAAAACGAAGCCGCGCAACACAAACCGCCGGGCAGATCCCGGCGGTTTTTTCTTTTGCGCGAGCCCCCGAGTTTCGTTCCGCCCAGTGATGCCCTGGCAACAGGTGCTGTTTTTTGCGACACCGCGAGGAGCCCAGGCCGGCAGGCCCGGGCGGATTTCCCGGCGAGGTCCGCCGAAAGAGTTCCCGATCCGGCCGCGGCTCGAGAGGCCGGGGTATCGTGCCTGGCCCAGTCCGGTTAAGATGAGAATTCAGTGTTCGAAAAACTTCTGACGGAACAGCGAAATCCCGCCTCGGACGGCATCGACACAATGCCTGTCGAGCAGATTCTGCGCGTGATGAACGCCGAGGACCGGCAGGTGGCCGAAGCAGTGGGCCGCGAGATCCCGCGGATCGCCCGGGCTGTGGAGGCGATTGCCGAGCGGCTGTCCGGCGGCGGCCGGCTGTTCTACATCGGCGCGGGGACGAGCGGGCGGCTGGGCGTCCTCGACGCTTCCGAATGCCCGCCGACATTCAGCGTTCCCTACGATCTCGTGCAGGGCATTATCGCCGGCGGGGAGCGCGCGCTCTGGCAGGCGACCGAGGCGAGCGAGGACGACTCGGAGTCCGGCGCGCGCGACCTCATGGCGCGGGGCTTCACCGCCGCCGACGCGCTGGTCGGAATCGCCGCAAGCGGCCGCACGCCATACGTGCTCGGCGCGGTCGCTAAGGCCCGCGAATCGGGCGCGCTCACCGTCGGCATCAGTTGCACTCCGGATTCCGAGCTTTCGCGCGCCGTGGAGATCGCGATCGAGCCGGTGACCGGCCCGGAAGTGATCGCGGGCTCGACGCGCTTGAAAGCGGGCACGGCAACCAAGATGGTGCTCAATATGCTCAGCACGGCCACGATGATCCGGCTGGGGCACGTCTACGGCAACCTGATGGTGAACGTGCAGCCGAAAAATGCGAAGCTGGCGGCCCGGGCCCGGCGAATCGTCGCCGAAGCAGCCGGCGTGGACGAGGCCGCCGCGGCGGACTACCTGGAGCGCTCGGGCCGCGTGGTGAAGACCGCGATCGTCATGGCGCGGTCGGGCTGGAACCGCGAGGAGGCCGAGGCGCGGCTCCGCGCGGCGGGCGGCCGGATTTCCGAGGCGCTGAGCGGCGCCTGCCCGCGCCAGAAGCGCTGAAGCTGTAATCTGAAGGCTCGAAGGGGAAACGATGGATAAGTTCGCAATTCAGGGCGGCGTTCCGCTGCGCGGCGAAATCCCGACCGGCGGCGCGAAGAATTCGGCGCTGCCCGCGCTGGCCGCCTGTTTGCTGAGCGAAGAGCCGGTAACGCTCCGGCGCATTCCCAACGTGCGCGACATCGCGACGATGGAGAAGCTGCTGCGCAGCCTCGGCGCGAAGGTGGACATCCGCGGCGGCGCGGTGCGCGTGGATGCGCGGAAGCTGACGTCGTCGGAAGCGCCCTATGAGCTGGTGAAGACGATGCGGGCATCGAGCCTGGTGCTCGGGCCTCTGGCCGCGCGCATGGGGCGCGCGCGCGTTTCGCTGCCCGGCGGCTGCGCGATCGGCGCGCGGCCGATCAATCTCCACCTTTCCGGCCTCGAGCAGCTTGGCGCCGTCATCCGGCAGGAGCACGGATATATAGAAGCCGAGGCCCCCGGCGGCCTGCACGGCGCTTATTACACCTTCGACCGGATCACCGTGACCGGAACGGAGGACCTCATGATGGCTGCCGTGCTCGCGCAAGGCGAGACGGTGCTTGAAAACGCGGCGCGCGAGCCCGAGGTCACCGACCTGGCGGCGCTGCTTACGAAGATGGGAGCGAAGATCGAGGGCGCCGGGACTTCCACCATCCGCATCCAGGGCGTCGGCCGGCTGAGCGGCGCGGAGCACACCATCATTGCCGACCGCATCGAGGCCGGCACGTTTCTCATCGCGGGCGCGATCACCGGCGGCGAGCTGACCGTAACCGGCTGCGTGCCCGAGCACCTCATGGCTCTGATTCTGAAGCTGCGGCAGGCCGGCGCCGAGGTGACCGAGGTGGGAACGAACTGCCTGCGGGTTTCCGCCGGCGGGCTGAAAGCGGTGGACGTCACCACGGAAGAATACCCGGGCTTCGCGACCGACCTGCAGGCGCAGTACATGGCGCTGATGACGCAGGCGGAGGGCATTTCGCTGGTGACGGAGACGATCTTCGAGAACCGGTTCATGCACGCCCTCGAGCTGATGCGCATGGGCGCGAACATCCGGCTGGACGGGCGGCGCGCGATTGTGGCGGGGCCGAGCAGATTGACCGGCGCGGCCGTGATCGCCTCGGACCTGCGCGCAAGCGCATCGCTCGTGCTGGCTGCGCTGGTGGCCTCCGGCGAAACCGTCATCGACCGCGTCTATCACATCGACCGCGGCTACGAAAAGATCGAGGATAAGCTGGCGCGAGTGGGCGCGCAGATCCGAAGGCTGAAGTAAGGCGAAAACCGGCGACAGGCTCGGGTTTCCAGAAGCGGAAAACCCGAGCCGGCCGCCGGTTTTCTCAAACCCGAGCCGGCCACCGGCTCGCCCGGTCCGCTATTCCACCTGCTTGCGGCGGCGCAGAACGATTGCGGCCAGAAGCACCACGGCGATTCCGGCGCAGATAATGCGAACGATTCCGGCGTCCATAGGTTGTCTCCTTTCTACATATTCCTCATCATCGGCAGCAGCTCCCTGCTGATCCGAACGATTACCGGGCCGACCGTCACCACAAACAGGGACGGCAGAATACAGAAGAAAATCGGGAAAACGAGCTTCACGCCGAGCTTGGCGGCTTTCTCCTCGGCGGTCTGCCGCGACTGCACGCGCATGTACTCGGAGTGCGTGCGGAGGCTCTGGGCGATGCCGGTGCCGAAACGGTCCGCCTGAATCAGCACGGCCACGAGCTTCTTCAGATCGTCCACCGCCGTGCGCTCGGCCAGGTTGCGCAGCGCCTCCACGCGGCGCTTGCCGGCCTTCAGCTCCAGGTTCACGAGCGCGAATTCCTGGCTGATCTCCGGGTGCGCGTGATCGAGTTCCTTGGCCACCTGCATGATCGCCTGGTCCAGGCCCAGTCCCGATTCGACACACACCACCAGCAGGTCCAGCGCGTTCGGCAATCCGCGGCGAATCATCTTCTGGCGGCGCCGGGCACGAAAATCGAGGAAGCGGTTCGGGCCGATGAAACCGGCGGCCGCGGCGATGCCCAGCATCAAAGGCAGGTTTTCCGAGGCCCCCTCGGCGCCGGCGAACAGAAGCGCCGTTAAGGCCGGCAGCAGCACGGCCAGGCCGACCTTAGCGCCGTAAAATGTCTTGACCGCGCCCGCGCCGCGGTAGCCCGCTCGGATCATGCGCCGTTCAATCGCGCTCACGTCCCGCGGAGAGCTCGGCAGCACCGTTCCGAGCCGGCGCACCATTTCGCGGAACAGCAGCGCCGGATGCGGGGACGCGACCGGCGCCGCATCGAGCGCGGCATTGGTGACCCGGTCGATGGCGGCGTTCGGGCGCATCCACAACCTCGCGCCGACCAGCGTCAGCACCGCCGACAACGCCGCAAACAGCAACAAGCTGGCCCAGATTTCCATGACTCAGACCTCGATCGAAACGATCTTCTTGATAACCCCGTAGCCGATGAGCTGTAGGGCCACGGCGCCGCCGATCATCATCTTGCCCAGCGAGTCGGAGGAGAAGAACTGGGCATAGGACGGATTGATGTAGAACATGATGCCGCCGACGGCGACCGGGATGAGCGACAGCACCGCCCCGGTCATGCGGCCATGCGCGCTGATCGCGCGAATGCGGCCGCGCAGCTTGAAGCGCTCGCGGATCAGGTAGGCGAGCTTGTCGAGCAGCTCCGCCAGGTTCCCGCCGGTGCGCTTCTGCAGCAGCACCGCCGAGACGAAGAAATGCACGTCCATCAGCGGCACGCGCTCGGCCAGCTTCTCGAGCGCGGCTTCGAGCGGCAGGCCCAGGTTCTGCTCATCGTAGACGCGCCGGAATTCGCCGGCCAGCGGGTCGCGGAACTCCGAGTGAATCATCTCGATCGACACCGAGAACGCGTGGCCCGCGCGCATCGACCGGCCCAGGAATTCCAGGCTCTCCGGGAACTGCTCCTCGAATTTCGCCAGCCGCGCGCGGCGTTTCCTGAGCAGGTACGCCAGCGGTAGCAAGGCCAGAGCGGCGCCCGCCGCTGGCGCAATCGCGCGCCGGTCGTGCGCCACCAGCCGCGCAAGGAAGAAGCCCGCCAGGAACAGCGCCAGGCAGGCATGCACGGTGCGCGCCGGGTTCCATTTCAGGCCGGCCTGCTCGATCAGCGACTTGAAGCGCGCCACGAGGTTGAGCCGCTTCAGCAGGCCCAGCACCATCTTTCCTTTGGCGGTCTCTTCGGACTCGATGAGCGCCGGACGGCTGCGCGCCGCTTTCGCCTGATCCTGCTCTCCGGCGACCGCCGCCAGGCGGGCCTTGATGCGCCGCACGTCGGCGCTGCGCCGCCGGTTCTCCCACAGCGCCCAGGCGAGCACCGTGCCCAGCCAGATCGTGATCGAAACACCCGCCAGCAGCAGGATCATCTCAGGCCTCCAGGGAGGGCGCGCCGCAGGCACCCCCGAAAATCCGCTCCGCCACGGTCGCCGCAACCCGAACGCGGAGCGGAGGCGCGGCCATGGCGACACTCATCCGTGCCGCGTCGCGACTCCGCCTCGCGGCGTCCCTCATATCTCCACCACCTCGTCGAAGAGGTCCGGCCGCAGGCGGATGCCAGCCGCCAGAAACTTCTCGTGAAACTTCGGACGGATGCCGGTGGCGGCGAAGCGCCCCAGAACGCGGCCGTCCTGCGCCAGGCCGCGCTTCTCGAACACGAAAATGTCCTGCAGCGTGATGACGTTGCCCTCCATGCCGGTGACCTCGGTGATGCTGACCACGCGGCGCGAGCCGTCGCTCAGCCGGGCCGCCTGCACGAGCAGGTGCACGGCGCTGGCGACCTGCTGGCGGATGGAAATCATCGGCATGTTGGCCGCGGCCCAGGTGACCATCACCTCCAGGCGCGCGATCGCGTCGCGCGGCGTGTTGGCGTGGATGGTGGTGAGCGATCCCTCGTGGCCGGTGTTCATGGCCTGGAGCATGTCGAGCGCCTCTTCTCCGCGCACCTCGCCGCAGACGATGCGGTCCGGGCGCATGCGCAGGCTGTTGATGAGCAGCTCGCGCTGGCGGACCGCGCCGTGCCCTTCGAGGTTCGGCGGGCGCGTTTCCAGGCGCACCACGTGCGGCTGCTTCAACTGGAGTTCGGCCGCGTCTTCGATGGTGACGATCCGTTCGCGGGGCGAGATGAACGCCGACAGCGCGTTGAGCAGCGTGGTCTTGCCGGCGCCGGTCCCGCCCGCAATCACGATGTTCAGCCGCGCGCGCACCGCCGCTTCGAGCAGCTCCATCATCCCGGGCGTCATCGCCTTGCGCTCCACCAGATCCTGCGGCATCAGCTTGTCCGCGGAAAAGCGGCGGATCGACACCACCGGGCCGTCCACGGCCAGCGGCGGAATGATCGCATTCACGCGCGAGCCGTCCATCAACCGCGCATCCACCATGGGCGTCGATTCGTCGATGCGGCGGCCCACCTGCGAAACGATCTTGTCGATGATCCGCAGCAGGTGCGCGGTGTCGCGGAAGCGCACCGTGGTCAGCTCGAGAACGCCCTTGCGCTCGACATAGACCTGCCGGTGCGTGTTCACCAGGATGTCGCTGATGGTGGGGTCCTGGAGCAGCGGCTCGAGCGGGCCAAGGCCGAAGACCTCGTCGAGCACCTCGTCGATGACCTGCTGCTTGTCGATCGAGCTGAGCAGCGTGGCTTCGCCCTCCATGAGCGCCACCAGCGCCTGGCGCACCTCCGCGCGCACGCGCTGGTTCTCGATCGAGGCCAGCGCCTCCAGGTTGATCCGGTCCAGCAGCTTGCGGTGCAGCGTGAATTTCAGCTCCTGGCACTCGGGCTTGAGCGCCGTTTTGGAGCGGCCGGCGTTTTGAAAGATCCGCTGGTCCCAGGTGAGCGCCTGTGAAGATTTATGGTCTGCCATCGCCTGCATCGTCTGTTTCCTTTCACGTGGCCGAGAACGCGGGCCATGCGTTCACGACCCCTGCGGGCGCCTTCCGCTCGCCCGCCGCCACCCCCGCCAGTCTTCCCGCGAAATTCCGGATGCGTCTGGCCAGTTCGCAGCCTTCTTCGAGCGGCTCGCCGAGCGCGATCGCGCGCGCCAGCCCCGGGGCGTCCTCGGGGAAAATTTCCCCGAGCGGGCTGCCGACGATTCTTTGCAGGTCCGGCGCGCCCAGCTCGCCGCCGCGGCCGGCCCGGTTGATCAGAAATTGAAAACGTTCGGCGCCGAAGCCCAATTGACCCAGCATCTTGGCGGCCTTGCGCGCGAGATGGAGGCTGGGCAGCTCGGGAGTGGAAACCAGGAACGCGACATCGGCCTCGGCGAGCGCGGCCAGGCTGCGCTTGTGAAAGATGGCCGGCAGGTCCAGCACGATCCAGCTATAGAGCTGCCGGGAGCGCTCGAGGAACTCGTGCAACCCGGCAGACCCGGCCGCCTCCGGGCCGGGGGCGCCCGAAGCGGCCAGCACGTCGATGCCGCTCGGCGCCGGCACCGTCTGGGAGCCGGTTCCGCTTTCCGGCAGCTTCAGGTAGAACGCAGCGGTTCCGGCCATGCCGTCCAGGTCCGCCAGGAGCACGCTCTCGCCGGTGACGCAGCGCAGCGAAAGCGCCGTCTGCACCGCCAGAACCGACGCGCCCGAACCGGGCTTGGCGCTCGAAAACAGGGCCACGCGGCCCGGTTCCCGCTCCGCAGGCCGCTGCGGGCCAAGCAGCCGGCGGATCCGGCTGACCGCCTGCCGCTGGACTTCGGGATCGAACGGCGCGGCCAGAAATTCCGTGGCCCCCAGCCGCAGCGACCGCAGGATGGCTTCCGAGTCGTTGGCGGTGTGCAGGCCGACCACGCGAACCTCCGGGCGCACGGCGGCGAGAAAGCGGATCAGCGAGGCGGCGACCTCGAAATTCGTAGCCAGATCGAGCAGCACGACCTCGGGCTGGAACTGGCGCATGCGCATGTCGAGCGCCTGCTCGCTGGGATAGGCTTTCAGGTCCGCCAATACCTGGAAGGCCCGCGTCGCCGGCAACGTCCGGGTGAACTGGTCCGCAAGTTGCCGGTCGGGAGCAACCAGGAGGGCGGTCAATTCGGCTGCCGCGCCATATGTCCGCGGTTCCACGGCTCTCGCCTCTACCGCCTTTCCGGCGCCGGCTTGCGCCCGCCGCGCCGCCCCTCGATCGTGCGAGGAAAAAGCCGCGCCAGCCGCGGCCCGAGCAGGCCGGGGGCGATCAGCCCCGCATCGAAGGCGAATTCCGCCAGGGATTTCCCTGAGCTGAGCCGCCAGACGGAGGGGGGGCCCGCTTCCTTCCGGACCGTCCCGCAGCCGCCCGCGTCACGCTGGTTGCGTGCACCCAATGCTGAGATGCCTCCTGCGGATCATTTCGGATGGATTGAGGAAAGTCTTTAGGGAAAACGCGTTCGGCGCGGGTCCAACTCCGCGCGCCGGGCGGTATAATCCCGGTTGGCCGTGAGCGCGTCCATGCAGCACGTCATGAATGCCGTTGAGACCGAGGCTTTGCAGCAGCCGGTGGAAGCACTGCCGGGCATATGCTGGGACACGGTGGTCGTGGGCGCCGGCCCGGCGGGCTCGACTGCCGCCTACCTGCTTGCGAAAAAAGGCTTTCGCGTGCTGCTGCTGGACCGGGCGAGCTTTCCGCGCGAGAAGACCTGTGGGGATGCGCTGATTCCGGACTCGATCCACGCCCTCGGCCGGCTCGGCGTGCTGCCGGAGGTGCGCAGGCTGGCGCGCCGCGTTTCCGAAGCCGTCATCTTCAGCCCGTCGCAGATCGAGGTGCCGGTTCGGGGCGAATACCTGACGCTGAAGCGGCGCACGCTCGACGCGGTGCTGGCGCGCCACGCAGCGCGCAGCGGCGCCACGTTCTGCCGGGGCCAGGTGCGCGGCATCGAGGCGGAGGGCGGCGGCCCGATCCGCCTCGCGGTCGAAGAAACCGATGCTCCGTTGAAGGCGCGCTTCGCCGTCCTGGCGACCGGGAGCGACGTCACTCTGCTCGCCCGGCTGGGCATGCTCACAAGGCCACGGCCGAGCGCGATCGCCTTGCGCAGCTACGTGCGGTCAGCCGTCGATCTCGACCGGCTCATCATTTCCTACGACCGCTCGATCACGCCGGGCTACGCCTGGATTTTTCCGCTGGGCGGAGGCGAGTACAACGTCGGCTGCGGCGTGTTCTACCGCAAAAAGGATCACGAGAGGCTGAACCTGCGGGAAATGTTCAACCGTTTTCTCGCGGAGTTTCCGCCGGCGCGCGGGCTGATGCGAAACGCGAGCTCGATGACGCCGTTGCGCGGGGCGCCGCTGCGCTGCAGCTTGAGCGGCGCGCACGTGCTCGGCGGTAATCGCGTCGTTGCGGTCGGGGAAGCGATGGGGGCGACATTCCCGCTGACCGGGGAAGGCATCGGCAAGGCGATGGAGACGGGCGAGCTGGCCGCGGCGGCGCTCGAAGCGGCGTTGGCGACGGGCTCCCATCGCAAGCTGCACGAGCTGCCATGGAAGGTGCGCACGGAACTGCTGCCGCGCTACGTGGGATATGAAATCGGGGAGCGCTGGCTGTGCCATTCCTGGCTGAACGATTTTCTGGCCTGGCGCGCGCACAACAGCCCCCTGCTGCAAAAATTGCTCGAGGGCATCATCGTCGAGAGGGTGGATCCGCGGCGGCTGTTCTCGATGCGCGGGATTCTCAGCTCCTGGTGGCGGTAACGAGCCCGAGCCGGTCCTCGAGAGCGGCGGCGACGCGCAGGATGCGCGCTTCCGAGAGCGGCGGTCCGACAATCTGGAGCCCATAGGGAAGGCCGTAAGAATCGAAGCCGCAGGGCATCGAGAGGGCGGGCCAGCCGAGGGCGTTGAAGCCGCGGACCAAGCGCGTGGCGGCGAGCCGCACATCCTCTTCCTGCCCGTCGACGGCGACCGTGCGCTGCCCCTGCAGGGGCGCGGGGAACGGCGTCGCCGGGACGAACAGGCAGTCCACGTCGCGCCAGATGGCGCGGAACTCGTCGCCAAGCTTGCGGCGCAGGCGCTGCGCGTTGACGTAGTCGGTGGCGGGGACCAGGCGGCCCTGGTCGAGCAGGGCGAGCACGTCGGCGCCGAAATGATCGCGCTTGTGGAGGTGCGGCTCCATGAGGGCCGAAGCCTCGGCCAGCAGAATGAGCCGCGCGACGGTGTTGAGCGCGGCGACATCGGGCACGCGGACGGAACTGACGCGCGCCCCGAGCAGTTCGGCCTCGGCGGCGGCGTTGCGGACGGCCTGGGCGACCTCGGGCATGACGCGCTGGAAGTAAAAATTCTCCGGCAGCCCGATGCGCACCTCCGGCATCGGCGTGTGCTCGGGTGGAACGAAATTCTCCCCGGGGCGGCGGCAGGTGGCGTCGTCGCGGGGATCGTAGCCGGCCAGGACTTCGAGGGCGATCGCGGCATCGCGGACGGTATCCGCAATCGGGCCGGCGTGGTCGAGCGTGAAGCCCAGGGGCATCATGCCGTAGCGGCTGACGCGGCCATAGGTGGGCTTGAGCCCGACGACGCCGCAGAACGACGCGGGAATGCGGATGGACCCGCCGGTATCGGTGCCGAGCGCGACCGGCACGATGCCGGCGGCCACGGCTGCGCCGGAGCCGCCGCTCGAGCCGCCGGCGATGCGCGCGGGATCGCGCGGGTTGCGCACGGCGCCGTAGTGCGGATTTTCCGAGGTGATGCCGTAGGCCAGCTCGTGCATGTTGGTCTTGCCCACGATGATGGCGCCCGCCTCGATCAAGGCCTCGACAACGGCGGCGTTGTGCGGGGGCACGTACTCGGCGAAGATGCGCGAGCCGGCGGTGGTGGCGACGCCCCTGGTCCAGAACACGTCCTTCACGGCGACGGGGATGCCGTGGAGCGGGCCGCGGTCGATGCCGCGCGCCAGTTCGTTGTCGGCGGCTTTGGCCTCGACGCGGGCGCTGTCCTCGGTGACGGTGATGAAGGCGTTGAGGCGCTGGTCGAGAGCGGTGATGCGGGTGAGGGCGTCGCGCACGAGCTCGCTCGAGCTGATTTTGCGGGCGCGGAGGGCCGCCGCGGTTTCGAGTACCGTCATCATTCGGCGCGTTCCTCCGGGGGGCAGAAGAAGACGAGCGCCGGCGCGATTTCCTGAGACAGGTGCGCGGCCAGGGGGCGGAAATCGGCCTCGAGGCGTTCGAGGACCGGGATGATGCGCTCGAGCTGAGACTCGGGGATAGCCCCGCGCCAGGCCAGCGCGATGTACTTCCAGTCTTTCAGCATCGCTTTACTTCTTCGCGGCTTCCAGATTCGCCGAGATGTTCATGGAGCAGAATTTCGGACCGCACATGGAGCAGAAGTGCGCGTCCTTGAAGCCCTCGTCGGGCAGGGTTTCGTCGTGCATGGCGCGGGCGGTTTCGGGGTCGAGCGAGAGCTCGAACTGGCGGTTCCAGTCGAAGTTGTAACGGGCGCGGGACATGGCGTCGTCGCGGTCGCGCGCGCCGGGGCGGTGGCGGGCGACATCGGCGGCATGGGCGGCGATTTTGTAAGCGATGATGCCGGCTTTCACGTCCTCGCGGTTGGGCAGGCCGAGGTGTTCCTTCGGGGTGACGTAGCAGAGCATGGAGGCGCCGTACCAGCCGATCATGGCCGCGCCGATGGCGGAGGTGATGTGGTCGTAGCCGGGGGCGATGTCGGTGACGATGGGGCCGAGGGTGTAGAAGGGCGCCTCGTCGCAGAGCTCCCATTCCTTTTCGACCTGCATCTGGATCTGGTCCATGGGGATGTGGCCGGGGCCTTCGATCATCACCTGAACGTCGTACTCCCAGGCCTTGCGGGCGAGCTCGCCCAGCGTTTTCAGCTCCGCGAACTGGGCTTCGTCGCTTGAATCGGCGAGCGAGCCGGGGCGCAGGCCGTCGCCGAGCGAGAACGAGACGTCATATTTTCGGAAGATCTTGCAGATGTCCTCGAAACGCTCGTAGAGCATGTTCTGGCGGTGGTTCTTCACCATCCACTCGGCCAGGATCGCACCGCCGCGGCTGACGATGCCGGTGATGCGGCTGGTGGTGAGCGGGATGTGCTGGACGAGGATGCCGGCGTGGATGGTCATGTAATCGACGCCCTGCGCGGCCTGCTCTTCGATCACCTCGAGCATGATGTCCGCCGTGAGGTCTTCGACGCGGCGCACGCGGGTGAGAGCTTCGTAGATCGGGACCGTGCCGACGGGGATCGGCGAGTTGCGAATGATGGCTTCGCGGATGCCGGGGACGTCGCCGCCGGTGGAGAGGTCCATGACGGTGTCGGCGCCGTACTTCATCGAGTAGCGGAGTTTCTCGAGCTCCTCTTCGACGTTCGAGCTGACGGAGGAATTCCCGATGTTGGCGTTGATTTTGCAGCGGGAGGCGATGCCGATGGCGATGGGCTCGAGGTTGGCGTGGCGGATGTTGGCGGGGATGATCATGCGGCCGCGGGCGACCTCGGAGCGGACCAGCTCGGGCGCGAGGTTTTCGCGGGCGGCGACGAACTCCATCTCCTTGGTGATCAAGCCCTTTCTGGCGTAGTGCATCTGCGTGCGGACTTCGTCGCCGGCACGTTCGGCGATCCAATCGGTGCGCATGTGTAGAAGACCTCCAGGCCCGTTTACTCAGTCTACATCAGCCGCCGGCGTAATTCGGGGACAGGCTACGCTTTCACCAATCTGTGCGCGCGGCCGAATTTGGGGATTTCGTAGCCTGTCCCCGAAATGCCGGGGGTACAATTCCTGATGGACTTGCCCATGAGACGCGCTGCCTTTGCCGCCCTGTTGATTGCCGCTGCGCTGAGCGCGGCGGAGATTCCGGTTCCGCCGGAGATCGAGAACGAGCAGATCCTGGGGATCAACAAACAGCCGTGGCACGCGACGATGATGCCGTACGCGAGCCTGGCGGAGGCGCTGGCGGCAAAGCGGAGCGCGTCGTCCTGGGCGCGAAGCCTGAACGGCCAGTGGAAGTTCAACTGGGTTCCCCGCCCCGAACTGCGGCCCGCCGACTTCTATAAGCCCTCCTATGACGTGAGCGCGTGGAAGGAAATTCCCGTCCCTTCGAACTGGCAGTTAGAGGGGTACGGCACGCCGTATTACCGGAACTTCGGCTACACGATCAAGCGCGACTGGCCGCGGGTGATGAGCGAGCCGCCGAAGGACTGGACGGCGTACGAGGAGCGCAACCCGGTGGGCAGCTACCGGCGCGATTTCGACCTGCCGGCGAAGTGGGAAGGCCGGCGGATCTTCGTGACTTTCGACGGCGTGGACTCCGCATTCTTCCTGTGGATCAACGGCCATTACGTGGGTTACAGCGTGAACAGCCGGAACCCGGCGGAGTTCGATATCACGCGGTACGTGAAGCCGGGCAGGAACATGATTGCGGCGGAGGTCTACCGTTACAGCGCCGGGACGTACCTGGAAGACCAGGACATGTGGCGGCTGAGCGGCATTTTCCGCAACGTGACGCTGTGGAGCGCGCCGCACGTGCGCATCCGCGATTTCTTCGTGAAGACCGATCTCGATGCGCAGTACTGCGACGCGACGCTGCGGGTTTCGGCGAAGGTGCAGAACGATTCCGACGGGCGCGCAAAAGCGCGGCGGCTCGCGGTGCAAGTCTACACGAACGACGGCCGGCCGGTGAAAGGCGCGCTGGCGACGGTGGACGTGCCGGCGCTCGCGGCGGGCGAGGAGACCGAGGTTTCGGTGGCCATCCCGGTAACGAATCCCGATAAGTGGACCGCGGAGACTCCGAATCTGTACACCACGGTGCTGACGTTGACGGCCGTGGGCGAAGCCGGCGAGATCGTCTCGACGCGCACCGGGTTCCGAAAGATCGAGATCAAGGGGGCGTTGTTCCTGATCAACGGCGTGCCGGTAAAGCTCAAGGGCGCGAACCGGCACGAGAACTGGCCGGACACCGGGCACTACGTGAGCGAAGAGCGGATGATCCGCGATCTGGAGCTGCTGAAGCAGGCCAACTGCAACCACGTGCGGACGTCGCACTACTCGGACGATCCGCGGTGGTACGAGCTGTGCGACGAATACGGCATCTACCTGGTGGCCGAGGCGAACGTGGAAGCGCACGGCTACTACGACGTGCTCGACCGCGAGCCGCGCTGGGAGAAGGCCATCGTGGACCGCAACGTGGCGAACGTGGAGAATTTCAAGAACCACGCCTCGGTCGTCATGTGGTCGCTGGGGAACGAGAACGGCGGCGGGTCGAATTTCTTCGCGGCGGTGAAGGCGGTGAAGGCGATCGATCCGGACCGGCCCGTGCACTACGAGCCGTTTCACGGAAAGGACAACCCGGCGGATGTGGACAGCCGGATGTACACGTCGTTGGCGGGCGTGGAGGCGGCGGCGAAGGACCCGGCGCGAACGAAGCCGTTTTACCTCTGCGAGTATGCGCACGCGATGAACAATTCGATGGGCTCCCTGGGGGAGTACAACGACCTGTTCGATAAGTATCCGGCGCTGCTGGGCGGCGCGATCTGGGAGTGGGAGGACCAGGGGATCTGGAACCGGCGGGATCCCCGGCATCCGTTCATCGCTTACGGCGGCGGATTCGGAGAAGTGCCGAACGACCGCTACTTCATCCACAAGGGCGTGGTGTTTTCGGACCGCACGCCGAAGCCGCACTACGCCGAGGTGAAGCGCGTGTACCAGTGGATCGGGTTCGAGGCGGAAGACCTGGCGCAGGGCCTCGTGCGGGTGCATAACAAATACGCCTTCACGAACCTGAATCAGTTCGAGGGGAAATGGACGCTCACGGAAGACGGCGCGATTCTGGGCCAGGGCGCGCTGGGGAGACTGGACGTGCCGCCGGGCGGAAGCGCGGTGGTCGCGTGCGGATACCGCAAGATCTTCCCGCGGCCGGGAGCGGAGTATTTCCTGGAAGTGTCGTTTGCGCTGGCGAAGGACGAGGCTTGGGCCGAGGCGGGATATGAAGTGGCGGCGGCGCAGTTCAAGCTGCCGGTTCGCGTTGCGGCGGCGGTGGCGGATCCGCCGTCGATGAAGCCGCTCAAGCTGGCGCAGGACGCGCAGACGATCACGGTGGAGGGCGACGGCTTCAGCGTGACATTCGATAAAGCCGAGGGCACGATCGCGCAGTTGACGAAGGGCGGCGTCGCGATGCTGGCGGCGGGCGGCGGGCCGAAGGCGTACTTCTGGCGCGCGCCGCACCGCAACGACGACCAGTGGGCGGAGCGGGACTGGCGGGCGACGGGGATCGACGCGCTGCGGTACAAGGCGCTGAAGACGGAAGCGCAGCAGGTGGAGCCCGCGACGGTGCGGGTCGAAGCGGTGGTGCAGGCAGAGGGGAGGAACAACTGGTCGGCCACGCATTCGGCGGTGTACACGGTGTACGGCGACGGATCGATCGTGGTGGACAACGCCTTCGCGTTCGACGGGCGGCGGATTCCGCTGGCCAGGCTCGGGGTACGGCTGCTGCTGGACCGGCGCTTCGACGAGGTGACTTATTTGGGGCGCGGGCCGGTGGAGAATTACTCCGACCGCAAGCGGGGCTCGGATATCGGCTTGTACGCGAGCACGGTGAAGGAGCAGCTCACGCCGTATCCGAAGCCGATGGAAGCGGGCAATCACGAAGATGTGCGCTGGGTGGCGCTGGGTGGAGAGAAGCTGCCTACGCTGCTGGCGGTGAGCGATTCCAAAGCGATGCAGATTTCGGCGCTGCCGTACACGGACGAGCAGCTTGCGGCGGCGGAGTATTCGGCGGACCTGCCGAATTCGACGCTGACGGCGCTGACGCTGAGCGCGGCGACGCTCGGGGTGGGCTCGAACAGTTGCGGGCCGCGGCCGCTCGATGAGTACATCGTATGGTCGGAGCCGGCGGCGTTTTCGTACGTGCTGCGGCTGGCGCCGGCGGGGAAGAACGACCTGTCGTTCCCGGCGCGGCTGGTGGCGCCGCGGGACCGCGTGGCGCCGGTGCTGGCGGAGCGCGACGGGCGCGGGCGGGTCGCGCTGGAGTGCGACACGCGCGGCGCGCGGATCGAGTACGCCGTGGACGGCGGGGCGTGGCAGGCGTACTCGGCGCCGTTCGAGATGAAGCGGGCGGCGGTGGTTTCGGTGCGGGCGATCCGGCCGGGCTTTGAGGCGTTCTCGGGCGCGATGGCGCTGGGGCCGTTCGACCGGCGGGTGGCGTGGAAGATCGTCTCGGCGACCAGCGCGCTGCGGGATGGCGACGCGGTGAACGCGATCGATGGGAACGCTTCAACGTTCTGGCTGAGCCGGCCGCGCGGGCCGCAAAGCATGGTGATCGATTTCGGCGAGCCGATCCCGGTGAGCGCGGTGATGTACAAAGGACGCGCGGCGAAGGAGTACGAGATTTACTTGAGCGCGGACGGGAAGGATTGGGGCGAGCCGGTCGCCCAAGGCGCGTTGAGCGAGGCGCAGGAGATACGGCCGGCGCGAACCGAAACGGCGCGGTTCATGAAGTTCGTGGTGGTGAGCGGCGACGCGGGGGTCGCGGAGTTAGACGTGAAGTAGTCGCGGCAAGCACTCACGCCGCGCGGAGAAGGGCGCGCCGGAACTCGGCGAGCCTGGACTCGAGCCGCAAACGTTCCGGCGCGCTGAGGCGGTACACGAGAGGCAGCAGCGCCGCGGCCCGGGCGCACTCCCGGGCGACGGCAGCGTTGTTCCCGTTCGCCCGCCGCGCGTGGTCGATCGCGCTCGCGATCATGGCGAGGAGCTCGCCGTCGGTCTTGGCCTGGAGCTCGGCGTATTTGGTGAGTTCGGGTTCGATGCTCATCTCGATTACCGCCTTCAGCAGATAAGACGATCCACACCCCCTGTTAGTTCCTCGCGCGCCCGGGGAAATTTTCAGTCACCCCGCGCCAGGCAATATATCGCCGCGATTTTCAAGCAGATGCCGGAAAGAGCCGTGCGGCCTCGAAAATCGGCGTTTCTACACTGGGCCTGAGGTTTCGAGGAAGCGCCATGAAAAACAAGTTAATGCCAGCGTGTCTTGCGGCGAGCCTGGCGATCGGCTCCGCGGGCGCCCAGACGCAGATCGATTTGCGAACACAAGGAAGGAACGTAGACTTCTCCGGAGCGACGGCGACGAAGCCGTTCCGCATGGGCACGCAGTTGCCGGCGACGTGCTCGGTGGGGGAGGCGTTCTTCAAATCGGATGCCGCCGCGGGCCAGAACTGGTACGGCTGCACTTCGACGAACACGTGGACGCTGCAGAGCGGAGCGAGCGGCGTGCCGCCGGTCGCGGGGCATGCGGACAAAGTGCTGTCGAACGACGGCTCCGCGCCGGGGTGGCGCGCGCTGGGAGGGGACATCACGGGCGCGCCGCAGGCGGCGAGAGTGGTGCGGATTCAGGGCCAGAACGTGGGCACGGCTGCGCCGACGGATGGACAGGTGCTGCGCTGGAACGCCGCAGCCGGCGAGTGGCAGCCGTACCCGGTGGCTTCGGCGGGCACGGCGAATTACTCGCAGGCATTCAGCGGCGCGACGACGGTGACCATCGCGGGTTCGGCGCATGGGCTGGGTTCGGCGAACCTGCTGGTGGAGTGCTACGACGCGGGGACGCCCGCGCGCCGGGTGGAGCCGGACGCGGTCGCGATCGACGCGGCGACCTACGATGTGACGGTGACATTCGCGACGCCGCAGTCGGGAAGGTGCGTGGTGAACGGATCGGGCGGCGGGTTCGCCGCGGTGGTGAACGCGAACAACACGTTCGCGGCGGGGACGGCGCAAACCTTTCAGGGGGCGCTGGTGGCGTCGAGCGCGGAGCGGACGGCGCCGGTGAAGACCGGAACGTCGTTGCCGCCGGCGTGCGCGCCGGGCGACCTCTTCTTCAAGACGGACGCGGCGGCGGGGCAGAACCTGTACTTCTGCACGGGCGCGAACACGTGGACGCAGATGAGCGGGGCGGCCGGGGGCGGCGCGGTCGCGAGCGTGTTCGGCCGCAGCGGCGCGGTGACGGCTGAGGCCGGCGACTACTCGTTCCCGCAGATTGCGGGGACGCTCGATGAGACGCAGTTGCCGGCGGGGATCAACGCATCGCGGATCGCGTCAGGGATCGTGAGCAACAGCGCGTTCAACAGCCTGGCCAATGTCAGTTCAGACATACAGGCGCAGTTGAACGCGAAGGCGGCGGCGAGCCATTCGCACGTGGCGGCGGGCGACGCGGCGGGAGATCTGGCGAGCCTGACGGTGGCGCCGGGAGATGTTGGAGGCGCAAGCGGTGTCTGGAGAACATTTACGTTCAGCAGCCCCGCGGAACTCAGCTCCGGCACGACCTACGCCCTCTGCGCCTGGAGCACCTCAAACAATATCAATAACGCTTACGGGTGGGAGGCGACCGTGACCAACACAGGCTATGCTTCGGGAACCCTAATCTACTCGACGAACCAGGGCGGCTCATGGTCAACCGCCTCGTACGACAATCCTTTCAAGACCTACGCCAGGTACTATTATTCCTCAGGATATATTATCTCAGAGGTCTTCGATAGCTACGGAGCCTCTGACTGGGGCACCGTGTCCTGGATGGAGGACGTGCCCGGCGGGACAGGACTGACAGTCAAATCAAGGAGCGGGAACACCTCCACGCCGGACGGGAGCTGGAGCGCCTGGAGCACGGAAACCAACGGCGAGGGCACCAGCGACCCGGACTCGAGGTATATACAGTACAAGGTGGAGCTGACGTCGGACGATGCCACGACGACCCCTTCGCTCCACAGCATCTCCATCCAGTTCACGCCGGGCGGGGGAATGCTCCAGTCGGTCGGGATAGAGGATGAGTTCAACATCACTTCTGTGAACATCACCGGGGACTATGATGCGAGCGGCGGAGCCCTGACGCTCCGTGTCAGGAACGGGCCCGGCAACTCCTGGCACCAGGTCAATTTCTCGGAGGAGCACAGCTTCAGCGAGGCCGGGAAGGTTCTGGCCTACAGGGTCGAGATGGCCAGGGAGACATCGTCTCCCGTCATCTATCAACTAAACATCAGCTATAAGGTTGAGAGCAGACTGAGAAATGTGACGATGCGCATCGGGCCGGACCCAGCGAACCACTGGGGCGCAAGCGGGGAGTTCTACGGCCGGGTATCGAAGCTATCCAGCCATGTCCTTGTCACCAGGATGAACGACGCATTGAGGGAGCAATATGTCAGCTCGACCAATCCCATCTCTTTCAAGTTCAGCTCTGAAACGGCAGGAAGAATTCTCATCGACAACATTTCGATCAGGTATGTCGTTCTGAGCATATGTGGTGATACCATAAAGAAAGCCACGGACAAGGGGGTCAGGTTCAAGGACACCAGGGCGTGTATGGCCGGGACTGCCTTCGAGGAGGTCTCGTCCCCGGAAGCGGAACTGATAAACAGCAATATAACCTCGGTTGGTTGCGGGATGCTCAGCAGCGAGGTGAGCGTGGACTCGACCTCCATAATCCATATGAGGAACTACCTCGAGGTAAATTTAAGGGACCGCAGCGGAAGCTTTATTAACGGTGGAAATGTATTAATAAAAGAGGACGGCGGTCAGGAAGTGCTGAACAGGACTCTGGATTCGGGAGATGCCATTATCCAGGCGAGGTACTGCACAAAGAGCGCAACGGGCACGGTCGCGCACACTCCCCACAACCTCACGGCCCAGAGGCTCAATATCACGCAGTACGAGGACAGGACAATGAACCAGAGCCATGTCGTCACATTTACCTTCCCGAGGCTCGACCTCACCCTGATAGACCTATCCGTTCCGGACGATTACCCCCTGGTCAACACCACAATAACAATCAACGCAACGCTCTACAACGATGGATACGAGAACGCCACATCCCCGTTCACGGTCGGCTTCTACCTCAACGACACTGAGAACGAAATATTAATAGAGAACAGGACGGTCAACGGGCTGAGCGCATGGAGCGAGACGGGCCTTCAGAACATCAATGTGACCGTGGATGAAACCGGGTATCATTATATTGTTGTCAGAATCGATGGGGACGACAATGTGAGTGAGGACAACGAGACGAACAATATTCTCTATCATCGGATACTAATCTGCGACGAAAGGAAGGAGGACTGGAGCGTCGAGACGGAAACGGACTACGACGGAAAGGTGGTCGTCGCGGACAGCCTTTCCGTTTCATCCGACCTGACCTTCGATAATGGAATTCTCGAGGTGCTGGTGGGGAATATCGCCATATCTTCAACCGGCTGTCTGGAGACGAACAATACGACAATCGCCGGGAACAATTTGGATGTGGACGGCGATTTGAATGTTACAGTCACATACCTTAATATCACAGGTAATCTCTCAGTAAACGACGGTGCCGGAATGAGTCTCAACAATGTCACGATTCAGGTGAATAATGAGTGGAGTGGCGAACATAGCATAACAATGAATCAGGGCGCTACAACCACCATAAACAATACCCTCTTCTTTTCAGGTACAGAAAATACATATTTTAATATCTGTGTGAACAGCAATGCAAAAATAACCAACAGCACCTTCGCCAATGTGAACGATGGTTTAACAATAGAAACCTCCGATATTGAGATTAATCACATAGGAATTCATTACTGCAGGAACTATGGATTACAAATTGTATCATCCAATATTTCCATAACTAACTCGATAATCATCAATAACGATGGGGGCGATATCCGGGTCGTGAACTCTTCTGTGACTATGACGGACTGCGATTTCAACCGCTCAAAAGTCGTGCTTGAGAGCGGAACTCTGACCGCTTATGGAACAATGAGGGTCCGTGTGATAGATGAGAACGCTGAAAATATCTCTGACGCTCAGGTTATCGTGAAGGACCTTAACCAGACCTTAATTTATTCAGAAACCACGGACTCAAATGGAACAGTGTCAATAGAAGGAGCAATATTCATGATGAATGACACTGGTGTACAGAACAAAACGGTTTTCGAAACACCCTACACAATCATTGTAAAGAAGGACGCGCTATCAAATGTGTCCAAGCTGTGGAATATAGGGCCTGATATGTGCTCTGAGGAACATGTTATAATGGTGAGGAATGAGAGCGAATGGGACCATGTATGGATCACTGAGTTCAAAATGAAGGTTCCGG
>Ga0078972_1001825_pt1 | contig 76015 bp, 58 predicted proteins | sample YelNatPaOPGAMG01_FD_67568 | JGI IMG/M metagenome (GOLD analysis project Ga0078972, IMG submission 67568) | Hot spring thermophilic microbial communities from Obsidian Pool, Yellowstone National Park, USA - OP-RAMG-01 (SPADES assembly) (version 2) | ecosystem: Environmental > Aquatic > Thermal... | reverse complement strand
CCGAGAGGCTCGACCACTTCTCTGTACCACTCAAGCAGTTCTTCGCGGTAGCGTGCTGAATGGATGCGTTCTGATTCTTCGACGTCATCGAGAATGATTTTCGTTGGACGCAATGAACCATGAGCAATGCCGCGAAGTTCGCTGCCGGCACCAAACGCACTTACCCGTATCGAATCAGCCACGAGCGTGTGATTGTTGCATTCCGTCAGTTGCGCTGCGTGGGGAAACATCTCTCGAAGAACCACGTTGAGGCGAAGCTCGCGTCGGATAGCTCGTAGCCGCAATTCTGCTTGGGCAGCAGTAGCACTGAGAATGATGATGAAACGCTCACGCAGATAGCAGATATCGAGAAGCGGAATAATAGTGCTGTGAATGGTGGATTTCGCGTGACCGCGTGGCGCAGCGAGCGCGAACCGTTTGCCAGCTCGCCCCTCAGAAAACTCACTCGCAAGAGCATCGTAGCGAGAAAAACTCTCACGGTGCATGCGGGAAAATGGAAGTCGGCACCAGTGCGGGAAAAGAAACTGTGCTGCGCACTCACTTCGTCGAGACAGTGCCTGCCGCACAAGTTCGTAAGGGCACTGATTTACAAAACCTTTCATTGTCACCATCCTCGAAGTACTCCTCGTGGGCAGGAACAAAAACACTGCTTGCCGCATGGGATGAGAGAATAAATTCGCGGAGATTCCGCTGGCACTTCCCTAGCAGCCACTCGTCGAGCTTTCCTCCTTGCACGCCCAGACAGTTATGACCAAGGATAGAGTAGGAAATCGTGGATGTATGTGCCGAAAGAGGATTCTGTCTGCGGAATGAGCCGACAAAGCGCCTGTGGCTTCGGCTTGCAACCAAGGAAGCGAGACCGGTGAAAGAGCTCATCTGGCGTCTTTAGGGGCTAAAGAGAAAGGCTGCACGAGCGAGTGGTATGAAATATGTCGTGGTTAGTTTTCTCGTCGCTCTCGCGGCGCTTCTGGTTCTCATAAGGTTCGAACCTCCGCCACCGCCGACGCCCCATGTTGATGTGAAGTATCCTCTCATTTTATCTTTTCCGGAAAAGACGTTGCGGCCCTCTCTGCAGTACGCGAAAGCGCTGCAAGAATGGTCGCTGTCGAGCCTCCGTGAGATTCCCCACCTAGGCACACCGACAAATGATCAATCCCCTCCTCTGAAAGAAGATTTTTCCAACGCATACGACTGGGGCACGTTTTCTCCGACAAGTGCGGGAAGCGAAGACGCACGAGCTATTCTTCGCCCGTATTCTTTTCCAATACCATCAAGCGGTCAGCAGCAACAGCCGGCACCACCGACGGCAAATTTACCTCAGCAGGCGACCTCACCGGATTCTGTTTACATTCCCCCAGGTGCACGAGGCGAAGCGGAGGCACAGCTCACGCTTATAGCACCGCAGTTGTCAGCATGGAGTGAACCTAGCCTCACATCAATTCCTGCTCCCTTTATGCTTCACGAAGGAGAAACAATCCGCCCCCTCATGCGTTTGCGCAGCGCAGACACGTTCGACTGGATTCTTTTCGAGCGCGACGGACAACGTTGGTGGACCCAGGCAGAATTCTTCATCCGCCTCGGTCCTGTCGAAGTTCTTCCTACCTCATCACTTGCAAACTATGAGATTGGTCTCGAACCCGTGGACCGCGACACTGCACTTCCTCCAAACTATATGCCGTCGGATCTCGTGCCCGTGCCCCAAGAATTCGTCCTCGGTTTCAAGACAATTCTTCTCCGACGCGAAGCGGCAAATGCACTCGTCGACATGCTTCAGGAGGCACGGCGCCATGACCTCGAGATAAGAGTTTTCAGTGGCTTCAGGGATTTTGCGACGCAAAAACGCCTTTACCTCGAAGCTATCGCGCATGACGGACCAAAGCAAAACGGCACGGCAGCCCCTGGCTATAGCGAACACCAGCTGGGAACGACGGTCGACGTTTCCAATCGTGACCCCAAAATGGTACTCAGTAGTCGGTTCGGCGAGACAGCCGAAGGCCACTGGCTCTTCCAACATGCCCACGAATTCGGCTTCATTCACTCGTACACGACAGAGAATACCGAAGAAGTCGGGTATAAGCCGGAGCCATGGCATTTGCGTTACGTGGGACAAAAGCAAGCACAACAGATTCTCGCATCGCGCAAAGAACTCAACGGCACAGCGCCATAACGCTTGGGACGCGGGAGTACATCAGGAGGCTGCGTTTGGCAATGAGGAAAGCGGTAGGATACTGGAGGCGTCGACACGAGGCGCTTGCGCCTGCTACTCCTCCCCCACAGAGGTAATTACTGAAGACACATGTAAAGACAAAGAGCATGCCCACCACAGAGAGCTATTGCATTCGCCGCCCAACGTCTATTAGGGATGTTGCCTACCATGGCTAAACGCATCATAATTCTGGGATCGACGGGCTCCATTGGAACAAAGACGCTCGAGGTTATTGAGGATTTTCCTGGGTGCTTCGAGGTCGTCGCACTCAGCACACATACGCAAACCGGACTCTTAGCAGAGCAGGCAATGCGCCACAAACCAAAGGCAATTTGCGTCTGTGCCGAAGAACGCGTTAACGAAGGGCGCCATATTGCAGCGCAGAGCGGAGCAAAGCTTCACACAGGAACGCAAGGGCTCGTCGAACTCGTGGAAGAATATGAGGCGGACATGGTCGTGGTGGCAACCGTCGGATTTGTGGGGCTGCTGCCCACGTTGAAAGCAGTCGAGCTCGGGCGGACAATTGCACTCGCTAACAAAGAAGTGCTCGTCACTGCTGGACACATCGTGATGAAACAAGCCCGCGAGCGAGGCGCCACAATACTCCCCATCGACAGTGAACACAATGCCATATTCCAATGCCTTGCCTGTGGTGGAACTGAGAGCATTCGCCGTATCGTTCTCACTGCGTCGGGTGGTCCCTTCCGTGGAGCCAAGCGCGACCGTTTGCTCGCCATCACACGCAAGGAGGCGCTACGCCACCCCACGTGGAGCATGGGGCCCAAAATCACCATCGACAGCGCAACGCTCATGAACAAGGGCTTCGAAGTTATCGAAGCTCACCATCTTTTCGGGCTCCCCGTGGAGCGCATCGAAGTTGTCATCCATCCCCAAAGCACAATTCATTCGATGGTCGAGTTCGTCGATGGCTCCATCATCGCGCAGTTGGGAGTCACAGACATGTACCTTCCCATCCAGAACGTTCTGTTCTTCCCCCAACGGATCGCGAACAAGTTTCAGGCACTTGATTTCGTCCGGGTGGGGAAATTGACGTTCGAAGCGCCTGATCTAGAGAGTTTCCCTTGCCTTGCATATGCTTATGAAGCTGCTCGTCTCGGCGGGACATACCCCACCGTCGTCAACGCAGCCAACGAAATTGCTGTTGCTCGTTTTCTCCGCGAAGAAATCCCATTTCTTGGAATTCCAGCAACGATTCGGGAAATACTGGACGCCCACGAGGGGGGAGCCGCCAGCACGCTTGAAGAGATTCTCGAAGCAGACCGATGGGCGCGTCAACGGGCTGCTCAGTGGTCACCTTCAAGGATGGTACAGTAGAGCGCACTCCGGCAAGAGAAGAGGCATGGTTACCACCCGCGCACAATGATGTGAAAACCGAAAAGAGCCAACGTTGGGAAATTAGAAGCGCGTCTTCTTTCCCATAGCCCGGATCACACACCATCCTACCGCTCCCTCGAATATGGCAAATGCGCCCATGAGGAGTAACACTGCCTGGAGAAAGCGTGAGAAAAAGCCATTTCCCGGAAAGCCAAAGCGGTAGAGCAGCACCGCGTCGGCAATGAGAATAATGCCGGTGACAATACGGATAATCCGTCCACCCGTCCCGATATTACAACGAATTTTCATATTATAAGGAACATGGCGAGTTGCCTAAAATTCCACACATACACCGCGAAACGTATGGGGTGTACGTGAGGACAATCGCAAGACATCGGGGGAATCCCTTCGGCCAGAGGCAACGCCGTCCTCCCATTCACAACTCAAAGGGGAGAGAAGGGAAGCCAAAGGAGCCTTTCCGCCACACTTTCTGCCGAAGGACGTCGCTACAGCTCGCCAAGATCGTATAGCGATGTTTCCTTAATGGACCACGATAGCAAAAGGCATGACAAGCGCCACGGGTTCTTTTGCGAGGATACCGGCAAGAGCCACTGCGAGGCGGACAGGAGAAGTAATTCCAGAGAATCTTTCCAGCTGCGAGAAAGTCGCAGAGGCGAGCGGATCTCCGAAAGCACCGGCGCGAGCCATCTGGGCATTCGTCCCCATCGCTTTTTGCAGCACATCAAGCAGGGTCAGCTCTTTCGGGTATGCGACGAGAACGACTTTGTCATCTGGTGATAGGCCAATCTGGCGTTTCATTTCCTGAACTGCTCTGCGAAAACCACCCAGCTCATCCACAAGCCGGACCTCATGAGCCTGAGTTCCCGTATAGACGCGGCCTTGAGCGATACGTTCGAGCGACTCTGTGGTCATACCACGTTGGGTTGCAGCTTTAGCGACGAACTCGTTATAGGTCTGCCGCATAAGCTTTTCCATCATTGCCCGCTCATCCGGAGAGAAGCCCCCTGTTTCGGAGAAGATATTAGCAAAACGTCCCCGGGAAAGCGTTGTCTTGCGAATCCCGAGCTTTTCGTAGGTGCCAGCCAAATCGATCTTCCCCCCAACGACGCCAATTGAACCAGTGACGGTCATGGGATTTGCTATGATTTTTCCCGCAGCCATCGCAATGTAATAGCCGCCGGAAGCAGCAACATCGCCCATAGAAGCCACAACTGGTTTGCGCTTACCGAGCTCAACAATACGGCGGAATAACACATCGGAGGCAAGAGCCGAGCCCCCGGGACTACTCACGCGCAGAATGACTCCCTTGATCGAGTTGTCCTTCTCTATCTCATCGAGGATTTTCAGATAATCGTCAGCCGCAATTTCGTCTGCGTCACTGAGATCCAGTCGGTCCGAAGAACCTGGCACAATCGGTCCCACCGCGTAAACGACTGCCACCAAAGGATACTTGCTTTCCTTTGCTACTTGCGCGGAGGGTTTGCCCAGCGATGTGAGGAGGGCGAGAAGACTTGTCTCTTCCCCCTTTGGCTTGCTGTCCTTTCCGTAATCATCTGCGGAAACAACTTTGAGCCCTTTGCGCCGAAATTCATCCATTAGCTCCTCGCGGTAAGCGATACGATCCACGAGGCGTTTCTCGAGTGCTTCGCGTGCAGTGAGAGGTCCACCATCAATGAGGGCTTCGACAGTGGCGGAGGTCATCTTGCGGCCCTGTGCAATAGCGCTCACCATTTGAAGGTAAGCGTCGTCGACAATAGCTTTCATGTTTTCCCGCGCAGGGGTCGTGAAGTCATCTTCGGTAAACATCTCTCCATAGGACTTATATTGGCCAATGTGGATCACCTCGGCACGCGCGCCGATCTTGGCGAGGAGCCCTCGGAAGAAATAACTTTCTATCTTCGAACCGACAAGCATGAGTGCATTCGACGGGGGCATGACAATCTCGTCACATGCCGTTGCCAGAATATAAGCGCTCTGAGAGTCGTCGCAGAGAATAGCGACGGTCGCTTTGTTTGCGCGTTTGAGATCTTCGATACCTTGCGCGATTTCCTGCACGGTGGCAAAGCCAACAGTCAGGGCTGAGATTTCGAGGACAACAGTGCTGACCGCCGTATCTTCGCGAAGTCTGCCAAAAAGTTCGAGGACATCTTTGAGCGAACGGCGACGCGGCCCAAAGAACCGAACACCTCCCCCACGTTCAGCAAGCTCGCCGCCAAGCGAAACGTTCACAACTACCACAGGTGCTGACCGCGTCGTTTTTGTATCCGAGCGAGCAAGCTCTGCTGCAATGGTTGATTCCCGCACCGACACGCTGACTTGCACACCAACGCTCGTCCCTTCATCACGCTGTTTTTTCTCGCTAGCCGTGGTTTCGCCAGTCTTCCGCGCGGCAAGAACATTCGTCACGGTGCCAGTGGTTCGCTGCGCTCGGACTTTTGTGGCAGGCCGCCCTTTGCCCGCCGTTGCTCGATCAGCGGAAGGAGCACTCATTCCTTTCACAAAGAGCACAATACATGCAACGATTAGGAGAAGATGTGTAAGAATCCTCATAACGACTCTCTTCCTTCGAACAAAACGGTATTGACTCCGCTGGGCTTGGAAAAACTTCCCTTAGGCACCTGTCTCACTTGGAACGCGCGAATCAAGATAGCACATCATCGCTGTTTCGTTGCAATTGGGAAACTTGTGACACTTGATGCATTCGCCCCACACTTTGTGCGGAAGCATGTCTCGCTCGATAACCGTGAAGCCGAACTTTTGAAAAAACTCTGGTTTGTAAGTGAGTGCAAATACGCGACGAAGTCCTAGCTCTCGTGCCTCTTCGAGACACCGCGTGACGACAAGCCTCCCATATCCTCTCCCCTGAACGGCGGGTGCCACTGCGACACTCTTGAGCTCTGCAAGGTCATCCCACGTCACATGAATAGCAGCGCAGGCAACAATCTCGCCATCTTCTTCGACGATCGTGAAATCACGCATCGTTTCGTAGAGTTCATTGAGGCTCCTATGAAGCATTTCCCCGCGGTCGGCGAAAATATGGATGAGCTTCTGAATCCGGGGAACATCCTCGACGCGAGCTTTGCGTACGATAGCCTGTTGCACTGCCTGTTGGGGCAACCCAGTACATCCTTTCTCATCTGGCCTTGGGCTCACAAGGGAAGCCGCCCACCGCCTCCTCCAGCCTCCTCTTCTCGAGGGATTTCTTTCAGCCAATTTTGAGGCGGTTCTCTGAGGTTTTACCCGCGCTTGTGGTGAGCATTCAGAAGCCACGTCCGAGACAAGGTGAAAGCTGGCATCCCACGTGACGAGAATTTTGTCTGTCAAACCGTGTCACGCATCTAGCCATTCGACTCAAATTTGCCCCTTTTCGTTTTTTATCTTGAGATAACGGCTCGCCCTCGAACGTCGACGAGGAGACTCCCTTCTCGTTGCGCTCTAGCGGCTTGCCACTGATGCAGAGGAGGAACTCTACCCATGAAGATTGATTTCCTCACCGCCTACGGATTTTCGCCCGACACGGTGACCCGATGGCAGGAGTGTGAAATTCATCACCTTCTCCCACTTCAAGCTCATGCAATTACTCACACAGGACTACTCCACGGACAGTCGCTCGCGATCTTTGCCCCGACCTCTTCTGGGAAAACTTTCGTTGCCGAGCTTGCAGCCATGCGACATTTTGAAAAAGGTGGGAGAACGATCTTTCTCGTTCCCACTCGGGCACTCGCCAATGAAATGAGTACTTGTTTGATCCACACCTATGCGCCCCTGGGACTTCGCGTCTGCACCTCGACAAGCGAACATCGGTGCCATGACGCGCTCATTGCACGGGGCGAGTTCGACTTTGCTGTCGTCGTGTATGAAAAGTTCCGTGCGCTCGCTGCTAATCAACCAGAACTCGCAGGGCTCGTCGCGTGTGTAGTTGCTGATGAACTGCAAATTCTCAACGATCACGAGCGCGGCTACATTGCTGATCTCATGCTTACGAAGTTTCTCACGCGGGCGACCCCACCCCAGTTCATCGTCCTCAGCGCTGTGATTGACGACCATTCCCGTGTAGCTGAGTGGCTCGGCGCCGACTGTCTCGTGTGGCATGAGCGGCCTGTCGAGCTTCGCGAAGGTGTGCTCGACTGCCAAACGGGACGTTTCTATTATCGCGAATGGAATTCGCGCAGCAAGGGAGAGGAACAACTCGTCGATGAAGACATACTTTCCGCTGCGGAATATCTCGCGCCACTCAAGAAAGGACAACATGCGTGCTTCGCAGGACTCGCAACACTCGCGCAAACTCTCACACAGCGCAACGGCGAACAGCTCCTTGTCTTCGTTCCCCCACGAAATCAATCAATAGAGTATGCACGACAGCTGTCGCATCTCTGTCAGCTTGCTTCACCACCTTCGCACGTGGTGGAGACCCTGCATTCAAGCGACGAGAGTTATCTTTCCGAACGGCTGGCAGAATGCGTGGTTGGTGGGGTTGCCTTTCATAACGCAGACCTTACGCCACGCATGCGAGCACTGGTCGAAAGGGCATTTGATGACGGACACGTGAAGATCCTTGTCGCCACAAGTACTCTTGCGCAAGGCGTCAATCTTCGCTGTCAAAACGTCGTGAGCTTTCCCTCTATGGTCGCTGCAGGTGAGGTTTGCGGTCAGCCCGTTTTCGTTCCCCTGTCGCGAGCACGTCTACGAAACCAAGGTGGGAGAGCCGGACGCTACCGCAAGACGAACCAACCCGGGCGAGCTATCGTGCTGGCGGCTGAATCAAGTCTCGTCGAACGGACCTTTCAGCTTTTCTTTAGCCACGAAACGGAGTCTCTCACCGTCCGCCTTGCGCCGGAGGCAATGCCCATGGCGTGCCTCGACGTAATTGCCGCGAAAGAAGGCGCAAATGGTATCGCCGCGAGCTCTACAGCTCCGGCAGTGAGTGAGTTTTTCCGGCGCACCTTCTGGAGCAAGAACTTGAATGAACGATGCATAGACGCTGCCGTCGATGGAGCTCTTCGCTTTCTTACCCGGGAAGAATTCCTTGCTCTCGCCAACGAGCGAACGAGAGTCACCGGTTTCGGCAAAGTGGCGGCGACACTCGGCTTCGATCTCGAAACGACACTCTTTCTTCGCGACGCCAATGCATCACTGGCTGAGATGCAAACCCCGCCCGAGTTTGCCTTGCTGCTGACTGCTGCAGCAAGCCCCGAGGGCGAGCGTTTTTCTCTTCCTCTGACACGGCGCGAAATAGAGTCCGCGAAATACCTCCGACTCTATGAGACGGAGGTGCGTGAGCAGTTGCCAGAGCTCCCAACTCTCCCACTTGGCCTCAGAGGTGGCGGTGTGCGCAAGGAAGATCACTCTGCTCTCAAGAAAGCATTTCTTGCGCAAGCCTGGGTTGGGAAACAACCCACGCGCGAGATCGAACGCGAATTTGGTGTTTACGCTGGCACTGTTCAGGGGCTCGCATGTCACCTCGGATGGCTTCTCGAGGGAATAGCTGCACTGGCGCAGGCGGCTATGTGTCCTCCGCCTCTCGCAGAATCAGCGACAGAGTTGGCGCAGCGGCTTCGATGGGGAGTACCGCGTGAGGGGCTGTCTTTAGCCTGCCAGTTGGGTGAGCGTCTCTCCCGCAGCCATCTCCTCGCGCTCCTGAGGGAAGGTCTCGATACCGTCGAGGCGGTCCAAGAGGTTCCCCTCGACACGCTTCTCAGGATTTTGCCGCAACAGATCGTAAAAACGCTGAGGAACGATGCTTCCGGAAAAGAAAGTCAGGCGGGGCTCGGCGGCAAGTGCTTGCAGGAACTTGTTGTCTCGAATGAGAGCGATGAAGAGGCGCGTCAGGCGACTTCTCTCTCAACCCCACTTGCCAACCGTGCCCGGGAGGCTTCCGGCGAAAAAGAACAGCGGGACGAGGGCTTAACGTCTTCCGCGAAAAACGTGGGATACGTAGATTCGATCTCGATTGAGCTGAATCCCAACAGCCCAGGGAAAGTGCTCCTTGCAGGCGTCGAGCTCTTTCTCAGCGTCCTCCCCTATCGTCTCTTACTCTACCTGGCTCGGCACCCCCAGCGAGTTATTCCCTATGAAGAAATAGACGCAGAGCTGTGGCCCGACGCAAAAGTAGAGCAGCAACAGATTCTCGCACACAAAGCCACTATCGTGCGACGTTTTTCGCAAGTGTTGGGGACGGAACGGGCGCGGGCAATACTCCGAACAATCGCTGGCCACGGCCTTTACTTCGACCTTCCGCGTGAATCGGTCCGAGTACACAAGCTCGACCGCAACGCCTAAGCCTCACAATGCTGCCGGGTGGCCCACAATCTGCCATTTAGAGACCAGCACGTGAGGGGAGATTTTTGTTCTTGAATGCACACCAAGGAATGAATGCTAGTGAATACAGTACTTTAATGGTCTATCTAGTGCGGTTTTTCGAGCTATCGATGATAGATGCCCGAAGCAATATCGCTGATAGGCACATCCCCCTCGCAACGCGAGACGGGAGCTACCCGTCTCCGTTTCCGTGGAGGAGATGAGATAAACTGGAGATCTGACATCAATGACACAGGATCCGCTTGACGTGGCTTTGAAAGAGACAACAACCCACCAACCCCTCGCTGTAGCTCACCACACACGTCCCCGCACAAATGACTTCGTCATCTCTATAGCAACATCAAATGGCACCGGAAGCATTTCTGCTAACCTGGTGCTCTCGCGGGCAATCTTCCGTATGGGCATTCCACTGGGGATGAAAAATTTCTTCCCATCCAACATTCAGGGGCTGCCAACGTGGTTTGTTATTCGAGTCAACGAGCACGGCTGGGTGGGTTACCGCCACAAAGTTGATCTCCTCATCGCGATGAATCGAGAGTCGGTACGCGAAGACCTTTCGGGACTTCCGCCCGGGGCGATGGTCATTTTGAATGACGAGCTGCAAGATGCGCTCGAGCGCGATGATCTCACTGTCTATGCCGTTCCTTTCGCACAACTCGTCGGGAAAGCATGTTCTGACCCAAAACTCCGCCGACTTGTCATCAACATGATCTATGTGGGCGTTGCTGGCCACCTCCTCGGAATCCCACAAGAAGAAATTCACGCATCTCTCGAAATTCAATTTTCCGGGAAAGCGCGTGCAATCGAGCTCAATCGCGCTGCGGCTGATATCGGGTACGCATGGGCACAGGAAAATCTCCCTGCCCAAGAACGCCTGCGCCTTCAACGGCGCGAAGCCCTCAAGGGGAAAATTCTCGTGGAGGGAAATGTTGCCAGTGCCATTGGCCTCATGTTTGGGGGCATACAGGTTTTCGCGTGGTATCCTATTACTCCGAGCAGTTCGCTTGCCGAGGCACTCATGCCTCTTCTCGATGAGTGGCGTAGGGATCCCAAAACAGGGAAAGCCACATACGCAGTCGTCCAGGCGGAAGATGAGCTTGCGTCCATGGGCATAGTGGTCGGCGCTGGATGGGCTGGAGCTCGCGCAGCAACAGCTACAAGCGGTCCCGGGATCTCCCTCATGGCAGAGCTTACGGGTCTCGCTTACTTCACGGAGACACCTGCTGTGATCATAGACGTCCAACGGGTGGGTCCGTCGACAGGCTTGCCCACTCGCACCGGACAACAAGATATCCTCAAGGCTTACTACCTCTCCCACGGAGACTGCAAACACGTTCTTCTCATTCCGGCGAATCCAAAGGAAGCTTATCAGTTCTCGATGAAATCGCTCGATCTCGCGCAACGCCTCCAAACCGTCGTCTTCGTCATGAGCGATCTCGACCTTGGGATGAACTATTGGATTAGTGACACCTTCGATCCTCCTGCCACGCCACTCGATAGGGGCAAGATTCTCAGCGCTGAAGATTTGGAAAAAGGGATTGAGTTTGCTCGCTACCGAGATGTCGATGGAGACGGAGTACCGTATCGCACGTTGCCAGGTACACGTCATCCCAAAGCGCCCTTCTTCACTCAGGGCGCAGGGCACGACGATCGCGCCCGCCGCTCAGAAAAACCGGAAGATTGGGCAGGAAACCTTGCACGACTGGCGCGAAAACATGCTTTTGCGCGGTCTCTCGTTCCAGAGTCACTGTTCGAGCTTAATGAAAAGCCGACGCGTGTTGGGGTTGTCGCGTATGGAACAAGCGATTTGCCCGTTCGAGAGGCACTCGCCATTCTGAAAGATCAGCATGACATTCGTGCGGATTACATGCGGATACGAGCTCTCCCCCTTACCACAGCGACAGTCGAGTTTCTCGCAGCTCACGAACGAATTTACCTCGTCGAGCAAAACCGTGACGCCCAACTCGCGTCTATCATTCGGGCAGAAGAACCCCATCTTGCCGCCCGCATCCGGAGCGTACTCCATTTCAATGGTCTGCCGCTCGATGCAGCAACAGTCGTAAACCAAATCCTGGGGCAAGAGAAACACTAGAGAGGGGAAAAGATGGCAGAACAACAGACATCCTCGCAGCAGAAAGCCACTCCCTGCAACAAACTTGGTTACGAGCAGGCATCGTACAAAGGTGCTGTTTCAACACTTTGCGCAGGCTGTGGCCATGACTCGATTACTGCCCAGCTCGTGCGCGTTCTTTGGGAAATGAACATCGATCCCTATAGCATAGCGAAGATAAGCGGAATCGGCTGCTCGAGCAAAACTACGGCATACTTTGGCAATTTATCCCATGGCTTCAATGGGGTACATGGGCGCGCTGCTGCTCTTGCGACGGGGTCGTACCTCGCTAATCGCACGCTTCTCCACGTGGTCGTCAGTGGCGACGGCGACACAGCATCGATCGGGCTCGGCAATTTTCTCCATGCGATACGACGCAATGTCCCTCTCGTGTACGTCATCGAAAACAATGGCGTCTATGGGCTCACCAAGGGGCAGTTCTCTGCAACAGCGGACAAAGGCTCGACTCTCAAGAGTGGTGCCGTCAATATGCAACCCCCTATAGATTGCTGCGCACTCGCTATCGAAATGGGCTGCGAGTATGTGGCACGCTCCTTTTCCGGTGATGTGAAACAGCTCGTTGCACTTCTCAAAGGCGCAATCGCCCACAGGGGAATGGCTGTCATCGATGTAATCAGCCCTTGCGTGACTTTCAACAACCACGAGGGCTCGACGAAAAGCCTCAAATACGCTCGCACACATGAGACACCACTTCACGAAATAGGCTTCGTGCCGGCGTGTGAAGAAATTCGCATCGACGACTTCGAGCCTGGCTCGGTGAGAGAAATAACTCTGCACGATGGCTCACGTCTTTTGCTGAAAAAGCTCGATCGGGACTACGATCCTACCGACAAACTCGCAGCCCTCAAGATGCTCCATGAAGCGCAGCACGATGGACTCTTTATAACGGGACTTCTCTACAATGCTCCGCACGCTTCTCCTGCTTTTGGGGACCAACTCGAAATGGTAGATGAACCACTCGCGGCACTTCCAGACGCTCTCCTCCGCCCAGGGGAGAATGCCTTGGGAGAACTCATGCGCTCGCTCAGTCTTCAAGAATAAGACATTGCTCTCACGTCCCATGCACAGAGAGTGGAGGACCTTCAGTCCGATACTTGACGAATGAAGGGAACGGGTTTCGGCTAATTGAAACGGAGGTTGTGCAATGTGAAGAAAAACGCGAAAAGCCTGTGGCGAGCTCGAAATTGGAGAAGAGCAAGTCAAACTCTGTTTTTTGGCATTTTTCTCTACTTTATATTTCGAGCTCATGGCGATCCCGCTCCCCAGGAGGGATGGCAACTTCGCAGTGCACTGAATCCTGATCTTCTCTTTCTCGGCGATCCCTTTACCTGGGTTCTCACGGTCATTGCTTCTCGTACCCTCATCGAAAAAACGATCTGGCTCATGCTGGCATTCATCGGGCTCACCCTTGTCTTTGGAAGAGTATTTTGCGGTTGGATATGCCCCTTGGGGACACTGATTGATGGCGCTGGTAAGGTATTGCGGTCACCTTCGTCGGAACTCATTCTCACAAAAGAAAGAGCCCGTGAGCGAGCTGAAAAATCACGCATCCCCGCCATTTTTAGTCATCGGACAAAGTATTATCTTCTCGCGGCAGTGGCGATCGTCGCTCTTGGAGGAGTCAACCTGACTGGTCTTTTCGACCCATTGACCATTCTCATGCGAGCAACCGCCTTCGCGCTCTATCCACTTACTCACTGGTGGCTGAGCACGACGGCTGCGACGGCACAGGCTATCCCAGCTTTTGCTGGGCTAGGCAGATGGTTCGAGACGACAACTCAACGGTCGATTCTTTCTCCTACCATGCCGATCTACGATCAAAGCTGGTTACATCTCGGAATTCTCCTCGTCGTGCTCGGTCTCACCCGCCTTCAGCGACGCTGGTGGTGTCTCCACCTTTGTCCACTTGGAGCACTCTTTGGTCTGCTGGCGCGGGTAGCACCATTCAAGCGCCGAGTCCAGCAGTCAGCATGCACCGATTGTGGTGTCTGCGGAAATGCGTGTCGGATGGAAGCTATTGCGCCAGGCGACGCTCATACCACGGACAACAGCGAATGTCTTCGATGCATGGAATGCGCCGATCGTTGCTCGCGCGAAGGGGTATCATTCTCATTCGCCGTCGGTAACTCACATGCCGAAAATGTCAGTCACAACGCGCCTTTCGATCTCACTCGACGCGGGCTTCTTACCGCCGTCGCCTCAGGAGTCATCGCAATTCCCCTCGTGCGAATGATGCCGCTACGCCGCTCGGCTGTCGCTGCCGTGGGAATGGACATTCCCCAGGATGAATTTCTGCTCCGCCCACCCAATGCACGAAGTGAGCCGCAGTTTTTGCAGATGTGCATTCGCTGCGGAGAATGTTACCGAGTGTGCCCGCACAACGCGCTTCATCCCGCTCTTTTTGAGGCAGGAGCTGAGGGGCTGTGGACTCCACGGCTTGTGCCACGTCTTGGCGCCTGCGATCCTTCCTGCACACTGTGTTCTCAGGTATGTCCCACGACCGCCATTGTTCCCATGCGCCCACGGCAGCGACGTCGCATAAAAACCGGAACTGCGCGAGTGGACAAAGGGCGTTGCCTCGCCTGGTCAGAGAACATTGACTGCGGTGTGTGTGCCGAAGTGTGCCCTGTCGCTCCGAAAGCAATCGAGATGCGCCGTGGGGGCAATGGCCAGGGCCGCGGAGCTCAGGATCGAGTTGCTGCACCGGTCGTCATCAAAGAAAATTGTATTGGGTGCGGCATTTGTGAGAATCGCTGTCCTGTCGAAGGTTCTGCGGCTATTCGCGTTACTCGTCAGGGAGAAATTCGGCATACAGAAAGCGGAGCCTGACTTGTCGTGGATCGTGAGAACACATCTCTTGACCAAGAGTTTTCTCGAGGGGGGAGAATTTCCCTTCTATGAGCAAGAGCGACCGAACGTGGCGAATCGGACTCGTTGCGTACATGAACGTTCACCCTCTCGTGTGGGCATTCGACCACGGCAAAGTCGCGCCTATTACCGATGATGGTGTCCCTCTCACCTTTATCTCAGCCGTCCCGAGCGAGCTCGCGCGGCACCTGCGTGATGGGCTTTGTGACGCAGGGATTGTTCCCGTCTTCGAGTATCTTCGGGACCCCCGCTACACCATTGTGCGAGCTGGCGCAATCGCAACCCAGATGTCCGTGGGAAGTGTACTGGTCGTAGCACGGTCTCCTCTCGAGGAGCTCCGTAGCATTGCGCTGGATGCAGCAAGTCTCACATCAGCAAATCTTCTTCGCATTCTCCACGCGGAATACGGATGGAAGTGTGAATTACGAGAAGAGAATTTTTCCCATCCGTATGCAGAGGGAGAAAAAGTTGGAGGCATTGAGTCCGACGCCGAAGGATGGTTATTGATCGGCGACCCTGCTCTGCGCGCCGCTTCCCGATTCCCATACGTCTACGACCTCGCGCGGTTGTGGTACGATCTCACGGGATTCCCTTTCGTCTTTGCCGCATGGCTTGTCCACCCCCGTGCCCACGACGCCAAGCTCCACGGAGTTTTAGAACGGGCGCGTGAAGCTGGTATTGCAAACCTCGAACAAGTGGCACGCGATGTCGCCCCACGCTTCGGATTTGCACCAGAGTTTGCTCTTCGCTATTTCCGCGAAAACCTCTCTTTCGAGTTGGGAGACAAGGAAATTCGCGGACTCGAAACATTTGCACAACTGGCTGCAAAGCACAAGCTTATCCCTTACGCGCCTCCCTTGCGATTTCACGATAAGTAGAGCTGGGAGGCTCCGTGCCCTATTGCTGGGCGGCGACGATCACAGAACTGATTCCCTCATTTCGGAGCGAAGAGATGACACAGATGTGCTGTGATAATCCCGACATAGGTACCTATGATTCCGCCTACGATGCCAAGTAAGACACCCATGGGAGCAAGCTCGCGCTGAAATGTGCCAGCAACAACCGATGCGCTTGCTGGTCCGCCAACGTTAGCCTGGCTCGCCACAGCGCCGAATACGAGTGGAGCGCGCACCCACCACATAACAGCTCCAATGAGCGCAGCATGCACGAGAAGCATCACGGCACCAACCGCCATATACCACGGCAGCTGGCTGAACTCTCGCAGATCTGCCTGAGCCCCGAAGCTTGGTAACAGAATGTAGAGGAGGGCATATCCTATGCGCGACGCACCGACTTCCTCGAGGCGTCGCACGGGAGTGAAGGAAAGGATGACGCCGGCAGTGGATGCAAGGAGGACGCCGAGTGTGGAAGCCGAGAGTGCGCCCAAGAAGAATGAGCCCGCGTAGCGCACGCTGAGCCATGCGTAGAGCTGCCGGCCTGCCCATGCAGACACATAGCCACCGACAAGGCCCAACGAAAGGATAACAAGGATGTCACGCGTAGAGGATGGTCGCGACGTCGACGTTGCCCAGTCTGCCACGCGCTGCTCGATCTCGCGCAAAAGCCGTGCGTCTACACCGCGTCGGCGTGCATACGCTTCCTGAAAACCAGAAAGCGCAAGGAGAAAGCCCAGCCATGTATACGCCATGACAGCATCCACTGCAGGCATTGGCGAAAAAACGCTGTCTGGAATTTCGAGACCCGCCTTGACAGCAAACATGTTTGCGCTGCCCCCTGTCCAGCTTGCTGCCAACGCTCCAATATTCTTCCATCCCTGCGGATCAAGCCGAGGCGCAAACATTGCATACCCCATCGTGGCTCCAAGGAGAATTCCCACGCTTCCCACAATCATGAGTCCCAAAGCGACGGGACCCAATCGCATGATAGCTCGAAAATCTGCACTCAAGAGGAGCAATATGAGAACTGGCAGCAGAAGCACTGTGTTCATGAGGTCATAGAGAGGACTCTTGGCAGGAATGAGGCCTGCTGTTGTAGCCGCCATGGGAAGAAAGTAGCAAAACACAACCGGCGGGAGAAAATGAAAGATAGGGCGAAAGATACGCCACTCGCTCACGAGAAAAACCACACCGACCATGGTCATCAAAATAACAAAAATACCTAAAGGATCCTGTACCAACTCGACTACTCCTCTTTCCGAATTTTCTCAAACGAACAGTGCGCGCCCGTAAGAAGAATAGCAAGCAGTTCTGCAAGAGGATTTTTTGATTCTCTCCGTTCGGCATTCCTTAGGAAGAGACGCGGAGGGCATGAATGTCAGTGATGCCTACCCTGGCTTCTCTCTCACTGCTCAAAAGACTACGGAGAGAGCCTCTTTCGAGACTCCCTCCGCGCTCTTTTCGAGGACGAAATGTGAGAATGTCTCAGTCAGACACTTCTAGAATTTATAGATAGTCTGCAGGAAGAGGAAACGCGCGCCATCGTCACGTCCCTGCTTCTTCGCAAAATTGCCGGGCAAGAAGTAAGCCAGTCCCAGTTCACTCTGCCACCGTTTGCTGTGTTTGACGGTGAACACAAGATCGAGTTCGTCACCTGCGTCTCGCCCTGACTGGCCACTCGGATCGCGGCCAAAGACCAAGCCAATGGGTGATCCCCAAGCATCCGTCCGCGAATCGAGCCAGAAGTGATGGTATTCGGCACGGACTTTGAGTTTTTCGTGCGGTTGAACATCGTACTGGAGTGCCACCTCGCGGATATTGCTGAGGCGGAAGAAATCGATTACACCATAGCCGTAATGGGACGCCCCAAAAAGAGGATTGAACCTATTATTTTCGTCATCGCCGGGTTTACGGTCGCCTGTCGCGAGATTCCCCAATAACGTGAGTTTCGGCTTCCACGGATGTTTGTCCCACGTATAATTGATGTCGGCGTGAAGCATAGAGGCTTTGATCTCGTTGTTCGACCAATTGCCGAACTGGTATGCCGCCGCCAAACCGTAGCCAAGTGTGCCAGACTCGAATTTCTTGAGAGGTCCGCGCAACGCTGTTCCGATGGTGTAGCGATTAGTTGTTCCATTGCGGCGCTGTTCGCTTAGATTTGGAGCAGGCCAGGTCCGGTCGTCATCCTGATCCGAAAGCCCGAGCAAGAAAAGATCAACTGTGTGTGGAGCCCACGTCTTGAATTGCCCATAGAATCCATAATGCCACATGCGGTTGATTTCCCGCGGGCGATCGGTGGTCATGACTCCATCGCGGATTGTGGCAAACGTGAGGGGCTGGAGGAGGAAGAGGTGCGCTTGCACATCTTTCGTTTTATAGTCGAGCATTGCACCATCGAACACCGGCACAAAATTCCACCAGTAGTACTCCACAGGCGGAAGCCCCCACACATAACCTTCACTGATGATGGGAAGCCGCTGACGACCGAGCCTCAACGTCCAGGGAGAATCCGGTGCGTCCTTGAGTTCGACAAAAAACTGCTGAACGTGCCAGTGCGCCGTCTGCATCTGGTCGGTATTTGCATCCCACGTCCGCGCGTCCATCACTTCGAAGAACGTTCGGACAATCTGCCGATAGGTGAGGTCTAGATTGAGATATGTTCGGACGAATGAGAGGTGATCATTGTCCGGGATCTCGCTCCTCATATCAAAATTGTGACGATACTCGTTACGAATCTGAACAGAACCACCGAACTGAAGCTTCCATTCGTCATTTGCACCCCAGACGAGTGGAGGAACAAGATGTTCGCTTTCGCCGGGTTTCGCAACTTCCTTGCGCTCCACTGGCTTTTTCGCTGGAGGCAGTTTTGCGTCAGGAAGAATCTTGTCATCGCCTTGGATAGCTTCGGCTCTTTTGGTTTGCACCGATGCAGGTTCCGGCGAAGCAGCCTTTTTCACAGTTGTCGTTGTTTCCCCACCCCACACGATTCCTGCCGCGAGGAGGATGACACCCGCCAGCATCTTTGGCTGTAAACAGCAATTTCCCACCATTGATGTGATCTCCCACGAAATTGAGCCCGAGACGAGCGTTATGAACACGGCGGATGCAATAGCTCCAGTGAATTTGCAAGCGAAAAAACCGCCAGGCTCGTGAAAATTTTCACACAGCGGGCAATCAGGAGGACTAATCCTCTTTTGCAGGGAATGTCAGCCCATGGACAAAAACTTCGCACCACTTGCCACCCTGCAAGGTGTGACGTTTTCACGCCTCTCGTTCGATCGCGTTACCTCAAGAAACAAGCATCCTTGAGAGGCTGCTTCCACGGCGGGATGCAGAGGGAAATTACTTCTTGTTCTCGTCTGGTGGAAGCTCTACGCGGATGTGCAGTTCCCGCAACTGTTCTTCGTCGACGGGACTGGGTGCATCGACCATGAGATCTGCTCCGCTCTGCGTCTTCGGGAAGGGAATCACTTCGCGGATTGACTTTTCGCCGAGCAGAAGCATGAGCATGCGCTCGACTCCGAAAGCGAGTCCCCCATGTGGAGGTGCTCCATAGCTCAGAGCATCGAGGAGAAATCCGAATTTTCGATCAGCAGTCGCATCATCAATGCCAATCGCCCGGAAGACCTTGTTTTGGATATCGCGCCGGTGAATACGGATGGAGCCTCCCCCGGCTTCTTCCCCGTTGATCGCTAGATCGTAAGCGAGGGCCCGGACCTTTTTGAGAGGATGATCGTCCGGATGCACACCTTTCCAACCCTCGGGATTCGAGTTATACTCGTCCAACAAGGGGATATCTTCCTTGGCAGGGGCAGTGAACGGGTGGTGAGACGGCGTGAAGACCTTCTCGCGTTCAGACCATTCGAAAAGCGGAAAATCTGTGATCCAAACAAAAGAAAATTTATCCTGTGGAATCATATCAAGATCTGAGGCAATCTTGAGTCTCAACTGCCCCAAGGCGTCGCACACAACTTTTTCGCTTGCCGCTACAACGAAGATGATGTCGCCGACCTGAGCCTCCATCTTGGCTTTGAAGGCTTCGACGAGGTCCGGCGAGAAGAACTTCGTCAAAGGCGACTGCAGTTCGTTTTCTAGTACCTTGAACCATGCGAGTCCTTTGGCACCATATTGGCCAACAAACGCGGTGTAGTCATCGAGTTGCTTGCGAGAGAAAGCGGCTCCGCCAGGGACACGCAGCCCACGAATTCGCCCGCGCACTGCCAAAGCACCTGCGAACACTTTGATGTCTGTTCCTGCAAAAAAGTCTGTGAGGTCTGTGATTCGCAAATCGAAGCGCAGATCAGGCTTATCGCTGCCATACTCGAGCATCGCGCGCTCATAGGGGAGACGCGGGAAAGGAATGGGAACATCGATCCCGAGGCACTCCTTCCACACTCGAGCCACCATTCCCTCCATCACAGCGTAGATATCTTCAGGTGTGACGAAGCTCATTTCTACGTCGATTTGCCAAAACTCTGGCTGACGGTTGGCGCGCAGGTCTTCATCGCGAAAACATGGAGCAAGCTGGAAGTACCGATCATACCCTGCTACCATGAGGAGCTGCTTAAAGAGCTGGGGCGACTGAGGTAGCGCGTAAAAGCAGCCGGGGTTGAGTCGCGATGGAACAAGGAAATCGCGTGCTCCCTCGGGCGTGGATTTGGTAAGAATCGGTGTTGTAAACTCGAGAAAACCGTTCTCGGAGAAATACTGGCGAACAACCTGAAACAGCTTGTGGCGAAGGAAGAAGTTGCGCTGCATCTCAGGGCGCCGCAGGTCAAGGAAACGATAACGCAGGCGAACGTCTTCGTTTACAGTTGTGTACTCATCGAGCTTAAAGGGAAGCGTTTTGCACGTGTTGAGAACCTCAAACTCCTGAACAAGAACTTCCACTTCGCCGGTGGCAAGGTTGGGGTTTTCTGTCCCTTCGGGACGCCGACGGACTGTCCCGCGCACAGCAAGGACATACTCGTCGCGCAGAGCGCCCGCCGCATCGAAAGCCTCAGCATTGAGCACCTGTGGATCAAAAACAATCTGACACAATCCTGTCCGATCGCGGAGATCGACAAAAATCACTCCTCCGTGATCGCGGCGCCGATGCACCCATCCCTTGAGAATTAGGGTTTGCCCAATGTGCGACGCTCTTACTTCTCCAACATAATTACTGCGTGGTAGCACATCCAATGACATAGCTATAACTCCAGTTCATCTGATTTTTCTCGAGAAACTTCACATTGGCGCAGGTCGCTCACGCTTCTGCCAGATTGGCTTTGATTTCTTCGACGGTGAGCTCCACCTGTTCGCTCGTTTCGAGATTCTTCCACTGACACACACCGCGCTGAATTTCATCGGCTCCCAGGATAAGCGCAACACGTGCCCCTAACTTGCTTGCAGCTCGCAGCCCAGCACGCGCACTGCGTGGCTGACAATCGAAGACAACTGGTACGTTATGATTGCGCGCGAATTCAGCCAAATGAAACGCCAATGGCACAGCTTCCTCATCAAGAGCGAGAATGTAGAATTCGATCTCGCGTTCGGGAGGGGGCTCGAGCTCTGCAGCTTGCATGGCAAGGATGAGTCGCTCGACGCCAATGCTCATGCCCACAGCAGGAGTAGGAGGTCCGCCAAGATCTTCGACAAGATTGTCGTACCGGCCACCGCCTATAACCGCATTCTGCGCACCGAGCCCGCCCAATTCGATTTCAAAGACAGTACGCGTATAATAATCGAGTCCACGCACCAACTCGGGCGCAAGAACGTATGAAACACCTGCAATATCAAGAAGCCCCGCAAGTCGCTCGGCATGGCGCGCGCATGTTTCGCACACCACATCGCACACCTTTGGGAGACGTGCCGCCAGTGCCTGACAGTCGGGCACCTTACAATCGAAGACTCGCATCGGGTTCACTGCTGCGCGTTGTTGGCAAAGATCGCACCACGCTGGCTCTCCTTCTTCCTGATTCGCAGTCAGCTCAGCGATCGCTTGCCGCAGTGCTTCGTTATAAGCTTTTCGGCATTCCCTGCAACCGATGTTGTTGAGTTTTGCCGTGACGTTCGAAAAACCAAGTTCTTTCAAAAGGTGGATGGAAATAGTGATAACCTCGGCATCCGCAGCTGGATGCCCAACTCCGAAAAACTCTATTCCGATTTGAGTGAATTGACGGAGACGGCCCTTTTGCGGCTTCTCGTAACGGAACATCGGGCCTATGTAAAAAAGCTTTTGCTGACTCGTTTCTTTGAGCAGTCCCGATTCGATAAGGGCGCGGACAACGCCTGCCGTCCCTTCCGGGCGAAGTGTATTCGAACGATCTCCAGGATCGACAAAGGTATACATTTGTTTCGAGACGACGATGTCGCTCGAATCGCCGACACTTCGTAGGAACAGTTCTGTGGGTTCGAGAATTGGGGTACGAATCTCACGATATCCGTACAGCTCAAACAGCCGACGCGCTGTCTGTTCTACCCACTGGAAATAACGCGCGTCCGCTGGGAAAACGTCCTTCATCCCGCGGATTGCCTGTATGTTCAGACCACTTCCCTGATCGCCTGGCGTTTCACTCATAATAAGCCCGTGAGCACAATTTTTATCGATTTATGGAAGAGTCTTCGCACACAAGAGGGCACTGTAAAGCAAAGAATGCACTACTCTCGCACCGCAAGTTGCAAGGAGCGAGAGCTCGTAAAGCCATTTTTCCCATCACGACACGATGTGTCGGATAGCAGCGGTAAAGCGAGCGGTTATTTCTTGGGGACGCGTGATAGCTCCCCCAACAACAACCGCATAGCAGCCCATCTCGAGAGCACGTGCTACTTGCTCGGGGGTATGAAAACGCCCTTCGGCGAAAATGGGAATCGCTAAGCGATCGAGGAGCTCTGCCAACATCTCGAAATCGGGTCCCTCGGTCTTGCGCGAATAAGGCGTATAGCCAGCAAGTGTGGAGCTCACAACGTCCGCACCAAGTTCAGCAGCACGCAATCCTTCTTCCACTGTGGAACAATCTGCCATGATAGGCAGATCAAGTTCGCGATGAATGCGGTCGATAAGTTGGTCAAGTGTCTCGCCACGTGGCCGAGGACGCGGTGTCGCATCGAGAGCAATCATATCGGCTCCTGCCTCGGCAACAGCTTGGGCTTCGGCAAAGGTTGGCGTTATATAGACTTCACTATCCTCATACTCACGCTTATAAATGCCAATGATGGGCAGTTTGACGGCTGCGCGAATCGCTCGGATATCCTCCGGCGTATTGGCGCGAATGCCAACTGCTCCGCCCATCTCCGCCGCGATTGCCATTCGCGCCATAATGTCCGATCCATGGAGTGGCTCATTTTCAAGTGCTTGGCACGAGACAATAAGCCCACGCGGGAATACTTCTGTTACAGGTTTCATCATGTGCTCCGTGCTGCGTTCTCTCAACCCATTTGGACTTCAACTTTGATAACTGGCAGCGCCCCCCCCCGTCGTTTCTTTTCCGGCGCAGGCTCGACTTTGATCAGATTGCCATCGATGGCCTTGCCATCCACGAGTATCTGCTTTACACCCTTTTGGACTCCTCGCGGATTATGAACCGTGATGTCGAACAGTTTTCCCCGGAATTTCCGCTGAATCCGGTATTTTTTCCACGCGCGAGGGATACACGGATCAATGATAAGCCCGTCGTAGTGCGGACGAACTCCACAGATATAGTCGACAACATCACGCAGCATCCACGTCGATGAACCAGTCAGCCACGAATGACTGGCCTGGCCAAACGTCGGATGATCCGGGCTCGTCACGTACTCGCTGTACACGTACGGCTCTGTCTCATAGCGATCGATATCGACCACTGGATTCATGGGCAAAGCCTTGCGGTAGTACTCGTAAGCTTGGTCGCCGTGGCCAAGGAGGGCTTCCGCCAGAATTGCCCAACTCACGGGATGGTTGAACACCGCTCCATTTTCTTTTTTGCCCGGCACACAGCGGGTAGCTAGGCCGATGTTCGGATTGACGGTGCGGAAGGGAGGATGAAGGAGCTTGGGGCCCTTGGGAGTATCGAGATACTTCTTTGCTGCAGCCATTGCTTTCAACGCACGGTCCTGAGGAGCCACACCACTCATCACAGCCCACGTTTGCGTGTTGAGATATATCTTGCACTCTTTGTTCCTTTTCGAACCAACCACCTCGCGAAGATCGTTGGTTCCCACAATATACCATTCGCCATCCCAGCAGTACTTGTTCACTGCATCCGCTACTTTCTTGTAAGCAGCCTTGTAACGGCGAACCGCTGCTTTATCGCCGATGCGCTGGGCAAGTTCGATCGTCTCGCGCAGAACATAGCACAAGCACTGTGCGTTCCAAACACTCTCACCTTTGCCTTTTCTGCCCATGTAGTCGAGAGTGTCGTTCCAATCGCCTGGCCCAAACTTCGGCAGATTTCGCTCAGTGAGATTCTTCAGCGTGTAGTCGAGGCACCCATAGATATGCTCGAGGATGGTCGCCTTTCCACCGTCCAAATAAGGTGTCTGCTCATTGAGGAAATCCCAGTCCGCTGTTTCTTTGATATACATAGTGACGGCAAGTGGAAGCCACAACGGAGTATCGCTGTGCCCCGTCTTTGCATAGCCACCGCTCACGGGATAATAGCAGTGGACGACACTTCCGTCCTTGAATTGGAAGCTACTCATTTCGAGCAATCGCTGACGCACCCACTCGGGCCGCGTCATAAGGGGACCGAAAGTATCTTGACACGAATCGCGGAAGCCACGCCCGAAGAGCAGACCGCCGTGATAATACCCTGCGTCGCGCGAGAACCGGAACGTGCATGCCGTCTGCCACTGGTTCCAGACATTGATCATAGTGTTGAGGTCGTCGTCCGGCGTCTCGACGTGCACACACGAAATGTAATCTCGCCAGTCTTGCTGAAGACGCGCAAATGCTTCATCCACTTTTCGGAGGTCGAGATACTTCTCCATGAGACGCTCTGCATCGCGCTTATACCGCGGCTGTTTCTCCACCACGCCCAGCACAACGGCAAATTCTTTGGTATCTCCAGGAGCAAGATCTACCCGCATCTGGAGCGCACCGACAGCATCTCCCGCTGTAATCTCTGAGTTGCTCAGCTTGCCTCGTTCAACAGCGATGGGATTCGATTCGCTTCGCCAACGGCCTATGAAATGCGCTTTCCCCCCATCAAACGCGACAAGAGGAAGGCTGGTCGCAAAAACAATGTAGCGGTCATACGTTACGTTGCTTTGCTCGACGGTTGCGCTGCCAAAGGTGTTCCAATAGCGCTTTGTCGCGTACAGAATTTTGCTCTTTTTATCGAGAAAGACTTCGTTAAAGTGCTGATCATTTGGCTGATTAACTAGGTCGTTGAGCGCGTTGCCCATACAAAGCTCAACATAGGCAAAAAGATCCAGCTGTTTGCGCTCATTGGATTCGTTTTTCAGGGTCACCCGCCAAATTTCGCAATCTTCGTCGTCGGGGACAAATGTGAGAACGCTAGCGACGACACCGTCGCGCTTGCCAGTAATGCGGGTGTAGTTGAGACCATGCCGGCACTCGTATTGCTCGAGCTCCGCCATGACCGGTTGCCACGAGGGAGTCCAGTACTCTCCCGTCTTTCGATTGCGAACATAGAGGTAGTGTCCCGGCCGATCCACAGGCAGACAATTGTAACGCCAACGAGTAACTCTGTGGAGGCGGGGCGTCTGCCAATAGCTAAATCCGCCACCAGTGTTAGAGATGAGGCGAGTGTAACGTCCGTTCGATGTATAGTTAATCCACGGAGTTGGCGTGTCAGGTCGTGTGATAACGAATTCCAGTCGGTCGTCGGTGAAATAGCCGTACTTTTTGTAACTCATGCTCACTTTTTCCGATCCTAAATTTAGAACAATACCCAGCACCCTCTCACAATGTCGTCAAGAACTTCTTCACCTCTCGCGAGCAAATTTCACCTGAACCCGCGCCCCTCTAGGCACCGCGCAACTCAAAACTCGTGAGCAAAATCTCGGCGCCACTGGTTCATCTCGCCTGTGAGAAAAAACGAACTCGGCGAAGCAAAACTGTCCCGGGCGTTTCAGGCAATCAGGCCAGCGGTTGGTTTATTCCCACCTGGCACAACTCGTCGTGGAGCTCAATCACTGGACCTACCTCCGGGTGAATCTCCCTCCTCCCAAATTCTCCCTTAAAGCGGCAGGTCGAAAACCTCGCTCGACGCGTATCGTATCGAGAAACCCACTTCGCTGCTTCAGCTTCCTTTTGCGCATTCGCATAAGGGTACGACAGTTTGGGGCTCTCAATCCCGATGCGCCACGGCTTCGGAGTCAAACGTGCACGAAAACACTCTTGCACCTGGCACAGCTTGACGTAAAGCGGATCGCTTCCCAGTTCCTCAAGAATCCGCCTCGCTTCTGGTCCCGTGGGATTGAAGGTGTGCGAGGTAAAGAGAAGGCGAAGCCCAGAATGCGTCCGGTAGACTCTGAAAGAGTACCGATCGTTGCGAGACGCCCACTCCGCCACGCGAGCCAAAGCCGCGTCTGCCGGATCCGCTTCCTCTACCTTTTTCGCTCCGAACAAGCGCGCGAGAAGACCTCCCTTTTTCCGAACCGCGGGAAAGTCGATATCGGCGAACATCACCTGTGCCGTGTTGAGGACAAGCGATCCATAAGCGTTGCGCGTAACGGCACCGAGAAGGTTCCCATCTTGGCGAATCTCCTGAATGAGTTCTTCCCGCAAAGGTGCGCGAACACCGTAGGCATAGTGATCGAGTTTTTCTCCTGTCATGACTCGACTGACAAGCTCTTCGAGACCACTCTGCGCGGACCGAAGAGCCTCCTCAAAACTCCGCTCTGACCAGCCAAATCTCGTAAGATCCAGAACTTGGCCAGACCGCAATTCGACTTCACGTTGGGCACGAGCCCAGTAGCGCGGGACTCTCAAGGTCATGGGAGCAACCTCCTTTTGCACTGCGATTAATTGTAATGAGCGGGGAGGGCAAAAATCAACCCAATTAAGTACATTTTGGCAACGCGCAAAAAAGCGAGGCCGAGATCATACACTCACTCATCGGTCGCAGAGACATGATGCCGTCCGAAGAGGCAGATACTTATCCAATGGCGTCTCACCCGCGCTTCCAAACGAATTGCTGTGCGATGGCTTTTTCGGAACGGCCGTCGGAGAAACAATGTCCGGTATGGGTCGTTGCTTTTTTCCTTGTGCCTGTCACTCCGCTCTTGAACTTCCCCCATTCGCCGAAGACTTTCCTTGCGTCGTCCGGATAAGGAGAAAGGTTCATTTTCATGAAACAATTTTACGAATGTGCTGACCACAGCGAAGCACTCGAGCTTTTGAACCGCGCCGGGGCTCTGTTCAAAGGCCATTTTCTCCTGAGCAGCGGTCTCCACAGCCCCGAGTACTTTCAATGCGCACGCCTGACGGAGATTCCGAGCATCGCTGAGCAGATCGCGAAGAAAATTGCCGAGGTTGTGAGGCAGTGGAATCCGACGGTCGTTCTTGCGCCGGCTGTGGGCGGCATCCTCATAGGGTATGAGCTTGCGCGCCAGCTCGGCATACGTAACATTTTCGCTGAGCGTCCAACGGGAGCTTTCGAGCTCAGGCGAGGATTCTCCCTTTCTCCCCACGACAGAGTTCTTCTTGCTGAAAACGTTATAACAACTGGCGGCAGTGTTCTCGAAGTGGCGTCGCTTGTCGAACGCGTGGGAGCGACCGTGGCAGGGTTTGCGGTCATAGTGGATCGATCGGGTGGCGCATTCTCCCCCGCGCACCCCGTGGCGACATACTTGAAAACTACTGCCATTACATACGATCCAGCAGAGTGCCCCCTTTGCAAGTCGGGCATTCCTATCGAAAAGCCGGGAAGTAGATCATTCGCACCCTAAGGAGCAGTTGGATTTTAAGGTATTTTAATCTTACCTCACCTGGAAATGAGCTTGGTAGGGGTGAGAGCTTGCAACGAGTATTCCATGTTGACACCGGTTTCTTCGTATCGTGCTACTTCAACTCACACGGTGTGGGAATACCCCTGAACGTTTTGGAATAGTGCAAAACATACTTTGGATGAGAAAGGCTTGTGCGTACGATGGAACAGGAAAAACATCTGAGCGAGTCGCAAACGCTAAAAACTCTCCCGACGGATGATGTGCGAGCGATCATGTGGCGCTTTGCCGACCGCTATGATCTTCAAATGCTCGTACAATCCACGCGAGCAGTTGCTCGCGGACCTGTTGCGAGGCTCGTCGCAAACGGCGGTCGTAATTCCCATGAATGGACCCCAGAAAAAGAAGCACTCCTTAAGCATTTCGACGAGTCCGGAATTACTGCAGCGTTTCTTGAGCCAGAGTATGGCGGATTCATCGAGGGACCAAAGAATTTGGCAACCTCTCTGATCGCGTTTGAGCTATCGTGGGTGGATGCGGGCGCTGCAACATGCAGCCTTGCAAGCAACCTTGCCCTGGCGCCCATTCACGAGCGGGGCACACCCGAGCAAAACGAGCATTACCAGCGAGCGATGGCGCCGGCTCAACCGGGCGAAGACCGCAAACCGATGCGAGGAGCATTTGCCCTCACCGAACCACTGCCTTTCGTGGGAGTTGACACTGGCTACATGTCGGGACGCGTGAGCGTCGCCGAGTGGGAAGAAGGCAAAGAGCCTATTCTCCTCGTGGAAAAGCGCGGTCGCTTCATCACGAATATGGGGTTTGCAAACTACGTGACCGTTGCGGTGGAGAGCGGAGATCCACGTATCAAATCGAGCTGCATGGTGATTGTCGAAGAAACCGATCCAGGAATCTTCGATCGTGGTGTCCCCACGAAAAAGCTCGTCCATCAGCTCAGTTCGACGCGTGATCCGATCATCAGCGTGCGCGTACCCGCAAGCCGCATCATTGGGGGCTATGACATTGTCGATGGCGTGATCGTTCCCCGCTACAACCACAGTGAAGTTATTGAGGCTGTTTTCAGGCGTACGCGTGTCACCGTCGCTCTCATGACCGCTGCAAAGTTGCTTTCCGCGGTCGAGCCTATCATTCGTTACCAGCGGCAACGCTTCCGGGGAGGAAACGTTGGCCCCGGCTCCCCGCGCTACGACCTCGGACTTCAGGGAAAAGAGGACGCGCTGCATCGGCTTGTGGACGTCTGGGCAATGGGCGAATCCGCTGCGAGCCTTGGCTTCGCTGCAGCCCGGGGCTTCGATCTCTTTGACCCCATCGAAAAGGAAAAGGAAAAAATCCTTGCCGAAAAAGGCATCAAAGGCGGACGCGCTGAACTCAGAGCGCTCCGCGAAGTGGAGAAGAAAGCTCTCGAACTTATCGCTCTCGAAGGTCAGCCCGCTGAGAAACGCGACAATGCACGTTACGAGGAATTGAAAAACGACACCCTCGTGAAGTATGTTCTCCTCGATGCCGAGACGAATGTTTTGTGCCCAGCCTCGAAACTGTGGTGCGGCTTTGGCGCCAACGCCATGCGCGACGCAGTGAGTCTCATGGGCGGATACGGAATCACCGAGGATTGCCCAGGGTTCCTCGGACAGAAATGGATGGATGCGCAACTCGAGGCTACCTATGAAGGTCCCGAGGCTGTTCAGCGCAGACAGTTGTCCGTAACGATGACATCGCCTGTCTTCCTTGCGATGTTCAAATTATGGATTAAACAACTCAGAGAGATCGCTGCGCGTCGACCTGGCACAGGTGCCTGCACACTCGCTACTGCAATGACGATGTGGCTGTGGACGCTCGAACATCTCACCCAGGCACGCGACGCCAACGGCCAACTCCTCTATCAAAGTGCACGTCAAGGGGTCACGTTCTCGCTGGCTGATGCTCTTGCATGGTTGCTTGCTGCACGCCAGCAAATTCTCGATGTTCTTGAACTCGAAGAGAAAGGTCCTTCCAATCCAGCTCTTGCAGAAGGTCTCGAAGGATATGTCGAGTTCTTCACGGATCTCGCCCATGTTCAAGCAGCACGCGCCGCTGGAGAGTGCGCACGCATCTGCGCCGAACTTGTTCACGGATACAATGCCCATCCTGGCTGGACTGAAAGTGCATGCTCGACGTGCTTCTCAAGCGAAGACTTCGACGAATGGGAAGCCATTATGCCAGGACTACCCTGCGGCGCCGAAGAAGAACAACGGGTCTATGAGAAAGAGCACCTCATTCCAAAAGCAGGTCCATGCGTGCGCTTTGCGGGCTTGGAGCAATTCGAACAGCTGCGTGTGAAACTCGATGGATGCCTGACGGGTGCTCGGCTTGCCAAAGACAGAGCTGCCAAGGCTCTCACAACTGTCATGATTCCCGAAGCACTCGATTACCCCCAGTGACGGGAGCTACGCTCTTAAGCTGAGCGCTTTTTTACACCATGGGAACAAGGAGTAAGGAATGACAGAGCAACTCGAAGGACAAGCTCTCGAACGGATGCGCATGGATGTCGATATTGTGTGCGTGGGGTTCGGTCCGGCGACCGGTGGATTTCTCACGACGCTGAGTCGCGCATTGGTGGACGAAAATGGGGCGCCGCGATTCAAAAGTAAGGCTTCGCCTGGCATGCCTCTCCAGGTCATCTGTTACGAAAGGGCAGACGACATCGGGTTTGGTGTTTCGGGTGTAGTCACGCGCGCACGTGCCATTCGCGAGAGCTTTCCTGACCAAGATATTCCGGCTGAAGTTCCTTTCGCAACACCTGTCGAACATGAACAGCTCCTTTATCTCCTTGATCCTTGGGGAGCAAGCCGGCGTTCTCCCCTCTTGCGCATAGCGGAGCGCGCCATTCGTGCCCTCGGACGAATACTTCCGTACGAGGACTTCGCTCTGCGGATGCCGTGGATTCCTCCATTCCTCCGAAAAGATGGAGGACTCCTTCTCTCGATTGGGCAATTCCAACAGTGGGTTGGATCGCAGATCATGGCAAGCGGTGCAGTTCAGATCTGGCCTGCCACACCCGTAGATAAGCCACTCATCGAAAAAAATCGGGTTGCGGGAGTCCTCCTCGTCGATCAGGGCACCGACAAAGCAGGGAACCCCGACGTCGGCTATATGCCCGGCATGGAAATTCGTGCCCCACTCACCGTTGTCGCCGATGGACCGGTCGGTCCAGTTGGACGCGCACTCGACGAACACTTCGGGCTGCCCGAAGGACATTCTCGCACTGAATGGGCACTCGGCATGAAAGTGGTCGTCGATTTACCTGAAACATGCACACTTCCGGCCGGAACAGTTATCCATACGTTTGGGTTCCCCGAACCGGAAATCTTCGGCTTCTTGTACGTTTATAAGGAACGCGTGGCTTCTGCCGGTATTTTCGTGCCATCCTGGTTCGACCATCCCGCTCGCACCGCGTATCGCTATCTCCAGCATTGGATGATGCATCCCGCCTTGTGGAAACATTTTGAAGGCGGCACGCTGCGAAGCTTCGGCGCGAAAACTCTCTTCGAAAGCGGGCGCCGTGGTGAACCGTGGCTCGCAGGCGACGGATATGCACGCATTGGAGAAGGATCAGGAAGCACGAATGTTCTCTCGGGAAGCGGCGTGGACGAAGCGTGGGCAACGGGAACAATGCTCGCAGAAGCGGTCCTCGAACTACTCAGTCGTGGCGAAGACTTCACTCAGGAAAATCTCGAGCGGGCTTACGTGAAGCGACGTCGTGCGAGCTGGGTTGATCGCGAATCCCGAGTGGCAGAGAAAAGCCGTGATGGGTTTACGCGCGGCGTCATTCCGGGGCTTATCGGCATGGCTCTCACAGGATTCTCACGAGGCCTCCTCCATGTTCCAGGCAAACATCTGCCTCCTGCACGACGCATCCCCTCACTCGAGGAATTCTACCGAGGGAAACTTACACCCGAGGAAGTCGACAAGATTCGTCGCGAATGCGAAGCGAAAGCGGTACCGATCCACGATGCGCTAATGGACCGCGTCGGCTGGCCAAAGATCCCCTTCGACGGCAAGCTTCTCGTCTCCCACCAGGACGCATTACTTATCGGCGGGAAAGTCCAGGCACCGCCTGGCTACCGCGATCATGTCATCTTCCTCCGTCGCCATTTGTGTGAGAATTGTCGCACAAAGGTATGCATTGAGATGTGCTCTGGACAAGCCATCATGCCGGGGGAGGACGGGGGTGTTCCCGCATTCGATCGCGAAAAATGCGTGCATTGTGGCGCATGCGCATGGAACTGCTCGCAGCCCGATCCCGAAATCCCGGAATATGGCAACATACGTTTTATGGCTGGAGCAGGTGGACTACACTCGGCAGAAAACTGAGTACGTGCATCAGGATACAGTATGCTATAGAGTCTCCCTCTGAGGGAGACCTTCCACTTGCGCGTTGGTCTCCGGCGGTATGTGTCAAAGCGTTTTCAGATTTCTCTCAACTGCAGCAAGCAGACCGACGAATACCGTCGGAGACTTCCCTATCTTTTGACCAAAGCGGGCGACACCTAAGGATTTGACCGATAGCCACGCGCGATGTGCCCATCATCGCGACTGATCACGATTGAGCTTTGAGCCAGCATTTTCCTCCGGCATTAGCAGTCATGACTGAACATCTGACACGAGACAAAAGACTCTCTCTCTGCACCTCTGTCTTCAAATGAGCCTTCAATGAAGACACATGCCCTTTGTCTCTTTCCCTTTCTCACACAAGGTTTTTGAGACGCACTTATAGAGCCAGTTTGGGCAGAAAGGACAACTGACAATATTATTAACATTATGTGCTAATCTATTTTTATCAACTCAATCCCTAGTTGCCGAGCGACTTCGAAGCATTTCTCCTCGCGGTAGAATTCTCCATAAAAGATGCGTCGAATACCTGCGTTGGCGATGAGTTTGAAACACTCCCAACAGGGACTTGCAGTCGTGTAGATGTCGGCGCCATCGATCCGCACGCCGTGACGAGCTGCTTGAATGATTGCGTTGGCTTCCGCATGAACAGTACGCACACAGTGCCCTGCCACCATGTCGTGCCCAACGTCGTCACAGTGCGGCAAACCACGGATCGAGCCATTGTAACCGGTGGAAAGGATATTCTTGTCCCGCACGATGACAGCTCCCACGTGCTTGCGGTCGCACGTCGCCCGCGTGGCAACAACGTGCGCGATATTCATGAAATAGTGATGCCAGTCCACCCGGCTTCCGCCCGTTAGGCGGCGTCCAGCCTCTTCAGCCACTCGGTTCGCTTCTTCGAGCCGTTGCTCAAGCGTGCGATCTTCGCTCATCTCCTTCTCTCCTTCCACTACCAGCCAATACGTGTAACTCGAGCGTGAAGGTGAACGAGCCATAAAAAGCCTACGAATTGCAAGCGAATCCCACATGAATCTATGCATGGGAGTTCTTGGGAGCATGGCTTGTCTGGTCTGCTCGGAGCCAAACGCCGCGCGCAGAAAGAGAGTGATATAGGACTCCCGTGTGCCAGCCTGCGATCGTTTTTATAGCGAACAGAGTTCTCCCCACAGCTTGCCTTCGCTTTCGCTCCACCTTCAGACGGCAAAACGCATGAGAAATTGTCGCAGGCACTCAATTCGAAGCATCGTAGGGAGCGGTTAGCTGTCCCAGACGCCACTTTCATCCCCTGCTAGCTAATGAGCCGGTGAAAGCGGAGAGACACACAACGCGCGCTACCGGCTGCACAGGCTCATCGCGGCATGTGCCATCCCGCTCACTCAGAAAACAGCTTATACTTTGTTTTTTCAAAGCTCACATCACGTTGCGGTCTCGCCGCGATTGGGGTCACACGTGACGCTTCCTCTTCACTCATGCGTGGATGGCACGTCCCTCCACGGCGAGAGCTGCTTCCTTGAGAGCTTCAGAAAGCGTGGGGTGGGCGTGGCACGTTCGGGCAATATCCTCAGCCGTCCCACCGAATTCCACCGCAAGCACAGCTTCTGCAATCATCTCGGAAGCGCGAGGTCCAAAGATATGCACACCCAGCACGCGCCCACGTGGTCCTGCGATGACCTTGACAAAACCTTCGCGTTCGCCTGCCGCTTTTGCGCGACCGTTCGCACCAAACGGGAACTTTCCTATTTTGATTTCATCGGAGCTGAACTTGTTGCGAGCTTCTTCTTCGGTGAGACCAACGTAAGCTGCTTCGGGCCATGTGTAAATGACCCCGGGAATGGCTCCATAGTTCACGTGACCAGGAATACCTGCGAGCAATTCTGCCCAAGCCACTCCTTCTTCTTCCGCCTTGTGTGCCAACATGGGTCCCCGGACAAGATCGCCTATTGCACTGATACCGGGCGCGGTCGTGGAGAAATCATCGTTGATTCTCACGCGACCTCGTTCATCTAGAGCCACGCCTGCTTCTTCAAGGCCAAGCCCCTCGGTAAAAGGCCGACGCCCCACTGCAACGAGCACCTTGTCGCATTCGAGTGTCAGTGGAGACCCATCGGCTCGAACAACTTCCACCAGTGCTCGATCTTCTCCAACAACTTTCACACCTTGGACTTTCGCTTCGAGTTCGAATTCGATTCCCAACTTGCGCAGTGATTTTGTGAGGGCATCACCAATTTCCCTATCCATCATGGGAACAATCCGCGGCAACATCTCGACTACCGTGACCTTCGCGCCGAGACGTCGCCAAACACTGCCGAGTTCGAGCCCAATATAACCACCGCCAACAACGACCAAATGCGAAGGAACTCGATCGAAGTCGAGCGCCTCTGTAGAGCTGACAACGACACGCCCATCGAATCGAGCCGCTGGGATTTCGATGGGAACGCTCCCCGTGGCAAGAAGAATGTTCTTTCGCGCAGAGAGCTCGATAATCCCGTCGTCCGCTTCAACAAGTACTTTCATCCCTCCTGCAAGACGGCCTTTCCCGCGGACGACGGTCACGCCGTTCTTCTTCATGAGCATTGCTATCCCACGGGTGAGCTCATCGACAACTTTGTTTTTGCGTGCCACCATCGCCGGAACATCCACGGTAAGATCCCCCACATGGATACCGTGCGATCTGAAACTCTGCTGTGCCGTGGCAAACAGCTCACTCGAATCGAGCAATGCTTTGCTTGGAATGCATCCCACGTTGAGGCACGTTCCGCCAAGAGTCGCGCGTTTCTCTATGAGTGCCACCGAAAATCCTAATTGCGCTGCGCGAATTGCAGCAACATATCCACCAGGTCCACCACCGATGATAATCACATCATGTTGTTGTGCCATTGTGTCTTTTCCTACTTTCGTCAAAGCTACACTCACTTACTCATACAGAGGAGCAATGCTTTCTCGCCACAAGAAAGGGACATAACACGTCGCGCACGAGATGCCGTCCTTCGCCCGAGAGTCCCGTTATCATCGCAGCTCGCTCGTCTTGGTGCAGAGGTTTCGTCGTAGTCATCCACGTATCCTCGGGCACTTCTCTCGAGTACTACTCATCCGCGAGAGCGATTTATGCGCGAAATTTTCGATCGTAGCTATAGCGGCGTACGCTCTTGTTCTCGCCCACAATACACATTATAGTTGCGGTGTTGGTTCACTCTTCGCATCAGAGTTTTCGCCGGGGGATGGTGACGAAGGCATCGGTGTCAACTTTTCCTGTCGATCTTTGCCACGAATTCGGTCGAGCACTCGCTGCCGAGAGCTCTCTGGTACAGACCGCACTTCCTTAGTGGGCTCCGGAGTCCGCGTGGGCGTTGGCGGAGAAGTCTTTACTTCTTCCCGCGTAGCTGAGCGCTCGTTAGTCCGTCGCTCCATCTCCGACTGCGTCCGTACATTTCCTCCGCGACGCTCGATCAAGTCCCTTGTGTGCTGCTCAGACCGTAGCTCAGGAGTCTCGCTCGAGGGTGTTACTCTCCCTCCCACAATCGGCATCCCCTTTCCTGGCACGGGTGTGGCAGACTCAAAAGGATTTCGTCGACGCTCCTCAGAACGTGGTGTGAGGAAAGGCCCGCGAGTGGGGAACACCCGCGTTCGGGGAATTGCCTCTGGCGTTGCTTCCTCGGAGGCCTTTGTCGGTTGAGGCTGCCGGGTCGAAATGACATCGGACACAGGTGGCTTGTCGGAGAGCGGTGTCACGGTGGGAGCCGGACGCGATGGTCGCGGTCGTGGTGGCCGCGTCCACGTCGGCAACGGCGTCGATGTCGCCGTCGGCTTGGGCGGCGGTGTCAGAGTTGGCTCTGGTGTCGGCGAAGCTGTCGGGCTCGGCGTCGTTGGCCGCGGAGGGGGCGTCCTCGTTGGAGTAGGCGATGGCTCCGGCGTCAATGTGGGCTCCGGCGTCGGGGGCGGCGTAGCCGTGGGAACCGGCTCCGGCGTCGATGTCGGCACTGGTGTTGGCGACGGTGTGACCGTCGGCTGCGGTGGCGGTGTCACCGTTGGTTCAGCTGTCGGGCTCGGCGTCGTCGGACGCGGACGGGGCGTCCTCGTTGGAGTGGGCGACGGCTCCGGCGTCGGACTTGGCGTCACATCAGGCGTCGGGCTTGGGGTAGCAGTAGGCGTAACTGTAGGCGTGGCCGTTGGTAGCGGCGTCTCAGTAGGTGAAGGACTGGGCCTTGGCGTTGGTGACGGCGTCACTGTGGCTGAAGGACTGGGCGATGGCGTCGGCGTCGCTCCCGGAAGAGTCTTTGCACTCACGGGGGCAGTTTCAGCGTAAACGGGACTCTCGTTCAAGGCTCGGATTTTGTACCAGTACGTGGTGTCCGGTTTCAGTCCCTTGTCAACGTAGCTCCACTGCTGCCGCAACTTTTCGAGAGGATAATATTCACCTCCTCGTGAGTCAGAGCGAAGCACCATGAAATCGGTTGCGTTCGCAGCGTCGCTCCACCGCAGCTCAATTTCTGTTGCACTGAGAGCACGCGCCTGCACCGAGCGCGGAGCCGATGGTGGTTGGGGAGTCGGGGTAGCCGATGCGACAGGTTGCGTCCTGACACTCACAACCTCGCTATCTGCCACCATGCCTAATGCGTTCGCAGCGCGCACCTTGTACCAGTATTGCGTATCAGGTAAAACGTCGCGGTCCACATAGTAATTCCTGTCACCGACGCGATCAATAACGTCGAAGCGTCGCGCCCCGTGCTCGCTCCGCAGGATATAATACCGGTCAGCAAAGTTCGAAGGGCGCCAGCGAAGCTCAACTCTATATTGTCCGACATTGCGGACTTCCAGATGGCGCGGAGGCTCCGGCGGAGGAATCGAGACATCGATGACCACCCCTCCAGCGGGAGGTGCTACGGGAGGAACAATCACCGGAGGAGGTCCAACGACCACAGGGCCGGCTCCCGGCACATCCACTCGCACCTCGGCGATCTGACTGTCTGCAATCCGTCCATCCGCGGCATACATTCGAATCTTGTAGTAGTAGACTCGCCCCCACATCACTCGCCGATCGATATAGTTCGTGGTGTTATCTAGAACGTCGAGAGTGACAAAAGGAAGATCGAGATCAGGAGTTCGCAAAATGGCATATCGAGCGTAGCGAAGGGGCGATTCCCATCGGAGCAAAACGCCATCCACGTCTACCACCACTTCTCGAATGCGTGGCGGCGAGAGCGCTCTTACGGCTCCCGATGGAGGCACGGGCACCTGCTCGGACTCTTCGATTTGGCTCTCCGTCGGAACAGGCGTCGCCGCAGCTTTTTCGTCGGGTGTCACAACGCTCACGACCTTCGAGTCTGTGGTCTCGGGATTGTCGTTCTGGGCGCGGACTTTGTACCAATAGCGAGTTGCCGGCGACACTTCGCGATCCGAGTAAATCTGCTTTCCTTCGACGGTTGCCACAGCAAGAAACTCAGGGGTCTTTTCGTCCGCACGTAGGACGGTAAATTTCTTCGCTCGTGCGGCTTCACCCCACGAAAGCATAACTTCGCGCGGACCTTGTGCAGCAGCTTTGATCCACGCAGGCGGGTCGGGCGGGTAGGGAGGTGTCTTCACCGTGACGGGCCCTGCTGGCTGGTCAGAACGCACATCTCCCGCCCATGCAAAAAGTCGATACGTGTACTCGGTCTCAGGTTGTACAATGTCGAGATAATCGATTTCCGTTGCGGGAATCTTCGCAGCAACGACCACATAGTCCGCATTTGCCCCTCCCTTACGCTCGAGCGAAAGATGTGTCACCCCCGTCGTTGCTTGTTCCCACTCGAGCAAAACTTCTGTAGGACTCGCAGCCAACGCTTGGAAACCACGGGGAGCAACGGGCGCAGCTTGCACGACCGGTGAAGCCATCCCTGGTTGGCTCGGCGATGTCCCAGAGTCGCGTTCGAAGCAACCAGTCAGAACTGTCAAGATTCCGAGCAGCGTGAGCCCAACAAGGAAAAATGATCGCGGCCGCATTCTTGTTCTTGAACAATCCCGCCCCGCCGCTGCGTGCACTTCTTGGACTTTGTCATTCTTCCAAGCCCCTACCAGACTCGCACGCGAAGCCGGCTGCGAGCACTCACTCTGACTCCACATATGATCCTTCATGTCTTATTCTCCCACAATCGCTCCTAGGATCGACGCCCTCCCCTTGGCTCTTGAGAGAGCGCACAACAGAGCTCTCAAATAACTCAGTGACTTCGAAGTGAAGAAGGTCGTCATCATTCAAAAAGTATTTTAGGCAAGAAACGAGCCAATCGGCAACGTAAAAAGCGCCGGGGTAAAAAGACTAGAGAGACAAAAGGAAAGCCTGCTAGTGAGTCCGCATCCAAAGGCTTTCCTTGTCTATAGTTCAGCAAAGAGATCGTAGGTTTCGGCACCCGTCACACGCACGTCCACGAAGTTACCAACCTCAAGCCCACCTGGCGCGGCAATGATAACAGCGCCATCAACTTCGGGGGCATCATACTGCGTGCGGGCAACATACGTTCCGTCCTCGAGCTGGCTCTCCACGAGGACTCTCAGCTGCGTCCCAATTCTGGCATGATTGAATTCCGCACAAATCTCAGCTTGAGTTCTCATAAGCCGGTCGTAGCGGCGTCGGCGCGTTCGCGCCGGTACCTTTGGCTGCAGTCGCCAGGCTGGTGTTCCCTCCTCATCTGAGTACTCGAATGCTCCAAGACGCTCGAAGCGAAGTTGTCTCACGCCGCGAAGGAGAGCTTCGAAATGCTGACGCGTCTCGGTGGGGAATCCCACAATCATTGTTGTGCGAACAGCCATGCCAGGGACACTGCGCCGCAGCCGAGCCAGAACAGTTTCCACATTCACCCGCGCATGGGGACGCTTCATGAGTCTCAGAATGTCGGGCTCAAGATGTTGGAGCGGCATATCGAGGTACGGAACAATTTTCGGGGAACTAGTAAATGCTTCCAGAAACCTTTCGTTCACCCCGCCTGGATAGAAATAGTGAACGCGGATCCAGAAATCGCCCTTGAGGGAAGCGAGGTCTCCAAGCAACTCTGCTATTCCGTATGTCCCACCATAAAGATCTTTCCCGTAATCGCTCGTATCCTGAGCAACAAGGCACAGCTCGCGTACCCCTCGGCGCAAAAGGCTCCGCGCTTCCGCAAGAATGACTTCTTTCGGCACGCTCCGAAGGCGTCCTTTGAAACCGGGAATCGCGCAAAATGAGCAATTGTGGTTACAGCCGTCGGCGATTTTCAGGTAAGCATAGGGCCGCCATCCACCAAGCTCCTTGCGCGGCGTTTTCTTTTTCACGACCGTCTCGGGCAATTCGCGCACAGCATTGACGTGAGTTCCCACCATTCCATGGGCAATGAGGGTCGGAAGGCGTTCAAAATCTCCCACGCCGAGAAAACCGTCCACCTCTGGCAGCTCTGCCGCAAGCTCATCACGGTAGCGCTGTGTCAGACACCCTCCCACAAAAACACGCATGGGATGCCGTTCGGCCTCGCATTGGCGTTTGTGCTCCAGCCATGCGAGAATGGTTGCGATGGATTGCTCTTTGGCGGCGTCGATAAAGCCACACGTATTGATGAGGACAGCATCGTAGTGCTCCGTTGGATCTGGTTCGAGGGGCGCTGCTACCGCTGTGAAGCCGTGTTTTTCGAGCAAGCCTGCGAAGTACTCGCTATCGACGGAGTTTTTGTCGCATCCCAGTGTTACAATGCCGATTTTCATGGTGTCGGGAGGAACTTACGTTGCCTCCGAAAATTACTTCATCGAAAGAGGAACCGCGTGTCCCACAAAATGAACGGAGAGCGCATACGAGGTAAGAAAAAGTTCTTGCATGTGGCTCTCAGTGCTATCGAAAAGGGCAACTGGCATTTCTAAAACTTAGTTTTTCTTCAGAATAAACTTGGTGTAATACTATTTGACACATAGGAGCAACAGCCTCCGCTATGATCGCAAAACGATGAGGCGAACTGTTTCGAAAGAAGGAAAATGAGTAAATACGTCATCGGCATCGATGGTGGCGGCACGAAAACTTTGGGCGTGCTGGCCGATGAGCAGGGCAATGTCCTTGCTCAACACGAAGTGGGATCGACGAATCACCACTCTAACCCTGCAGAGCTGGTAAAAGCAAATCTCCGAGAGCTTATCGAAACACTGCTCTCAAAGGCGGGAGTGAAAGCTGACCATGTCGTCTGCGTTTGCAGCGGCATGGCTGGTGTCGATCGCCCAGACGACAAAGCTTTTGTGAAAGCAATGATGAAAGAGTTCCTTCCCAACGCGCTTGCAATCCCGGTCAACGATGGCCTCATTGCTCTCGTCGGCGGAACGATGCAAGCTTTTGGGATCATCGTTATTTCGGGAACCGGCAGCATTGCCGTGGGAGTCAACAAAGAGGGAGTACAAGGTCGTGCTGGCGGTTGGGGACATATCCTCGGCGACGAGGGAAGCGGCTACATGATCGGATTGCGTGGCTTGCGCGCTGTCTGCCGCGCCGCCGACGGGCGCACGGGACCGACTCTCCTTCAGGATATCGTGCTGAAACATTTCGGCTTTAACTCCGCTGAGCAGATCCTCGGCTGGGTAAAGAAGAACCAAGGTAGCAAAACCGAAATTGGTGCACTGAGCCGACTCGTCCACGAAGCTTACGCACAAGGGGACGAAACAGCTCGACAAATTCTCGTCGAAGAAGCTGACGAGCTTGCTTTGGCAGCAGCCGCTGTCGCACGCAAGCTTTTCGCTAATGACACAGATTATGAGATCGTGGTGGGCGGGGGAAACCTCCGCAAATCTCGACCATTCTTCGAACTATTTCGGGCTGCTGTTGCCAAGCGCCTTCCCGGCATTTCAGTCATTATGCCACGCCGCGAACCCGTGGAGGGCGCTGTGCTGTATGCTCTCGAGCAACTCAAACGCTTGGAAAAAGAGACCGTTCCCAGCTCTCGTTGAAATGGCGGGGAGCCAATGTTAGCTTTTCTCATTGGCTCTCATAAGCCAGGAACAAAGTCTCTGTTTTTTTCTCATGCGCAATCGTGAATAAAGCATTGACCTCTCGTCGCATGCCTCTTCACGATTTAGGCTTGCTATGAGACGAAGAGAAACGCACTCATTTGATCGTCTGCAAAAAATGACGAGAGAAGAACGCTTCATTGCTCGTTTTATCGCTGCGACTTTACCTTGGCTTTCTCTCAGGCTCTATCCCTCTCTCTTGGGACTCTTTGCACTTTGTTTTTTCGTTACGGCATGTGCATCTCTTCCTTTCAGCGCCAAGAAAAGCGATGCATCTACTTCCGCTCAGCTCTCACCCTTTTCATGGGCATCTGAAGCTGTAGAAGCGGACGGACGCGGTATCGCTCCGGCTAATGTTACCGACGAAACGCAACGTACTCTCGCTGCCAGGCAGGCTGCAAAAACAGCAGCTATTGCGGGGCTGAAGACACGCATATCGCGCCTTACTATCACGGGAAGTCAAACCGTGGAAACCGCCATGTCCATCAATTTAAGTGTGAAACGAGCAATCGAAAAATATCTCCAAAATGCTGAAGTTGTCTATGAGAAGGAGATCGAGCCGGGCGTATGGGAGGTTCGAATGCGTGCTGCGCTAGCACCGGTCTCGGAAATCCTCAACCAGCATCGGATCACTCCTGAGCAGGGAATCCCGTTCATGCCATTGCACGATGGACACGTTCCCCGCGAAACATGACCATGCCAACAAAACAGTGTTGATGAGATGATTCACGGTTCTAGTGGAAATGCATAGCTAGAGGAAAGGAAGGATTTTCATGGCACATTATCTTATTACTGGCGGTTGCGGTTTTATTGGAAGTAATATCGCGGCGAAGCTTCTCGCCAATGGCGAAAAAGTCACCGTCTTTGACAATCTCTCTCGGGCAGGAACAGAGCGAAATCTAGCATGGCTCGAATCCATGCGCACCCCCAACTTTGAATTCATTCGCGGCGACGTTCGGGATTTTTCTGCGATACGTGAGGTGTGCGAAAGCCGAGCATTCGACGTTGTCTTTCACACCGCCGCCCAGGTTGCTGTGACAACTTCCGTGCTCGATCCTCGCTCAGATTTTGAAATCAATGCCCTTGGAACATTCAATGTCCTCGAGGCTATCCGCCTTAGCGGACGCAAGCCAATCGTCTTTTTCACGTCAACGAACAAGGTCTACGGTGGAATGGAGGACGTGAAGATCGTAGAACGAGGGGGCCGCTACGACTACGAAGATCTCCCCTACGGCGTCCCCGAATCCCGCGGGCTGGATTTCCATTCCCCCTATGGCTGTTCAAAAGGCGCAGCCGACCAGTACGTTCGCGACTACAGCCGGATCTATGAGATCCCTACTGTCGTCTTTCGCATGAGTTGCCAGTATGGACCTCGTCAATTTGGGAACGAGGATCAAGGCTGGGTAGCTCATTTCATCATCGCTGCATTCAAGGGGCGTGACATCAACATTTACGGCGACGGTAAACAGGTACGCGACATTCTGTATGTTGAAGATCTCGTGCGTGCCTTTCTCATGGCAGCCCAGAACATCTCCAAGACTGCAGGAAAAATCTACAACATCGGCGGGGGCCGCGAGAACACGATCAGCCTCCTCGAACTCGTTGCCGACCTCGAAAATCTTGTGGGGCGAAAAATCCAACTACACTTCGGGCCTTGGCGACCTGGCGATCAGCCAGTCTACATCAGCGACATTCGGCGAGCTGCGGAGGACTTCGGTTGGGCGCCTTCCATTTCCAAATCCGAAGGCGTGCGAAAACTTCTCGAATGGGTTCGCACCAACGCAGATCTTTTCGCCTAGACAGTGCGTCAGCTTTTTGCTGTGGTAAGGCACCGTGCGAAGACATATCTTTAGCGAGGATCAGCACCCACATCTCCCCCACATCGGCGAGGAGAGTATCATCAGGAGTCTCTTGGGATTGCTCTTCCTCACCATCTTCGCGTTGGTGGTTATTGTTCCCTTCGTCTACATGTTTCTGGTCTCGCTGAAAAGTCCGGCGGAGATGGGTAACGGGCGGATTATGCCAGAAGCTCTGCTGGATCTCCTTCGTCTGCGAGGCATATCGAGCGTCCTTGTGCGCGTGCAGCTTTCTGACGAACAACTCGCCACTCTAAATCGTGCCCCAGGTGCTCCCTTTGCCCCGTTTCTCGCTGTGCCTCCCGAAAAACTCCAGCAAATGCTCCTGCCCACCGTTCCCCGCGACACACTCTGGGGTCGCCGTATTTCACTTGAAAAACCCTCCGCTGCTGCGACTTTCATCGTTGGTATCTTTGAGCTTCCCGATCCCGAGGGAAAGCTCCGTCAGCTCGACCAACTTACCTTCCTCTGTCCACACCCGTCGGGAAATGCATGGACGGCAGTTGCGGCAAAACGCTTGCCTAACACGGTGGGAACGCTCCTGAGCCGTCTCTTTGTAAACTATCGTTCGTTAGTCAATTGGGACACGCTTGCCAGCGGCAAATTTTGGCAGTGGTTATCGCGCGGCTATCCACGATGGTATATCAATAGCCTTTGGGTTTCTATCGCAACCGTGATTTTCGGTGTTTTTTTCGATTCTCTCGCAGGCTTTGCTTTCGCCAAGTACGATTTCCCTTTCAGGAGAGTTCTTTTCGGCGTCCTCGTTGCTACAATTATGGTCCCCTACCCCGTTACGCTCGTCCCCTCGTTCTTTATCTTCGCCAAACTAGGTCTGTACAATACTTATGCAGCTCTTATTATACCGGGACTCGTGAGCGCATTTGGGATCTTCCTCGTTCGCCAGTACGTTCAAACAATTCCCGATGACCTCGTCGCTGCAGCGCGAACTGACGGTGCAAGCGACTTTGAAGTCTTCTGGTACGTGATTCTTCCCACTGCCCGTCCGGTCCTCGCCGCGCTAGCGGTGTTTCGGTTCCTCTGGCAGTGGAACTCCTACCTGTATCCCCTTGTCCTCACAAACAAGGACACAATGAAGACCCTTCAGTTGGGACTTGCCACACTCCAGGAAACATACGGTACAGTGGATCATGGCGTACAAATGGCGGGAGCCACATTAGCCATTATCCCCATACTTCTCATCTACATTGCACTCCAGCGCCATTTCATCGCGGGTATCACCATGGGTTCCGTCAAAGGATAAACGCCCACAAGACCACCCTGAGGTTGCTACGGGAATTCCTTCCTTCGCGCCTCTCCCCTATATCTCGACCTGATGCGAGACTATTCCCGAACGAGACGAAGCAGTGATGCTCTTCTTCGGCTCGGGAGAGGGAGCGAAAAGAGTGAACGAAGAGCTGGCATTCCGGTTGGGCGCACGCGGTTGGTGTGTAAGCCAACTGCAGGAAAAACTGAACATCCGAGCCGATGGTCGCTTTGGTCCCCAAACTTATGAAGCGGTGGCAGCCGTGGAAAAATCGTTGGGGCGTGAAGCTCATGGCACAGCCGACAGCGCTGTTTTTGCAGCATGCAACCTTCCGTGGCCAGACGAATTCGAGCGTGCACTTGCTCTCGTCGCCGAGCTTGAAGGAACGTCGTTCGATGATTGCAACGCTGCCGACATCGATGGAGCCGGGCTCACCATGGGAATTTGCGGTTTTACCACGCGCCACGGCGAGGTTCAGGCGCTCGTGGAAACTTTTCTTCGTGAAGTCCCCGAGGGGTGGCAGGCATTACCAGCTTCTTTCCAAAACGCCATTAAAGCACTCATCGAAAGAAGTGCCCCTCCAGGAGCATGGGAAAAAGTGCTTCTCGATGCTAGTCGCTGCCCACGCAGAGAAATCCGCACAGCAATCACTGCTTGGGGACAGCACCCTTTGATGCGACAGCTCCAAATCTCCTGGGCTCGAACCCGCTTTTGGGAACCAGCATGCCGCGCAGCCGAACTCTTGGGTGTCTCCTGTTCTTCCGGCCGTGCATTTCTCCTCGACGTCTGGGTGCAGAATGGCGGCTGGCGTGAAGGTCATAACCGAAGACTCCATCGGCTGTGCCCATCGGGCGCCAACACGAGCATCGATGAACGTCTGCGCGCGATGGCATTGGCAGTTGCGGGTGAAGCAAAAGAATGCTGGAGAGCCGACGTACTTAGCCGCAAGCTTCTCTTCGCTCGCGGAGCAGGCATGGTACATGGCACCTTTTACTCTCTCGTGGCGCAAGCCGTAACAACGCTCTGAGCATTATATCTCTTACGCTCGGTCAGGGATCAAACTCGCACACATCAGATTCAAAGGAGAATAAAATATGGCTTTCCCAACCGACGGGTTGCATAAATTTTTCCGAAGCACCCGAACCTACATATTTTTCACCACGCTCATTTCGGGTGCTGTTGCTTTCCAGATACTCGATCAGCAACAGGCAGATGCCATCATCAAGGCCGCTGTGGAATTAGGCATCGCATTTTTCGGGAGCACGTGGACGCACAGTGTGGGACAACGCGACGTTGGACAACGTTAAAAGTAGTGCCGCACGCGCCGCGCAGACTTGCATCGTGACTTTCTCTCAGTGGTGCCAGAATCGATCCCACAACTCGTGGAAAGTGCGACCACGCCCCTCAACCTCTCTTGGCCCAACCACCTCGATCCCAACCCGCCCCACATAATCCTTTACCCGATCGGGCGATGTAAGTTCTACCCGTAGGGTAAGCGGGGACGGTGGAATGTAAGGGAGAGGCATCTCGTGTGGTTCTCGGGCAAGAGAAGCGTAGACGCCTTCTTCGATGAGCCGGTGAGCATCAGCTGGTGGCAAACACACTGCCGAGTAACGGGTCACGCCGACCTTCACCTGAGCACAGACAAGATTAGGACCAATGAGGTCACGCGCTTCTCGACACACAGCCTGGTCCCCTGAGACAAAAACTACTGGTGCGCCGAAACTCCCTGCAATGCCAGCGGCAAAACCCACTTCGCCGATCGGCACTCCGTTGAGCGAGGCGTGATACCACGCCTCGCTCGACATGGTATGGCAAAGCACCCCATCAGCAACACCCGCACGCGCGTGAGCGCCCACGAGCACCACCGCGCACTCGCCTCCTCGGAGAGGATCCACAAAACATCCCCAGCGATGGCCAAAGACATAGTGGGCTCCAGGCTCGAGCCGATCTTTCAGATAGCTGTTGAAAGAAAAAGGACCTCCAGCACCGTGGCCATCCACAACGTAAATTTCCTCAAAGCCAGCTCGCTTTGCGCCTCGCACTGCTGCATTGACGTCCTCGGTGTAGAGGAGACGTCCCTCGTTGTACGCGGGCGCAGTGGAACTCACTTGTTCCCACCGCGTAATGCAGGAAATGCCTTCCATGTCAGTCCAAATGAGGATCCGAGAAATCTTCCGCGGCGATCGTGTCTTCTTTGGCACTTTGTGCTTTTGGCTCATTGATATCTCACTCGCTACTCAAAGTTATGAACGCAATAGCACAAACACGCTGACCTGAGTGATTGGGCAATGACAATGAAAACATGCACGAGAGTGACGAATGAATCTGCTCTGCATATACTAATATTGCATAAGTGGCCAAGCATAATGCTTTCTCTTTGCACAAATTATTGCTTGCACGGAGCGAGCGGATTCTGCTTTGATCATCCCGAGAAATGTTTTCGTGAGCCCATATTTAGGACGATGAGCTTGCGCCACTTTCGATACTAAAAAGCGGTGGGATCGATGTCTTTTCTCAAGAAGTTCATCCCTCGTAGCTCGAGCAACGGCGAGCAGGACGAGAAGAATCAAACTGCGACGCCTCCTCCCGAGATTCCGAGGAAGCTGCCCGATCCGGGAGAAAAGGTCGCTGCAAAGAACACAACCTCGACCAAGCTAGGAGTAGTCGCTCCGCCCCAAGAAGCTGCGGCTCCTGCGCGACAGAAGAGCTCTATCGCCCAACAAATTCGGGGAGAAGAAGCCAAACCGACCCGCGGCGAGCCACTCGCTCCCGAAGGAGAAGAAGCGGGCAAACTGCGCGAGGCTGCCCCGGGGCCAACGGCTCCAGAGCTCACTGTCTCGGAAGAAACGGACCTCCTCAAGCTCCTGAGCGAACAGGCAGGGCTCGAGTATGTTAAGCTTGGCGATGTTCCCAAAAGCTATATCACTCCCGAGCTCCTCCGAATGATTCCTTCGGAAATAGCCCGCAGCTACAAAGTTTTCCCTATTCGCTATCGTCCGGAAGATCAAACGATCGTTGTCGCAATCAGCGACCCACTCAATATCCGCATTGTCGACGATTTGCGCCTCTTCCTCATGGACAAAAATGTCCGCAATGTAGAGGCAGTTGTCGCCAATGAGGAGGACATCCTCGACTACATTAACCTTTATTACGGCGTAGGCGACAAAACGCTTGATGAAATGGTCGAGGAATTTGAAGCGCAGGACACGTCGACGGGACTGGAACAACGCGAGGGAGCATACGACCTGAGCGACATCGAGAAAATCGCTAACGAACCCCCGATCATTCGCTTCTGCAACCTCCTCCTCTTGCAAGCGATCAAAGATCGCGCAAGTGACCTTCATATTGAACCATTCTCCAGTGCGCTGCGCATCCGCTACCGTGTAGACGGCGTTCTGCGTGAAGTTCCCTCCCCACCAAAGTCCTGGCAAATCGGTATCATCTCACGCTTCAAAGTTATGGCAGGCATGGACATCAGCGAGTCACGTCGTCCGCAAGATGGCCGTATCAAACTCACCTTTGAAGGGCGGGAAATCGATCTGCGTGTTTCAACACTTCCCGTCGCTCACGGCGAAGGTATTGCCATGCGTATTCTCGACAAGAACATGGCGCTTCTTGGTGTCCAACAGATTGGGATGATGCCTGACGTGCTAGAGGTCTTTGTGAAGGTAATCCAGCGCCCCAATGGCATTATCCTTGTGACTGGTCCAACGGGGTCCGGAAAAACCACTACTCTGTACGCCGCACTCAATGAGCTCAATAGCCCAACAGAGAAGATCATCACAGTTGAAGACCCTGTAGAGTACCAGCTGGACGGTCTCGTGCAAGTGAACATCAACGCAAACGTGGGACTCACTTTTGCCCGCTGCCTCCGCGCTATTCTTCGTCAAGACCCCGATATCATCCTCGTCGGTGAAGTTCGCGATGTCGAAACTGCTCAGATCGCCATTCAAGCTTCTCTTACCGGTCACTTGGTGTTCTCGACTCTGCACACCAACAGTGCTGCTGGTGCAGTGACCCGCTTGATCGACATGGGTGTCGAGCCCTTCCTCATCACATCAACTCTCGAGGCAGTTATCGGCCAGCGCCTCGTCCGTCTTATTTGTCCCATGTGCAAGCGTCCCTACACCCCCACACCCGAAGAACTGGCGGAATTTGCCACCACTCCTGAAGAGGTCGCCGATATCACATTTTTCCATGGCGAAGGTTGTGAAGAATGCGCGAATACGGGATATAAAGGCCGCCTCGGCATCTTCGAGCTACTCCGCGTCACCGAGGAAATCCGTGACCTTATTCTTGAACGTGCGACGACAGACGAGATTCACGAGCTTGCGATAAAACAGGGAATGAAAACAATGCGACAAGATGGTTGGCTGAAAATCTGTCTCGGCATAACCACGTTCGAAGAAGTATGTCGCCATACGCCACGTGAATCGCGCGAATCGATCCGTCTCCAAATGGAAAAACTCCTCCACCAGACTGTCGGAGAGGTGAGCGGCACACAACCCAGCGACAGGAAACCGGCCAAAATGGAGGAGATCGAAAAAGAGGCTCTTCCCACAGGAACTGAGCCGTGGTCTGACGAAACGGGCATGCGAGCACGTGACGCGGGTGATGCAACGGTCGCAGAAATGCCTCCTTTGCCAACTGAGCCAACAACTCCCCAGTAAGGAACGGGCTAACGAAGACCGAAACCACCTCATGGCTAATCTGAGTAGCCATGTGGGCATGCCTCAGGCGAGAATCTTTCCCTCTGCGTCGAGCATAAGTTTTCTTTTTGATGGTTTTAGCTTAAGCGAATTTTCTCAGAAAGGATTGTGAAGGCTATGTACAAATTAGTTCTTCTTCGCCATGGCGAAAGTGTGTGGAACAAAGAAAACCGTTTCACTGGATGGACGGACGTTGACCTCTCCGAAAAAGGGATCGAGGAAGCCCACCAAGCGGGCAAAACACTCAAAGCCGAAGGTTTCTGCTTCGATGTCGCGTTTACCTCGGTACTCAAGCGTGCAATTCGCACACTCTGGATCACGCTCGACGAAATGGATCTCATGTGGATCCCCATCACACACTCGTGGCGATTGAATGAACGCCACTACGGGGCACTGCAGGGACTCAACAAGGCAGAAACAGCTGCCAAGTACGGCGAAGAGCAGGTCAAGATCTGGCGGCGCAGTTATGATGTTCGTCCGCCGGCGCTCGAAAAAGATGACCCGCGTTGGCCCGGCCATGATCCTCGCTACCGCGATCTTGCGCCCGAAGAGATTCCTCTCACGGAGTGCCTCAAAGACACCGTGGCTCGGTTCCTTCCTTTCTGGCATTCAACCATTGCTCCCACGATCAAAAGCGGAAAACGCGTGATTATCGCCGCCCACGGTAACAGTCTGCGTGCACTCGTCAAATATCTCGACAACATCAGCGACCAGGACATCATCGAACTCAATATCCCCACGGGAATTCCCCTTGTGTACGAGCTCGATGCAGATCTCAAGCCGATCAAACACTATTATCTCGGCGATCCGGAAGCAGTGGCAAAAGCAGCAGAGGCTGTCGCGAATCAGGGAAAAGCTCGCTGACACGGAACCGAAGACAGATGTAAGACGTCTTCTCGGGTCTGTTTACGTTAAACGCCGAGGAACTACGGCGTGTTTTACTCTTTTTCTGCAGAACAGCGTAGTGGTTCCCGACCTAAATGATAGGAAAGAAACCACGCACAGGGGTGAGATAAACCACAAGCTCATCCTCCCCTCGTGCAGCAGCACGTGTGTGATGGGCTGATACCGATTAATTCACGACATAGTGGCGCGGGAGGAAACGAATACGCAACTCCCGCGCCACTCCGTTTTTATTGGGGAAGTAGCGCTTGGCTTCCTTATCGTTTGAATACCCCTTCTGCCAACCCTCCTCGCTCTGCCGCAGTCAACCCCATTGTCCTTTGAGCACAGAGCCATTCCACCAGCTCACATCGTCATTCTTCTTTTTCTGGAAAGCCGAGGAACGCAATCCCGGTCTTTTTCTGCGCCGATCTCACCATTTCAGTGGCTGCTTCGTTTGCACGCTTGATGATCTCTTCTTCGGAAATGCGCGCTAGTTTTCCATTTTCGACGACGAGCTCGCCGTTGACGATGGAATACGCCACAATATGGGAATCGCCTGCAAACACTGGTGCTGCCACCGGGTCGTGCAAGGCTCCCGCCAGGCCCAGTTGGTCAAGGTCGATGAGAATAAGATCGGCAAGTGCTCCTTCTTCGATACGGCCTAAATCGGTGTAGCCCAACACCCTCGCACCGCCGCCAGTCGCCACGGCGAGAACCTCACGCGCCGTAATAGCCTTGGCACCGTTCATAACGCGGTGAAGAAGGAGAGCATGACGCACTTCCCCGAGCATATCGCTGGCGTCGTTGCTTGCGCTTCCGTCGACGCCGAGCCCAACAGGCACACCAGCTTCGAGCATGAGCGGAATGGGTGCAATACCAGATCCAAGCCGCATATTCGACGCTGGACAATGCGACACTCCGGTCCCGGTCTCAGCGAGGCGCTGGATCTCAGCCTCGTTCACGTGCACCATATGCGCAAACCACACGTCGCGCCCAAGCCAACCGATTTTCTCCGCCCACTCCACGGGTCGCATCCCATACACCTCAGCGCAGTAACGCTCTTCGTCTTGCGTCTCGGCGAGATGCGTGTGGAGACGCAAACCGTGCTTGCGCGCTAGTTCCGCCAGTTTCACCATTGTACTCTCTTCCACAGAGAAGGGGGAGCATGGTGCCAGCGCAATTTTGACCATCGCATCTGGCGCAGGGTCATGGTATAGCGCGATAAGCCTCTCGCAGTCTGCAAGGATCTCCTCCTCAGTCTGAACAACATCGTCGGGCGGAAGTCCCCCATGAGAGCGGCCGCGGGTCATGCATCCGCGTGTCGGATGGAAACGAATGCCCAGTTCACGCGCCGCCTGTATTTCCGCATCGATCAGTTTGCCGTCACAGCTTCGTGGAAACAGATAGAGGTGATCTGTTGTCGTCGTACAACCCGTGAGAAGCAATTCGCCCAAGCCAGTCAGTGCAGAAATGTAAACGATCTCGGGAGTGAGCTCGCGCCATATCTCATAGAGATTGACGAGCCATTCGAAGAGTTCCGCATTCTGCACTCGAGGCACAGCACGGGTCATCGTCTGGTAAAGGTGATGGTGGCAATTTACCATGCCCGGGAGACACAGCTTGTGCGCACCGTCAATTATTCTCGCACCCGCTGGCGGCTCGAGATCCGTGCCTATCGCGCTTATGCGATTCCCTTCGATCAAAATGTCTACGTTGTCCAGTTCGCGCTGCGCACTGTCGAACGTTGCGACCTTAGCCACACGGCGGAGCAAAATTGCGTTTCCCATGGACAATCCTTTCGCCTCAGTGCTTACGTGCGAGGAGTGAGCGTCCGATGCGTTCCTCACACTTTCTCATGAAAACATAACGATCGTCGTTTTCCTGGTGCCAAGTCAAGTCTTGTACCACACGCGGATAGCTCACAAGTAGCCGGCAAATAGAAGAGAGAACAATGCGGACAGCCGAGTGTTCTTGACGTTGAAAATATTCTCCATCGAAAAGGCAGGTGTGAGAATGACGTCGAGGCATACACTCGTGAAGCTTTTTATTGTGGCGATGGTTATTGGGGTATTCTCGGCCTCCGGGTGGGCACAGATTCGCACGCTGACAGAGAGTACGAAACCTGTGGTCTCACCGGACGGATCGCGCTCTATTATTGTCGACCGCATCTACCGGATCATCGACGGAGAGCCTGAACGTTACCCGAGCAGAATGCTTGTCCGCATCATCGACGCTGGTGGCACAAGCACCCGCCAACGCCGCCTCGAGGCATCCCAAATACGCCTCCTCAACTCGCCTCGATGGTTCGACCCCCGCTGGGTCGCTTTCACTTATAACATTTCCAAAAACGCCAACGGCGTAGTATATGTCGACGCGCTGACCGCAGATGCCCTTCAAATCGAATTCGTTGCTCTTCGCCGACACATGGCTGCTACTGATTCCATCGAAACGGAACTTACGAGTCTCGATGTTACCGAATACACAGGGAAGAATGTCACACGCGTATCAAACATCACTCGGCGAAATCGCGCTGTTTTCCCGTTGCTTTTGCGCCCCATTCCGCCGTACGATACATCGCCCTTCCCCCTCGTTTTCGCCGAGCAAATCAAGGCAGCGCTGAAGGCATATCACGATTTTCTCGCCAAACGAGGATACCATTTGTTCTCGATTGAAGAAGCAAGCGAATCTTTCGACAAAGAGGAGAAGCACATGGCGGCTCTCGCATGTATCGACGGACGCCCCCATCTCCTCATTTCCCCCCTTGAGGCAGAAACGCCAGCGGCGGCAATGGAGCAGGTCAAGACTGCAGCGCTTATGCCAGATATTAAATTAATTTGTCTCGAATCGGTAACCACGGCTACTCACTCTGCGGATGAAAACTCTTCCTCCACTCTCCCCGAGGATACCGAGCCAGCCGGACACTTCGGTGAATACCGTTTCCGTACCAGTTGGAAGGACGAAACCACGGTTCTCGTGGAGCAGGAAATTTTCGAGAGCGAAGAGCAGGAGCCTCGTCGCGTCCCGCTCTACACCTTCACTCTCGATGGAAAACTCGAGCGCATTGGCAATCCTGTGATCATTGACGAAAATACCAGCGAGACACTTGACAACGATACTTTGTCCACCTCTGCCCAAAACATGGGGTCTGATCCACTGCCCGAAGTCTCGGATAAGACAAGCACCCCTCCACTCCCGGCGCATGTCGCAGCGGATACGAGTGTATCCGTTACGCACAAGGTACACTCCACGCCTGCTCCCGTGACAAAAAACGCACAGACAAAGAAGCGTTCATCTGAGCCAACAAAGTCTCGCTACTCAGCAAAGCTACAGTCCGCGCAGCAAGAGAAGTCCTCGACAAAGGCTCGGACGTCGCATCGTTCTTCTCGTTGACAAGTTGCTGTGGCGCAAACGCAAGTACTTATACTCTGTGCACGGCATGGAGTTACGTAAATTAAACGAGGTCAAGCGGTATGAAGGTAGCGATTTTCGGACTTGGATATGTAGGCACAGTGTGCGGTGCATGTCTGGCACGCTATGGCCATGAGGTTATCGGCGTAGACGTGAACCCCCTGAAAGTTGATATGATCGCTGAGGGGAAATCGCCCATCGTTGAACCCGACTTGGATGAACTCCTTGCCGAGGCACATCGACAAGGCCGGCTTTCTGCCACCACAGACCCCGCTGAAGCAGTCAAGGCTGCGGATATTTCTCTCGTATGCGTGGGGACGCCAAGCCGCGACAACGGCTCGCTCAATCTCGAGTACATCTACCAGGTGTGCCGCCAGATCGGCGAAGCGCTCCGCGATAAGTGCGACTATCATGTGGTTGTGATTCGGTCAACTGTTCTGCCCGGGACAGTCGACCGCTGTGCAGCCATTATCGAAGATGCCTCGGGCAAAAGGCAGGGGGAGCATTTCGGTATCGCTTCGAATCCAGAGTTTTTGCGCGAAGGGAGTGCAATCAAAGATTTCCAGAATCCTCCCTTCACTCTCGTAGGATCCTCTGATCCGCGCGCCATCGAGGTGCTTCGCGAACTCTACGCTCCCGTTGGTGCCGAGTTTATCGCTGTCGATACCCGTGTCGCCGAAATGTTGAAGTACGTAAACAACTCTTTCCACGCACTGAAGGTAGCATTTGCGAACGAAATCGGCCAAGTTTGCAAAACGCTCGGCATCGACAGCCATGCCGTCATGGAACTTTTCGTGCGGGACACAAAATTGAATATCTCGCCCGCCTACTTCCGCCCTGGCTACGCTTACGGTGGGTCGTGCCTGCCGAAAGACCTCAGCGCGCTCTCCTATCAGGCACAGCAGCTTGATCTCCAACTGCCCGTGCTCTCCAATATCCAGTCGAGTAACCGCCGGCACATTGAGTTCGGAATCAAACTTGTTCAGCGGACAGGCAAAAAGAAAATTGGGCTCCTGGGCCTTAGTTTCAAGCCGGGCACCGACGATTTGCGCGAAAGCCCACTTGTGGAGCTCGTGGAGACCCTTCTTGGGAAAGGATACGCCATCAAAATTTATGATCGCAATGTCAACCTGGCGCGTCTCATAGGCGCCAACAAAGCGTACATCGAAAAGCAAATCCCACACATTTCGCAACTTTTCGTGAACAGCCTCGATGCAGTCATCAACGAGAGCGAATGCATCGTCATTGGAAACAAAGATCCTGAGTTTGCACAAGTTTTCGACCGAGTGCGGCCTGACCAGGTAATCGTTGATCTCGTGCGGATTGATCGCAACAGACGTACGGGCGGCAATTACGAGGGAATCTGCTGGTGAACAAACGTCGACGTCGAGTTCTCATCATCGTCGAGAATTTGCCTGTGCCCTTCGATAGGCGGGTATGGCTGGAAGCCAACGCTTTACGCGACGCTGGCTATGAGGTCACTGTCATCTGCCCTAAAATGAAAAACTATACTGCCAGCCACGAAGTCCTCGACGGTATCGAAATCTTTCGCCACCCGCTCCCCCTGGAGGGAGATTCGGGTGCACTCGGATTTCTTGTCGAATACTCTATCGCCTTCTTCTGGGAGATGCTTCTCGCCTGGCGGGTTTTTCTCACCAAAGGTTTCGAGATCGTCCACGCATGCAATCCACCGGATAACATTTTCCTCATCGCGCTCACGTTCCGGCCATTCGGGGTTCGCTTCGTGTTCGACCAGCACGACATCAACCCGGAACTTTACATTGCGAAGTATGGGAAAAAAGGACCGCTGTACTACGTCCTGAGGCTCCTCGAACGCCTGACATTCGCAACAGCAGACCTCGTTATCAGCACGAACGAAAGTTACCGTCAGATCGCTCTCACGAGGGGCAAGAAAAAGCCCGAACAGGTGCACATCGTGCGGAGTGCGCCCGACATTTCGCGCTTCTCGCCGGTCCCACCTGATCCAGCTCTCAAAGAAGGTCGACGCTTTCTCGTCGCGTACGTCGGGGTCATGGGCAAGCAGGAGGGCATCGATCTCTTACTCGACGCTATCAAGATCATTGTCGAGGATTATGGGAGGAATGACATCCTTTTTGTCCTCATCGGAAGCGGGCCTGAGCATCCGCACATGGAGGAGTATGCGCGCCAAATAGGCGTTGCGGATCACGTTCGCTTCACGGGAAGGATCCCCGATGCGGATCTCTTGCGCTATCTTTCCACGGCTGACGTGTGCGTCAATCCGGACCGGGTCAATGAGATGAACGACAAGTCGACCATGAACAAGATCATGGAGTACATGGCGGTCGGAAAACCGATTGTGCAGTTCGACATGACGGAAGGTCGGTTCTCGGCGCAGGAGGCATCGCTGTATGCGCGTCCGAACGACCCCAAGGATTTTGCCGCGAAGATTGTTGAGTTACTCGACGATCCAGAAAAACGCGAAGCTATGGGCCGCTACGGCCGCCATCGGATGGAAACCCAGCTTGATTGGCGTTTCTCCCGCGAAGCACTCATCCGCGCATACGAATCATTATGCTAGCAAGTCAGCAAGTAATCTATAAAGCAGAATGATCAGCCACGAAGAAATAGCAAGAGAGACAGTCAGTTACAAATACCACGAACAAAGGCGATAGTGAGGGAGACTCTCTATTCCGGGAGTCTGCCCATTCGTAGATAAAAACAAGGAACCGCGAATAAACACGAATCAACGCGAAGAAAAGCAGGAACAACTAAACTGAAATGAAAAGGGAACCGGTCTCTTCCCGTCGCTTTTCCCCTTACCTCTCTGGCTTCTCTATAAGTCCCTTTCTCATTCGCGTGCGTTCGCGTTCATTCGTGGATAAAAATGCTTTTCGCTCTTTCGCGTGAATTCGCGGACTGTGTTAACCACGTTTTTGAGCAAAGAAGTTGCTGAGGAGCGCCGCGCATTCGCTGGAGAGGACTCCCCCGTGATACTGTACGTGGTGATTCCATCGCTCGTAATCGAAAAGCGCCATGTGGGTTGTGACAGCACCAAACTTCACGTTTGCCGCGCCAAACACCACCAAGGGGATACGCGCCAAGAGAATTGCTCCCGCGCACATAGGACACGGCTCGAGAGTCACGAAAATCGCACAATCTTCGAGCCGCCAATCTCCGTACACCTCCGCAGCGCGACGCAGTGCCAGAATTTCTGCGTGCGCAGTAGGATCGCAAAGCTCGATTTTGCGCTCGCGCTCTACCGCAAGCACCTCGCTGCCACGGACCACAACTGCCCCCACAGGAACCTCGCCCGCGATGCCCGCCTCACGCGCAGCATCAAGAGCAAGACGCATCCATTGCTCGTAAGTTTCTTCTGGCGGAAGGGGCATCCTGTCAATCAATCGAGGAGACATCGCCGCTTCGTCCGCTTCGCTCATGACTCTGGGGTTTCATCCACAGAGCGATTCCTGCGATTGAAGCGGTTCATCGCCGCTTCGAGACCACGCTCGAGAAGAATCTCGACAGCATCAGCTGCCTCCTCTTCCGCATGCGCGATCACTTCGTGCGCCTCGGGACTGAAAGGCGAGAGAACATACTCAATCCACCCGCCATCGTGCTCTTCTTCGGGGCGGACGCCAATCCGAAGTCGCGGAAACTCGAGAGTACCAAGCGCATGGATGATCGAAAGGAGCCCCTTGTGTCCCCCATGACTGCCGGACGGTCGCAAGCGGAGCTGCCCGAGAGGGAGATTAACATCGTCGCAGATAACCAGGATCTCGCTCGGCTCACCTCCGTTTTTCGCCGTGAACGCCTGCACAGCACGTCCGCTCAGGTTCATGTAGGTGAGAGGTTTCATGAGGGTTACGGAACGGCCGAAAATAGTTGCCTCCGCCAGAGCCGCTTCGAATCGCGCAGCAAGTGACCACTGGGCACCATGACGCCGCGCGAGAATGTCCACGACATCGAAGCCCACATTATGCGGGGTATTTTCATAACGCTTCCCGGGATTTCCGAGACCGACGATCAACTTCATGCCCTCACCATGCCCCAGTATGCGCTCGATCTCCAAGAGAAATTTTCTGGTGCCGGCAGCGTTTCAAAAAAATAGCCGTGCGCATTTGTGTAGAAAAACGAGGCACGCTTGCCATGATGTTGCCATGAGGAATTACGAGAACGGAAATTGCCGGAGTAGACTCGTCGAGCCCCTTGTCGTTGCTGCAATGCTGGCGGTTGCCTCCTTGAGTCTTTTTTCCTGCACACGCGAGACAACGAGCACGCCAACGCAAACATCCGCGCCTACGGCATCTGTTGAAGCTACGCCTGTGCGCAAGGGTTCAGTAAATGCTTCCCCATCAGCCTCGAAACCAGAAGAACGACACGCAAAAGCACCTGCGGCGGAGGCTTCAAAACTCAAAGAGGATCTCGTCGATCTAATGGGAAAAATCTCTGAGCTCAAAGAGCGAGCAAACACCGTGAGCTCCACTCGTACACGCGAGCGGCTCATTCAGATTGCAAGCAACCTCGAAGAGAAACGCCGCGCGATTGCAGCTCAGCTCGAGAACATGGACGACTGGCGCACTTCCGCCTCACTCGCATGGTCGGACATGCGCGAGGGGCTCGAGCGCGCGGTCAAAGAGCTCCGCGAGGCTTACGAAAAAGCGAAAACGCACTTTTAGCCTGTTCGTGGAGGCGAGAAACGGAAAGCACTCATCCCTCCGATACAGTCCAGGAAGCGACCTCTGCGCCACCATCTCCTTCACACTTCGAGAACTCAGCGCTCAGTCCCGCCGCCGCAGAATCCCACGCTGGGATCCGCCTTCATAGGCTGGCTGGATCACTTTTTGCGCCAGCGCAACCACGCCGCAGCAATACGAGTTCACACTCAGCGCCAATGATTGAAGTAAGGAAGGCGTGCCGCGGTTGCTGAAATTTCTTCGTCCGCCTCCATAAGCTCTGCAGTCGAATCCCACCGTCCCTGGAGGAACTGCTGACGCGGACCTTCAGCGAGCGAAATAGGCCACGACTTACCGTTGTCCGCAACAAGCTTCATCTGCTCGAGGTCGACCGTGAAGACTGTATTCGGGGCAGACTCGTTGAGCGCCTGAATCTCCGCTGCCGTTGCCTCGTCGACCGTCACACAGGGAATTCCCAACGCCACACAGTTGCCGAAGAAAATCTCAGCGAAGCTTTCACCCACGATTGCCTTGATTCCTTTGCCCCAACGCATGATCGCCTGCGGGGCGTGCTCGCGCGATGAGCCACAGCCGAAGTTTTTGTTCACAAAGAGAATCTCAGCTTCCGCAAACTCAGGACGATCGAAAGGATGGAGCTGGCCGCTCCGGCGAAGTTGTTCGCGGTCGTCCTCAAAGACATGCTCGCCGAGACCATCAAATGTGACGCAACGAAGATAGCGCGCGGGAATAATACGATCTGTGTCGATATCGTTGCCGCGCACACTCACAGCTTTACCACTAATTCGGACACGTCTGAGATCGTTCACGACTGGGCTCCTTTCTCACCACGAATACCAAAGAATTCACGCGCATCCACTACTTCGCCAGCCAAGGCTGCGGCAGCAACCATGACGGGTGACATGAGGAGCGTGCGGCCGGTGGGCGATCCTTGCCGCCCCTTGAAGTTCCTGTTGCTCGAGCTCGCACAGATTTCCCGCCCCTTGAGCTTATCGGGGTTCATGGCAAGGCACATCGAGCAGCCGGGCTCGCGGAACTCAAAGCCCGCCTCGGTAAAGATTTTGTCGTAACCGCGCCGTACCATCTCGTCGCGGACAAGCTGGCTGCCTGGAACGATAAGTGCACGAACATGCGGCGCCACTTTGTAGCCACGGCCTTGGATATGTTTCACAATCTCTTCAAAATCGGAAATACGGCCGTTCGTGCACGAGCCAATGAATGCGACATCAATCTTCATGCCTTTGATGGGATCGCCAGGTTTCACCCCCATATACTCGTAGGCCTCCTCGATGAGCGAATGCTCCGAAGGCGGGAACTGGCTTTTGTCGGGAACAACGCCGTCGACCGGGATGCTCTGGCCCGGAGTAATACCCCACGTTACCATCGGAGCGATGTCTTCCGCACGATACTGAACGACGTCGTCATACTGTGCGTCGGGATCAGACTTGACACTTTCCCAGAAACGAACGGCTTCATCCCATTTTTCTGGAGGCGGTGCGTAAGGGCGTCCCTTCATGTAGGCGTAGGTCGTCGCATCGGGATTCACGTACCCGCAACGGGCGCCACCCTCGATGGACATATTACACACCGTCATGCGGCCCTCCATGTCCATTTCGTCGAAGACCTGGCCAGCGTACTCGTAGGCGTAGCCAACTCCACCTTTCACACCAAGCTGGTTGATAATGTAGAGGATGACGTCTTTCGGATAGACGCCGGGCGCGAGGCGGCCATTGATCTCAATGCGCCGCACTTTGAGCTTTCCCATGGCGAGGGTCTGCGTGGCGAGAACATCGCGCACCTGACTCGTCCCAATGCCAAACGCAAGCGCGCCAAACGCACCATGGGTGGCGGTGTGCGAATCGCCGCAGCAAATCGTCATGCCAGGCTGAGTGAGGCCAAGTTCGGGTCCAATAATGTGCACCACGCCCTGCTTCCCTGTTTCCGGGCTAAACAGCGTGATTCCGAATTCACGTGCATTGTTTTCGAGCGCGCGCATCATCTCTTCGGCGAGACTATCGGCATAAGGACGCTCGAGGGAATGAGTGGGCACGATGTGGTCCACTGTCGCAAAATTGCGATGAGGATAGCGCACCTTCCAGCCGCGCTCGCGCAACATCGCAAATGCCTGGGGTGAGGTCACCTCGTGGATAAGCTGCAGTCCCATGAACAGCTGGTACTGCCCCGAGGGGAGCTTGCGAACCGTATGGAGATCGAATACTTTTTCGTAGAGAGTTTTTCCCATCGTTTTTCTTACCTCGCTTGTTTCATCGTGCGCGTTGTGGGCTCAAGTGACTTTCCTTGCTGGGAAACTTCAAGCGATTCCAGGCGCGAGCACAGCTCACGCGAGAACCGCGTAAACGCCTCAAGTTCATGCGCGTTAAAAGTTCCCCACACATCGGCAATAGCTTTTTGGCGCGCAAGACGCAGACGTTCCATTGCAGCTTTCCCTCGCGGTGTAAGATGGTAGTTGCGAAATCGCCCATCCTCCGACGAGACCGATGCCGTGATGATGCCTTTGTCGATGAGCTGACGGATGATTTTTGATACAGCTGCTCGCGATCGGCTTCGTTCGCGTGCAAAAAGGGAAGGCATAAAGTCGTCACCTTCGATTTTGTCGAGCACTCGCCACTCTTCCACGGTGATGCCCGCTTGGCGTGCGAGCGCCTCGCGCCGCCTCTGAAAAACCTCCGAGAGCTCTTGGAGGGCAAGAATAGCCGCGTGGATCGTATTCTGCTTATGTTCGTGACACGCCGTCATTGTTAGCCATAGTTAACTATTGACTTAGGAGAATTATTATTCAGCCGCCCCTTGTCAGCCACAGCCGAAGGAGAAATCCCTTACGCCCAATAAAATCGAGTTACGCCGCAGGGTTTAGAAACGAATAACGTACTGAAGGTACACAAAGTTAGCACCGTCGGCTTTCCCAAATTTGCGAGGATAATTCCCGGCAAAGAAATGCGACAGCCCACCCTCGAGTGTGACCCTTTTATTGAGCTTGTAGGTACCAACAAGGCTGAGTTCATCGCCCAGATCCCTGCCGCTCTGGCCTGTCTTATCACGTAAGCCCGGACCATTATACCATGCGTCCGTGCGCGAATCGAGCCAGTAGTGGTGTGCCTCTGCCTGCAACTTGAGCTTATTCGTAGGCTCCACACTGAAGATAAGCGCCAATTCCCGGAGGTTTTGGAGGCGAACAAAATCGATAATCCCATAGGGTGAGTGATTTGACCCAAAGAGGCAACTGAATGAATTGTTTTCTCCATCGCCAAACCGGCGGTCCCCACTGGCAAGGTTCCCTTCGAGCTTAAGCATCGGTTTCCACGGCTTTTCCCACTTGTAGTTGAGGTCGGCGTGGAGCATATATGCGCGCAGATCGTCCTCCGAAATGTTTCCCCACTGATACGCTGCCTCAAGTCCATAACCGAGAGTGCCCTTTCCGGGCTCTTTGAGAAGGGGACCGCGGAGACGCGTGCCCACAGTGTAGCGGCTCGACGTCCCATAGATTCCTGCCTCGCTTTTCACTGGCGACGGAAATGTGCGCATATTATCTCGATCGCTCAACCCAAGTGCGTAAAGATCAACCTCATGGGGCTTCCACCAAAAAAAGGTCGAGTAAACGCCGTAAAAATAGGTGTGATCCATGGGATGAGGCGCGTCGGTCGTGAGCGCTGGTTTGTGGCGCCGCTGGTAAATGTCCGGCTGAACAAAGAAGAAATTGATATCTGCGTCCGCGGTCTTGTACCGCAAACGAACCCCCTCGAACATCCTCAAGAAGTTCCCCCACGACCCATGTTCGACGAGGCGTTCCTCACCCAGTGGCATTGCCTGGCGGCCAATGCGGATGCTCCAAGGCGAATCTTCCCGAAGTTTGGCTTCGAGGAAAAGTTGGCGGAGATGCCAATAGGCTGTTTGCATAACGTCGGTTCGAGCACCAATCTGTCGCGCGTCTCCGACCTCGAAGAAGACACGCAATAACGAGCGATAGATGAGGTCGAGATTGAAGCTCGTGCGGATTAAACCGAGATCGTCATTGTCCGCCCGGCGTTTGTCGAGATCATAGTTATCTCGGCGCTCGAATCTCGCACGCTGTTCACCGCCAAATTGGAGCTTCCACTCGCCCTGCTTTCCCCACTCAAGAGGAGGCACGACGTGGATATTTTCCGACCCAGTCGTCGCAGAGGAATCGCGTCCCATGGGGTTTTGCTCAGCAGCATAGTCAGCAGCAGCAAAGACCGAAAAGGGGAAAACCAAAAATGCCGTCCCCACGACGACTGTGCGCAGCACACTCCGCGCCGCCTCATGTCGCATCCAAAAGCACCAGGGGAGGTCCACCCGTCTCTCCTCATCGTAAAATGTGTTCGTAATTTTTTAACCGATCCTGGCAGGCTTACCAAGCAAACCGTCTCATGGCTTTGTCTACGTCAGCCTACCCTGTCAAGCCTCATCGGGGACAGTGGTGCCAGTCGCCTGCCGCATGAAATTTCTTCTCAAAACTCCCGCGGCAGGCTGACTGGCGTACCCGTGCGCACGGCAGCTCGCGCAAGATCATAGGCTTCAAGATATTGCCGAGCGACGACTTCCCACGAGACGACTTCTTCGAGATAGCGCCGGAGATTTTCTCCGAGCTCAATGCGCAGCTTTTCATCGCATGCCAGCCGAATGACGTTTTCTCGAAGCATTTTCTTATTAGTAAAGAGAAGTCCGCCGCCGCTTTCGAGTGCCTGAGCAGTAAGTCCTTCGAGCGGCGCCGTTGTAATGAAAGGCTTATTGAGGGCGATGATGCGAGCAAGTGTTCCGGACTGGGTTTCGTCCGTTGATGGGAGGACGATAAAATCACACACGGCCATGAGTTTGTAATAGGTATCGCCTCGCGGGATGAACTCATGGTAGTGGGCGATCCCCTTGTCGGCAAGGATGCGGACCTCCGCTGTCCATTCCTCGTAGTCGTGCCGGTGAGCAGGATCGCGCATGGCACCTGCCGCCAAGAGATCCCAGTCCTCTCCGGTGCGGGCGAGAATTTCGTTGTGGATCTCTTCCCACATGGACAGAAGAATATCCCACCGCTTATTCGACTGAATCCAGCCGATCATTCCCACCAGGTGCGGAGCAAGCCCGATCTGATCGAGCCCAAACTCGTGGCGCAGGAGAGGGATCTCATGAATACCCCAGCGCTTGTCGGGACGGACCCCATGGGGCACGACCATGATGTTGCGAGGCGTGGTCCACCCGCGTGCGGAACACGTCCAGTCCCAACGCCATTTTTGGTAATGGCACTTGAAGAGGACGACATGCGCGCGCCTGCACATTTTGTACACGAAATCGGCTTCAAAATCGCGCATCCGACCATGGACCGTATGTGGCTCAACAACGATTGGATAATCGCGCAGGGCGGTAAGCATGGCGAGGAACCCTTCGTTGCCATCGCCGATTCCTCGCTCATCGTGGTACTCATAGAGTCCGTACTCGTGCTGAATGTGGACGGCCCACGGATCGAGCTGGCGGACAAGATCCACTACAGGACGCCACCAGTCTTCGCGTCTCATGTCGATGATAGGATAAACACCCTCCCCTTCTCCATCGGTATGGGAAATGACAAGCACTTCGCGGTCTGGCATTGCGCGCTGAAGAAATTCGCGCGCCTCCTCGCAAAACGTCGCTATCCCACAAAGCCGGGGAGGATAGGAGCTGATGAGTACGACAGGTTGAGTCGCCATATCCATCACCTCCATTGATCACGTTTGAGCCAGTTGCCTCTCATCTGCAATATTTTCTCTCGTTTCGAATGAGACTTGGAGGCTGTTCATCTCATAAGCATTGAGGAGAGCAAGCAGCCATGCGAGCGACGATTCTGCGCCCTGATTGCGATTTGGCCCATCTGGCGTAAGGCCATCGCAACACCCGCCAGTTTCTTCGTCGTAGAGCGGCGTCGACAGGTCGTTGCGGCCGAGGAACCAGTCAATGCACAGTTGCGCATAGTCAAGCCAGCGCTGGTCTTCCGTGACAATAAATGCTGCTCGACATGCCTCGATCATTCCCTCTGCCTCGACAGGCTGCTGATCGAAACGCGATCTCTCGCCTCCGCGCGCATACCAGCCCCGATTGCCAATCGGGACAAAATGCCCGCGCTCGTCACGTTGAATCTCGGCGAGCCACTCGAGAGATTGGAGTCCGGCCGTGATAAGTTCGCGGCTGTCGGTGGCACGCCCCGCAATGAGCAATGCCTGAGGAATGCGTGCGTTTTCGTAGGTAAGATAAGGTTCAGGCCAACACCAATCTGGCGTGGCGTGGTCACGCCAGTGAGTGTACAGCCTCTGAGCTAATCGGTCGCGGATGCGTCGAACCTCGCTATCGCCCGCGAATCGACTGAGATATGATTGTGCACCAATAAGGCCAAAAGCCCAGGCTCGAGGCGAAGAAAATTGTTCAAGCGAGGCGAGAGCTTTTTCGAATATGGGCATTGCCGCCCCGACAATTTGTGAGGAACGCGAGGCACCGATTGCTACACCCAGTCCCCAGACGGCACGGCCCTGGCAGTCCTCCGAGCCCACGTCCTCGAGCCAGCGCCGATCGTAAGCCATAAAATTCCGGAATCGCCCGGTCTCGCTATCGAAGGCATAATGGAGAAAACTCAAGTAGCGGCACGCCAAATCTGTAAGCGATACACAACTCCTTGTTGGTTCGCTCATGAGCTCTTGCGCCATGAGCGCCACAATGAGAGCACGTGCATTGTCATCAGTGCAATAACCATGATAGCGGTCGGGGACGACAAATTTAGCATGCTGGAGAATACCGACATCGTCAGTGAGCCGGAGCATGTGATCCAGCTTGAGGGGTGGCAGCTCGCGAGGTGGCAGTTCCACAGCGCGCGTGCGATGAACGGGTCGGGGAACACTCGCACGCTCGTGCTTCACCTCATGGAACACGTCAAGGTAGCGACGAGCGACCTCTTTCCACACCATCTCGCGCGTGAATGTGTATGCGCGTTTACGCATGGCATGGCGTTCGACCTCATTCGAAAGCAGGGAGTTAATTTTTTCTGCAAGGCCCCGCGAATCCCTGAACCCAACGAGACAACCACGTCCGTCGGCAAGCATTTCCTCCGCGTACCAGTAAGGCGTTGAGACAACAGCCTTCCCTGTACCCAGCGCATACGCTAGCGTGCCCGACACAATCTGTTCTTTGTTGAGATACGGAGTGACGTAGATGTCGGCTGCGCCAAGGAATTCGCAGAGTTCTGAAAGCTCAACAAACCGGTTATGGAAGATGATGTGGGAAGCAACACCGAGCTCGCGCGCCCGACGCAAGAGACTCATACGGTAAGATTCGCCCGATTGGCGTTTCACATGAGGATGCGTGGCACCCAATACCACGTATACGGCATCAGGATGTTCCCCAATAACGGCAGGCATCGCATCTATCATATATTCGATTCCCTTGCCGGGTGACAAAAGGCCAAAAGTAAGAATGACCTTTTTCCCCTCCACACCAAATTGGTCTTTGTAAAAATTTGGATCAACAAAGGGCACGTCGGGAATTCCATGACCAATATAGACGATCTTCTCAGGGGGAACGCCGTAGACCTCCTGGAGCATTCCGATTGCGCGCTGGCTCATGACTACAACGCGCTCCGACCACTGGCAAATTGAGCGAAGAACCTGCCGTTGCCCCGGAGTTGGTTCTTGCAGAACCGTATGGAGGGTAGTCACCACAGGCATGCGAAGATGCGCCAAAAGCTCAAGGATATAGGAGCCATTTTCGCCGCCGAAAATCCCGTACTCGTGCTGGAGACACACGACATCCACATGGTTCATGTTAAGGAAATCAGCTGCCAGGCGGTAGTCCGAAAGATTCTTTTGATCAATTTCGAAGCGGACCTCTGCGGGGTAGTCGTATCCGCCTACAACATCGTTCATGACGACAGCCCAGATTTCGGAATCTTTTGCCTCGGCAGCAAGGGAGAGCAGGAGATCCGTTGTAAAGGTGGCTATTCCGCACTGGCGCGGAACATAGTTTCCGATTAGTGCTATCTTCGGCAACCTGTCGGAACTTCTTCGAATATCCTGCAAAGCCATTCGATTATCCTCCCTTCTTTTGCATTTCGGGGCGACTGCTCCTTGAGCTCACTGCAAACGGAACAGACGAAAGTCCATGTCCGCACTAGAAAAAGAGACAAAAACTGCCCGTCGCTTCGGAAAGCAAAAGCTGCGCCGACCGGCGAAAAGCCAGACAACATTTGAGCCCTCTGGTTCTGGTGATTGACCTAACATAATTTACACAATCGAAGAGATGCGTCGAGATGCGTCGCCGTCAGGGGGGTCACAAAACATGTTTCGTGGAGAAACGCTAGAATGGTTTTTCTGTGTCGAGAAGACACGTCCGGCACATGCAACCTTCAACATTTAGGGGAGATGCAGAATGAAAAGGGGAAAACTTTTCCAAGGGATATCGTTTACTACGCAGTGAGACGGCACAAACACTTTAGCTTGTTGCATGGGCGAATAGAGCCACCCAACCCTATTTCGCTTTGCCAAGCGGCAAGGGGTGGGTCATCTTGCGCCGAGCAAAGATGATTCTTTTGCCAGAGTGATTCACTCGAATTCCTGACCTCGTGCCCCTGCCAGATCCTTCCTGACACTGCTCCTCGAGAAAAGAGAGAGCTTATGCACACGCCGTGGTGAGGGCTCACCGAAAAATGTGGCTATTTCGGCCTCCGCCAGGCCGTTCTTATATTTTTAATACGATCCACCATGGGAACGAACAGTCGCCTAATTCTCCTCTGGGGACAATCCAGTCGGTGTACAGTAAAGGTAAGAGATTGGCACGCGATGTGCTATCTATGGACTGCGGAACGGCGAGACAGTAATCCGAAAGGAGGGTGTCTCGATGGCGAAGCTGACAACCCTACTCCGACAGGAAGTACGTCCGCAGTGGGTATGGGGTAGCATTGTGGCGGCTATCATTGTCGCGAGCGCGGGTTCGCTCGTGTGGGCTGACAAAACTAACCCATCTCCAACGAGCGATAAACCTGCAACCGCTAGCCCGGCTAAATCCGAGAACTTCGTCAGCGAGCTCAATTCCCTCTTGCGTGACGAATCAAAAGATCCTCGGCAACGGATTTCCGAAGCACTATCGCTTCTCGAAAAACAAAAAGATTCGGCAAGCAAAGCAACAGAATCAGAGGAGTCGGAGGTCGAACGCTTGCCGTGGCTCGATCAGTGGGACGAGCCAGATGTGGGGATCTCGCCATTCGGACGCGAGTGGGATCCATGGCGTGAAATGCAGAACATGCGCGCCCGTATTGATCGGATGTTCTCCAATACGTGGCGGCGCATGAACGAGCAGACACACCAGCTCAAGAGCTTTGCCGCCCGGTTCAGCCCCATGGGTGAGTTCGAACAAACCAATGATGCGTACATCTACCGGTTCGATCTCCCCGGGGTTGCCAAAGAGGACGTAAAAGTGACGGTCGAGAATGGGCGGCTCACGATCGAGGGGAAACGTGAGAGCCGGGTTGATGAAAATCGCAAAGGCTTGGCGCGCCGCGAGATCTTCTACGGTCATTTCCGCCGCGATGTTCTCCTCCCACCTGATGCGGATCACAACAACGCAAAAACAAAGCTCGAGAATGGAGTGCTCACGATCGAGATTCCTCGTCTGAAGCAGGCGGGGAGTTCCAAACGTGAACTCAAAATTCAGTGAAGGAGGTGAGAATTATGAAATTCGACAAACTCGTCCCATGGAACTGGTTCAAGAAAGAGGAGGAGCGGGAGCAGAGTTTTCTGCCGACTCGTCGCGACTTTGGGCTCGCGTGGCCAGAACCGATCGCGAACATTCACCGGGAAATTGACCGGTTGTTCGAGGAGTTTTCCCGCAGCTTTGGTCTTCCTGTGGCTCAGTGGGATCGTCTTTTCGCGCCAGTAAGAGAGGCAGCTGAGTGGTTCAAGCCGAGCGTCGAAATTAAGGCGACGGATAAAGAGTACACCGTTAACGTCGAGCTGCCCGGCGTCTCCGAGAAGGATGTTACGGTCGAGGTTGCCGGCGATACTTTGAGAATCGCTGGCGAGAAAAAACAAGAAAAAGAGGAAAAGACCAAGAGCTACTATCGCTCGGAGCGTGCTTACGGGTCGTTCGAACGGTTGCTCACGCTGCCGGAAGATGCCGAGGCGGATGGCATCAATGCAACATTTAAGAATGGCGTCTTGACAATTACGATCCCACGCAAGGCTCAGCCGCAGACAGAGGCCAAGCGGATCGAGGTCAAGACGGCGTAAAGAGCCGCCAATTGCGGGAAAACACTGGCACCTTCGAAGTGACTGACGAGTCACAAATTTGTCCCGCTACCTCCGCATGATATAACGCACGCTTGATGGACGGCTTCTAGGGAAGCCGTCCATCTTTTCTTTTTCCCATCCACGAAAGGGCGCTCCCCGGACAACACACAAAGCACAATCAAGAGTTATAGTAGAACCCCGAACCACAAAGGAGATAAGCAAAACTAAATAGAAGTTTTTTGCGGGCGTCTTTTTCTGTCTTTCTTCGTGTCCATTCGTGTTCATTCGCGGTTCTAAGTTTTTATCCACAAATAGACGCGAATACACGCAAATGAGAAAAAGAAGAGCAAAAGCAGGGATTTTAACTGCAGACGCGAATGAGCTAGCCATGGATCCGAGAAGAAACCATTAGAAGACGCATTCTTTTCGTTGTTCTCGCTTCTTTGCCTCTCTTCGTGTCCATTCGCGTTCATTCGCGGTTCCTGGTCTTTTCTCCTGATTTGCCATGATCATTCGTGTTGTTTCGTGGATGCATGGGTGAGGACCATTCGTTTCCATTCGAGTTTCGGCGAGCCAAAGTTCAGGAGGAGTCCAACGGGTTTTCTCGCAGCTTTGAGGTAGTTCAGCAGCTGCGCCTCTTCAACGGATGTGAGCTGCTTCAAGGCTTTGATTTCGACAACGACCTCATCGAAGCAGATCATGTCTGGCACGTACTCTTTCGATAGCACGTGTCCTTTGTATGCAATTTGAAGTGGGATTTGTGCTTGTACCGGCACCGCCCTCATGCGTAGCTCGAGCTCTAACGCTTCTTGATACACCGCTTCGAGGAAACCGGGACCCAGCTCGTTGGCGACCTCCATGGCAGCCCCGACGATAGCATAGACCTCGTCCTTGAAAATAACCGGCTGCTTTTCGGTTTCCATAAGCGGTATTCTCCTTTCCTCGGCAATCCATGCAGGTTCTCTCCGCGAAAGCAAAGAAGAAAAGCTTTTCTAACCACGAATGGACGCGAATACACGCGAATAAGGCAAAAAGCTAAATCAGAAATCGAAGCAGAAACAAAACCGCGAAGGAGATAAGCAAAACTAAATAGAAGTCTTTTGCCGGCGTCTTTTTCTGTCTTCCTTCGCGTCCATTCGTGTTCATTCGCGGTTCCAAGTTTTTATCCACGAATAGACGCGAATGCACACGAATAAGGAAAACAGCAAAACTAGAGCTTCCCACGGAAACCCAAGCGAGAAAGATATAAGAAAACCTTCCTTGAAGTTATTCCCCTTCGTTTTTTCCTCTATTCCCCTTGTTTTTCTTCGCGTTCATTTGCGTCCGTTTGCGGTTTATGTTTCTTTTCTAATCTGTAGTCTGCTTGGCGCTGATTCGTGGCTTTTGTTTTCTCATTCGTCTGTCATTTCGCGCTCATTGGCGGTTATCGGTTTCTCACCGAGCCAGTGGCTGAGGGCTACGACGGCGCTGAGGGCGCCGAGGGGAACGATTTCGTTGAAAATCCGGACCTCCCAGATATTTCCACAAATAAAGTTCGCTGCACAGAGGAGTGCCGCTCCACTGTAGAAAAGCCGAATCGCCGCTGAGAGTTTCCTCCAGGCCAAAAGTCCAGGAACGAAAAGCGTCGCAAACCAGTACACGTTTTCCGTCGGCGTGCCATGCCGCACCCACAGCAGCTCGCGGAGATTTGTCGCCACGCGAGATATACCCGCCACCTTATCTTCCACGAGGTCAATGGTGACGAAGCCGAGCCGAGGAACCCGCGCCTGTATACCACACCGAACACCGACGTACACAACCGCGAAGAGAATCGCCATGAGAACCGATAGAGCGAGAGCACGACAGGCGGTCTCACGCCGCGCTGCTGTGAACGCAAAGACTGGCAAGAGCCACACAATCGTTTCTTTGTTCAGGGTACCGAACAAGATGACAGCGGCAAATCCTGTTACATCCCACCGCAATATGGCGAGCATGCCGAGAGCCGAAAATGCAAAAGCGGGTAGGTCGTACGGATAGGCGAGGGAGAACCCCATCGGTAGCATTCCCCACAAAAGCCACAGCGACACGAGAAAACTCACTGCCAATGCCGCAGTGTACGAAAGAAACTGACGAGCAACGAGGAAACAAGCAACTAGACCTGCCCAGGTGAAACCGATCTGAAGCAAGACGTTGACATGCGAAGGGAAATAGCCGCCAGGCAAGAGAGTCCATACGCTCGCAATAAGAAGGCGCATGAGCACTCGTGCTTCAAAGACTGCCCCTAGCGTGCCCTGGATGTAATCTTCGAAGATTCGTCCCTGCATCCCCTGGCAAAGCGCCGCCTGAGCACGCACGACTAGTACCGCCACGGGCAGCAAGCTAGCGGCGGCAAGTGTGAAGTTCGAGCGAAGCACTCGCCCCCATTTTTGGGCTCTTGGGGTCGCATGCTCACTCATGATGAGCTTTCCTTTCGGAGGAAAGGACGCCTTATTCGAGCTCCCTCACAACTTCGTCGCATAACCCATGCGCTCGCCGTCACTTTGCTGTGCAGAAATGAGGTGTCAGAAGAGCTTCTGCACGAGAATGCTTGTCGCGAGCGATGGGCTTTGTCAAAGGGTCTCTTGCGCAAGAAAGAGACGGTGAATGAGAGAAGTTACCCCATCACGGAAGGAGAGTTTCGCCCATGAGGTATTTGTCGACTCCGCGCGCAGCTTTACGACCTTCGGTGATCGCCCACACAACGAGTGATTGCCCACGTCGCATATCCCCAGCTGCAAAGACGCCTTCTACGCTACTCATGTAGTCCTCGTTCGTTGCAACATTCCCGCGAGCATCGAGGTCAAGCTCTAGTTGCCCAACCGGACCATCCGTTTCTGGTCCCACAAAACCCATCGCGAGAATCACAAGGTCAACATCGAGCTCGAATTCACTTCCCGGGATTTCGCGCATGATTGGGCGCCCCGTTTTCGGATCACTCACCCATTCCACTCGCACCGCATGGAGCTTTTCTACATGGCCATTCTTTCCAGAGAAGGCTTTCGTCGACACAGCCCACTCGCGCGTGAGTTTTCCCGCGACTTCACCTTCCTCATGAGAGCTAGAGGTGCGGAGGATCATGGGATATGTGGGCCATGGCATCGAGGGAGGTCGGGTTTCCGGGGGACGCGGCAAAAGTTCGAACTGATGCACCGAAATGCAGCCCTGGCGCAGCGCTGTTCCCACGCAATCGCTCCCCGTATCGCCACCCCCAATGACAACCACCCGTTTGTCCTTTGCAGTGATATCGCTAGCTGGTGGCAATTCATCACCCGCTACGCGCTTATTTTGCAGGGGGAGATATTCCATCGCAAAGTAGATACCCGCTAGGTTTCTGCCCGGCACGGGGAGGTCACGTGGTCGCGTCGAGCCGCCACACAAAACTATAGCATCGAACTCGGTGCGCAGCTCAGCCACGGACACATTGTACCCTACGTTGGCATTGGTACGGAAGACGATGCCTTCTTCGGCAAGAAGGTTCACTCGCCGCTCCACAATCCACTTTTCGAGTTTGAAGTCGGGAATTCCGTATCGCAACAGCCCTCCGATGCGATCGGCTCGTTCGAAGACCGTGACGTGGTGGCCCGCCCTGTTGAGTTGCTGTGCGCATGCTAGCCCTGCTGGCCCCGATCCGACGATGGCAACCTTTTTGCCCGTCCGGCGCTTTGGCACTAAGGGTTTGACCCAACCTTCTCGAAAGGCACGATCAATAACAGCTAGCTCTATCTGCTTGATTGTGACGGGATCGTCATTGATTCCTAAAACACATGCATATTCACACGGGGCAGGACAAACCCACCCAGTAAATTCGGGGAAATTATTCGTGGCATGGAGTTCGTCAATAGCTTCGCGCCAACGTCCGCGGTATGCTAAATCATTCCAGTCGGGAATAACATTGCCCAGCGGACACCCCTTGTGGCAGAAAGGTACGCCACAGTCCATGCAGCGCGCACCTTGCTGCTGCACAAGCTCCGTCGGTGCATCGAGCTGCACCTGACGATAATCCTTCAGCCGTTCGAGCGGGTCGCGATATTGCGTCATCTGGCGGCGAATTTCGAGAAAGCCGGTTACTTTTCCCATAAATCCTCTCGCTGTTTTAGCATATGTGTGTGACGCGACACCGCTTTTTCACGTGTTACAGTCGCGCCATAGTGAAATTCGTCAAGCGCCCTTTGGAAAAGCTCTGAAAGGCCGCGGCGATAGGCAGAATGGCCTCACGTCTCGTTCTACCTAGAAAATTTGAGGAGCATCCCCGTCAGTCGCTGAGACCCAACCCGACAGCTTTCTCACGACTGAATTTTTCGCAGGTTCGCAAGGTGGCGTTTAGCCCGATCCAAGTGCTTCTGATCGCCACGTTGCTGACTGATGCGCGCAACAATCTCCCACTGCTCAATCGCTTTCGGAATCCATGAGGGTTGCTTCTCGTATACAATCGCGAGGTTGTTCAGAGCAGGGAGATATTCAGGATCGATCCGAAGAGCGCGTTCGTATTCAAGGACAGCCATGTCGTAATTGCCAACCCGCATGTACTCGACCGCTTTGCGGCAATGCTCTTCGATCATCTCTTTCTGAGAACGAACAGTGCCATCGAGCGACGCGAAAGAATCGTGCTCGGGAGAGCGTTCCTCGGCTCCACGAACGGACGCAGCAAAAGGTTTCTCGATGGGTCTCTGGGGTGGCAGCTCCGGTGACACAGCTCCCGGAATCTCAAAACGGTCAGGAGCAGGGGGACTGGTGACCGGTTTGGGTGTAATCCCAACTCCGACACGGCCGATGCCTGGTTGAGTGCCAGAAGATGCTTCGCCCACCATCTGTTTTTCTCCGGGAGCGAGTCCGACACGGTTCTGTGGCTGCTGCATTTGGGTTTTCAGCAAGTCCGCTTCCGCACCAGTAAGAATATCAAAAATTCCGTCGAGCTTAGAAATATAGAGAATGTCAGCAACGGGGCGTGAGGGTTGAATAAGCACTATTCTCGAGCGATTCTTGCTCGCTGTCATTTTGAAACCGACAAGAACTCCGAGGCCAGCACTGTCGATATACTCGACCTTGGAAAGATCGAGAAAAACCTGCTCGACTCCCTTGCGAATTAACGGAAGGACTGTCGACTTGAGGCGGTCGCATTCTTCCAGAACAACACGTCCGCGCAAGACGATATACACATCCGCTCTCAGCTGATAAACTTCTAATTCCATCTCTGGCACGGCTTGGGGCTCCTACTCTTCCAGTGGCTTTGCCTCTTCAATGAGCATATTGGGAATGTCATCGATTACTTCGTATACAAGCTTACACGAGTGGCAGATAAGGACTTCCTTTTGCCCTTCGCTTTGGGGTCTATATTCCAGTTCTCCTTTGCATTTCGGGCAAGCAAGGATGTCCAACAAGTCTTTCGACAGCATAGGCGTCTGTCTTTTTCCTCCTGACTCTCAAATTTACTTCAGTGCATCGAGGTTCGTCACGAGCTCAACGGTCATCGAGGTGCGGAGCTCTCCGTTGGGGTTCGCATAAATGTAGAGGTCGTCAACCGCGTAGGTACGCGGTCCATGCGTCAATTCGAACAGAAACTTTACGAGGTTCGCATTGTAAGCCCGCATTTCAAGCTCGAGACCGCCAGCACTGCCAATTTGCTTGGAAGGGTCAGGTGTTGCCACCGCTGCTGCCATGCCAGGCATTCCACCTGGCGCCATGCCCGGCATCGCTCCCATCCCTGGTTCGAACCCACCCATTCCTGGTTCGAACCCCATGACTCCAGGGCGCATCGCGCCCCCCGCAGGTGCAGCGGGCGTAGGCGATGGGGTGGGTGTTGCGCCGGGAACTCGCCGAACTGCTTTCTCGATGGGCGCAATTTTCAAAAGCGCCACCTTTGATATCTCCAAAATACCATGCTTTTCGGCAAGTTTACAAATATCGACCAACGCTTCGAGTTCCTTGTTTGCCACAACGATCCCATGATCCGTCGGATAATACTTCGGATAGACCTCCAGTGCCTCGAAAAGCTGCTCTTTCGTTATCTGCGTATTCGGGTCACGCTTCGCCCATACGAGCTCAGCGACCCACAATCGCTTAAAAACAGGGAGCAAGGGACCGAATCGATTAATACTATACGGATTAGCCTGCACCGTAACCTGCAACTGAGACACAGTCTTCAACTGATCACGCAAGCTTTTGTCGTTGAAAAAAACATATCCGAGACCAGGCACAGCGGCGACCCAGTCACAAATCTCCGGAGGGGGCAAGGCGAGTTGCTGGAGGAACTGATTGTAATACGCTCGCTGGCGCAACTTGTCGAGGGGCGTTTTGGCAAGACTCATGACATCCCAACGTTGCATCAACTTGGATACGACATCCCATATCGCGCCCTGCACTCCCAACGCTCGCTCAGAAAGCTGCTCGGGGATGTTCCACCCCTGCTGAATGCCATAAGCATCCTTTTTGTCATCGAGAAAAGTGAGTTGGGGAGCCTTGATGCGTTTGCGCATCTCGACGAGCTGGCGCAACGCATCGAGGGTATCCTTCATACGAAGCTGCACGGACTCCGTCCCGAGCCGCGCGTAATGTTTCGGAATCGTCAGACGAAGCTCTGCGGCAAGACTCGTGAGCTCTTCTTCGTACTTTGTTGTTTTTAGTGCATAATCTTGAATCTGCTTGGGCGATGCACTCTCTGTATCGCTGAGAGTCTTCACCCCCGCTTCAAACTCCTGTTTGACCCGTGCATATTCTGTCGCGCGCGGTTGGAAAATCAGTAAGTGGACAAGAAATATGAGAAGCGCTGTCCCAATGAAAACGACGACAATTTGTTCACGTTTACCGAAATGCATGCGTTCGTCTCGACCGCCTCTTGCGTTTTGACATCTGCCACAATACGGAAACCAAAAGAGGGCAAAGCCGCAAGAAAATTCTCAACGACGGTTTTCTTTCTCAAGGAGGGGATAACCTTCCCGTGCTCCATCCCGTTTCAAGTTTGACTTCTCTCCATGATTCTTTCTCCGTGATTCAAGAGCATAAAGTGTGGTAGATGGAGACGTGCGCACGTCTATTCAGCTAAACCGCTTTAGCATAAAATTGGTCATGTTGGCCGTGTGGCTACTCGCATCGGTTCTGCCCCAGGCAGCCTTTTGCCAGTTTGAAGGGTGGCACCGTGACTTAGCCAGTGCTCGCCAGGAAGCTCGGAGTTCGCACAAACCTCTTCTCATTCTCTTCGTTCACGAAGGATGCCCAGAATGTGCCCGAATGGAGAGAAGCCTTGCCTCCTCGCAAGCTCGACAAGCTCTTGAGCCCTTGGCGAAGGCAGTGCTCGAATTCGATGAGAATCGCGATCTCGCGCTTCGCTACAACATAGAATTCACCCCCACGCTCCTCATTTACGGACCCGATGGTGGGTGCTTGGTGAGACATGTGGGGGCCCTTTCTTCTTCGGGAATTTCTCAACTTGCGCGCCGCATACTTGCCAAAACGGCAACTCAACCGTCGTCTTCGAAACCACAAACGGTAGAGTCGAGTCCCGGAGAGATAGGCGAAGAAAAACAAAAAGATGCTTCCCACGCAACGTCGCAGACGTGGGAAACAGCGCAAAGGCGCTATCTCGATCGTTCGCCGTCGCGCGAAGGGTCCATGCGGAGCGAAATCTCTTATACGGGGCTCTATCGCGAGTGCTACTCAGCTAAGACCCAGCGTCGCCGATAGTCCTAGCGACACTCTTCATCAGCACTTCGAGAAGCTCTTCGTTACCTACCGCACTCGAGCACGTCGTCCCTGCGTAGACGTAGTAAGAACTCCTTCGAGGAATCGGACTCCGCTCTGCACCGCACGAGCACTGGGAAGGTCGAGATACGGGATGGGACGCTCAAGGTTGCCCCCAAAACTCACATGCAGCGGAACAGTAAGGAAACGATTCGCGCCACCCGCCAGTTT
>Ga0078972_1001546_pt2 | contig 76021 bp, 74 predicted proteins | sample YelNatPaOPGAMG01_FD_67568 | JGI IMG/M metagenome (GOLD analysis project Ga0078972, IMG submission 67568) | Hot spring thermophilic microbial communities from Obsidian Pool, Yellowstone National Park, USA - OP-RAMG-01 (SPADES assembly) (version 2) | ecosystem: Environmental > Aquatic > Thermal... | reverse complement strand
GATGATAGATGCAGTCGGGGTTTGGACAGAAATGGAAATGATGCATAAAAGCCTCCTCTCCTTATAGACGCAAGAAAAGAGGCTTTTACTTCAAATGCATATGCAAGGTTCGTGACACTATGTACGTGCTGCCCCGTATTGCTTCATCATCCGATGCTCTTCACTAAGCTCCGCAACGAGCTGCCCAAGCGGCCACTGAATGTTGGTCTCAGTCGACATCGCAAAAGCAACTTCCTGCATGGCAGGGCCGACAGATTTGACTGCACGCATGATGGCAAGCGCTTCTTCCTTTGTCATTCCGTACATAATGACGGCTCGGAAACCTTCCGGAATGGCAGGCAGGGATTGACCCGATTCTTGTTCTTTTTCTTTCTGGCTCATGAGCAAAGCTTACCAGAAACAGAATCCCATGGAAAGGCAGGTTGCATGCACAATTTTCAGAGCACGCCGATTTGCCGGAATGGTGTCTGATTTTGTATACTTAAACATGAAAAAAAGAATTTCGTATCTCGAAGGAAATCATCATTATGAATTATGAACAATTTACTCTGAAAGCACAGGAAGCATTGCGCGATGCTGCTGCAATTGCACAGAAAAACGACCATAGCTCGATAGAGCCAGAGCATCTTTTATCTGCTCTACTTGAGCAGGAAGGTGGCGTTGTCTCTTCAATATTGGAGCGATTGGGCGCCGATCGCAGCCGCCTTGATCGAGGGCTCCAGGATCTTTTGAGCCATTTGCCGAAGGCATATGGTGAAGCAGCACAGGTATATTTTTCTCCTGCCCTGCAGAAAGTAGTCGCAAAGGCAGAAGGCGAGTCCAAGGCAATGAAGGATGAGTATGTTGCGAGCGAACACTTGTTTCTCGCAATGCTCAGCGTCGATTCGCGAGCTGCCTCTCTCTTGAAATCCACGGGGATCACTCGGGAAGGGGTACTCTCTGTTCTCAAATCGATTCGCGGTACCCAGAGTGCATCAGATGAAAACGCCGAAGAAAAGTATCAGGTGCTCGAAAAATATACGAGAGATCTCACAGCGCTTGCCCGAGCCGGCAAGCTCGATCCGGTCATTGGGCGGGACGAGGAGATCCGCCGTGTCATGCAGGTGCTCTCTCGACGCACTAAAAATAATCCCGTCCTCATCGGAGAACCTGGCGTAGGGAAAACCGCTATCGTCGAAGGACTGGCCCAGCGAATCATTTCTGGCGACGTGCCAGATAGCCTCAAGGACAAAAAACTTCTTGCGCTCGACCTGGGGTCACTCGTCGCAGGCAGCAAATTCCGCGGCGAGTTCGAAGAGCGCCTCAAAGCGGTGATAAGTGAGATTGTCAAATCTGAAGGCAGAATAATTCTTTTTATAGACGAATTGCATACGCTCGTCGGAGCGGGCGCCGCTGAAGGAGCGATGGATGCATCTAATCTCCTCAAGCCGGCACTGGCCCGAGGAGAGCTCAGAGCAATCGGCGCCACGACACTCGATGAATACCGCAAGCATATCGAAAAGGATGCAGCGCTCGAACGCCGCTTCCAGCCTGTCTTCTGCGCTCCTCCAAGCGTCGAGGATACCATTGCGATTCTGCGCGGTCTCAAAGAACGATACGAGGTACACCATGGCGTACGCATACGGGATGATGCGCTGATTGCTGCTGCGGTACTCTCGGATCGCTATATTACATCGAGATTTCTGCCAGATAAGGCGATCGATCTTGTCGATGAGGCAGCCTCCAGGCTCAAGATGGAAATCGAAAGCCAGCCCACCGAACTCGATCAGATTCAGCGCAAGCTGATTCAGCTTAGAATGGAGGCCGATGCGCTCAAAAAAGAAACAGACCCTGCTTCCGTGGAGCGTCGCCAAAAGCTCGAAAAGGAAATTGCCGATCTCTCAGAAAAACGCGATGCGATGAATGCACGCTGGCAGGATGAAAAACGTCTTATTGAAGAAATTCGCCAGCTTAAGCAGAGGATCGAAGAGTACAAGGTGGAGGTCGACCAGCTTGTCCGCGATGGGCAACTTGCGAAAGCCTCCGAAATCAAATATGGCAAGCTCGTCGATACCCAGCGCAAGCTGGAAGAGCTTTCGAAAAAAGTGCAGGAAGAAAAAGACAAACCGCGGCTTTTGCGGGAAGAAGTGTCAGATGAGGATATCGCTCGAGTGGTTTCTCTCTGGACTGGCATCCCTGTCTCCAAAATGCTCTCGAGTGAGATGCAGAAGTATGTCGAGCTCGAGACTCAGCTGGCCAAGCGTGTCATAGGCCAGGAGAGAGCGCTGCGTGCCGTAGCGGATGCGATTCGACGCAACAGGGCGGGGCTTTCGGATCCTCGCAGGCCGCTAGGGTCCTTTCTTTTCCTTGGGCCGACCGGCGTTGGGAAAACCGAACTTGCAAAGGCACTTGCCGAGTTTCTGTTCAATGACGAGCGGGCGCTTACGCGCATCGATATGAGCGAGTACATGGAAAAACATTCGGTTTCAAGGCTTATTGGTGCTCCTCCAGGCTATGTCGGTTATGAAGAAGGTGGCCAATTGACCGAAGCGGTACGCAGGCGGCCATATTCTGTTGTTTTGTTCGATGAGGTAGAAAAAGCGCACCCCGAAGTATTCAATGTACTCTTGCAGATGCTCGATGACGGGCGGCTGACCGATGGCCAGGGAAGGGTGGTCGATTTCCGCAACGCAATCATTATCATGACGAGCAATATCGGCTCGGAATTCATTCTCGAAATGAAGAACATGGACGAAATTCGCTCGCGGATCGACGAGCTTCTGAAAACCTACTTCAAGCCGGAATTCTTGAACCGCATCGATGAAGTCGTTGTATTCGACAGGCTCGATGAAACGATGATCCGCAAGATCACCGATTTAAGGCTTGCCGAGCTTGCTCAAAGGCTTGCGGCAAGGTCTATCGGGCTCGAGGTGCAGGAAGCAGCTAAGGACTACATTGCCAAAGAGGGTTTTGACAGGCAGTTCGGCGCACGTCCGCTCAAGAGAGCTATCCAGAACCTGCTCGAAAACCCCATCGCTAAAAAATTGCTTGCGGGAGAAATTCTCGAAGGCGATACCGTGACCGTGAGTCTCGCCGGCGGCGAGCTTGCAATCAGCACGAAGCGTCCTGCATGAACGCGGTTTTCACCGATAGTCATGCGCACCTCGAGTTAGTGTCACGAAGGTTGGGTAAAGAAGCGCTGGAGAAAGTACTCGAGGTCTATGGCCGGACATTCGAAGCTGGTGCCCACAATGATGAAGAGTCTGCGATTGTGCTCGATGTCGGCATTGAACCAGGAGACCTTGAAATACGTCGCACGCTCGTGCATCAATGTGTTCCTCATCACGGCGTGCAGTTTGTGAAATTCACTGCCGGCATATGGCCAGGGCCGGAAGCCCTGGCCGACCCTGATTGCGCCGTGAATAAGCTCGAGCGCGATATCGAACAAGGTATCGATGCAGTTGGCGAATGTGGGCTTGACTATTACCATATGGCGGCTGGTCCAGAAGCGCAGAAAGCACTCTTCAATTCCCAGATAGAGCTTGCTTTGCGCCATGGGCTGCCGCTTATCGTGCATTCCAGAGAAGCTTTCGAGGATACGCACATCCTTGTGGCTGCCGCCGCGAGCCGCATCCCGGTGATCATTCACTGTTTTGGGTATGGACCTGAAGAAGCGCATGCATTTCTTGAATCCGGATGTTTCATTTCTTTTGCTGGAAACATAACATATCCCAAAGCGAACCGACTCCGCGAGGCGCTTGCTCTCGTACCGGCTGAAAGGCTATTGCTCGAAACTGACTCGCCCTACATGAACCCAATGCCTCTGCGAGGAAAAGCTTCCACTCCGCTCGACATCGAGCGCACGTATGTAGTGGCCTCTGAAATTTTGCATATTGACATCGATGCATTGCGCAGAACCATCACGATAAACCTGAAGCGCATACTTGGCAGCAGTCAATTCGCACGCTAGGCTTGAATACTAGCGAAATAGGTTGTCTTCAAGGGGGCAATATGAGGCTGGTAACGCTCGTTGAAAATGTTGTGTATAATCCACAGCTCAGTGCCGAGCATGGGCTTTCTCTGTATATCGACTATGGCGGTCACAGTATTCTGTTCGATACTGGCCAGGGCAATCGGTTTCTGAGAAATGCACAAGCCCTCGGCATCGATATTTCGCGTGTCGACGCGCTTGTTCTGAGCCATGGCCATTATGATCATGCCGGCGGCCTCGAGGCATTCTGTAGAGCCAACAAGAATGCCAAAATATATTTAAAAGACGGATTTTTCGAGCCAAAATTCAACAAAGACAGAAAATTCATAGGGATACATTACAACGAAGCGCTTTTTGCCGGCCGCCTCACCATTGTAAAATCCCGAACCGAGATTTTCCCCGGGCTATTCATCATGACCGATATTCCGATTACGAACGCGTGGGATACGCATTTCGAAGAACTCTATGTACAAGGGGAGCGCGGCCTTGTGCCTGACCAGTTCAACGACGAGCTGTTTCTTGTTTTGAAAGAAAATGGTGCTATCAGTGTCATTACTGGATGCGCTCACAGGGGTGTATCGAATATTGTGCGGGCCGCGAAAAGCGCATTCGAGTTGCCCGTTCGTCTTGTTCTGGGTGGTTTTCATCTAAATAAATCGTCAGATGACCTGGCAGACAGACTGATTCAAGAACTTGGTGCCTTCGACATACAAAAAATCGGCTGTTGTCACTGCACAGGTGTCGAGAAATATGCCCGAATAAAATCATTTTTCGGAAAGCGAGCCTTTTACAATTGCACAGGCACAGATTATGCAGACTAGGATTCCAGCGCTGCAGAATATAAAAGCACTTCGCGCACGCAATAACGAAGCGGAGTTTGAAGCCTAATGAGCACGATAATTTTCTATATTTCGAAAATTTTGCGGCCTATTATGGCATCCCCTTTGTTCATTGCAATCATTTTCAGCACCATCGCTCTTATTTTGCTGAAGGCGAAAAGCCGGTTTCAGAGGGTCATCAAAACACTCGCCCTGGTATTTTTAATGCTGGTTGCCCTAATCTCTGAACCTTTTGTCGCGACTGGCCTTGCAAGACTCTGGGAATATCCGCGTTCTGAGCTGGATGATTGTCTTTCCAAGGGCCCATACGCCGCTATTGTCGTCCTTGGTGGGAGCTTGGATCCAGTTACTTCCAAACCAGGCGCGATTGAAGGCAATGACTCCTTCGAGCGTCTCGTAGCCGCTGCGGAGCTCTATCGAAAAGGTGCTGCCAGCATTGTCATTGCGAGCGGCGGCACGGGCTCTCTTTCCTATGCGGACAGGCGCGAAGCTCCATTTATGGCTGAGTTGCTAGAACTGATGGGTGTTCGGAAAAACGCGATCGTTACTGAGGACAAGTCCAGGAACACCTTTGAAAATGCCATATATTCCAAGGCGTATCTAGAAAAGCGAGAGAATAGCGGAAACGCGAAGCCTGGCCGCATTATACTTGTGACTTCAGCGTGGCATCTTCGGCGGGCTTCTGCGATATTCCACAAGGCTGGAATCGATTTTTATCCATATTCGGTTGACAGCCTCGCTGCACCTTTCATGCTGCCGTCCGATCTTTTCCCGGACGCATGGGCGCTGACGCGATCGACTCGAATTCTGATCGAAATGGCTGGATTTGTGGCTTATAGAATAATGGGACGCCTGTAAATTCTTGCCGTGTCTGTCAATTATCGAGCAGGTTACTGTCCGGCTGTGCGTTTCAGAATTGCATCAATGCGGCCTGCTTCTTTGGAAAATTGCAGTGCAGGCTTTACGTAGAGAATCGGTGGAACACTGTCTTTTTTCTCGATGAGCTGCGCAGCATGTCTGATTGCAGCGATTATAGCGTCGTCATTTTCTCCAATGGCGGCAAATAGATTTCCTGTTGGAATTCCTTGTCCAAGCCCGCGCAGGTCTGCCGCAAGCTCTATGCCCTTCATTTCTTGCGCTTTTTCGAGCACAGTGCGGCTTCCTGCCGCAATTACGAGCATGCGTGGCTTTCTGTCGTTGATCTGCGCGAGAGCCGAAAGCGCTTGCTCAAGCTTGTCTCCCTGCAGCTTCGCATGATCGATATTGAAGGGCTGGAGAGCTTGGTCGATATCGGAATTGCGTACACCTGCCATTTCCATGGCTGTGTGAAAAGCTTCCACAAAAGCATCGAGGTCAGATTCGTTTCTTCCTAAACCGCTTGAAAAAAGAATCGCTGCATATGCTTTGGCATTTCCGTGGTTTCTCTCAATTCCGATTCGGTAGCCAGCTATGAGGCCAAGCTGATGATAAGCCCATTTGCTGTCCCAGATGATAGCCAAAATTCGTTCCGATGGCGATTGGGAAAGTTGTGCGGTTTCCTGAAGAGCGGCCTCAGCAGGCAAGAAAAGCGACAGGCAGGTATTGCCTTCATCCAGTAGATTCGCAGGAAAAGCCTGGGAAACGGCCGGGCTAGCGACAAAGATATGCGCCGGCGATGAACGTGTGCTGGAGCTCTTGGTTTGAATGATCGATTTCGCAAGCGATTCTATTTTGCCGGGCTGTACCGGGTACGAGAGATACAGATGAGCGGCTTTCTCAGCGGTTTTTGCAGCGCTGGAAGGAACAGGGAATTCCCGGACAAGCTTTGCCGATAAATCGGGATACACCAACGCAAATGCTTCATCGAGTAGTGCGGATACTGGAGGATGGCTGCATCCTGAAAGCAAAATCAGAATGCCTGCAGCAGCGAGCATGAAATACACTGGTGCCAATATGCTTCGGCGGGAACATGCGCAAGACTTCATTTTTTGCTTATCCATCCTTAGCCTGTTGCATAATCGCATGATTCTTTATATAACGACAATAACCTGCAGAAAAATAATATCCTGCAGGTTTTCGGAGGAACACATGACGAGTTACAAAGAGCTTGGACTTGTTAACAGCAAGGAGCTTTTCCGCAAAGCGATGGAAGGGGGCTATGCCATCCCCGCATATAATTTCAACAACATGGAGCAGCTGCAAGCCATTATTCAGGCCTGTGTGGAGACAAGGAGCCCGGTTATCCTGCAAGTTTCATCGGGTGCGCGCAAATACGCGAACGCTACTATGCTCCGCTATATGGCCAAAGGCGCTGTCGAATACTCGAAGGAGCTGGGGTATGCAATTCCAATTGTTCTGCATCTTGACCATGGCGATAGCTTCGAACTGTGCAAGGATTGCATAGAAAACGGTTTTTCCTCGGTCATGATCGATGGTTCGCACCTGCCATATGAGGAGAACGTGGCCCTGACCAAAAAAGTCTGCGAATTTGCCCATGCGCAGAAGGATTATGTCACAGTCGAAGGAGAGCTTGGCGTGCTTGCAGGAGTCGAGGATGATGTATCCGCCGAGCACAGCCACTATACCCGCCCGGATGAAGTTGTGGATTTTGTCAGCAAAACAGGCGTCGACAGCCTCGCCATTTCCATTGGCACTAGCCATGGCCGAGCGAAATTCAGGCCTGAACAGTGCACGAGAACTGCGGACGGCGTCCTCATCCCGCCTCCCTTGCGCTTCGATATTCTCGAAGAAATCGAAAAGCGCATTCCCGGTTTCCCCATTGTCCTGCATGGTTCTTCTTCGGTGCCGGTAGAATATGTGCGCATGATTGAGCAGTACGGCGGAAAGCTGCCTGATTCAGTAGGAATCCCGGAAGAACAGCTCAGAAAGGCAGCGCGCAGCGCGGTCTGCAAAATCAACATCGATTCCGATGGACGCCTTGCAATGACGGCGATGGTTCGCAAGGTACTCTTCGAGCATCCAGAGGAATTCGATCCGCGCAAGTATCTCGGGCCCGCGCGCGATGAGCTCAAAAAGCTCTATATGCATAAAAATGTCGAAGTGCTTGGTTCCGCAAACCACGCATGAAAAGTGCCTGAACAGCGCTGGACTGCATCGGAAATAGTTTTCCTGTGGGGCTTTACCTGCAGGAATGAGTATGCTAATATACGCCGCGCCTTCAGTCTGTCTGAACGACAGAGAGGCGGGAGGGTTCTTTCCTTTCCCCGTTAAGGAGAGAAACCTGCGGCAGAGGAGGCCAGTTGGCAGAGAAAGATTTGCGGATCAACGAACAGATCCGTGTGCGCGAAGTGCGTCTGATTGATGACAAGGGTGAGCAGAGAGGGATAGTTCCTACCCTCGAAGCATTGCGGATTGCGAGGGAAGCAGGGCTTGACCTTGTAGAAGTTGCTCCGCAGTCAGTGCCGCCTGTATGCAGGCTGCTCAATTATGGCAAATACAAGTTCGAGCAGGAAAAGAAAGTCAAGGATGCAAAAAAGCGAGCGAAGGTAACCGAACTCAAGGAAATCCGCATGCAGCCAAAGATAGCCGAGCATGATCTCGACTTCAAAGCCAACCACGTGCGGGAATTCCTCGAGGATGGCAACAAGGTAAAGGTAACCATTCGATTCCGCGGAAGAGAGCTCGCACATACGGAAATCGGTGAGGAGATCCTCAAGAGAATTCTTGCCAAACTGGAAGGAGCCTTTGTTCTCGAACGCCCGCCTTTGATGGAAGGACGATTTATGTCGATGGTTCTCCAACCAAAGACAGGTGCAGCAAAGAAACAACCAGAAGGCGATACCGTCAATACCGCCTCGGAACCAGAACATTGATACAATAGAAGGATGGTGGATCATGCCCAAGATGAAAACAAAAAAAGCCGCAGCCAAGCGATTTACACTCACTGCGAGCGGCAAGGTAAAATACAAGAAAATGAACTTGCGGCACATTCTTACAAAAAAGACGACCAAGCGCAAGAGAAACCTGAGAAAGGCCGGATTCCTCGATGTAGGTCCCGTGTACCAGATCAGGAAGAAACTCCTTCCCTATGGTTGATGAATAACTCGGAGGAAACAGGCTATGCCCAGAGCAGTAGACGGAACTAGAAGAAAAGATCACCGCAAAAAAATACTCAAACAAGCCAAAGGTTTTTGGGGCCGCAGACATTCCAACTATAAAGTCGCAAAGGATGCGGTTGCCAAGGCACTTTCGGATGCATACAAAGACAGGCGCGATAAAAAGGGCGTGTTCAGAAGACTCTGGATCGCTCGTATCAACGCAGCGTGCCGCATGAGGGATATCAGCTACAGCCGGTTTATCGAAGGTCTGTACAAGGCTGATGTATGCATTGATAGAAAAATGCTCGCCGATATCGCTGTACGGGATCCGGCAGCATTCGATGCAGTCGTGGAGAAGGCAAAAGCAGCCCTCCAGGGGTAAATGATGTTGAATCTTGAGCAGATCCGGGCGCTAGAATCGCGGGTTGAAAAAGCGGTTGTACTCATTACCAAATTGAGACAGGAAAATGCGGACCTCGAAGCGCAGCTTGCGGATGTTCTGCGTTCCGTGGAACTGCTCAAGAATCAGAAAGAAGAGCTCGAACGTCAGCTTGCAGCTCAAACGCGCGCAGCGAACGAGAGCAGTTCCCGCCTTGAGGATCTCATTGCGCGGGCGAAGGAAGCAGAAGAAAAAGCTGCCAATGCCGAACTCAAAGCCGCCGAGGCAGAAGAGCGCGCTGCTGCGATGGAGCGAAAAGCCCAGGCTGCTGACGACGAAATTTCCCACTACAGAGAACGCGCCCTGACTGCCGAGCGCCGTGTCGCTGAGCTTGAATCCAAGGCAGAAGAACTCCGTACCGAGCAGGAGCGCATCGAACAGGGCCTTATGCACGCGCTGTCCAAACTCGATTCGTTCGAGGACATGGTGCTCGAAATGTCGCTTGGAGCAGGCGCGCAATCCGAAGGTGCAGGAAAGCCTGAAGCACTGCATGGTGCCGGTGCGGCGCCTCTGCACAATGGTGGCCAGGAATCCGACGAACAGCTCACATCGGACATTTCCGAACCTGATTCAGGAGGGGGAGAGAAAGAGGAGCCGGACGACAATTCTTCGCCGGACCTCAAATCCCGGGATGCCCCCTTTCGCGGAGGCGAAAATGAGCTCGATATCTTCTGATCAGCGCATGCATATCGAGATTCTTGGTCAGTCTTTTTCCATAAAGACCGATGACAGCCCCGATTATATCCAGAGCCTGGTGAGCGAACTGAAACAGCGATATGCAGCCATTTCAACAAGAATGGGTGTCGCAGATCCGCTGCGCGTTGCGATTCTCGCAGGGCTTTTTCTGTTGGATGATCTGAAAAAGTCGAAGGGCCAGAAACCCTATGGGGCTGAGGTCCACCAGAGTGCTTCGGCCCGACCCACGCCCAGCGAGCTCGACGAAGAACAGATACTGGCTCAGCTGGACAAACGGCTCGGAGAACTGGGCATTTGACGATTCATTCCATTCTACGAGGAGACCGCTCATGATTATGCCGCTTGAAGCTCTTATAAATTATTCCGGCAATGCCTATGAGCTTGCTGCTGCCGTATCGATGCGCGCATATCAGCTTGCCGTGCTGCAAACCCCGGAAGTGGAGAAGAATAACGGCAAAGTCGTTTCCATGGCTACTCAGGAAATTCTCGATAAAACCATTGGCTACAAACTGCTTGCCGGTTGATGCAGTCATTCTTGCGGGGCCGACAGCCTCCGGAAAGACTGATCTTTTGGATTCGATGTTCGGAGCCGGGGTGGCTGAATGGTTGCCTCGGCTCTGTGACGCATGGGGCATTGACCTGCAATCTGTGCATGTGCTCTCTGCCGACTCCATGCAGGCATATCGATTCATGGATATCGGCACTGCAAAGCCGGATTCTGGACTCAGAAAACGGCTGGTACATCATCTCATCGATATAAAGAATCCTGATGAACAATATACTGCCGGAGAATTCGTGGCAAGAGCGGATGCGCTCTGCACAGAGCTCGCAGGACAGCACATTTTGCCTGTCGTAAGCGGTGGTACTGGGTTCTATCTCAGGAATTTCATCTGCGGTTTGCCTTCTGCGCCGCCAAGCTCGCCCGAGATTCGCGCACAAGTGGCACAGGAACTGGAGCGCGCAGGTACTGAAGCATTGCGAGCCGAACTTGCGCGTGCTGATCCGGAAATAGCAGCAAAAATCCATGAACACGATGTTTACCGGCTTACGCGGGCTGTGGAAATTCTGCGCTCATCAGGCAAGCCCCCCAGTTCTTTTGCTCCGCACAAGGCACCGAGGAAAGGCAAGCGATTTGTGGTCTTGGGAGTGACCAGACCTCGCGATGAGCTTCTTCTGCGTATTCATGCACGAGTTGACGCCATGATGAAAGCCGGGCTTGCAGAAGAAGTTGCCCAGCTGATGGCGCGAGGCTATAGCCGCAAGGATCCGGGTATGCAAGCGATTGGTTACCGCGAATTTTTTGAACTGCCAGGCCGCCCTCTCGAAATAATTTTTGAGGCGATCGAGCTCCATACGCGCCAGTACGCAAAGCGCCAGATGACCTTTTTCCGTGCGCTTCCTGGCATTCAGTGGATTTTGCCGGAGCCCGAGCAGCTTTTCCATGCGCTTGCAGAAGCTGCAAGCCAGGCTGGTGCAGCACATTCCCGCCTTCCCTAGACATTCAGGAGAGTCGAGCGCTATAGTGGCTTCGATGAATACCCCTATCCTCATGACGATTTTCTTTTCAGTCTTGCCGATCTCCGAACTGAGAGGCGCAATCCCATACGCGGTGTACAAAGGCCTTTCGATTCCAGCAGCTGCCGCTCTTTCGATTGCGGCCAATATATGTGTACCGCTCATTGCTTTTTTGTTCTTGAATAGCATCCACATGCTTTTGTACAAGTTTGCTCCATACAGAAGCTTTTTTGATCGCGTGGTGGATCGGACAAGAAAGAAAGTGCATCCGCAAGTGGAAAAGTTCGGCTATTGGGGATTGCTTATTTTCGTCGCCATCCCCTTCCCAGCAACCGGAGCATGGACGGGTGCATTGGGCGCATGGATTCTCGGGCTTTCGTACAAGAAAGCCTTTTTCGCGATTGCTGGCGGCGTTCTAGTGGCTGGCATACTAGTGAGCATTCTTGTCGCGCTGTGGGGCGTCGGGACGCACACGATATTCTTCAAGACAATGCACTGAAATACGTGTAAACAAAGACATAATCAATCATGGATATCAATTTTCGCTCAGAACTAGATCCGGAGCAGTATGCAGCGGTGACGGCAGCCGAAGGACCGGTGCTTATCATCGCTGGAGCGGGATCTGGAAAGACAAGGGTCATTACTTACAGAATCGCCTATCTTCTTGCGCGGGGTGTTCCTCAGGAAGCAATTCTTGCCCTTACCTTTACGAACAAAGCCGCGAAGGAAATGGTCGAGCGTGCTCATTCGCTCACTGGACTTGCGCTTAAGAACCTGATGGTCTCTACCTTTCACTCGTTTGGCGCATGGATACTGCGAAAAGAAGCTGCAGTGCTTGGCTATCGACCCAATTTCAGCATCTATGACGAACAGGACAGAATCCGCGCGATCCGCGAATGCGCCCACGAACTAGGTATTGCAGCAGAAAATCTCGATCCAGTAAGGCTTTCTCAGCTCTTTTCAGCACTGCGCTCTGGATACGGAAACCCGGGCGATCTTGCTCAGCGGGAACTCGAACTCTATGCTTTGTATCGAAAGACGCTCAAAATTTACAATGCGATGGATTTTGATGATCTTATCGCGCTTCCCCTTGAATTGCTGCGGGAACACGAAGATGTTAGAGAGAAATATCGCTCGCGCTTCCGCTACATCATGATCGACGAATTTCAGGATACGTCGCTGCAGCAATATGAGTTTATTCAGCAGCTGGAAAGCGGAAATATTTGCGTCGTGGGTGACGATGATCAATCGATTTATTCCTGGCGGGGTGCTGATTATCGCAATATCGAGCGGTTCGAAGCCGACCATCCAGGTTTTGTGGAAATAAAGCTTGAAAGGAATTATCGTTCGACCGGCAGCATTCTCACTGCAGCGAATACGGTTATCGCCCATAATGTGAGGCGCAAGAAAAAAGAACTATGGTCGCCACAAGGAGCCCATGGCACACCGATTTCCTTTTTCGAAGCCGAAGACGATGACGCCGAGGCTGAGAAAATCATCGAAAAAATCAGAGAACTTCGTTTCAGCGAACATGCCGATTGGGAAAATTTCGGTATTCTGGTTCGTACCAATGCACTTGCGGAGGCCATCGAAGACGCGCTTGTCGAACATAATATTCCCTACCGGGTCGCTGGGGGACCGTCTTTCTATCAGCGCAGGGAGATAAAGGACATTATCGCCTACCTCAAAGCAGCAGCGAATCCTGATGATGATGTTTCCGTGCTCCGTGTTCTGAATGTACCGCGCAGGGGAATTGGCAGAGCAACAGTCGAATATCTTTCGAATATTGCAAAATCACATTCCACTTCTTTGCATTATGCAGCAGAAGCAGCACGCCAGCCCGCCTTCGCAATCAAAGAGAACCATATGCAGAAAGCGCTGGCCGAGGTATTTTCTTTTTTTGATTATCTTGGAGAACTGAGAACCGCCTTACTCGAAAAAGGTCTGCCTGTGTCAAAAGCAATTCGCTCAATCGCAGAAGATGTAGGGTATTGGCAATACCTTCTGGACGAGCACAAAAAGAACGATAAAGCTGCTGTCTGGAAATTCCGCAACATTGAATTGCTTGCAGCATCAGCAGAACGATGGGAAAAGGATCCTGACACATTCGAAAAAGGCATTTTTGCCTACCTTGCCCGCATTTCTCTTACCGTACGCGACGATGCGAACGAAGAGGAGGGGCGCCTTAGTTTGCTTACCATACATGCAGCAAAAGGGCTCGAATTTGATCATGTGTTCATTCCAGGTTGTGAAAACGGTATTCTTCCGCATGCTCGTTCTCTTGAAGAAGGAGGAGGCGATATCGAAGAGGAGCGGCGGCTATTCTATGTGGCAGTCACCCGCGCCAAAAAGCAATTGTTTTTGAGTCGTGCGCTGCATCGAAAGAAAAATGGCTCGTTGCAAGAGACACAGCCTTCCCCTTTCCTGAGCGAGCTTCCGCAGAATCTGATGGTGATGGCGGACGCACAAAAACCAGCCGCCAGCGAAGAAGATCTTAAAAAAGAATTTTTCAGTCGTCTGAAATCGAGACTTGGCGTCTAAGCTTGCCGTGTTGCTAAAAACTCCGTCTATGTGCTCGCTGCATCAAGCTTTATCCAAGTGAGTTCGTGCTTGTTGTGCCAAAGGTGCATGACTTTCGAGCCGGGAACAGAGGCGAATTTGAGGGTTGTCGCCCGATCATAGGTATCGCCCTGCATTTTGATCGTGCAGATATAGTTTTTTGCCAGGCCCGAGGCAAGCCATTTCGAAATCCATTGCCACAATGCTTCGGGATAGCAGATGACATCTGAACAGAGCCAATCCACGCGGCCGATATCTTCCGGCTTGAGGGTGAATGCATCGTGTTTCATCCATTCGACATTGGGCATTTGAGCAATCCGAGGTTCCAGAGGCGCCCTATCGATTGAGAGAACCTGTGCTCCAAGCGAGGCCAATACCCATGTCCAACCACCGGGACTCGCGCCCGCATCGAGACATTGTTCGCCTGGGCGAGGCATTTTGCCAGCAAAGATGAGAGCTTCCCATAATTTCCGGTATGCACGCGAAGGAGGATCGTTTTTATTTTCCTCGAATTCGAAGGCCCCACCAGGGAAAGGATTTGAACATTTTGCTGAACCTAGGAGCAGATGCTCATCGAGAAGCGTAAACGCGCCCATAGGCGCACTCGGCAGTTCAAAGGGAAAGCGTCGCGGCTTTGTTGGAATATGCGGCAATTGCTCTGATATGAGTACAGTGCGACGCGCTGACCGAACAGGGACAGAGCTCCAGTTCCGCTGGATAGCCTTCAGTGCTCGCGCGGCCTCGGAAATCGAACCGAACTCGAGAAGAAAAGGTTCAAGCCATACATTTCGTGTCCAGAAGACCGGGTGCGATTCTAGATCGAATGGGGCTTTTGCATTTTTGTTCCACGAGCTCACAAGCTCGCCGTCGACGCGGGTCACGACGGGCACTTCTTCGAGAAGATGGCTCAAGAAACCATCTGCTGCGTGAAAGACATAGCCGTTTACAAAATTCACGTGCTCATAATCGCTGAAATCGAGCCTTGAGGTCAACATGAGGCGCTGATATGATAAATAATTCAGAATTTTCCCAAAGGTTGGTACGGAATATGTCGGACATTTCGCTTTTGAATGCCCTGGTGCATCGTTTTGACGTCGTAGTACGCGACCCTGTGTGGGGAGACGTGCATATGGATACACCGCTGCACGCACTTTTCCAGTCAAAAAGCTTTATGGTGCTCGATCGCATCCGTCAGCTGGGGCCTGTTGCACTTGTATATCCAGGGGCAACGCATACACGCAAAGCCCATAGTCTTGGAGTGTACTATATTGCCCGCCGCATGGCGCTCGCGCTTGTAGAAAAAGGCGAAATCGATTTTGTCAGCAAAACAGGCCTGCGGTCTTTTCTGGTCGCTGCGCTATGCCATGATATCGGGCATTTTCCGTATGCCCACTCATTGAAAGATTTGCCGCTTTCTCGGCATGAAGCGCTTGCAGGCGAGATGATTGTTTCCGAACCATTGCGCCAGTATGTATCCTCATGTGGTGCGGATCCCGAACAGACTGCAGCCATAATTGACCCTGACCGCCCTGCAGGCGAAAGCCGAGAAACCCTTCTTTTTAGGTCATTTCTGTCCGGTGTGCTCGATCCGGATAAAATCGATTACCTCACGCGCGATGCATTCTATTGCGGCGTGCCCTACGGCATTCAGGACGCCGACTATATCATGCGCCGCCTTGTCGTTCATGATGATCGGCTTGCAATCGATCTTAAGGGGGAGATGAGCATCGAAGCTCTCATTTTTGCGAAATACCAGATGTATCGTGCAGTCTATTGGCACCCCGCAGTGCGAGCGGCTACTGCAATGGTAAGAAAAGCAGTGTATCTGGGGCTAGCGGAAGGAGTGCTCCAGCCGAACAGCTTGTATGGCCTTGATGACACAAGTTTCGGCCGTCTCATGAACCATAGCAAATTTGCCCCCTTCAAACTCATCCGCGAAGCGGAGGAAAAGCACATTTTCAGGCTTGCCGATGAACATGCTTTCGACGAAAAAAACCCCGTCCATGTGGATCTTCTGGATATCGGCAAACGGATCGATGCTGAGAGTACACTTGCACAGGCTGCTGAGCTTCCAGAGACCGATGTGGTGATCGATATTCCGGAGCGCATCAAGCTGGAAACAGATCTCATGGTGAAAATAGATGATCACTTTGAGCCTTTTGATCAGCGTTCGACCTTGTTTCAACCCGAAACTGTAGCGAAGATTGCGGGAGCATTGCGCACGATCAGAGTGTACCTGAGGCCGCAGAGCAACCCCGACCTGAAAAAGATTCAAGCGCTTGTGCAGGCACTTCTAGGATGAATGCGATTTTTGCAGGAAAGCGCGAGCCGTGGTTCGAGCGGCTTTTACTGCGCATGCAGGCAGCCATTACTCAATATTCGATGATTGGACGCGAGGATGGTATTCTTGTTGGATTATCCGGAGGAAAGGATTCGCTTGCGCTGCTTGCATTGCTGTCAGTGTGGAACAGGGGAGTGCGGCCGTTGCGCGCATGCTATGTGCAAAACTGTCGATTTCCTCAGAGCAAGGAAAGCCTTGAAGCGCTTGGCACTTTTTGTACGCTTCTGCATGTTCCTTTTTCTATTCGCGAAATCGAGATTGATGTGAGCCTTGGCTGCTTTCCCTGTTCGCATGCGCGAAGGAAAGCTCTGGCAGAAGAAGCGGTTGAACAAGGCTGTACGCGTATCGCAATTGGACATACGAGAACGGATTTTGCCCAGACTGCTATTTTGAATCTTGCTCGCCATGGCACACTCCAGGGACTTGCGCCGATCCGCCAGTATTTCGAAAATGCATTCGCTGTGGTCCGCCCTCTCATTTTTCTCGATGAAACAGATATATGGCGCATTGTCCGCAGGCTCGATCTTCCGGTCCAGAAATCTTCCTGTCCGATTGCGGGTACCAGCGAGCGCGCCAAAGCAGCTACACTACTCAAGGCTCTGGAGTCGATGTATCCAAAAGCCGCCGCCAATATTGTTCGTGCTGCTCTCGATTGTGGGATTTCGGAGACGAGCTCTTCCGGGGCTGGCTTCCTATTGCATTGATTCTGAGCAGGCACATTCGCGGATCCGAATTTTAATGCGTTTCTAATTCCTTCTATATACTCAAAATCCTCAAATATCGGCATTGCTATACACATGTGTAGCTAAAAATACGCATTTTTTGTTTTCTGTCTATTCTTTTTTCTCAAGTTTCGTTGACAGCGTGAAATTACGTCATAAAATGATAAGTGAGTGGGAAATAGTGGGAAATTGTAGGAATTAGTGGAAATGAAACTGCTGACTGGCGAGTTCAAGAACATGCTCGACGAGAAGGGACGGCTTTCCCTGCCTGCCCGCTTGCGCTCGGATCTGCCTTCGAGCCTGGTGCTCACCCAAGGAGTCGATACATGTCTGTGGCTCTTTGCACCGGAAGAATGGGAAGAACTTTCGCAGCGCATTCTCGCTTCTACCAGTTTATTCCAGGCGCGGTCGCGGCTTATCCAAAGAAGAATCATAGCTCCGGCACAAGAGGTCGAGGTCGACAAGCTTGGCCGCATTTCGATTCCCCAGAGCCTGCGCGATTGGGCGGGGCTTTCCAAGGAATGTATCATACTCGGAATTTCGCGGTATGTGGAAATTTGGGACAGCCAGCGGTATCAAGCATATCTCGCGGAGAATCAATCAGAATTCCTGTCAGCGGCCGAAGAACTCGGCGGGCTGACATTGTCGTAAGGGAGAACACATGCCTGAGCGGATAGAGGAGAAGGCTACAGAATTATTCCTCCACGTGCCTGTAATGCTCGAGGAAGTGCAGGAGCTTGCTGCAAAGATACAACCTCTGTCCCTCTCTATCGACTGCACGCTGGGTGCGGGCGGCCATGCGGAGGCTCTTCTGTCCACGTACCCCAATCTGCGATGCATCGGAATCGATGCGGATCCTGATGCGTGCGAGCGGGCATTTGGGCGGCTTTCCCGCTTTGCAGAGCGGCTTTCTATTATCAATGCATATTACGATGATGCGCTGGCGGATTTACGTGTTCACAGCTTCCCTGAAAAGGTGTTGGGTGCTGAACTTTCGGATTTTGGCGCGAGCGATCATGGCCTGCGCGCTTCATTCATTCTTTTCGACCTCGGGCTTTCCAGCTATCAGCTGGGCGCGTCGGGCAGAGGTTTTTCATATTCATCGGACGAACCGCTCGACATGCGGTTTTCGCCCGATGCGCCTGCTTCTGCCGAAGAGTTGATTCACCAGCTCTCGGAAGCAAAGCTGGCAGATCTCATCTATGCCTATGGGGAGGAACGCTATTCACGCCGTATCGCTCATGCCATCGTTACTGCGCGCAAAAATGAAAGCATCCATACTGCTGCACGGCTTGCGTCGATTATTGCAGATGCAGTTCCGGCACAGTATCGCCATGGGCGGATCCATCCAGCCACGCGTACGTTCCAGGCCTTGCGCATTGCAGTGAATGATGAACTTGGACGCATAGAACGAGCACTCGCGAGCGCACTGGAATTACTGGCTCCTGGCGGAATCTGTGCGGTTATCAGTTTTCACTCTCTTGAAGATCGCATTGTAAAGCACTTTTTTGCTGAAAAGGCAAAAACCGGCCGGTTTTCGCTTGAATGGAAAAAACCAAGAGGCCCTTCCCTTGAAGAGGTAAAGGCAAACCCGCCTTCGCGCTCTGCAAAATTCCGCGCCATACGGGCTGTCGCCATTGACTCGGAACACGTACAAGGAGCATCGGCATGAATGCGAGGCGCTTTTGGATATTGGCAATTATCACCTGTTTATTCATCGGTTTGCTTGTATTCCAGACAAGTCGCTATGCCGCGCTGAAATCCAATGTAATTTCACTCCAGCATATGGAGATGGATTTGATAAAGACAGGCAAGGAGCTCGATGCGAATAGAGCAAAACTTTCGAGCCTCGAGCGCATCGAAAAAGCGGCGCTGAAAAACGGCATGCAGATCGCTGCCCCAGAACAGCGAATTATCGTTACGGACATACGCACAGGCAACAGGCAGGAGGCAGTTACAAATGGCAACCCATGACCTGCCGACCACCGAACTTCCTGTACTATTCCGCGCAGGAGAGCTTGCCGGCCTTATTGGCGGAGCATGCAAAGGTTTTCTCGATGCTCCCATCCGATCGATTGTCGCGGATTCGCGCGCAGCGAAGCCAGACAGCATGTTTGTGGCACTCAAAGGCGAACGCACTGACGGACATCTCTATATAAAGCAAGCAATTGAAAATGGTGCTCGCGTTGTTATGGCTGAATTTTCCCGCCGCGACATGGCGCTTGATGCCATACATACTTCAAATGTGGGCGCGCACATGTGCCTCATCCTTGTCGATTCGACGATGAAGGGCATACAGGAGGCTGCACGTGAATATCGGCGCAGAAACAGCCTTCTCAGGATCGGGGTTACTGGTTCGAGCGGAAAGACCACGACAAAAGAATGTATTGCCGCAATTCTCTCTGCATGCTATCCAGCCGAAACTGTTGCCATGAGTCCGGGCAACTTGAATTCGGACATCGGACTTGCGCTCGCGCTCTTCGATCTGCGCCCGCAGCATGCAATTGGCGTATTCGAAATGGGCATCAACCGTAAAGGAGAAATGGACGAGCTAGCCCGCATGTACGAGCCTGATATTGCTGTTATAACCAATATCGGTACTGCGCACATCGGCATGTTTGGTTCACGCGATGAGATTGCCAAAGAGAAAGGCAGGATATTTTCGCATTTTGATGGCCGCCAAAAAGCTCTTTTATGGGAAGACGACCAGTATCGAAGGTTTTTGGCTTCTCTGGTACGCGGAGAGGTTCACTACTATGGACTGAAAAGCACCGAAGGAATCGAAAACATCGAAAATCTTGGCTTGAAGGGGTGGCGCATAGGATGGAAGCATCAAACCATCGAATTTGGGTTGCCCGGCCAGCACAATCTGCTCAATGCATGCGCAGCGCTTTCGATTGCGAATATGCTTGAACTCGATCCTGCACGGGCGAGCCGAGGACTTGCCTCAGTAAAGCCGCTCTTTGGAAGATCTGAAATTCGGGAAGGCAGGATCACTGTTTTCCAGGACTGTTACAACGCCAATCCGGACAGCATTGCGGCTGCCATCGAGTTCTTTTCGGCGCTTCAAGTGGATGCCAGAAAAATTCTCGTGCTTGGTTCGATGCTGGAGCTGGGTAAAGAAAGTGAACAAGCCCACGAACATGTCGGCCTCATGGCCGGTAATTCAGGCGCAGATGCGATTTTTCTGTTTGGCCAGGAAATGGCGGCGGCAGATGCTGCGCTCAGAGCGAGCTCATACAAGGGCATGCTTATGTTCACTGACAGCATGAATGAGCTAATCGAAGTGGTTTCAGGCTTTGTGCAGCCGGGGGATTTTCTTCTTGTCAAAGGCTCGCGAGGCATGGCGCTCGAGAGGCTGACAAACGCATTGGAGGAAAAAGGATTTCTATCTCCGTCGGGCAAGGCGTCAGGAGGTTCACATGCTTCGTGAGATTTTTCTTCCTCTCGTAAAATACTTTACTCCTTTCAATATATTCCGCTATCTCACTTTCCGTTCGGCCTATGCGGCAGTTACGGCATTGGTAATCTGTTATTTGATCGGACCTTGGATGATCGAAAAGCTGCGCGTGCTCAAATTTGGCCAATCCATACGGGCCGATGGGCCGCAGACGCACCTTGCCAAGACCGGCACGCCAACCATGGGCGGAATTCTCATCATTCTGGCTGTGGTGGTTTCAGTCGTGCTCTGGATTGATGTAAAGAGTGGATACAGCTGGATAGCGCTTCTGTCGCTTGTAGGCTTTGGGTTGATAGGAGCAGTGGATGATTTGCTCAAGATTAAAAAGCATACATCTGACGGGCTTTCACCAGTTCAGAAGCTGGTTTTGCAGTTCGTAGTATCCGGCGCAGCTTCATATGCGATTTATCGCATCACCGGGCCCACTGCCACAAAGCTCTATGTTCCATTCTTCAAGGTGCATGTTATCGATCTTGGAGCATTCTGGCTGCCCATTGCGATGATCTACGTGACGGCCTGGTCCAATGCGGTGAATATCACGGATGGGCTGGACGGACTGGCAACTGGTCTCGTCATTTTTGCGATTCTGGCTTTTTCAATCCTGACATATATCACGGGCCGTGCTGACTGGTCGCAGTACTTGGGTATTCCCTACATCAAGCAGGCGAGCGAACTGACGGTGTTCAATTTTGCGTTGTTGGGGGCCTGTGTCGGTTTTTTGTGGTTCAATGCGCATCCAGCTGAGGTGTTCATGGGCGATGCGGGCTCTCTGTCCCTTGGAGGTGTGCTTGGTGTTCTTTCACTGATGGTCAAGAAGGAGCTGCTGCTTCTGGTGATCGGCGGCGTGTTCGTCATGGAGCTGGGGTCAGTGATGCTGCAGGTGCTCTATTTCAAAATGACAAAGGGGAAAAGATTGTTTCGGATGGCGCCCCTGCATCATCATTTCGAGCTTTTAGGCCTGAAAGAAACCAAAGTTGTGGTTCGATTCTGGATTTTGGGCGGCATTTTTGCGTTGATTGCATTGTCTACATTGAAGATTCAATAGAGGTTCGGCGTTATGCAGAAAGAGAGCGGAACAGACAGACACGATCTCCAGCGGCGACAGACAGACTGGCAGATGATCGCTGCCATTATTGTGCTGTCCATGATTGGTCTTTTTGCTCTCTGGTCGGGTTCTATCGGATTTGCGATATACAATGGCGGCCCGAATTCCATTATAGGCAAGCAAGCTGTATTGTATGCTGTTTCTCTCGTGTTCATGGCTTTGGTGGCGGTGCTCCCTGTCAAATTGCTGCGTGGCATTCTGCCTTTTGTGGTGATGATAGGCATTGCAGGGCTTGCGCTCCCTGTGTTCACACCGCTCGGCGTGACGATCAACAATGCGAGGCGCTGGATTCGTATCGGTTCATTTACCCTGCAGCCATCGGAACTGTGGAAGCCTGTTCTGGTGCTGTATCTTGCATCGTTCCTCGAAAAACGAAAAGAACACATCATCGAATCGGGAATTGCGACCTTCCCTGCGCTCGTACTTGTCGGTCTATCTGCTTTTTTGATCTATCTGCAACAGGATTTTTCGACCTCTATTTTGATCGTAGCCATTGCACTCGCAATGCTCTACCTTGCAGGAACGCCGCTCGTATTTATCGCGAGCCTCGGGTTTTTCTCTCTTTTGTATGGTGGGCTCATGATTTTTTCTTCTCAGTATCGCATCGAGAGGCTGGTCGGATTTTTGATGCCAGATCATCATGCGCACACCGTGAATTACCAGATGTACAGTGCGCTGCGGGCAATTCGTGCCGGCGGCCTCTGGGGCAAGGGTATCGGACTAGGAAGTTTGAAAATCAGCTCTATTCCTGAGGTACAATCGGATTTCATTTTTGCTGCATTCGTCGAGGAAGCTGGGTTTATCGGCGTGATCGTGGTTCTGGCGCTATGGGCTTTTATCATGGTGAGAGCTGGAAAAGGGCTTGCCAGAACAGATTATTTTTCAAAGCTTGCCGGTTTTGGTCTCATTACGCTTTTGTCGTCGCAAATGCTTTTGAATTTGTCTGTTGTGACAGGGCTTGTACCGACAACGGGTCTTGCTCTGCCATTTTTCTCATCAGGTGGGTCGGCTGCCCTGATGACCTCTATCACCTGCGGGGTGCTCATCAATTTGTCGGGCAGCCACGAAAAAATACTGCATTCCGAAATGTCCTTTGCAATGAAGGGAGCGGCACATGACTGAGATCGAGATACGCAAGAGGCAGCTTACCGAAGAGCACACGACGCAAACAGGGCAAAAATCGATACGGAAGCCGCAGGCCGAGCAGCTGCAGGCAGGGCCGTCACACACGAGCCAACCGCAGGCAAAGCAACCACAGACCAGGCCGCCACATGCGAGCCAGCTGCAGAATGAGCGTTCACTCCTTTCTGTTTCGGACACCTATTCGGTCGATATCCTGCATTCAACGACGCGCCGAGAAACCTCCATGCCAGGAACAGCGGCATCGAGAAGCATTGCAAACAAGCTGGCTGCCGAACCAGCGAGAGTTGGATCAGATCGTCCCCCAGAGGGTCTGACCCCCTTTCCTCGCGTAGCGCCAGCATCGGTGAAATTGACCGAGTCGGCAGACAGGTTGAGCGCGGCGATAGTACGCACCAAGAAAACCCAAAAGTCTTCGAGCCTTCGCATACTTGCAGCATTTGCGCTTTTCTGTGTGCTGGCTGCTGCGGCAGCAGTCGTTTTGCCCCGGCTTACGAAAATAGAAAGCATCCGGATCAGCGGTTTGGAAACGCTTACCGAAAATGCAATTCTTTCTGCAATCGGCTCGATTGGCGATAAGAGCCTTTTGACCTTGAATTTGAAGGAAGTAAAAGCCCGCATTGAGCAAAATCCGCGAGTTGCCCAGGCACGCGTGTTTCGCATGCTGCCGTCTGCCCTCGGCGTGGATATCCGTGAGCGATCCGCTGTTGCAGTGATCATGCTAAGTTCCGAGCAGGGGTCAAAACTCGCGCTGATAGACGGAGAAGGTACGGCATTTGCTCTTGTCGATGCCGATGATTCGAAAAGCCCGGATCTTCCAGTGATCTCAGGAATCCAATTCGAGCAGTTCCAGCCAGGCCAGCGTCTGCCGGATATGTTGAGGCCTCTTTTTGCCGACCTTCAGAAAATTCGAAACGAATCACCCGAGCTGCTTGTGGCATTTTCAGAGATACGGATAGTTCGGAACTCGGAATACAGCGCCGAATTGCTCATGTATCCCGTGCATATGAAAACAGCAGTGCGAATGCCGCTGAGACTCAGTGCCGACGCGCTCCGTAATTCTTTGGTTGTGCTGGACATCCTGCGCTCGAGAGGCTACGGGAATCAACCCAGCGAAATTGATTTTCAATCAGGCACTGTGGTGTATCAAACAAAGGAGGCCGTCTCTGGCTGATACAAGCATTGTCGCCCTCGATATCGGGACCTCCGTTACGAAAGCAATCGTAGGAGCGTTCGACGAGAATGGCGAATTCGAAATTATCGGTATTGGCACCGCACCATCGAATGGTCTACGCCGGGGAGTAGTGCTCAATATCGAAGGGACTCTGAACAGCATAACTTCCGCGCTCGATGCGGCAGAACTCATGTCAGGAACCGATATTCGTGCCGTATCGCTTGCTCTGTCTGGTGCAAATGTGGAGAGCTTCAATACGAACGGACAGGTTGCAATAACCGGACGCGGAAGAGAGATAACACAAGAAGATATCGTTCGCGTACATGAAGCCGCCCGGGCTGTTTCGATATCGATGGACAGGGAAATACTCCACGTAATTCCCCGTTCCTATACTGTGGATGAACAGAAGGGTGTCAGAAATCCGCTTCATATGACAGGTGTTCGGTTGGAATGCGGGGTGCATATCATCACGGGCTCTGTTTCGACGGTCCAGAACATGTTCAAGTGTGTCACGAGAGCCGGATACCGGGTGGAACAGAGCTACCTTGGCATCCTTGGCTCGGCCCGCTGTGTGCTCACTGACGATGAGCGCGATCTGGGATGTCTTCTTATCGATGTTGGCGGTGGAACGACAGATTTTATGGTATTCGCGGATAGCGAGCCTGTGTTCACCTCGGCAATTCCAGCAGGAGGCAGCCAGATTACCGGCGATATTTCGATTATGCTCAGTATCCCGGTCGATGCGGCAGAACGGCTTAAAAAAGAATCGGGAGCTTCCTGGGCAGATGCGATAGATCCGGACGAAACTGTGATAGTCCCTGGATTCGGCGCGCGGGAACCGGTGGAGCTGGAGCGCAGAAAGCTCGTATCGATCGTGCAGCCCCGCGTGGAAGAAATCTTCGAGATGGTGAACGAACGCCTCGTGAAGAATGGACTCAAAGAATACATAAAGGCGGGCGTTGTCCTTACGGGAGGCTCAGCCTTGTTGCCGCATATCGACGATTGTGCGAGAGCGGTGTTTGGAGTCCCTGTCAGGATTGGCACCCCGCTTGCTATTCAGGGACTCGATGCAGAATATCGTTCACCAGCATTTTCAGCAGTTGCGGGAGTTGCCCTTCTTGAGGCTGAGAGGATAGGAGCGGTCTCCGAGTCTTCCGGCCGGAAAAAAGTGCGAAAGGGCAAGCAGAGCAGTTTCTCGCTGTTCAAATGGATTAAGGACAGATTTTTCTGAATATAGCCAAGGAGGAATACGATGGCAATCGAACTGGTCGATGACAATGGAATAGGAAGCCCCACAGTGATTAAAGTAATTGGTACCGGAGGCGGCGGATCGAATGCGATAAATCGCATGATCATGGCTGGGCTCAAGAATGTGCAGTTTATTGCGGTGAATACTGACTTGCAGGATCTTGGCAGATCAAAGGCAGAAATTCGCCTTGGCATCGGATCGAAGATTACGAAAGGGCTTGGTGCGGGCGGCAAGCCGGAAATCGGCGAAAAAGCGGCAGTCGAAGATCGCGATAAAATCGAGCAAGCCCTTCGCGGTGCCGATATGGTGTTTGTCACCGCTGGATTGGGCGGCGGCACAGGAACCGGTTCTGCTCCTATCATTGCACAGACTGCGAGAGATCTGGGTGCGCTTACGGTTGCTGTTGTGACGAAACCATTCACATTCGAGGGCAGGATTGTAAACCGCATCGCCGAAGAAGGCTTTTCAAAACTCAAACAAGCAGCGGATACCGTTATTGTGATACCGAACCAAAACCTCCTCAAGATTGTGGACAAAAAAACGCCATTGAAGGAAGCATTCCGCATTGCAGACGAAGTGCTCAGACAGGGAGTACAGGGCATCTCTGACCTTATTACCCTGGCAGGGGATATCAACATCGATTTTGCCGATGTACGCACGGTAATGGAAGGGCAGGGGGATGCGATTATGGGTATCGGCATCGGAAATGGCGAAAACCGCGCCCAGGATGCAGCAGAAAAGGCAGTCAACAATCCCCTCCTCGACGATGCCCGCATCGAAGGCGCCAGAAATATCCTTGTCAATGTAACATGTGGTGAAGACTTCTCACTCACCGAATATCAGGATGTCATAGACCTCATCACATCCAAGGCAGCTGAAGATGCCCATATTATCGCGGGCGTTGTCAGCGATTCTTCGCTGAAGGATGAAGTCAGAGTAACTGTCATTGCAACCGGCTTCGGCGCAGCGCGTCAGAAATTCAACGACAAAACACCTTCGAAAAGTGGAATCAGCATGCCCCTCGGGTCAGCACGCCCCAGCGAGTTTTTGAGCCCCAACGAATGGCCTCTCCGCGAAGACAGGCCTGGCCAGGATCGCGACAGACCAGCAGCGGACAGAGAACGGCCGGCATCCAAAGAAAACTTTGGCAAAATCAGTTTTGACCCAGAAAACGACAATGATGACTTGGACATTCCGACAGCGCTGCGCAGCAAACGGCTCATGCCGGAAGATTTTGGAGGCAGGCGGTGAGTATCCTCGTGCGGCGTTTCCAAGCATACCTCCTCTCGACCCGCAGGCGTTCAATTCTGACTGCAGACGTCTACATTCGGGAAATAGAGATGCTTGAAACCTTCCTCTTGAAATACGGAAAGACGCCGCTCGATGCAAGTAGTGAAGACCTGCTTACCTACCTCGTCTATCGCTCGCAGTCAGGCTTGCAGCGGACGACTATGGCGCGTATCGTTGCAAGCCTTCACTCATTCTATCGATTCTGTCTCAACGAAAAGCTGAGAACCGACGATCCATCGATTCAGATCCGGACTCCGCGGCAGGACAGGAATCTCCCCGATGTCCTTGCGCCCGAATCTGTCGAACATGTGCTTGATTCGATCGATATCAGTACGCCAAACGGCCTCAGGGACAGAGCATTGTTCGAACTCATCTATTCATGCGGGCTGAGGATTTCGGAAGCGGCAGGGCTCACCTTTCAACAATTGTATCTCGAAGAAAAACTGCTGCGGGTACTCGGCAAACGGCGAAAGGAACGGCTTGTCCCCTTCGGCGATGAGGCACTTTACTGGCTCGGAAAATATCTTGCGGAAGCCCGGCCGCTTCTCGAGAAAAACGGCAAGTCTGATTTTGTTTTTCTGAACCAAGAAGGCAAAGGGATTTCCCGCAAAGGAATTTGGAAACGTTTCAGCCAGATACGTGCCAAATCAGGAATACAAGCAAAAGTCCATACATTTAGACACAGTTTTGCGACACATCTGCTTGCAGGAGGTGCAGATCTCAGAACGGTACAGGAGCTTCTCGGGCATACGGACATTGCGACGACGCAGATATATACCCATATTGATGAGGCGTCGCTCGGGATGTATCACAAAGAATACTTCCCGAGAAAATAAGGCAAAAGGAAGCGGAAAAATGAAAGCGGCATGCACAGAATTGCGCGTCAATCTTCACGGAGGAATATCGAAAATGGCATACCGAAAGCCACGTGTCGAACTACGCTCTTCTCTCGTCCATGCCGAGCTCGAACGAATAGCTGAAAACATCCCCTTGCTCGACAGAGTGGAACTGCCGCTCAAACTGGCGCTCCATAGATTGCATTTCCTGAGCTGGCAGGAGCGGCTCCTGATTCTAGAAAATATTCATAATAAAGAAGATTTTCTTTCGTTAGGCCTTGCCGAAATCGAAAGCTTTTTGTACCGTTCAATACATGCCCGAGAGCCGGACATGGCGCGCATATGGGAGCAAGCCGAAAGAGACGCTGATCAGCTTGGACGTATGGGCGCGAGGTTTGTTTGTGTCACAGACAAAGAGTACCCTCCGCTGTTAAGGGAAATCCACAGAGCACCGTTTGGCCTTTTTGTGCGTGGTGACAGCCGATGTCTTGGACTGCAAGCGGTGACAATGGTGGGAACTCGGATGCCGACCTGGGCAGGGGTTCGCGCCGCGGTGCGTTTGGCGAGAGAAGCGGCAGAGGCGGGGCTTTGCGTAGTGTCGGGCCTGGCGCGGGGGATTGATGCGGCGGCACACCGCGGCGCGCTGCAGAGCCCAGGCAAGGCGACCATTGCCGTGCTTCCGTGCGGTCTCGACAGAGTCTATCCACCTTCGAACCGGCCTCTCGCAGCAGGGATTATTGCTGCCGGCGGCTGTTTGGTTACGGAATATCCTCCAGGCATAAGCCTCGACCGATATCGTTTTCCAGAACGAAATCGCATCTTAGCAGGATTTTCGCGTCTCACCCTGGTAATCGAAGCCCCTGAGCATTCAGGCGCGCTGATAACCGCTGAATTCGCTCTCACTGAAGGGCGGGATGTAGCGGTCGCAGCGGAATGCAGCGGGTCTTCACGGAATGCGGGAGCAGATGCGCTTTCGAAAGAAGGCGCATGCCAAGTTCGAAACGGCGCCGAGATTCTTGCAATAATGTCCGGAAGCGGTGCCTGGAATTGGGCAAACGGAAGAAGCGGCATGATAGGCCGCGATTGAAGGAGTATATTGGTATGGCTGCAAGCAAAAAGGATACGGCTGGCGTTTCAGCAAAGCCTGCAAAACAGAAGACCCTTGTCATTGTCGAATCGCCGGCCAAAGCGCGGACTATCGAGAAATATCTCGGCGCGCATTACCGTGTCTTGGCATCGAACGGCCAGGTCATCGATTTGCCGAAATCGCGCATGGCTGTCGATGTTGAGCACGATTTCGAGCCGGAATACATTACTGTCCGCGGAAAAGCAGCCAAGCTCAAAGAGCTCACGGACGAAGCAAAGCGCTCCGATGCAATTATCCTTGCGTCAGACCCCGACCGCGAAGGAGAAGCAATTGCATATCAAATAGGGAAATATCTCAAGGAAAAGACTAAAGACACACCGATACGTCGAGTCACTTTCAATGAGATCACAAGGCCTGCCGTGCAGGAAGCCATGGCCAAGCCTCGGGATATCCATATGAGCCTTGTCGAGGCCCAGAAAGCGCGACGCGTGATCGATCGCCTTGTCGGCTATACACTCTCGCCGCTTCTGTGGAAAAAAGTAAAATCTGGGCTTTCGGCTGGAAGAGTGCAATCTGTCGCCCTCAAGCTCATCTGCGACCGCGAACAAGAGGTCGAATCGTTCATTCCGGAGGAATACTGGACGATCGAGGCACACCTGCGCGCGCATCAGCATGTGGTACGGGCTGAGCTCGCCCTGTTTGATGGGCAAAAACCATCGATCCAAAACGAATCACAGGCGAACAGCATTATCGCTGCGCTCTCCGGTAAGCCGGCAGTTGTGACCGATATTCAGTATGCCGACCGTTCTATTAAACCCAAGCCTCCCTTTACTACTTCAAAACTGCAGCAAACCGCCGCAAACAGACTTGGCTTTACCAGCACAAAAACCATGAAAGTTGCCCAGCAGCTCTATGAAGGCGTCGACATGGGGCATCAGCGTCTTGGTCTTATAACCTACATGCGCACCGATTCGACACGTATTTCTGAATCGGCACTGCGAGAGACGCATGAGTGGCTTGCCAAATATTTCCCTGCGCAGACACCAGATTCGCCAATTCGCTATTCAGTCAGCAATGCCGCCCAGGATGCCCATGAGGCAATCCGACCGACGCGCGTCGATATCACGCCCGATGAAGCCGCGCGTTATATCAAGGGAGATCATCTTAAGCTCTATACACTTATCTGGGAACGATTTGTCGCTTCACAGATGAAGCCGGCAATCATGCGAACCTATACAGCTGACATTCAGATGGGTGAGGCCCTGTTCCGTGCTTCTGCCTCCTCATTCCTGGAAGAAGGCTTCTACAAGGTAATCCGGCTTGGAGCCTCCAAAGAAGAACGCACAAGCCATCAACTGCCGCTCGAAAAGGGTCAGACCCTCGTTGCAGAAAAAATACAGGGCGTCCAGCACTTTACACAGGGTCCTTCGAGGTACACAGATGCAACAATTGTGCGCGCCCTGGAAGAGCTCGGGATAGGTCGGCCATCCACCTATGCACCTACGATTGAAACACTCATCGAGCGATACTATGTCCAGCGGGACAAACGCCAGCTCGTACCGACCGCTTTGGGCAAGATAATCAATGAAATTCTTTCGAAGAATTTCCCCGAAGTAATCAACACCAGCTTTACGGCCAACATGGAATCCATGCTGGATAAGGTCGAGGAACAGAAAGTCGACTGGGTCAGCGAACTCAAAAAGTTCTATTTTCCGCTGAGAGACAAGGTAGCAGATGTGATGCATGCGCTCGAGGACATGCATGGTGCTCTCGACGAGGCAACCGATGAAACATGCCCGAAGTGCGGAAAACCCCTTGTCAAGAAACTAGGCAGATATGGTTATTTTCTTTCTTGTTCAGGATTTCCTGAATGCACATATACAAAATCCGTACCGCTCGCAAAATGCCCAAAATGCGGCGGCGATATTGTTCCGCGTGTATCGACCAAGGGCCGCCGCAAAAAATTCTACGGCTGCTCGAATTATCCCGAGTGCGATTTCATGACGCTTTACAAGCCCACGAATGCGACATGCCCCAAGTGCGGCTGGTTCCTCGTCGAGAAATACGACAAGAAAAAAGGCATGTACAAGGCCTGCATCAATCCCGACTGCGACTATCTGCATTCGAGCGATGACGGAAAGGGAGAGGCCTGAATTATGGACGCGCGGTTGGTGGATTACCTTGAATACCTCGAAGCGGTGCGCGGGCTTTCGCCCAAAACCATAGAGGTATACAAGCGTGATCTCGCGCAATACGAAGTCTTCTTGGACGGAAAGAATGTAGACGCAGCGGATGCCACAGATATTCGTGCCTTTGCCGGATTTTTAGTTATGGACAAACGGGCGCCATCATCCGTGAACCGCGCTCTGTCTGCTGTCCGCGGATTTTACAAATATCGCGTCAGATTTCATCAAAATGAAGCGGATCCTGCGAGAGAGGTTGAAAATGTGCCTGCTGGGAGGCCTTTGCCTTCTTTTCTGTTTGAGGAAGAGACAAAAACCCTGCTGGACAGCCTCGACGGCAATACGTTCCGCGATGTCCGCGACCGGGCGCTTCTGGAAGTTCTGTATTCGACGGGCAGCCGTGTTTCCGAAGTCTGCGGAATGGAACTGACCCGCCTCAATCTGGACGCTGGTTCGATCAGAGTAAAGGGAAAGGGCTCAAAAGAACGGCTTGTATTCCTCTGCGAATCCGCATGTACAGCGCTGAAGCGCTATCTGCCATACCGCGCAGCTCTCATGATGCGCCGTGGCATAGAAGAGCATAATCGGCTGTTTGTGAATGCCAAAGGACTGCCACTCGGCCCCCGTGGCGCCGAAAAAATCGTCGAACGCAGGCGCATGCAGGCAGGGATCAAGAAGCATTTGACGCCCCATACATTCCGGCACAGTTTTGCAACCCACCTTGTGGCCGCTGGGGCAGATATGCGTGTCGTGCAGGAAATGCTTGGACATTCAAGCATATCGACAACCCAGGTGTATGCCCATGTCGATATGGAGCGGCTGCGGCGCGTGTACGAGCAGGCACATCCGCATGGCTCCAAGGGGAAATGAGAGGAAAGTGAGGATAACTATGGAAATACATGCAACAACAATACTTGCAGTTCGGAAAGACGGCCATGTCGCAATGGCTGGCGATGGCCAGGTGACCATGAATAACACTGTGCTCAAGAGCAATGCGAGGAAAATTCGGACAATCTATAATGGTAAGGTTCTCTGCGGCTTTGCCGGCGCTACTGCGGATGCCTTTACGCTGTTCGAGCATTTCGAAGCCAAAGTGCAGGAGTACGGAGGCGATTTGACGCGGGCTTCTGTCGAATTGGCAAAGGATTGGCGTACCGACCGCATTCTCCGCAAGCTCGAGGCAATGCTCCTGGTTGCAGATAAATCAAAAATGTTCTTGCTGTCAGGCACAGGCGATGTCGTTGAGCCGAGCGAAGATGCAATAGCAATCGGCTCTGGAGGTACCTATGCCTATGCTGCGGCAATTGCATATCTCGATGCATCCCGAAGGGTCGAAGAGGCGGCAGGCGCGCAGGGCGTTTCTGACCTTACCAGCATACCCGGCTATTTTTCGGCGCGCGAAATTGCACAGAAAAGCCTCGAAATTGCATCAAGCATCTGCATTTTTACAAATGACCGGATCGTTGTGGAGGAAATATAATGGCAGAAACCGATACGCTGACACCACGCAGAATTGTGGAAGAACTCGACCGCTATATAGTCGGCCAGAAAAAAGCCAAAAAGGCGGTAGCCATTGCGTTGCGCAACCGTATTCGCCGCCAGCGTCTTCCGCAAGAAATTCGCGAAGAAATCGCGCCTAAAAATATTCTCATGATTGGACCTACCGGAGTAGGGAAAACTGAAATTGCACGCCGGCTGGCAAAGCTGAGCGGTGCTCCTTTCATCAAAGTCGAAGCGACAAAATTCACCGAAGTGGGATATGTAGGTCGAGATGTCGAATCTATGGTGCGCGACCTCATGGCTTCAGCTGTTTCGATGGTGAAAGAAGAGATGGAAACGCAGGTCGCGGAAGAAGCGAAGCGCAGAGCCGAAGATAGATTGCTGGAGATTCTGCTTCCTGGAATTGCAAGCTCCGATGAGCCAGTCGGCGAATCGCAGGCGACAGTAATCGTACCGAGTTCAGGCGCAGAAACGCGGGAAAAATTCCGGACCTTGCTCAGAGAAGGCAAGCTCGACTCGCGTGAAATAGAAATAACGGTTCCTGCCCAGGGGCCGCAGATCGAGCTTTTTGCAGGCACACAATTCGAAGAGATGAACATCGCGCTTGGGGGACTGCAGAACCTCTTTGGCGGCAAAAAGAAAAAAAAGACGACGACAGTCGCGGAGGCACTCCCTCTGCTCGAGGCAGAGGAGCGAGAGCGCCTCGTCGATCAGGAAAAAATTGTCCAGGAAGCGCGCCGGCGAACTCAGGAATTGGGGATCATCTTTATAGACGAAATGGACAAAATTGCGAACCGCGAGGGTAAGGGGGCTTCTGGCATCGATGTTTCGAGGGAAGGCGTTCAGCGGGACCTTTTGCCGATTGTCGAAGGCACAACTGTCACTACAAAATGGGGCCCCATCGATACGACCCATATCCTCTTCATCGGCGCTGGTGCTTTCAATGTCGCAAAGCCCCAGGATCTCATCCCCGAACTTCAGGGCCGTTTCCCTATCCGTGTCGAGCTTGACGCCCTGACTGGCGACGATTTTGTGCACATTCTCACGGAGCCCAAAAATGCGCTTGTGACTCAGTATACCCAGCTTCTTGGTACTGAAGATGTGACGCTCGAATTCACCGAAGATGCTATAGCGAGAATCGCCGAAATAGCCGCTGCCGCCAACAGGCAGAGTGAAAATATCGGTGCACGGCGATTGCAGACTGTAATGGAAAGGCTTCTCGAGGACGTGTCGTTCGAGGCCGACAAATATGCTGGCACGCATGTCACCATCGACAAAGCATATGTGGATGAGCATTTCAAGGATTATGTCCAACAGCAGGACTTGAGCAAATACATCCTTTAACAAAGAGGGAAAAGGACGGAATATGGACTATGCATCATTAGAAGAAAATCGATTATGGGAACTCTACCGCCGCACTGCAGACATCCATATCCGTGACGAGCTTGTCCTGCGGTACTGTCCCCTCGTGAAATATGTAGCCGGAAAGGTCTCGGTCACTCTGCCATCGATGGTCGAATATCGCGACCTTGTCGGTTATGGAAATTTTGGCCTGCTCGACGCGATCGAAAAATTCGACCCGAAAAAACATGTCAAATTCAAGACCTACGCGGTGACGCGCATCCGGGGAGCGATTTATGATCATTTGCGCGAACTGGATTGGGTGCCCCGCTCGGTACGGCGGAAAACAAAGCAAATCGAGCGCGCAATCGCAACGCTTGAAAGTCACCTCGGTCGCCCCGCAACCGATGAAGAAATCGCGGAGGAGATGGGCATCGAACGAAAGGAACTTATGAAAATAATGGCCAAAGTGGCATCCTCTTCGATACTTTCGTTGCAGGAAATCTGGCCGGTGGGCGCAGAGTCCGAAGGCGGCACAATTGGAGACACAATTGAGTCGCTGCACAGCGCCAATCCGGATGTCTCGCTCGAACGCGATGAAATCCGGCGTGTCATCGCTGAAGCAATCCAGGAATTGCCCGACAAGGAAAAGAAAGTGCTTGTCCTGTATTATTATGAAAATCTCACGCTGAGAGAAATAGGCAGGATCCTCGAGGTGACGGAATCTCGAGTAAGCCAGCTGCATACCAAGGCGATTCTGCGGCTTCGCGCGAAACTGTCGAATCGCCGCAAGGGCATTCTATAGCAGAGCAGGGCCTTTGCGGCCTCATTCGCGCCCGTCTATTCTTCATTCTCCTGATGCCGAAGATGCAGGCGCTTCCTGATTCCCTATTCCATACTGCTCAATTTTTTGATAGAGCGTTTTTCTTCCGATTTTGAGAATTTCCGCGGCTTTGGATTTGTTGCCCCCGACGAGCGCCAGAGTTTCGGCAATGAGAATGCGCTCGGCATCTTCCATCGATGAAAAGGCCGGAATGCATATGGTGCGCGTCTGACCGCTGGAACGGGGTCCCGGCGGCAGGTCATCGATTGTAATCAATTTGCCGGAGGCCATGACGACCGCGCTCTCCACACAATTGCGCAGTTCACGCACATTCCCTGGCCAATCATAGGTATAAAGAGCCTGGCGCGCTTTCGGGTCGAATCCTTCGAGCTGCTTGCCGTTTTCTTCAGAAAATTCCTTTAAGAAAGCCATTGCCAGCAAGGGGATGTCTTCGCGGCGTTCCCGAAGCGGCGGCACATGGATGTTTACGACATTCAGCCGATAATAGAGATCCTCGCGGAAACGCCCCTCCGCAATCTCCTTTTTAAGGTCGCGGTTGGTTGCTGTGATAAGGCGCACATCGACTTCGATGGTCTCTTCGCCGCCAACGCGCTCGAATTTGCGCTCCTGCAGGACGCGAAGTATTTTTATTTGCACATTTTGGTTGATTTCGCCGATTTCATCGAGGAACAGCGTTCCTCCATCCGCCATCTCGAAGCGGCCCCGCTTGCGCGCCGCGGCGCCTGTAAAGGCGCCCTTTTCGTGCCCGAAAAGCTCGCTCTCGAGCAGGCTCTCGGCGAGCGCGGCGCAGTGCACCTTGATAAACGGTTTGTCCTTGCGCGGCGAAAGATTATGGATGGCATCGGCCACCAGCTCTTTGCCAACCCCCGATTCGCCCGTGATAAGCACGCTTGCCTTTGTCGGTGCCACTTTTCGGATAAGATCGAAAATACGCTTTATCGATGGTGCCTGGCCGATAATGTAGCTGCGTGCCCGCTGGCTTTCGACCTCGGCCTTGAGTTCAATATTGGTTCGGTACAGTTCCCGCGTTTCGAGCGCCCGGCGGACAAGGTTTACGAGATGATCGGTATTGGGCGGCTTGGCTACAAAGTCGAATGCGCCCTGCCGCATTGCCTCCACCGCCTTGTCGACGCTTCCATGAGCAGTGAGAATGATGACCGGGATTCCGGGGTGCGTCGAAACCACATATTGCAGCAGATCAAGACCGCTCATTCTGCCCATTTTGTAATCTGTTATGATGATATCGATATCTTCCCGGTCGACGATGGTCTTGGCTTCAGGGCCATCTTTGGCAGTCCGGACGTCGTAGCCTTCCATGGAAAAAAGCTGGGCAAGGCCTTCTCGTATATTTGTTTCATCGTCAACAACCAATAGTGTCGCGCGCATTCATTCCTCCGTATGCAATCCATCGATTTTTACGCCATCTTCCCATGGTGGAAGAGATTTCTGTTCCGGCTGAGGGATTGGAAGATGGATTGTGAAGGTCGAGCCGATTCCAGGCGATGATTCGACCGTGATTTCGCCATTGTGCTCTTTTATGATTTTGAATGTAATAGTGAGCCCGAGCCCCGTGCCGCTTTCCTTTGTCGTAAAATAGGGCTCGAAAATCTTTGCAAGCAATTCTTCGGGGATGCCGATACCTGTATCGGATACCGCAATCAGAAGTTCATCGTTCCGGACAGAGACCGAAATAGTCAGCGTGCCGCCTTCAGGCATGGCTGCTATGGCATTCTTAACGATATTGAGCAGTGCCTGCTTCAGGTACTTGCGATCTATCATCACATCGGGCAAGTCTGCATCGAATTTGGTGATGACACGGATATTCTGGTTTTCCGCTTCCTTGCTCATGAGCTCGGCCACTTCGCGCACAACCTCTTCGGCCCGGTCATGGATAAGGGTAATGTCCATCGGGCGCACGGCAAAGAGAAAATCGACGACAATTGCGTTGAGCCTGTCTATTTCCTGCTCCACCAGGGAAATATTATGAAAAATCGAATCAGTTTTTTTATTGCAGTTTTTTTCGAGGATGCGGCGGATAATGCCAAGCTGGATGCGGATAGACGCAAGGGGGTTCTTGATTTCGTGTGCGACACCTGCCGCAAGGGTAGTAAGGGCAGCAAGGCTTTCGGCCCTGCGCAGCTGTGCTTCACGGCGCCTTTTTTCGGTGATGTCCTCCATGTGGATAAGATTTCCGGATATTTTGCCATTCGAAAGGAGCGCTGAAATACTGATGGAAAGAACGCGTGTGCCGCCAGGCCTGTTCAGGGAAATCTCGCGGTTGAGAATATTCTCGTCTGCGAGAAGCGTTTTGCGGAAAAAATCGACTATTTCATCATCTTTCAATTGTTCCCATATCGGAAATTCCCCAGTCCAGGAAGGCAGTTTCAAGATTTTTTCCGCAGTGCGGTTGATGAAAAGCGGCTTGTGTTCAAGATCGCAGACGATTATTGCATCGAGGGTTGAATTCAGCGCCGCTTCATAGATGGAATTCTCTGCCGAGAGGTTGTTGATTATCTGCTTGAGTCCTTCGGGAGGAATACGGTCGATGCGTCTCAGCGCGTTCTCATACACTGCTTTCATTGGAAACTCCAAATATGTTCGCAAATGCTTCGAGCAAGAGTTCAGGCGAGCGATTATACATGCGATTCTGAACCGCCACATCGCGCAGTTTGGACGACATTCGATCGACCAGCATCACAAGAGCGGCGCTCGATGAAGCATCGGAAGCAATGCGTGCAAGCTGCCGGGCAACAGCTCGCAGGAATACAGAAGGAGCATCTGCAAATTTGGCGTTTTTCAGGCCGAACCCTCCTGTTTCTTCAGAGACCGAACGCACTACATCGAGCACTGAAACACGGGATTCTGCGGCCTTGCTCACAAGTGTCGAAGCAAGGTCGCCTGAAATAGCCTCGTCGCTCCGCATTACATCAGCGAGCAAAGCTCCTACGAACAATGCTGCGGCGCTTTCGGCACGGTCTGGGGGAAAAGGGCTTTTCTTTCTGAAAAATTCACCGACATCCTCGACTTTTTCTTGCGTGCGAAATAGACGTGATATAATCTGCTGTGCCTGTTCAGTAGTTCGTGCATCGAAGGAGATAAGGCGCGATCTCGACAGAATTGTCGCAATGACAGTCGCGCGCCGCGATGCAGTGAGGACAAACCGCACTGATTCGGGTGGCTCTTCGAGTATCTTGAGCATGGCGTTGCGCGCGCTTTCGTTGGCAGTATCGGCGTTTTGCAGAATGATTGTCTTTCTTTTCCCTGCGGGTGCAAGCGAAGCCCAAGCGGCCATATTCCGTACCATGAATATAGGAATGCCGTCGGGAACCAGGGGCTCGAGGCCGAGCGCGGTTTCGACAATGCGATTTGCAGTGTCGCCCAGCTTGTGGGTGTGGCCTGAAGCGAGCATGCGATTGATGTCTTCGAGCTGTTCTTCGATTGCTTCGATTGATGAGGCGGCTTTTGAGAGACGCGCTTCCTCGCCCGACCACAGGGCGGGGTCGAATCGCTTGAGCAATTTGCGCACTGCGCGGACGAAAGCATAGTAAGAAGTTGCATTCGGAGTGCGCAAAAAATAATCAGCTGCCACCGAAGGCTCTTGCGGAAAACTGCGCGGTCCGAAGAGAAGCAAATCCGGATGAGTCAGGCTTCTATGGCGGGCACACTGTGCACATTCGCAATTCCAGAGAGCCTCTTTTTCGCAAGAGAGCACTCGCGCGACCTCAAGCGCGGCCGTGAGCTTGCCAGAACCTTCTGCACCAGCAAACAGAAGCGCAGGAGGCACTGCGCCGTTTGCAATCATCGCAAGCAGCTGTTCTTTGGCTTTATCCTGGAAAAGCAGATTTTCAAACACGATTACTTGCCTTTCGAATTCTGGATTATGCCGGGCAGATTGCCATTCTTGAGCAGAGGAGCGAGGGAGCCTCCCAGCGCAGGCTCGATTATCGGACCGAGAAGCCGTGCATACAGCGACCCTGCCAGAAGTGCCTTGCTATCGAAGAAAGGCTGTATCTTCAGAATGACGATGAACAGCCCGACGATGATGAACCCTTCGATAATACCGAGCGCCAGACCGAGCACGCGATCGAAGATATCGAGGCTGCTCGCTTCCAGCCCTTCACGGATCATGCGCTCGATGATTTTCATAATGACAAATCCTGCAATGAAACAGAATACAAAAGCAAGAACGTACTGCGCTTGAAATGGCAGAGAGTTTGCTCCCACTTTCGGAAGAAGCTGGACAATCACCGTATTGGAAAGAAGAAGGCCGGCAAGAAACCCGACAGCGACAGAGGCCACCGACAGCACTTCGTGCACGAAGCCCCGCACAAAGCATCGCGCAGCGAGAATCACAACAACAACACTGAATACCCAGTCCATAGTGCTCATTGCGTTTCCTTTGCCCGCCAGCCGATCCTAGCAAGAATGAAGCGGGCGATGAATTCGGTTGCATAGTGAGAACCTGTCGTAGCGATGGAATTGGCTGCATCGAGACTCTGCATATTTGGGACCTCAACATCGTGCGTCACCTGTGCCAATGTGCGGCATGCCTTTGCTGCGGCGCTATAGACTTCGGGATTGAGCAACGACCGTACTGCTGCAATGAACGCTTCTGATGTCGCCTTATCCCCTTCGAGTACGATGGCTGCGCCTATCTTGGAGGCAAGAGCCGCATTCTCAACCTGGTCGCCTCGTGTACCTGTTCCGGAGAGAGGGATGAGAATCATTGGTTTGCCAAGCGAAGCTGCTTCCCAAATTGTGCCTGCGCCCGCTCTGCCCGCGACCATGTCCGATGCAGCATAGATATCGGCAATTTCCGCACCTATATATGCCAGAGGGCGATACGCTGCGCGGATAGATGGATCATCCGGCATGGCATGCACAACATCTTCATAGTGTGCCTGGCCTGTTTGGTGGACAATCTGCACAGCAGGGCAAAGCCCTGAAAGAGAGGAGAGCACGAGTCGATTCACTTCTTGTGCGCCCTGACTTCCTCCAAGTACAAACAGGACGGGCCGATCATCGCTGAATCCCAGAAGCTTCAGACCTCTCGCCCTGTCCCCTTCGAAAAGATCGGGCCTCGTCGGATTGCCTGTACGGATTATCCTGGAACGAAGCGACTGTGGAAAATAGCGCGCGGTGTCTTCCCAGCTTGTGAGAATGCGCTCAGCATGCACACTATTGAGCCGCGTAGCCAAGCCCGGCGAAGCATCCGATTCATGAGTAAAAACTGGTATACCCAGCGCCGCTGCAGCTCTGCAAGGCGGCACGCTCACATACCCGCCCTTCGAGAAGAGGAGCACTGGATGCAGCTTTTTAAGGAGAGCTTTTGCCTTGAAATAGCCTGCAGCGATCCTCCCCAGATCAGTCAGATTTCGAAATGATATTTCTCGGCGGAACTTGCCTGAAGGAATGGCGAAATACTCGATGCCATGGCTGGCCACAATCGAACGGTCGAGCTCTTTTTCGGAACCGATCCACACGATTCTGCCGGTAAAGCCGAGGCGGCGCAGCTCATCGATTACGGCAAGCCCCGGGTAGATGTGGCCGCCCGTTCCTCCACCGGTAAAGACAATGCAAGGCTGGGCGTCTGCCCCGGCTTGGGCGTCTGCATGCTGCGTTTCGCCGAGCTGTACGGCATTTTCTGTGTTCATCATTCCTTTCCTGCGGCATCAGGCTGGATGTGGGACTTGAGCGATATATGGAGCGCAGCGGAGATAAGCGCATCGAGACGCGCATCAGAGGTCGATTCGCCCTTGCTGATTGCTCCAAGTGCTTTCTTTGCAAGGACTTTCCCAAGCTGGACCCCTTCCTGGTCAAAGCTGTTGATATTCCATGCAAAGCCTTGAAACATCACTTTATTTTCGAAGTGTGAAAATAGCGCGCCAAGCTGCTGCGGACCGAGTTCGTCGCCAATGATGAGCGTGGATGGGCGGTTGCCCGGGAACATCTTGTTGGGGTCACTGTCGGATTTTCCGATCGCAAATGCGAGCACTTGAGCAACAAGGTTTGCAAGCAATTTCTGGCGGGAAGTCGAGCCCTCGGAGGCCATGTCGGGAGAAATCTGGTTTCGAAGAAAGCCGATGAACTGGAGCGGCACTCTATCGGTGCCTTGATGCAGAAGTTGATAAAAGGAGTGCTGGCCATTGGTGCCGGGTTCGCCGAACACGACAGGACCGGTAGAGTAGGACAGCGGCTCGCCGCTGCGGCTGACGGATTTGCCGTTGGATTCCATGTCGAGCTGTTGAAGGTGAGCGGGAAAGCGCGAAAGCGGCTCAGCATAAGGAAGGATCGCGGTACATGGCCAGCCAAGCACATTGCGTTCGTACACGCCAATCATGGCATCCATGAGCACTGGGTTGTGCCGTAAGGAAGGCTCGAGCGCGAGCCTGTCTGCCTCATGTGCGCCCTGAAGGAATTCTTCGAAGGTCTCAGGACCATAGGCGAGCGATATGATAACTCCGCCAACCGCACTCGATGTCGAATAGCGCCCGCCGATAAAGTCGTCGATATAAAAGCTGTCGAGATAATGGGGGTTTCCTGCAAGCGGGCTTGTCTTGCTCGTTACGGCGACCATATGCAAGTCGGGATTGAGGCCGCTCGCCCGCAGGCGCTCGCGAACAAGGGTTTCGTTGGCAAGTGTCTCCTGTGTCGTACCACTTTTCGACACCAGCACGAAAAGGCTTTCTGAAAGGTCGATATGCGAGAGCACGAAATCTGCATCGTCAGGGTCGACGTTGGAGATGAACCAAGGGGCCAGATGCGCTCGCTTATGCGAGATAGCCCATCGCGACAGGGCGATGCACGCGGCGCGCGGGCCAAGATCCGACCCCCCGATCCCTATCTGCACAACCTGCGCAAACGGTTTACCCACGGAACTACGGATACTGCCATCCCGCACCTTTTTCGCAAACTCGTAGAAGCGCAGCTTTTCCTGGTGGTAGAAGGCTTCCATGTCCTGCCCCTCCCACAGGACAGCCCTTCCAAGACGCCCGCGCGCCATATGGTGCAGCACCATTCGTTTTTCGCCTGTATTCATGATCTCGCCTTCGACGAGAAGACGATATTTTTTGACAAGCTCCTGCTCGTCCGCCAATGCCTGGAGTTTGTCGATAATCTGATCATCCACAGGGGCGAATGCATAGCAGTACGACATTGCCGCCGCATGGCGTATCCAAAAAGAAGCGATGCGCTGCTCGCTGAGTTTTTCTGAGAGCTTGATTGGTTGCATTTTCTTCAGAGAGTCGAATGAACTGCATCTATCCAGATTCTTGTAGGTCACCATATACAGCCTCACCTTCCAAGTGTTTCTTTATTATACATGATATGGTTAAAAGCGCTACACTTCAAGCTCCATGCGCCGGGAATGCCGTGGGCTTCTTGCTGAAACGCGCTCAAATGCCGAGAGAAATGCATGCCCTTTTGGGCTCAGACAAATCCTGTCCTTCCATATCCCGCGGCCTGGAATTTCGATTATTCCCAGCGTGAGGAGAGAGGAAAGCATTTCTTCGCGTTCCATTCTGTTCCAGCCGTAGAGCCCTCCTGTATAATTGCCGCGCCCAATACCATTCGGCCCAAGCATGCGGATGCATTCAGACATTGTCCAACGCTTCTGATTGGCAGCAATGGACAGCAATGTTTCAAGAAACCCTTCTGCCTGCAGCAAGAGGCGCCAATGCGCCAGCATGCCAAGATGCGTGCTCTGCCTGCTGTCCACGAGGTCGCGCCTCCACGGCAGGCTTCCGTCGCTGCCGAAACTGTGCTCCGCTTTCATTGCACGCTCGCAATTGTCGCACGCGCCGCAGACAGGCGTTTCTGTCTCTCCAAGCAGATGGAGCAAGAATTCCCTGCGGCATGTTTCGATCAAAGGATAGGGAATAAACCGGGCTTTTCTCTGTTCTTGGAGCGGCAGGCTAGAACCCAAAGGGCCGGCTCGTTCTGCCATGTTGTGGATAAGCACGGCAAATGAAGCTTTTCCGTCGCGACCGCCGCGTCCTGCCTCTTGGATGTATGCTTCTGCGCTGTCCGGAAGGCCTGTATGGATGACAGTGCGTATATTTTTTTTGTCGACGCCTAGTCCATATGCATTGGTACTGACCAACACTGCATTTTCCGATTTTTGGAACCATGACTCAATCTCGTTCCGTTCTGTGCGCGACAGCCCCGCATGATAGAACCGCGTAGCGGCGAATCCGGCAGAGCGCAGAAATTCAGCCTTCATTCTCGTTCCGGGGCGAGACCGCTCAAAAATAATAGCTGGTTTCTGGCATGAGGAAAGCAGACGCCGCAACGTGCGGGTCGGTGAGAGCGTTTGTACCACTGCATAATGGATATTTGGCCTGTCCGCCTCCGAAGTGACAAGCCGATACGCAGTTCCTCGAAAAAGCCGTTCTTCTATCGAAGAAACGATATCGGGGCCTGCTGTTGCTGTGAATGCGCTCACAATGCGCGGCGCAAGCAGCTCTGCGCTTTCTCCCAGAGAAAGGTAGGTCGGCCGGAATGTTTCTCCCCATTCGCGTATGCAGTGCGCTTCATCGATTACGAAGTGTGCAATATTGAACTGTCTTAAAAACTGACGCAGCCTCGATGTTGCGAGAATTTCCGGATTTGCGATAACGATTCTTGCATTTCTTGAAGAGACTGCCATCTCCTGCGCGCGCCATTCGTCCTCGGCGAGCCCCCCTCGAAAGAGGGCGCAGGGGATTCCTGCTTCGTCGAGGCGGCGCTTTTGATCATTCATGAGTGCGAGCAAGGGATATACAACAACCGTAAGCCCCTCAAGTATAAGCGAAGGCAGCTGAAAGCAGACTGACTTTCCGAAGCCAGTAGGGAACAAAACCAGTTGCCTATAGGGCAGCAGGTTTTCGGTGTCTGCATCGAGAATATTGGCGATGACGAATCGCTGCAAAGGCGCCAGGTGATCGATTTTGAAGCGTGCGCGGGCTAGTTCGGCGACCGGGTCAGGATATATCTTTTGGATTTCTTCGCTGTTCTGGGAATATTCGCTTTCCATGGCATGATGTCCTCATTTTGATATACGCGCCAGCTGGGCAATTGCGATTCAGGTTTGCGGCGAGATTGGTCGGTTGCGGCGGCATTGATCGATTGCAGCAGCATTCATCGGTTGTGGCGGCCATTCATTGGTTGCAGCAGCATTCATTGGTTGCAGCAGCATTCATCGGTTGCAGCAGCATTCATCGGTTGCGGCGGCCATTCATTGGTTGCAGCAGCATTCATCAGCGGAATTCTAGAGAGTTGCAATACCGATTTTGGGGCAGATATCATCGAGAGGGCAGGGGGTGCCGTTCTGTGTGCATGCGGGCTTGCGTGCTGTACATGTGAATTTGCCATGCCTGTTCACACTGTAGGAGAAGTGGGTATGTTTTTCCGGGGCAAGATGCGCCCGGACAATGGATTCTGCCAGACCTGGATCTTTTTTGGGACTAATCCCCAGCCGGTAGAGGACTCGCAGCACATGCGTATCCACGATAATGCCAGGTACTTCATGGCAGGCAGAGGCAACAAGATTCGCGGTTTTTCTCCCAACACCCGGCAGTTCAAGCAGCTGGTCAAAACTGGGCGGCAGCTTACCATCGAAACGAGCTTCGATCATCTGCGCTGCTTCAATGATATGTCGCGCTTTGACATGGAAAAATCCGACAGGGTGAATGATGCGCTCAACTTCGGATATTTCGGCCCGCGCCAGGCTGTGCGCATCTGGATAATTGCCGAAAAGCTTTTCAGTGACAGTATTGACCTGCTCATCGGTTGTCTGTGCGCTCAGAATGACTGCAATCAGCAGCTCGAAACAGCTTCGATAATGAAGAAGCGGATGTGCATCCGGCCAGATTGGCTGTAGCCGCCTGTACACTTCTTCGAGCAGTGCAGGGATTGAATAGGCCGCGAGCATTTTGGAAGGTCCGGCGCTGGGGGTGCTGTCCATCAAACTATCCACTCCTGACATAGTGCAGCACGCATGCGTACACAATCAAGTCCTCGATTGAAGCATGTCTGCAAACTTGACCTTCCTGCATCGGACGTATAGTATAGCAAGGTCTACTTCAATAGCAGAGACAAGGAGGATCCATGAACCCGTCCGCACTGAAAGGCAGATCCCTGCTGACCTGGATTGATTTTAATCCCGAAGAAATCCGCTATTTCTTGGAGCTTTCTAAAAAACTCAAAGAGGAAGCCAAAAAAGGCGTGCGCAAGCAGCGTTTCAAAGGCAAAACAATCGCACTGCTCTTCGAGAAGCGCTCAACCCGTACCAGAGCGGCGTTCGAAACTGCGTTCGGCGAGGAAGGCGGACATCCTGTGTTTCTCTCGAACCAGGACATTCAGCTTGGCTCAAAGGAATCTATCGAAGATACTGCGCGCGTGCTGGGCCGCATGTTCAATGCCATCGAATTCCGTGGCTTCAAGCAGGAATATGTCGAAATCCTGGCGAAATACTCCGGTGTTCCCGTATATAACGGTCTGACCGATATGTACCATCCGACACAGGTACTTGCCGATGTACTGACTATCGAAGAAAATTTCGGCAACTGCAAAGGCAAAAAGCTCTGCTTCGTCGGCGACGGACGCAACAATGTTGCCCGTTCGCTCATGGTCATCAGCGCAAAGCTTGGAATGCACTTCACAATCGTTTCTCCCAAGGAATTATGGCCTGACGACGAACTCAAGAATCTTTGCGAGACCTATGCAAAAGATTCAGGCTCGAAGCTCAACATTACCGCGGATATCGAGGAGGGCGTGCAGGGAGCCGATGCCATCTATACCGATGTATGGGTTTCTATGGGAGAAGAGGCGCTCAAGGCCGAACGTGTAAAGCTTCTGAGCCCCTATCAGGTCAATGCAGAACTGATGGCCAAGACAGGTAATCCGAACTGTATCTTTTTGCACTGTCTTCCTGCAGTGAAAGGCGAAGAAGTTACCTTCGATGTAATCGAAGGTCCTCAGTCCAGAGTGTTCGATCAGGCTGAAAACCGCAAGCATACCATCAAAGCCATCATGCTTGCGACGATTTGATGGATGGCCCGGCCGCGAGCCGTGGCTGCTCTTTATATAAGGAAAGATAATGAAACCGGCGCCGAAATCTCTTCTCGAGTTTGTAGAAGGGCATGATTGTTTTTATATTCTCGGGCATCGGGAGCCGGATGGCGATTGTATCGGCTCCCAGCTTGCGCTCGCATCGATGCTGCAGAGCATGGGCAAGCGCGTCCACGTGCTTTCGTCGGGTCCTTTCAATAGAATCGAGATTCTGCCCTTTGAAGCCCGTTTCAAGAGTGAGGTTCCTGCCGAGCGAGATTTTGAACGAACTGCAGCGCTTGTGCTCGATTGTTCGTCGATGTCCAGAATCGGAAATATTGCCGAGCGGATGCCCGACATCCCTGTCGCTTTTATCGATCACCATGCGACCGCAGGTGTGCCAGGGCCCTACGATTGGCTCGATGAGAGTGCGCCCGCAGTTTCCGCAATGATCCTCCTTCTGATGGAAGCGATGAACCATGCTCCAACGAAGGAAGAGGCAGAACTTTTGTTTTTCGGCTTGAGCACCGATACCGGCTTTTTCCGCCACCTGGATGAGCACAGTTCCGAGACATTCAGGATTGCGGCGCGGCTCGTCGATGCCGGCGTATCTCCGAAGCGGGTTTTTATGGCAATAAATGGAGGGCGGACACTGGCTTCCAGGCGAATGCTCGGTGAGCTTCTGCTGCGCATTCAGCCGTATTATGAAGGTCGTCTTCTGGTTTCGTGGGTTACCATCGATGATCAGCAGAAATACGGCATGTCGAGCCGCGATTCTGATCTTCTCTATCAGCTCATGATGGGCATTGTCGACTGCGAAGTCTGTTTTGTTGTCAAGCAGGAAACAGATGACATGTGCACAGTCGGCCTCAGGTCCCGGGATTCCGTAAATGTCGCCAAAATTGCTGAAAAATATGGCGGCGGCGGGCATCGGCTTGCAGCGGGGCTTTCTATGAACGGAAAAGTCAATCAGGTAGTCCATACGCTTGTGGATGCGTTTTCTTCAGTGTTCAGCGAAGATACCGAAGGCAAATGAAAATAGAGCGCGCTTTTACTCTCTGTGCTCTTCGATCGCAAAAAACGTTCGAGTTCACCTTGGTGTGAATGAGTAAGGCAAACGGATTCCTGTGCTGTTCTTTTTGATTCTATAGTGATCCTTTCGGTTGCCGAGTATATCTGGTGCTGTTCGCCGAATAGTGTGTTTGTCCCTTTTATCGTCAAGCCAGAACTGCAGTATCACAGGGCTTGAGCCCTAATTGTCTTCTTCCCCTCCATGATTCGTCGGCCTTTTCCCTCTCTCTTGAGATCGTACGATGGAATACCATTCCGTGCTAATTTTTAGCCTATAAAAACATTATATGAGACACCCTCGATTTCCCTTCGATCTGTGCCTCGATGGCATGCATCTTGCCGCGCTGACAGCAAGGAGGCACAGAATGGATTCAAAAAACTATATCGAGCTTGTTCGTCGAATGTATGCGCATCCAAGACTCTATGGTTTTTTCAGCGACGACGAGATTTCGGAGGCGCTCAGCCGCTATAGGAGCCGCATCGAAACAATTCTTGATCGCGCTGAAAAAGAAAGCAAAACGAGGGAAGGATACCTATTCAGCAGCATGCGCTTTGTAGCCAAAAGTGTGCATCGGCATTCCTATTGCTCGAATCTCAGTGAAAATGCGTATGTCTATTCCCATTTTTCCGAAGATGCGGTGCTCGAGGTTCCTGCTGATGCTTTTTTTGACAGAAATAAGCGAAAGATTCAGGATAGCGATCCAAGTGGAATTGGCTTTTCTCCTCAGGTTTTTGTTAGAAAATTACAGCCGGAACGGCGACGACTGCTCTATCTGGTAATCAAATGCGCCTGGGACATAGATGAAGAGCTTCTAGGGAAATGCAGTTATGCCCTCGGCATGCCAGAACAATATCTCTTCAATCTTATAGAGCTGGTAAAGCGACGAACAGAAGCTTCGCGATTCCAGATTCATCAATTGAACGAAAAATTGAATACCCTGTGGATTCGAATGCGGGTGCTCGAACTGCGACTGGATACGATGATCGCCAAATCTGACCGCGAAGAAATCAGAAATTGCCTGGAGCGATGCCGAAAACGCTATCGCCAGCTTCTTGAGAAGAGAAGCCATCGGAAATCCCCAATTTCGAACGAATTCATTGCTGATTTGCTCGATGTTCCGAAAGGAAGTGTCGATTCGGGGCTCTATTACCTTCGGAAAAATACACAATCAGGCAAGCATCTTGCAGAATATCAGGAATTAGGCTAGACAATCTGATATGGAACTTATTATTGCAACGAACAATCATCATAAAGCGTATGAATTGAAGCCTCTCTTCCCGCGCCACGAACTGTTGATGCCTGCTGAGCTGGGAATTGTCGATTTCAATCCTGAAGAGAATGGCACCAGTTTTTTCGAAAATGCACGGATAAAAGCCGAAGCTTTGTATGCCCTTGTCCGCAGGCCTGTTCTTGCGGATGATTCCGGGCTGTGTGTCGATGCGCTCAACGGAAAGCCGGGCATAGAATCTGCACGGTATGGATCGGTAAATGGTCATTTGCTTTCTGCGGAGGAAAAAAACAGCCTTCTACTTTCGCAACTTGCTGGCATCGAAAATCGCCACTGTGCATTTGTATGCTGTCTTGTCCTGTACCTGGGCAGGCAGCGATTTATCGCGGTTGAAGAAACGCTTGAAGGACAGATCAGTGACGCGCCGCAAGGAAGCCATGGTTTCGGCTATGATCCGATTGTGTTTTTGCCCAGCCATGGCAAGACTGTCGCCGAGCTGAGCGCACAGGAAAAGAATCGCATATCGCACAGAGGAAAAGCAGCGCAACGCATGGCCGCAATTTTAGATGCTTTGGAAGGCAATCTCCTCGATTAGAGAAGGGCGATGAGAAAAGAAGCTGAAAATAGTCGAGAGTATGCGTCTTTTTCCCCCCAGGTTTAAAGCCTGCATAAAAATCGAAGGCCGCCCTGCACAGGGCGGCCTTGTGTTTCTCAATCGAAAGAGATTTACTTGCTTTCGCTTGACTTGATCCCGTACTTCTTGTTGAAGCGCTCGATGCGCCCTGCAGTATCGACGAGCTTTTGCTTTCCGGTAAAGAAAGGATGGCAGGCAGAACAAATTTCAACCTGAATATTCTTTACCGTCGAACGGGTCTCGAAGACATTGCCACACGCACAGGTAATCGTGGTGAGTTCGTATTTCGGATGAATACCCTTTTTCATACTATCCTCCGGGTGCGTCAATGGACCTCTATGTCTGAAAACCGGCCAAAATGACGGTTATTAACCATATATGAAGCGGGGCGCTTCAGTCAATACCCTCGATCAATCCATGCCCTGATAGGGCGTATTCATCGATTTGAGGAAGGCATCGTTGTTCTTTGTCTTCATCATGCGATCGATAAGCAGTTCAATGATTTCTATGTCGTCCATGGGGTTGATCACCTTGCGGAGAACCCATATCTTCTGTAGTTCTTCTTCGGTAAGGAGCAACTCTTCTTTTCGTGTGCCAGATTTCTTTATGTTGATGGCGGGGAAGAGGCGGCGGTCGGAAAGGCGCCTGTCGAGGTTGATTTCCATGTTGCCGGTGCCTTTGAATTCTTCGAAAATGACTTCATCCATGCGCGAGCCGGTATCGATGAGGGCTGTTGCGATAATAGTGAGCGAGCCGCCTTGTTCGATATTGCGCGCCGCTCCGAAAAAGCGCTTCGGCTTGTGCAGCGCATTCGAGTCAACACCACCCGAAAGGATCTTGCCTGAAGTCGGCACGGTCTGGTTATAGGCTCTGGCAAGCCGCGTAATCGAATCGAGAAGGATGACGACATCGCGCTTGTGCTCAACAAGGCGCTTGGCTTTTTCAAGCACCATTTCGGCGACCTGCACATGGCGAGTCGCCTGTTCGTCGAATGTTGAAGAAATGACTTCTGCCTGGACAGTACGTTCCATATCGGTCACTTCTTCCGGGCGCTCATCGATCAGAAGGACGATAAGATACACTTCGGGGTGGTTTGCCGTGATGGCATTTGCTATTTTCTGCAGAAGGATCGTTTTGCCGGTACGCGGCGGCGATACGATCAATGCACGCTGGCCCTTGCCGATTGGGCAGAAGAGATTGATGATGCGCGTTGAAATTTCTTCGGTTGCGGTTTCGAGGTTGAGCTTTTGAGTGGGGTAGAGGGGGGTCAGGTTTTCGAATGGAATTCGATTCTGGGCAACCGATGGCTCATCGAAATTGATCTGCTCGATGCGCAGCATGGCAAAGAAGCGCTCACCTTCCTTGGGGCTCCGAATCTGGCCATATACAGTGTCGCCGGTTTTCAAATTGAAAAGTCGTATCTGAGAAGGAGAAATGTAGATATCGTCGGTACCGGGCAGGTATGAATTCTGGGGAGAGCGCAAAAAGCCATAACCATCAGGAAGAATTTCAAGTGAGCCGTATGCATAGATAATGCCGCCGTGCTCTGTATGTGCTTTGAGAATGTTGAAAATGAGTTCCTGCTTTTTGAGCGTAATGAGCAAATCATGATTGATGCCGTTCTTTGCGCCGAGCTCGCGGAGTTCCACTATGCCCATTTTGGAAAGATCATTGATTGAAAGACGTGCTCGCGATTCATTTCGCTGGTCTGCCCGGCTTTCGAGCTCGAGACGCGAGGCTTCGGCAAATTTCTGGTGCTGGTGGTCATCAGATGGCAGAGTAGCGACAACAAAGCCATTTGTAGAAGAAATATCTGCAGACTCGGGTTCAGTTTCTTCGACGATTTGGTTTTCTTCTTGCTCACTATGAGTATTCGATGTTTTTTTCTTGAGTCGAATTCTGGCGACGGGGCGACGCACTTTTTGTGTCTGGTTTTTGGTGCTCTGGCTGGAAAGCACATCAGATTGGTTTTGATCGTTACTTTCTGGAGGCTGCTCTGCATTGTCGTCGAAAAGCGTGCCATTATTCGTGTTGAATTGCTCTTCGACCTGGCTTTCGTTCATCATTCTATCCTCTTTGATAAGACTTGAATCGTTGTCAGTAGTATTTGGCGATTCTGGCTGGGCAGATGCTGATTTTTTTCTGCGGTAGATTGCCATCAGGAAACTCCGTCTATCTATGCAATTGAAACGGTCATGCAAAAAATGCAGACCGTGATAGCATCTCTAGGGATTGTCAGGCAGCGCATTGAATCGAATGGTTTTGGTTCTTCATGCTCACGCGGCAATAACCGCATCTAAAGCATCTATAATCACTATAGTAAGGCGATAAAGCGATGTCAATGGCTAGTGCCTGTAACGTCGTCATTTGCAGAAAATCCGGGCATTTCGATGCTACCTTCGAATGCTGCCCCTTCCATAATCTGCAGCCTTGCAGCATATATATCAGCAGCTATATGAGCACCTGGCAGAAAGACCAGAGAATCGAGCGCTTTGATCCGCCCTGTAAAGCTGCCAGCAATGACGGCATTCTGAACCGTGCATGAATCGGCTTCAATGTGGGCGCTTCGTTCGATTCGTATAAATGTCCCTTCGATTGAGCCTCGAAATGTACAACGGAGGCTTAGGGGGAGGTTCGAACGGAGTTTTCCGTTCAGTGTAACCGATTGCCCAACCTGCGTGGCAAACGGTGCTGGCGGTTCAAAGGATAGAACTTTCATATTTGATTCTGAAGGCTGTTCTCTTGAACAGCCTTCGATGTGTCCGAAAAAGAATGTGATTCAGTCTCTTTTTCTAAACGATTTCGGAATGCGATCGGTATTCATTTCCCAGGAAGCCTTCTTGAGCTCTCGTCCTGGTCTGAATGTTGCAACGCCATGATCCGATACGGAAACAATTTCACCCGTTTTGGGGTTTCTCGCTTTCGATCTGCCTTTTCTGAGTTTTACTTCAAAAGTGCCGAAACCTCTCAGCTCGACAATTTTGCCTTCAAGAATTGCGCTCTTGATTTCAGAAAAAAGGCCGTCGATCAGCTCATGGATTTCCTTGCGGGTTGTCCGGCTTGACGGCGACAGCGACTCGTACAGCGCATCTATGAGCTCGGCTTTTGTAAGTTTGTCGGCCATACTATTCTCTGCTCCTTCCTGGGATGCCGGACGGTACTTCCGGCGGCTATTATCCTAACCTATTTACGAGTTTCTGCATACGGGATTTTTTGCGCGCAGCAGTATTTTTCTTTACAATACCTTTGTGAGCTGCCGAATCGATCAGCTTGATCATTTGAAGCAGGGCTTCTTTAGCAGCTGTGGTGTCTTTTTTCTCGGTTGCAGCGACGACGACTTTCTTTGCTGCAGTTCGAATTGCGGTTTTTGCGCTTTTATTTCTGAGCTTGCGCTTCTCATTCTGTCTCTGTCGCTTTTCAGCTGACAAATTCCTTGCGCTCAATGGAATTCCTCCGGATTAAATATACTGATTGCTAACCTTGTTACGGTCAAAAAGCTAGTGAAAAGCTAACAGATACTGTACATCCGTGTCAATACTTACTGATGGTAATTGCATTCTGATATGAAATAAGATAATGATATATGTCGATGCTTATCAACTCTGCCATTGTCGTAGGCGCCCTTCTCGTACTTTTTATTCTTGAATTTTCTCTGGTGCTTGAATATATCTTTGCGCCCAGATCCCAGAGGAACGCTCTCTGTTCAAGGTATGAACAATACGGAGCGAAACTGCTGTTCGGCCTCTTCAGGGTATTCCGAGGCTTCCATGTCGATATCAGAAATCCACGGAATCTGCACATTCCAAAGCACTGCCTGGTCATTGCCAACCATCAGAGTCTCCTGGATATACTCGTACTTATTTATATGCTTGGACTTGAGCGAATGCCGCGGTTTGTTGCAAAAAAAGAGCTGCAGTTTGGAATTCCTCTTGTCAGTTTTACCTTGCGCAAAGGAGGGCATTGCCTTATCAAAAGGCGTGGGGCCCCCATCGATACGATGCGGTCCATTTCCAAAATGGCTAGGTCATGCAAGCTGGAACAGGCTTCTTGTGTCGTTTTCCCGGAAGGTACCCGTTCCCGGAATGGTAGACTTGGAATGTTCCATGCAGCAGGCGTCAGGAAAATACTTGAAACAGAAGCTATCCCAGTAGCTGCAATTGCGATCGACGGTGGTTGGCGGGTCGCAACGCTCAGGGATTTTTTAAGGCGCTTTGGGAAAGAGCCATATGTGGTAGAAATTGTCGAAGTCTACGAAGCGCCAAGAGGTAAGCACGAAATTGAAAAAGTTCTGAAGGATGCATATGAAAAAATAATGATAAGCATTGAAAATATACGCTCTTCTGCTGGACAGCCCGGCTGAATGCAGGTGAATTCGCTTAAAAAAGCCCCCGAAGTTGAGCTCCAGGGGGCTTTTTTCATTTAAAATCGCTTGGACGGCGCTCGACTCTTTTGCATTTTTCGCATTCGGCAACATTCTTTACTTTGCCATTCTCGAAAATTGTCTTCATTTTGATCTCGCCGCCACAAGGGCAGTAAAAGTGATGGGTAGAACTAGTAGTACGAGCGTTTTTCGAAATCTGTGCCATGACAACTCCTTTTGTTCCGGCAAACGGCCGCAGCAAGAATATAGAAATTGGGCTTAAAAGTCAATTCATCGCGGGGTATTCATAAAAATGCCGCCGGATAAGGAGGGGTACCCGGCGGCCGATACAATGGAGGCTGCATGAAGAAGCTGCGCTCACTTGCTCTCGTTCTCTATTATAATGGAAATTCGAGCGCAAAGTTACGATTTTCCAAAGAAATTTTCAACTTTTTTTGCAAAATTCAAAATCAAGGCCTTCAGCGTGTCCGCTGGTCTTTTGCGGGCGGATCTAGCTTGGCTCTTGAAGCTTTCTGCTGCCTCTTCGATTTCAACATAGCGGCCGTATTTTCGCTTTAAATCGTCCCAATGGGCGACGAGGAAGATATAGAGATCCGAGACGGTACGCCCCGGAAAGAGCGATAGCAGATTTTCCGCTTCGATTGCCTGTCCAAGAGGCTGATAGACATTTTCATGCCAGGAAAAGAGCGCCTGGTGGAAAGGGATTTCTTCTGTCATATGCTGATTGAGGTAGTACTTGTGCACGTAGACATGTTCTCGAATTGTGTCGAATCTTCCTGGTTCACTGAAGTCAAGGTCATCAACGCCTACAATATGCGGATAATTCGTTTCCTGATAGAATCGTTTTTTTTCGTATGCGATGACTTCGCGCTTGAGGTCATCGATCGACATGTCAGCGTGGAGGCATATCTCTGATTGGAGCGAAATGACTTCTGCATCGATATATTCCTGCCCAAGCGAACGGGCGACCGAAACGCGATGGTTACCATCTCGCACAAAATAGACACCACCCATTTCATAGAGAATAATGGGCGGCAGAACAACATCTTTATAATGAAGAGCATCGATATTCGTCCAGCGGGCTTTCAGATGTTCCTTCTTGGGAAAGAAAAAACGTGTGAAATCCCGATATCTTCCTTCACTGCCGATAATTTTGTCGAGAGGAACAGTGGTGATTCCCCGATATGTCTCAGACTGGGGCTTCAAAAGCTGCTTGGCTTCTTCGAATGGCATAAGTTCTGTTACAGAGGGTTTTAGCATGCCGATAATTCGCGCAGTGAGCGCTTTTGTCTTCGCTTTATAAAAATCCATCTCGGCCTGCGTATGAAAATCATCAGGCATCGCGATCCTCCTTCAGCAAAGTGATCACGCTGTGGCCATAGACATTTACAACAGCAGTATCGCCTACATGCAATTCTCGCAGCGCCTGCAGATCGTAAAGGTGAACATGCCCATGAATGAAGTAATATGGTTTTGCAACGCGTATGAGCCAGCGGTAGGCCGAAAAACCTGTGTGCGCTGGGTCTCCTCCATCGTGAATGCCTCGCGGCGGCGAATGCGCAAGAATGATATCGACTGACCGGCCGAACAACAGGCGGCGGATAAGCAGGCGGGGGAGCATGCAGATGATTTTGAATGTCATCCATGTATCGCTGTATTGATTTTGTCCATTGTTGTATCGAATTGAACCCGGCAATCCAAGAATGCTGAGCCCTCCTTCCTTTTTTATCGAAAAGCGGAGCCGGCCTAATCCCGGCCTCTGCTGATCTGACATATAGCGAAGGCTCTCTCTGTCACGTGGTAAATCGCTGCGGTCGTGGTTGCCGGCTACCGATACGAGAGGCCTGTTCAGCATGCTTGCGATGAATTCGAGATATTCATCCGGCAAATCACCGGCCGCAAGGACTAAATCGATATCTGCAAAACGCTCGTTTATTTGTGAGCTGTAGACAAGAAGGTCAACCTCGTCAGCCACGCAGAGGATTCGGAATTCCTTTTTCATCCAAGCGTTCTCCCGAACATTGTGTCGAGTTTTTCTCTCGGGAATGCTATCATGACTGGGCGCCCATGCGGACAACGCGGCTCTTTCAACGCTAGTGCCTCGGCAATGAGGCGTTCGGCAGCGGCTTGATCCAGAATATCTCCGTCTTTTATCGCTGCCTTGCATGCAAGAGCTGCGGCGATCGAGTCGAGCGGCGTCGCTTCCGAAGAAGGCTGATGCAGCCACTCTATCAGTGCTTCAAGAGCCTGAGAAGCAGCGATTGCCGGAACCGCCTCCACTGTCCATGCTGATTCTTCTTTAGAGATTCTATATCCGATAAATTCGAGAGCCTGTGCAGCTTCTTCAAGAAAATGTTCATTATCTTCGGGATCGATGATGTAAGGAACCAAAAGACTCTGGCTGGTTCCTTCTTTTGCCTTCAAACGGTCATACAGAATACGCTCATGAGCTGCATGCTGATCCATAATGAAAAGAATTCCGTTCAGTTCGAAAAGCAGAAATGGCCCCGGTCCTCTGCCGATATATCGTGGCCCTCGTTCATTGTCTGCCTGTACCTTTTGCCAGAAATCAGTCGGAAGCGTATTGCCGGCAGCATGCTTCTGATTGTGGGCTTCAGAAAATGATGGCCACCTGGCGCTCCATTCCTCCTGCCTTGTCTCTGCAAAAGCCGCGGCCGCATAATCATGGTGCGGCTGGGAGCGATCAGCAGCAAAAAATTCGGGCTCCCGCATGTCCGAAAAGCGTGCGGACAAATCCTGCGTACTGCCGCCATACCGTGCCTTGAGTTCCGAAGATAGCAGCGAGTGTATGGCTGCATGCACTTCCTGCGCGTTTTTCAATCGAACTTCCTTTTTTGCAGGATGGATGTTGAAGTCTGCAAGCCCCGGATCGATTTCCAGGAATAGAAAGGCGCAGGCGTGAGCTCCGCCAGGCAGATATTTAGCAAATTCGTATTCAACAAGGCTGAGCACACCCCATTCAGGGACTTTTCTTCTATTGACAAAGACCTGAATGTATTTGCGATCTCTGCGATACACGGATATGTCTGCAAACACGATATGAATATGGAGGCCTTGCACCTCGGCTTCGGCGTCGAACAGAGGGGCATGCGCCAAATCGGGGTAGCAGCGGGCAATCCGCGCTGCATGCGAGCCAGGCAAAAACACTTCTGCATCATTTGCGGATTGCCATCGGAAGGTAAGCTGCGGATGCGACAGAGCCCTTTCGATGAACGTGGTACGACAGAGCAGAGCCTCGCTCTGCGGTCTTTTGAGAAATTGCTTGCGCGCAGGATATGATTCGAAAAGGCCACGAACCGTAACTCGAGTGCCCTCTTTACATGGGAAGGCAGCAATGGCAGGAGGCTGAAGCGGTTGGCTGCGAAGCAGCCAGCCTTCGTTCGAGCCGCGCGGCCGGCTTGCGATTTCAAGGCGGGATACTGCAGCGATCGAAGCGAGGGCTTCGCCGCGGAATCCGAGGGTTCGGGCTTTCAGGATATCGTCCGGCTCATAGATTTTCGAGGTGGCGTGCTCCAAAATAGAAAGTTCGAGGTCTTCTTTTGTCATCCCGAAACCATTATCGGTGACGCTAATTTCCTCGATGCCGCCCTGTACAATTGAGACTGCAATGTCGTCTGCCGCTGCATCGATTGCATTATCAAGAAGTTCTCGCAACGCTGATGCAGGTCTGTCGATTACCTCTCCGGCTGCAATACGGCGCGACGTCTCCTGCGGAAGAATCCGAATGACACCCATAAAGGCAATGATAGCGATGTTTTGCCAAAAAACAAAGACCACAGCCCGGAGGCTGCAGCCTTTGCTCTGAATCTGCTGAGCCGCACAGCATTTTGGGCGAATAGCCACGATTCTGAAACCATGGCCGATTCACTCAAGAATGCCAAAACGAGCTATAGCTGAAAGCCAATCGAAAGGCTCGAGCTCACATCGAAATCATTTTTGGTCGGATTCCACGAATAGATATAGTCCAGCGATACGACTGCCGCGCCAGCCCAATAGCTTACGGTCATGCCGATGGAAGCATCGTTCGGGTCGATTGAGCCGCACAGCATTTTGGGCGAATAGCCACGATTCTGAAACCATGGCCGATTCACTCAAGAATGCCAAAACGAGCTATAGCTGAAAGCCAATCGAAAGGCTCGAGCTCACATCGAAATCGTTTTTGGTCGGATTCCACGAATAGATATAGTCCAGCGATACGACTGCCGCACTGGCCCAATAGCTGACGGTCATGCCGATGGAAGCATCGTTCGGATCGACAAGGTCAGAAAAAATATTGCCGCTCTTTTTGCCGAGGAAATATTTTTCGTAGCGTGCACCGATACTGAAATTCGGAATGAGGCCTTTATTGAGCGTGAGCCTTCCAAGCAGGTGCGGGTAATCTGCAGGATTGCTGGTTGCAGGAGAAGGCAATGCTTTGAACGGGGCATCGACGGTTACCCGTACATTGATAAGCGATTTGAAAATATCGACTCCGGCTGATGCAAGCCAGCTTGGCGTATAGGCTGTTCCGGCGGGGTTGTCTCTTATGAACACAAAACGCTCGGCTCTGTAACGATCGTAGCTGCTATCGAAGTAGGCGGGTATGAAATTGTCCTGTAAATACCGCAGCTGCAAGCCATATGAAATGAAGCCGAGAAGACGACCACGCACACCCGTCATGGCACCCATGGCTTTGTTCACTTCCATTGCGCCCTCAGCGAACGTCGTAAGAGAGAAAAGTGGATCTTGCACAATAGGAAGCGTCACATCTGCGCCAATCACATAGGTTGGGCTCGATGTTCCGAAAGAAGTGCCATACGCAGTATCATTGGCATACAAAAGAGGATCCCTGTCATATACGCCGATAGCGCCGACCTGCAGTCTGCCAAAGAGCGATTTCCCAAGGAAAGCCAATGGGCGAACATATACACGCCCGCCAATGACATCGAATTTTGCAAGATTCCCGCTAAGGGCTTCGATTCCAACGTATGGGAATCCGAAGAGATTGCCGTCTATGCCTATCTGCATGCCGAATATGCGCTGTTGCGGCAGGAAGAGCATATTCGAATAATTATCCATGATGAGGCCATTACCAAGGTTGAAATCGGAAATCGAGCCAGCCTTGAAGTAGAATGGATCGATGCCCTGGAGCCCATAGCGGACATAGAGTAGCTTTGGCAAATAGACATCGAGTATTGTCTCTCCAGGCTGTGGAATCCAGTCTGGCTCATAGATCTCGAACGCCGAAGTGCTGCCTGATGCAAGCTTGAATCTGAATGTCAGATCAAGGCCAACAGCCAATTTTCCAAATGCGACCTCGGGACGAAATCCTACTTTTGTCCAGCTTCCCATCGTGGGCGGAACAGCCTTCGGATCCGGAAGCAGATCGGTGCCGAGCACTATGCCAAGATTAAATCCTTTGTTTTGATTGTCCTGTGCAAAAACCGGAGTCAAGATTGTCAGCAAAACCAGAAACAGCGCGAGTCTTCTCACAGCAGAACCTCCTTTCTCACTTCAATCATTACCATTATACTACATTTTTGACTGGAGCATACTTGGAATTGGCAAAATAATCAGCATGGAGTGGAAAAATGGATTTTTTCGAGCGCCTTGAGACCATTGTCGAGACGAAGGATTCTGTGCTCTGTATTGGGCTTGACCCCGCCTTTTCTGGCGAGGAGATAGCTGCCAAGGGCAAGGCGGCCTGTGCTGACCAAGCTCTGCAACGCAATATGCGCATCATCGAGGCAACCGCAGATTATGCCGCCGCGTATAAACCCAACATCGCCTTTTATGAAGCACTTGGAGAGGCAGGCATGGCCGCGCTCAGAAAAACGCTCGATAGCATACCAAAAGAAATCCCTATTATCATCGACGCAAAGAGAGGAGACATTTCAAGCACGGCAGCTGCTTATGCGCAAGCTCTCTTTGGCGAGTTCCATGCCGATGCCGTCACTCTGAATCCATATCTGGGGCTCGATACTCTGGATCCATTTCTGGAATGGAAGGACAAAGGCATATTTGTGCTGTGCCGTACCAGCAATCCGGGCGCAGGGTTTCTGCAGGATATTATTGTCGACGGCAAGCCGCTTTATATCGAAGTAGCCAGGCGCTGCGCAGCGCTGCAAAAAAGGACTGGGCTTGTGGTTGCAGGGAATGATCTCGAAGCATTGCGCATGGTACGAGCGGTTGCTCCTTCACAGTGGTTTTTGAGCCCGGGGGTTGGAGCCCAGGGTGGGCAGGCTGATCTGGCCTTCGCCGCAGGTGCGCGAGGCGATGGCAAGGGCATTCTGGTCGTGGCTGCCCGCTCAATTGCCGATGCATCCGATCCTGCAAAAGCTGCAGCCGCGCTGAGAGATGCAATGCGCACAGCGCGAGATACCATGCTCAAACATAACAAGATCGAAAATATCCAGGCTGCAGCGCCTGCAGCGAAAGCCGCCCCAAAAGCAATTGCTGAGCTCAAGCAAGCATTTGTCGACGCTCTTCTTTCCACTGGCTGCTTCCGTTTGGGGGAATTCACATTGAAGAGCGGCAAGAAAAGTCCCTTCTATATCGATTTGCGGAAACTTGTCTCGGACCCGCGCGCAATGAAAATCGCTGCCCAAGCATATGCCTTTCTTGCATCCGAATGTGAATATGACCGAATAGCTGGCATACCAGCTGCTGGATTACCCCTTGCTACCGCTGCCTCCATCGAGATCGGCAAGCCCATGATTTGGCCACGGATGCCTGTCAAGGAACATGGCACGGGAAATCGCATCGAAGGAGAATTCCGCGCAGGCGAGCACATACTCCTTTTGGATGATCTCATCACAACAGGAGCGAGCAAAATCGAGGCCATCGATATTCTCAGGTCAGAAGGCCTAATTGTCCAAGATTTGGTAGTCCTGATTGAACGTGGTGCGCAGGGAAGGCAGGATATGATCAGTGCAGGTGTGAATCTCAGGGCATTCATTCATGTAAAGGAATTATTTGACGTTCTCTTGAAGAATGGTACCATCGATAGAAGGAAATACGAACAGCTGTTGGAGTATGTCGCGCAGGAATGATAAGAAGCTTGCCCTCTTCTCAAAAATGAGTGGATGCGAGCGCTAGATGCCGCCTGCCGTCATGAAATCCGACAGGTGTTTTGAAAGAGCATACTCAATAATAAGTATTTCCATTTTAGACCAAAATTTGCCAGCATCGCACGACGAAAATTGCTCGCATGCTTTGAGCCGGCTTCTTTTTGGAGCACATGGAGCTATTTCAAGAGTTTCTCCTGCTGCAAGCAGAATGTCATACACAGAGATCTCTTCGGGCTTTTTGCTCAAATAGAAGCCGCCCCCAGGGCCGCGAGTAGCTTGGATGATCCCCGCCTTTCTCATTCTGTAGAAAATCTGCTGCAGGAATACAGGCGAAAGCCCTTCGAACGAAGCTATCTGATGCAGTGAAACTGGAGTTTGTCCGTCAGAAGCCTTTGCCAGCGTCAGAATTGCCTTCAGAGCATACAGACCTCGCGTTGTTACACGCATTTTTTGAACCTCTTTTTCAATCATTCGTAAGAATTCAAAGAATAGCGAATATAAACATTCTAGCATCGGGAGCTAAACCGTGCAACCTTATATTACGCCAGTCCGATATACGACAGAGCAGCATTTTGCGCGGCCTGCCTCGATTGTGTATCAATGTCGATAATTGAAACTTCGTCCTGCGCAGAATTCTCATTCAATTGCGCAAGGAGCACAGTTTGAAGGCTAGGCCGGACAGTCAGTATCAGCACATCACAGCGACGATTATCAAGAACCATTTTCAGAAAATCAGCATGGCCCAGATGGCGCTCCAGTTCGAGTGGTCCAATTTCGTCGATTATGCATATCTCTTTTTTATGCAATTGGCCGAACTGCTCCGAAGCGGAGGTTCGAATCGATGCCGATATCGCATGCATGAATTCCTCATAGCTTGCTCGTATGCGTGCGAACGCCTCCAAATAAAACTGAAATGGTACATCTATTCTGTCTTTTGGGCGCTCGGCTGCAAGGTAGACCTGGCCGCTTGCAATATCTACGAGGCGTATCTGATACGGCACCCCTTTTTTGCCGCGCAGTGAGGTTTCGATGCATCCATGGCACGCAATGGAGCGCGCTTTTGCATATTCTGCAATGCGGCGGCAAAGCGAAGACTTGCCTGCCTCCCGCTGGCCCGAAATGACGAGGATGCGCATGGTGAGTTCCGCTGAAAAGCGGTCAGGTATGCTGTTCGGACCTGGTTCGCATCATTACGGACAGGATCGCATAGCCCGACGAGAGATCTTCTCTCTGAACCAACACATCTTCCGGCACTTTCAGTTTTACATTCGTAAAATTCCAGATAGCGCGGATTCCCGCGGCGACAAGCGCATCGCAGCTGGATTGGGCATAGGGCGAAGGCACAGTGAGGATAGCCAACGTGACGTTCATCGATTCGACGATTTCTTTCAGTTGTTCCATTTTGTATATCTGAATTTGATGGACAGATTTGCCGACTTTCGCTGGATCGCTGTCGAATGCAGCCACGATATGAAGGCCGTGATTTCTGAATTCTTGATATCCTGTCAATGCCGAGCCAAGGTTTCCTGCTCCTATGATGATTGCTTTTTGCTCGACGTCCCATGCCAGATAGTGCTCGATTGCGGAGATCAGCTGTTCGACCGGATAGCCTTTTTTAGGCTTTCCGACTATACCGGTTATAGCAAGATCTTTTCTCACCTGGATTGGCTCGAGATTGAGCTCGTTGGCAATCCATGTGCCAGAGATGTATGGTTCTCCTGTCCTTTGAAAACTGCGGATAATATGAAGGTACGAAGGCAAACGGCGAATCGAAGGAGCATAACTCAGTTTCATTTTCATACGCGAACATTCTCCTTATATGATAAAAATTGAATATTCCAAAGAATAGAGTAAACAGACATATCGATAAAAGTCAAGCTATAAATTGATAGAGAGGAATGAAAAAAGAAAGGCGCTGGGGAAAAGGAGGTAAACCCCAACGCCGCTACTGATAGGAAAGACAGCACATTGGCATTCCTGCGAATACCAATTTTATAAATTATTATAGCACAGAATTGAATAATATGTAAATATTTCGCGCTGATTTTGTGAATTTATGCAAATCGGTAGATCTCAGCGCTTGCTCGGACCTTATTCTGCAACCTGCCAGTGGGCACATCTTGAGGTACACGAGGCTCCTATTCCCACCATATTTTCCCGAAAAAATCGGGTTGTATCGAAGCGCCTGCATGCCGGATCGAGCATGCAGTTTTTACGTGCCGGAAAAGAGGCGAAAGCCGTTTCAGGAACGATTCCAAAGTTCTTCCGCCTGCTACATCTTCGTCGTAAAGAATGACTTCTTTGTCGCGGAAATCGAAAAGCCACGCCTGATCTGAGAGGCTGACGATAGGTTCTTCATCGTGGCGTTTGAACATTGAGAATCTGATAAAATAGAGAGGTACTTGCAACAATTCCGATACAACAAGGGCGGGCATAATCGAACCATGAGCTGCTGCCACCACGAGATGAGGCACATATGATGATGAGCGGATTTTGTCCGCGAGTGTGGTGAGAAGAGAAGGCTGCGAGCCGATCCAGGTATACCTATCCTGTACTGCAGTATAGATGAATGAATTTACGGAAAAAGGAAGTTCAGAGGCAAAATTCGCTAGGTCCTGACACGCCTGCCGGTCCAGGCGATAGCATGCACGCGCAAGATCTATCGATTTCCAATATAGTTCATTTGCTCTTTGAATTTCTCCCAATGAATGGCTGATGCGATATTTCCGTGCTTCTTTGAGTTCGTAATAAACGGTAGGATGGAGAGGCAGACCATGTTCGACGCAAATCTTATAATTTAGAAGCACATTGACGATAGATGGGACAAGAATATAAAGACGGATTGCAGTATCGAGGAGGTCTTTTGCCTGGTCTGGAGATACGAGATCCATTCGTTCGGGCGCAGTGTCGAGCACAGGCAGAAGCTGGCATATTGTCTGCAGAATTTCTCCGAATGGCATTGCACAATTCATCTGTGCGGGGGGAGAATCCCAGTCAGCCCACCTCAGTATCTGCAGAAAGGTTGATAACGATGGCATGCCATTACTGTACGGCAGACCGGTAGACAGGACAAGGCCATATGGAAGGAAGAGAAAAGCTTGCATTTTCAGCAGTCATTCTCAATGGGGGACGGGGTGCCAGATTTGGAGGCATTGATAAGCAGCTCCTCGATATCGGCGGCGTGGCCATCGGTTTTGCGCTGGCCAAGATGCTTGTGCAGTCATGCGAAGAAGTGCTGATAGTCGGCAGAAAAAATGCCATATATGAACCTCTGGGCATTCAGCAGATTGAAGATGCGATTCCTGGTGCGGGGCCTGCCGGGGGGCTTCTTGCAGGAATGATGAGGGCACGAGCAGATTGGATATATCTTTGTGCAGTCGATATGCCTTTTTTCTCTCGTTCTCTTTCGAGCTACATGTATGAAAGGGCGCTTTCCAGCAAAGCGGATATAATTGCCTGCCAATATGAAGGCGAACTCCAGCCATTTTTTGCCTTTTATCGGAAGAGCCTGGCGGGAACGCTTGCGTCGTTTGTTACGTCGGGCACAAAACCTTCGCTCAAGCGCTTTATTTCTTCACAATCATGCGATCTTGTTTTGGCGGAAGAATTGCGGGATATCGGCAAGCAAACAGCAATTTTTTGTAATATAAATAATCAAGCATCCCTCGATGCAGCTCGCTTGATTGCTCTTGAGCATGGACTATTTATCGATACTAGATTATAGTTATTAAGTATTTTGAGGAGGAGGAATATATGTTTGGAAGAATTGGTCCAATGGAACTGATACTCATTCTGGTCATAGCGCTTGTAATTTTCGGCCCCAAAAAATTGCCCGAAATCGGCAAGGCGCTTGGCGAAGCCTTCAAGGCATTTAAAAAAACACAGGAAGATGTCACCAAAGAGGTGAGTACGATAACTTCGGATTCGCCGGCGAAGCCTTCCGATGCGAAAGAATCAGTGCAGAAGGATGCGGACAAGAACGAAGCCGCAAAAAGCTGATCTCATTATCCCGCAATGACGTATATCGAGCATTTGGCAGAACTCAGAAGACGTCTCATAGTCATTATTGTATTCTTTCTGGGTTTTTCTATTCTTTGCTTTGGCTGGTCCAAACAGCTGGCTGCCTTTCTCGTTTCGCCTGCACAGCCCGTCGATTTTGTGTTCCTGTCTCCGCCGGATCTGTTCATGACATATCTCTCGCTCTCTCTCTATGCCGGCTTTATTTTGAGTTTGCCTATAATTCTTTATGAGGTCGGAATGTTTATCTGGCCAGGTCTAGAAAAGCGGGAACGTAGGGCTATTTTTCTCTCTCTTCTGCTCGGCGCGGTGCTTTTTATTGCTGGAGCAGCATTTGGCTTCTTTGTCATGCTTCCTTACTTGATGCGGTTCTATCTGGGGTTTGGTACCGAAGGAATCAAACCCATGATATCGATTCGGGATTACCTTGGTTTTGTCGGGCAGATCGTTCTTTCTTTCGGCCTGGCGTTCGAACTGCCGGTTGTAACTACGGCGCTCGCAGGGCTCGGCATCATTACCTCTGCGCAATTAAAATCCGTTCGCAAGATTGCAGTACTTTTAATATTCATTGTGGCGGCAATACTTACTCCGCCTGACGTTGTATCGCAAATCTTGCTCGCCCTGCCTATGCTCGTTCTCTTTGAATGTTCCGTCATCCTGGCATCTCTCGTAGAGAAAAAATCGAAATCAAAGGTCCAGGAAACAGCATAATATTTACTGCCCATATAAAAATGCGAATGGAGGTTCGTATGGGGAAGCCTTTGGTTGAGTGCGTGCCGAATTTTTCTGAAGGCAATAACAGGGCCAAAATTGAAGCAATTGCCAATGCCATACGGTCGGTTCCGGGTGTTTCTTTGCTCGATGTCGACCCTGGAGCCGATACCAATCGTACAGTCTATACTTTTGTCGGCTCGCCGGATGCCGTAAAGAATGCTGCACTGGAAGCTGCAAGAACTGCGCGGGAGCTTATCGATATGCGTTTCCACAAGGGAGCTCATCCGCGTATAGGCGCGCTAGATGTGTGCCCCTTTGTTCCAGTTTCGGGCATTTCAATGGAAGAATGTGCTGAGCTGGCCAGAGACTTCGGCCAGAAGCTTGCAGAAGAATTCGATGTGCCTGTGTATTTGTATGAAAAAGCTGCAACTTGTCCTGAACGCCAGAGCCTGGCCGATATTCGAGCGGGAGAGTACGAAGGGCTTGCTGCAAAGCTTTCCGACCCTGCGTGGCAGCCGGATTTCGGCCCTGCCCGTTTCGATCCCCGATGGGGAGCAACAGTGACAGGTGCAAGAGAATTTCTCATTGCCTATAATATCAATTTAAATACCAAGGACAAGAAAATCGCCAACGATATCGCGCTGGCTATCCGCGAAGCCGGACGAACAACGAAAGACTCCAGCGGCAATACCATCAAGGTGCCGGGAAGGCTTGCCGCGGTTCGGGCGATAGGCTGGTTTATCGATACATACCAATGCACCCAGGTTTCGATCAATCTTCTGGATTTTCGCAAAACGCCTTTGCATCTTGTTTTCGATACAGTTAAGGAGGAAGCTGAAGCGCGCGGGGTATATGTGACCGGTTCCGAACTTGTGGGGCTCATTCCCCTCGAAGCGATCCGTGCATGTGGGCAGTACTATCGACAGAAAATGGGCAAAAGCCCCGGCCTTGCGGATCATGAGCTTGTCGAAATCGCCGTTCAGACCCTGGGCCTTCGATCTGTCCAGCCATTCGAGCCAGAAAAAAAGATTATCGAATGGGCGATGGATGAGATAAGACCGCTTGCGACGATGAAGGTTGCGTCATTTGTGGACACTGTTTCTTCTGATTCACCAGCACCTGGCGGAGGCTCTGTCGCTGCTCTGGCTGGCGCTCTGGGCGCAGCGCTGGCGGCAATGGATGCCAATCTTACCGTGGGCAAAAAAGGATACGAGAACGCTTTTGAGCAGCTCTCTGCGCTTGCAGTGCGAGCCCAGGAATTGAAAAGCGCTCTTCTCGAAATAGTTGATGAGGATACAAAGGCTTTCAACGCAGTCATGGATGCGATGCGCCTTCCAAAATCCAGTGATGCACAAAAAAAGATACGCGACGCTGCGATCGAAACGGCGGCAAAGCAGGCAGCATTGGTGCCCTTGCATACTGCTCGCCTTTGTCTTGATGCAATGAAACTCAGCCTGGAAGCAGCAAAAACAGGCAACGCAAATTCCGTGACTGATGCAGCCACTGGCTGCACGATGGCGTATGCCGGGCTAAAGAGCGCGGTAATGAATGTTCGTGTCAACGTAAAGGCTCTGGCAGACGAAAACTTTACATCACAGCTGGCTCAGGAATGCGTGGTGCTCGAAAAGCAGGCAGAAGCAGAAAAAGCCGAACTTGACAGGTTCATTTCCTCGGTGCTTGAAGGTTGATTTTCTGCATGTTCGCAATGGCCGATCTTCGGAAGAATGTGCGGGCGGAGCTCAGAAAAATTTGTCATAATTATGCAGAATCAGTATTGACCAAGGGGTAAAGGCGTACTATACCTTGCGTTGATTTATTACGTACAAGGAGCCTGGGGGATGAAAGGCGCTGATGTTGACATCGTGGGTGTATCCAAGTTTTTCGGCTCTTTTCAGGCACTGAAAAATGTCAGCCTTTCGATTTCGAAAGGGGAATTTTTCTCCTTGCTCGGGCCATCTGGCTGTGGCAAGACAACAGTACTGCGGTTAATCGGAGGTTTCGAGGATCCGGACAGTGGAACGATAGCCATAGAAGGTCAGGATGTTATCGGCCTGCCTCCCGACAAGCGGCATTGCAACACCGTATTCCAGAGTTATGCGCTTTTTCCTCACCTCAGCGTTTTCGAGAATGTCGCCTTTCCTCTGCGCATTCGGAAAATTCCTCAACAGCTCGTGCGCGAAAAGGTCATGCGCTACCTCTCGCTGGTTCAGCTCGAAATGCACGCGGCGAAAAAGCCGTCGCAGCTTTCGGGAGGGCAGCGGCAGCGTGTGGCCATAGCGAGAGCCCTCATCAATGAACCGTCGATTCTGCTTCTTGATGAGCCATTGTCGGCCCTGGATGCAAAGCTCCGACAGCACATGCTTATGGAACTCGACGCAATCCACGATAAGGTCGGCATTACTTTCATCTATGTCACGCACGACCAGCAGGAAGCACTTTCCGTGTCGGATCGCATTGCGGTAATGAATATGGGCGAAGTATTGCAGATAGGCACGCCGAGACAAATCTATGAAAACCCGGCAACCGAATTTGTCGCCCGCTTCATCGGCGAGACCAATGTTTTCAGCCTAAAGATAGTATCAATCGATGGCACAAGGATTTATGGCGAAGTGGATGGTCTTGGCCCAATGTTTGTCGACGATGAAACCGATGCAAAGCCCGGCGAGACTGTGCTGGCTACCATCCGGCCGGAGAAAATCCGAATTTCCGCAGATTTGCCCAATACGAATGGCGGACGTATCAATGTGCTGCATGGCATCGTTGCTGAACCAATCTATTCGGGCTTTCAGACAAAATATATTGTCCAGCTCGATACCGGCATGATGGTAACGGTATACAGACAGCATGCCAACTGGTCAGAAGGCATCCCCGACATAGAATGGAAAGATGAAGTATATCTTTCATTCAGTGCCTCGGACATGGTGATTGTGGAGATGCACGGACAATGAGAAAGCAAGTCGGCCTGTACTATTCATTGCCGCAGATTGTATGGTTGCTTGTCTTTTTTGCAGCGCCCCTTGGTATCATTATTGCATATTCGTTTTTGAAAAAGGGCCTGTATGGCGGAGTCGAACCGCAATTCAGCCTCGAAGCCTATGCTGCGATGGCCAACCCCAATATACTCATCGTCACATGGCGGACACTGAAGATATCGGTCATCGCAACAATCCTGACCCTGCTAATCGCGCTGCCCTGCGGTTACAGCATCGCGCGCTCGCGGAACCAGGCCATGCGTCTTTTTCTTGTCATCGTGCCATTCTGGACAAATTTTCTGGTACGCATCTATGCATGGATCGCAATTCTAGGCAACGAAGGTTTCTTGAACGATATCCTCCGCGCTCTGCATCTCCGCAATGAAAGCATACAATTTCTGTACAATCAGACGTCGGTGATACTTGTGCTTGTCTACATGTATCTTCCTTATGCCATACTGCCTCTCTTTTCGACCATCGACAAATTCGATTTCACCCTGCTCGATGCTGCGCGGGACCTCGGTGCATCGCGTTTCCAATCCTATGTGCGCATTCTGCTGCCCAACATCAAAAGCGGGCTTGTTACTGCAGGTCTTTTTACATTCGTTCCAATTTTTGGAGCATACGCGGTTCCACTTCTCATCGGCGGCAAAGATTCGTATATGCTGGGGAATATCATTGCAGACCAATTGACGAAGACGCGCAACTGGCCGCTCGCTTCCGCCATTTCAATGACGGTCACGATTCTCACGACGGGCCTGGTTTTCCTTATTGCGATGCGTAAACCACGTGAACAGAAGCAGGTGTTCGATGCGGACCCGGGGCTTGCAATCCCTGTTCCTTCGGGCAGGAGGTAGGCCGCCATGCATGTTCCCAAGAAACCCAAGGCAATACGGATTGCAATTCTCTGGAGAACGAGAAGGATGCTGCGCAGGGGAGGTGCAGCAGCAAGAAAATTCATGCCGGCCCGTTCCTCCTTCTCGAACGTGATCTACTGGGTTGTTGTCGGCTTTCTATTTCTTCCTCTGTTTGTGCTCGTGCTGTATTCGTTCAACTCAGGGCGCCAAGCAACCTGGCAGGGCTTTTCTTTCGAATGGTACCAAAAACTTGTGATGGCATCGCCCGAGCTGTGGAGAGCCTTTTTTAATTCCGTCATCATCGCATTTGGTTCTGCCCTGATGTCGACGATAATCGGAACGCTCGCAGCGGTAGGGACAGCCCGCTATTCCTTCAAATTGAAGAGCTTTGTATCGACAATGAGTTTTGTACCGATGATTCTGCCCGAAATTGTCGTTGGGGTGTCGCTGCTCATTTTCTTTGCAGGCGTTGGCCTCAAACTGGGCCTGGCAACTGTGTGGATCGCGCATACGACCTTCAATCTGCCCTTTGTGTATCTGCTTGTTTCAGCCAGAATGGAAGAATCGGATCCAAGCATTGTCGAAGCTGCAAGAGACCTGGGCGCGAATGAAATGCAGATTCTCTTCAGAATTATTCTCCCAATGGCTCTGCCGGGTATTCTCAGTGCATTTCTAACAGCGGTGACACTTTCGCTCGAGGATTTTGTCATAACATTTTTCGTGACAGGTCCAGGAGGAACAACATTACCGCTCTATATCTACTCGATGATTCGCTTTGGCGTTTCTCCAGTGATCAACGCACTTTCCGCGGTCATGGTCGCGGGGACGGTCATTCTAATCTATCCAATGCGGAATTTTCTCAAGGTTTTTGCCGCGCGATAATTATACAATATGCGATATTATCTGATGGAGGTTGAATATGGAAAGGATGCGAAAAGGTTTGCTGGACTTCCTGGGTTTTGTGCTCGTTTCGATGCTGCTCGTTTTGAGCGGATGCGGGGGGAGCGGCAAGTCAAAAACTTTATACATCTTCAACTGGACATATTACACACCAGATTCCGTGATTCAGAAATTCGAAAAAGAATATGGCGTCAAAGTTGTCTATGATACCTTTGCATCGAACGAGGAGATGTTTGCAAAGCTCAAAGCGGGCGGCTCCAATTATGACATTACCTTTCCCTCCGGCGATTATGTATCGATTATGATCAAAGAAGGCATGCTCGAGAAGATTGACAAATCCAAACTCAAAAATTACGGCAATATCGATCCTGCTGTTCTTGCTCTTTGCGATTTCGATCCGGGCAATCAATATTCCATCCCCTATTATATGGGGGCAGCCGGTGTTGCGGTCAACAAAACCAAGGTCCAGAACTATGATAAATCGTGGTCGATATTTGCACGCAAAGACCTTGCCAACCGCATGGTCATGCTCGATGACATGCGCGAGGTAATGGGTGATGCCCTCAAGTATCTTGGATATTCGGTGAATACTGTTGATCAGAAACAAATCGATGCAGCGCGCGATCTCATCAACAATGTATGGAAACCGAACCTCCTCAAGTTCGATGCAGAAGCTTTTGCGAAGAGCTTTGCCGCGGGCGAAGTCTGGGTTGCGCAAGGGTATGCTGAGTCGATTTTTGCCGAAGTCGACAAGGCGAAGTGGAAAGATGTAGACTTTTTTATACCAAAAGAAGGCGGCCCCAGCTATCTCGATTCTATGGTCATTCTCAAGGGTTCGAAGAACAAGGACCTGGCCCTGAAATTCATCGATTTCATTCATCGCCCCGAGATATATGCTGAGTTCTGCGATTATTTTGGCTTTCCGTCCACCGTGAATGTTCCGGCTCGTGCGCTTAAAAAGGGAGAATCCTGGTACCGGCCGGAAGACCTGCGCAATTGTGAGCTCAAGAAGGATGTGGGCGCTGATCTCGAAAAATACAATGCTGCATGGCAGGCAATCCGCGTCGGCAAATGAGGCATAAAAAAGCTGCCTTCGGGGTGCGTATAGTTCGGCATTGTGCCATTCGCCGTGGCAAATTATGCATAAAAAAGCTGCCTTCGGTGTGCCGGAGGCAGCTTTCTGGCGGCTGATTCAATGACACAGCCTTTGTGCGCGCAATACATCAAAACCAGGTTATGCTTCTTCAACCTCCAAAGGCTCGGGCATGTCGTAGAGCCCACCGGCATTGATAACCTTTGAGAATCCGAGGGATTTCAGAATTCTTGCAGCATATGCAGAACGCGCTCCCGACGCGCAGTAGAGCACCACGGGTTTGTCCTTTGGGCCGATTTCGTTCGCGCGCTGCATGATCTCGTTTACCGGAATGCATTTTGCATTTGGATAGTGCTCTTCTTCGAACTCCTCTTCGGTTCGCACATCGACGACAACAGCTCCATTTTTGATAAGCTCTTCGACTGGATTGAGTGCCATGGTTCATTCTCCTTCTTCAATTATATTCTGAGCTTCTTTGAGAAGCCTTAAACTCATGTAACCGCCTGTAATGTAGCGGATGGCATTTCTCCCATGCTGGGAAAGCTGCCGGTACGCAAGATGACCTTCGAAGCCAGCTTTGGAAACGATAAGAATGTCCTCGTCAGGTATTTCTTCGATCCGGTCACGCAGCTCGTCGAGCGGAATGTGCATGCTGTCTTTGATGTGGCCATTAAGGTATTCGACATAAGTTCGCACATCTAGTACTTTTGCTGAGCCTTGCTTGATGAGGGCTATGGCTTCCTGGGCTGAGACAAATTTCGAGAATCCCTGCAAGTCGTTGAGGGCGGCAAATGACGCCATCTGCATGGGGTCATTTGCGCTGGAATAGGGCGGCGCGTAAGACAAATCGAGCTCAGCGACATTCTGCAGCGTCAAGCCCGCATAGACAGCAACAGCAAGGACATCGATCCGCTTTTCGACACCTTCTTTTCCGAAGGCCTGTGCGCCGAGAACTTTGCCATCTTCTTTTCTATAGACAATCTTGAGGCTGAGATCTTCGTAGCCGGGATAGTAGGTGGCATGGTGCGCTTTGTGAATGGTGACTGCGCGCGCATCGATCTTCGCTGCAGCAGCTGCTTTTTCGGTGAGCCCTGTCATGGAGAATGTGTAATCCATTACCTTGACGACCGAGGTACCAAGCGCCCCCGAGTATATCATGGATCCGCCAAGAGCGTTGGTCGCTGCAATTCGGCCTTGCCTGTTGGCGGGGCCTGCAAGCGGAATGCGGACTCTTGCTCCGTCTGGCTTGCGGATGACTTCGATCATATCGCCGGCTGCATAGATTTCTGAATCGCTGGTCCGGAGGAATTCATCCACGACGAGCCCGCCGCTTGAACCAATTTCGAGCCCCGCCTGCTTGGCAAGCTCGAGATTCGGACGCACACCGACAGCAAGCAGAATAATATCTGCCGGAAGAATGCTGCCATCGTTCAGGGTAGCAGTGCGGGCATTCCAGTCGATACGAACGACCGATTTGCCAGTTATGGATTCGACCCCATGTTCACCGAGCGCTTCAGCAATCTGAGTGCCGAATTCAGGATCGGCGGGCGGCATGAGCTGGCTCATAAGCTCGACTATTGTTGTCGAAATTCCGCGTTTCTGGAATGCTTCGGCAGCCTCGAGGCCAATAAAGCCGCCGCCTACGACAATCGCATGCTTGGGCGCATGTTCTTTTATGAATGCCTCGATTTTGTCGGTATCGGGTATAGTCCAGAGATTGAACACATTTGGGCTGTCCAAACCTTCGATCTGCGGACGGATAGGGCTTCCTCCCTGTGCAAGGATTAGCTTATCGTAGGGAACTTCGGATTCGCCATCTTTGGTTCTGACCCGTACTGTTTTATTCTGCCTGTCGATTCCTATTGCTTCGGTATTCAGCATGACATTGACTCGATAGCGAGCAAAGAACCCCTCTGCAGTCTGAAGAATCAGATGGCCGCGCTTCTTGATATCGCCTGAAATGCGATAGGGCAGCCCACAGTTTGCGAACGAAACATAAGGGCCTTTTTCGAGAATAGTGATGTCTGCATTTTCATCCAAACGGCGCGCCCGTGCAGCTGCCGTTGCGCCTGCCGCTACGCCGCCGATTATGACAAGTTTCATTGCAACCTCCAATATATATAAAGATATATATAAAAATGTTAATATTGTCAAGAGCAGGCCACCCCAAAAAATAAAAATATATCTTTTAGCTCATGATTGCCGCACATAGATTGCCACATTTCTGCACCTGGGATACAACAGAACAATGCGAAGTCTATTCTCAAGCCGATCAGATATGGGTGATGTCGAACCAAACGAGCTCGCAAGGATTCGCGCACAATATCGTGCCAACCACAAAACTATAAAAGAACTATCGCAGAGCAATCCTACGAAGGTCGGACTTGCGCGCAGCAGCGAATTCTGTATGCTCGATGCAGAAGCGAATTGCATCTATGACCCTGAGCCTCAAGGGCTTGTGAATGCTCGCGAGGCGCTGTCAATGCATTACGCTAAAAAAGGGCGGGTTATTTCTCCGGACAATCTCTTTTTTTGTGCTTCTACATCAGAAGGGTACGCATGGCTTTTCAAGCTTTTGTGCGATCCCGGTGATATCGTGCTTATTCCCAAACCGGGATATCCGCTTTTTGAGCACCTTGCGATGCTGGAGTGTGTTCAGACCCACGCATATCCCCTTGAATACTCACATCCATCAGGCTGGCATATCGATGTTGCTTCGATCGGGAGGTATCTCGAAACACAACAGGGCAGACGCGCCAAGGCAATTATTGTCATCAATCCGAACAATCCGACAGGGTCGTACATCCGCGCCCCGGAACGTGCAGCAATTCTGGAGCTATGTGAGCATTATAAACTGGCGCTCATTGTGGATGAAGTCTTTTTCGATTTTCCATTATTCGATTCAATAGAGCGCGCAAGCTTTATAGGGGAGGAGCGGGTTTTGACCTTTGTGCTTGACGGGCTTTCCAAGCGCCTGGGCATGCCGCAGATGAAACTGGGATGGATCTGTGTGTCTGGCCCCGGCACGCTCCATAGCCGCGCGAAAAGGCGGCTTGAGCTTATTGCGGATACATTTCTTTCAGCCGGTACACCCATTATGAATGCCCTGCCGCGGCTGTTGGCCTCTGAAGATGCATTTCAGGGAGCAATGCGCAGGCGGATAAGCGAAAATTACGCAATATATCGTTCGATTCTGGAATTCGATGAAAGCCCTCACCGCGTGCTTGCCTGTCAAGGAGGTTGGACTGCGCTCGTCGAGAGCCCTTCATATGTGGATGAAGAAAAAGCGGCAACTCTTTTGTTATCGGAGAAAGGCATTGCCGTGCAGCCCGGATATTTTTTCGATATGGAAAGGGGAGTCCATTTTGCATTCAGCCTGATTCTGCCTCAAGATTCTGCTGCAGCGTGGAGCAAAGAATATCGCGATTTCTTCGAAGACCTTAATGCGCGATGACGAACAAGAATAAATATGGTATCTTCATGCGTGGAGGAAATATGTCAGCAATATTAATCGATGGCAAAAAGATTGCGGAAGAAATTCGAAGCGAACTTGTAGGCAAGGTTTCGGCACTGCGAACGGCGGGAATCATCCCCGGCTTGGCGGTAATCCTTGTCGGCGAAAATCCTGCATCGGTATCATATGTGACTGCAAAGGAAAAAGCGTGCGAGGAGATCGGTATCCAGAGCTTCGAGACACGATTTCCTGAAAATGTCCCTGAGTCGGTGCTTCTGGAAAAGATTGCAGAATGCAATCGCGATCCAAAGGTCCATGGCATACTGGTCCAGCTTCCTCTGCCGCGCCATATCGACGAGCGCCGCGTGATAGGAGCGATTGACCCTTCAAAGGACGTAGACGGCTTTACGCCGATAAATTTAGGAAGAATGCTGCTCGAAGAGCCATGCTATATTCCGTGCACGCCCCTCGGGATTATCGAGCTACTCAAGCGCAGCGGCGTCCCGACCAGTGGTGCTCGGGCTGTCGTTGTCGGCCGCTCGAATATTGTCGGCAAGCCACTCGCCAATCTTCTCATTCGGAAATCGGTGAATGCAACGGTTACTGTCTGCCATACAGGGACTCGAGATCTTGCCGCGCATGTAAAAGAAGCGGATATTGTCATAGCATGCGCAGGCAAGCCCGGGCTGGTTTCGGTCGACATGATAAAGCCAGGGGCTTGTGTTATCGATGTAGGCGTCAATCGCGTGCCTGATCCGACGAAAAAGAAAGGCTATCGTCTGTGTGGTGATGTCGATTTTGAAGAGGCATCGAAAGTCGCTGGATGGATTACACCGGTGCCGGGCGGAGTAGGGCCTATGACGATTACAATGCTCCTTTCGAATACAATCGATGCGGCATCGCGGATTACAGGTATTGCCCTGTGACAGCATCAATTGCACGACGGCACCAATTCAAGCCGCTGCAGAATTATGGTAAAGGCAGAGATTATGGTCGACGTACAGTCATTTCAGGATGATAGGCACATTGCGATTCAGAAAGTAGGCGTCAAGGGGCTGCGTTATCCGATTACGCTTCTTGATAAAACAGAAAAATACCAGCATACGACGGCTGTTGTGAATCTGTACGCCGATCTTCCGCACGAGTTGAAGGGAACGCATATGAGCAGGTTCATCGAGGTTTTCGATGAATATCGGCACGACCTTTCGATGCCCAACGTCATCCGCATGCTCCGGAAAATCCGCACAGAACTCGATGCGCAGAGTGCCTATACGGATATTCACTTTCCTTACTTTATAAACAAGGCTGCTCCTGTGTCGGGGCAGACGGCGATTATGAGCTATGATTGCTTCTATGAAGCGAGCTGTTCCGAAAAAGGGCATCGATTCATTGCTGGAGTAATCGTGCCGGTACAAACAGTCTGCCCTTGTTCCAAAGCGATATCGGACGGCGGCGCACATAATCAGCGGGGTCTTGTTACGCTTCAAGTTTCCCTGGGGCCATTTTTCTGGTTTGAGGATCTTATCAGAATTGTGGAAGAGTCAGGTTCCAGCGAGCTTTTTACGCTTCTCAAGCGCGAGGATGAAAAATTCGTCACTGAAAAAGCTTACAGCCACCCGAGGTTCGTTGAAGATGTCGTCCGCGAGGTGTATTCGAAAGTTGATGCATTGAACAGATTCCCGTGGTTTTCTGTCGAAGCCGAAAATTTCGAGAGCATACACAATCATTCTGCATATGCGTATGTCGAAAAAAGCGAACGGTCGAAAATCGAGCCGGTACATGAGGAACATGGCAAGATCGATTCATTTATGCTTGATTCGCAATAAGAGCGGGGGATTGATATGGAAAGCAATTTGCCGGTAGATCCGAAAAATCTGACAGACAAAGGTACCAAAGCTGTCATGTCGACTGCGGCCGGATTGGGGATGCTGGGTGTAAATGCCCTTCTTGGCATTCCCGTGGTTGGTACTGTTATCTCTGCAGGGCTTGTGGGATTGGGCGCCATAGGGCTTTTTGGAAAGTCGAAGACAGACAAGGCCTCGGGTACGGTGCTAGCAGCTGCGGGCATTGCAGGCCTTACAACTTTATTCATACCAGGAGTTGCACATTCACTGCTGTCTCTTGGAGGAATAGGCTTTCTTGGTTTCGGAATTTTCAACCTCATAAGCTTCCTGAAAGGCCTCAAAAGCAAGAAATGAAGCAATATCACATAGAGACATATGGCTGCGAGATGAACAAGGCTGAATCGGCCGCAATGGAAGCCACTCTGCGCGA